>Ga0209253_10003697_pt1 | contig 13404 bp, 13 predicted proteins | sample FrelakmetBRP12BR_FD_187145 | JGI IMG/M metagenome (GOLD analysis project Ga0209253, IMG submission 187145) | Freshwater lake sediment microbial communities from the University of Notre Dame, USA, for methane emissions studies - BRP12 BR (SPAdes)... | ecosystem: Environmental > Aquatic >...
TTGCGGGACGACGAAGCAATCTTGTATTTTCGGGCACTTACAAAAACAAGATTGCTTCGCTGGCGCTCGCAATGACTCTTTCGTGATTTTTTACGAATTCATCAAAAATGATCCCCTTGAAAATTTTATCGGGGTTTAAGGCCCAAGAATATGAATTCGATAATATCCTTGAACAGCTGGCTGGGAATTTCGGGTTGAGAATCTGTGGCCCAGATGATCCATTTAAGACCTATGAAGTGCGTGAAGCCCATGAGCGATCTCGCCAAAAAAACTGGCGGTAAGTTGCGGATCTCCCCTTTTTCGATGCCCTGCTTCAAGCCCTGAATATACCCCTGAGCTGTTTTTTTGTAGTACCAGAGGCCCACCTCTCGACCGATCATCTCGAATTCCGGGACTACACGGTAGATCTCCCGGTGTTGGCGGAGGAATTCGTAAAAGGCCAACAGGCCTATTCTTTCTGCCTCCCGCCGGTCTTTGGTCCCGGCCACGGCCCGCTGCAGCTCCCGCCGCATCTTGTGGTTTATGTATTTGACAAACCCCTCGATTAGATCTCGCTTACTCCCAAAGTGAATGTAGAACGTCCCCTGGGCCACGCCTGCCTCGCGGGTTATTTCGGCTATGTTGGCCCGGTTGACCCCCCGCTGACCAAAGACTTTCTCCGCGGCCCGGAAGATAGCCTGCCGGGTCTTTTCTCCCTTGGTTAAAGGCTCGTCATTTGCCGAATAAAGAGGCCGGGGCTCGGGAAGGGACAGGAGGCCCCAATCCGGGGGCCTTTTCCAGGGAACAGGCCCGATAATGCCGTTCATGGTTAAGTCGGCGACCAGGTCCACAATCTGCCGGGGAGTAAAACTTTCCTCTGTCGGCCCCCAGTCCAGGGAATTAAAATAACAGATTCCGATGAGACCGTAGGCGACAACGTTGGGATCCAGCGCTTGGATCGATCCCCATTGGACCTCACGGCGCAAGAAATTGCGGTAGTAGCGGCCTACAGCCTCGTAATAGGCGATCGTCACCCTGTCGATAAGCTCGGATTCCCCCAAAATGCGGTGGAAAGCAAAGTTTTCCCGGGTGTGGTCATAGAGAAGCTGGAGCGCTTGGTGAAGCCTTTCGTCAAAGGAAAGGCCCTCGGAGGGTAAGGATTCCGCCCGGGCGGTGAACGTAGATATGATCAGGTCATTAAGTTCTAAGAAGACCCGTTCTTTATTTTTGAAATACTGGTAAAAATTACCCATGGAAACGCCGCAGCGGCGGCTGATCTCCGAGATCGAGGATCCGTAGTAACCCATCTCCTTAAAAACTTGGTGGGCAGCATCCAAAATGGCTGCCCGTGTGGCCAGGCCTTTCTGGGTTAAAGACCTCTTGGCCCGCGAGGGTTTAACTCTCTCAGACATTTTTAATATTACTCCTGAATCACCTATCACATTTTAGATTATAATAACTCCTCTAAAATAAGCAACACTTTTTTCCCGGAATTAAAACGTGTATAATTCAGGGGTAATCTCTCGCCATCTTAAAAAATAATTTAATCCCCATTGGAGGTTTAGATGGTCATCCAGGGGAAAATGCCAGGAAATCATCGCCCGATAAACCTCATTGTTGAAGGGGAAGTTATCTCCCGGATCGAACCGGATGCTGCGGGGACCCCGTACGATTTCGGGGGTCCTGACCTCTATCTATTTGGCGGATTTTTTGACCCTCAGGTAAACGGGTACGCGGGGGTGGACTTCAATGGGAGTGGTCTAACACCAGAAGCGCTTCACCGGGCAGCTTGTTCCCTCGCTTCTTCCGGGGTCACCCGGTTTTTTCCGACGGTGATCACCGCTCCTTACGAGAAGATTGTCCATCAGCTGAAAATCCTGGCAGACGCTCTGAGAGAGGATGCTCTTTTCCGCAGGATGTGCCCCGGGTTTCACCTTGAGGGGCCGTATATCTCCCCCGAAGAAGGCTTTAGGGGAGCTCACCCCCGCAACGCTGTCCGGCCGCCCAGATGGGAAGAGCTGGAAAGGTTCCAGGACGTCTGCAACGGGCAAATCAGATATATCACCCTGGCACCGGAGCTGGAAGGATCCATCCCTTTCATTGAGAGGGCTGTTCAGAAAGGGATGGTGGTTGGCCTTGGGCACACAAATGCTTCTGAAGAAACCCTCGAAGATGCTTTCCGGGCTGGGGCCCGCATCTCCACGCACCTCGGCAATGGAGCCCATGCACTCCTCCCCCGTCATCGCAACCCCATCCAGAAACAGCTCTCCATGGATGGACTGATGGCCAGTATCATCGTAGACGGAATCCATCTCCCCGATTATGTGGTAAAGAATTTTATCCGGGCCAAAGGGGTCGATCGGATCCTTTTGACGACCGATAGTATGGCCGGAGCAGGCGCGCCCCCTGGAAGGTATTCATTGGGAGATCTGGAAGTAGAGGTAAGACCGGGCGACCGAACCGCCCGTTTACCCGGAACTCCCTATTTAGCGGGTTCCACCCTGACAATGGATCGGGCCGTGAACAATGCCATTCGGTTTGCAGATCTTACCCTCCCTGCGGCCGTTCAAATGGCTGTTCAGAACGGGAGGAAACTTTTTCCGGAAACGGCGAGGGAGATCGTTCCGGGATGCCCGGCTGACCTCGTGCTTTTCGGATACCGAGAAGACCTGGTGATCAGATCCACCTGGATTCAGGGAGAGGAAATATGGGGCCGAGAGGATATTTACACTGTAGAAAATGATTCTCATTCGAAGGAGGTCGAAAAATGGGTGCCGTAGAGGATTATTACCTTGCTGTCTCAAATCTTTTAAAAAAGATAGTGGAAAAGGAGCAAGAAAGAATTAAAAAAGGAGCATCGATTCTGGCCGACAGAATTCAAAAGGATAAACTGATCTTTGTTCTGGGCACGGGTGGACATTCCTCCATGGCGGCCGAGGAAATGTTTTGGAGGGCTGGGGGACTGGTTCCCATTTATCCCATCCTGGATCCGGGGCTTTCTGTGATGCATGGCGCCCTGAGGTCAAACCTCGTTGAGAGAACTCCTGGATACATCGCCCCGATTTTGAAATACCACGGGCTCACTCAGGAAGATGTCCTCATCATCTGCAACGCCTATGGGATTAATGCCGCCACCATCGACGCCGCCTTAGAATGTCGCCGATTGGGAATCACAACGATTGCCATTACCTCCACTCAATTCTGCAAGGAAGTTCCCTCTGGCCATCCGTCCCGTCACCCGACCAATAAAAATCTTTATGAAGTCGCTGACCATTACATTAATTGCTGGATGCCTTACGGTGATGCTGTCGTTTCAATCCCAGGCGTTGCCCAGAAGGTCTGCCCCACCTCTTCCATGGTAAACCTCTTTACGCTGAACTGCCTTGTGGCTGCCACCGTGGAAGAACTTGTCCGGAGAGGGGTTGAACCACCCATCTGGACGAGTGCCAACCTTCCGGGCGGGGACGAGGCCAATCGGAAACATTTTGAAAACTATGGTAAGAGGATACGATATCTCTAAATCTTTTGGTATCGCTCCCGGGCTTAAGGGAGATGATCTTTCTTGATCCACAAGTAAAAAGATTCCTTATATTAAAAAAGGTGAAAGGAGGATGGAAAATGAAAAAGTCTACCATCGTATTAGGGGTTATTTTGTTTGTTCTCTCTCTCCTGATATACCAAATCTCCCCTGCAGAGGCCAAAGTCACTCTAAAACTTGGCCACATCAGGGCAGAAACCTCACCTACCCACCTGGCTGCGCTGCGGTTTGCAGAAATCGTAGAGAAGAAGACCGGGGGCGAAATCGAAATCAAGGTCTATCCCAACAGTCAACTGGGAGGAGCTCTCGACATGTTTACAGGGATGAAGACGGGAGCAATTGATATGGTATATGGAGGGATCAACACCCTGGGTTGGATTAAGGGAGGGGAGGTATATCAGATCACGGCCGTGCCTTTCCTTTTCCGAAGTTATGATGAGATGCGACGAATTTTGCTTTCTCCTCTTTTTAAACCCCTTAACGAAGAAGCGGAAAAAGCGACCGGGGTCAAAATCATCAACATGAATGGAGATACCTCCCCCAGGCAATTGACTACCCGGGATAAAACCGTCAACTCCGCTGCGGATTTTAAAGGGCTGAAGATTCGTATTGCCGAAAGCGCCATGGTCCGGGCCGCCATGACCAAGCTCGAAGCCCACCCCACCGTGATTCCCTTTTCAGAACTCTACATGGCTCTTCGTCAGGGGGTCGTAGATGCCCAGGAAAACGGGGTGATTCCGGTTAAAAATATGAGTTTCTACGAGGTGCAAAAATATCTGATGGTGACCAACTACATCCGGGATATTGAAACCTTCTACCTGGGTATGAGCCGATCGAATTCTCTTACCCCCGCCCAGCAGAAAATCCTTTATGAGGCCGCAGAGGAGGCTGGCCAGTACGAGACCGAATTGACCATCAAAGCGGAGGACGAAGCCTTAAAATTCCTCTCCACGAAAATGACTGTCATCAAACCGGACCTGGACTCCATCCGTAAGGCTCTGGAAGGTGTCTATGAAGAACAATTTGAGGGCAAATACTGGCCCAAAGGGCTTTTGAAAGAAGTCCGAGCGATGCAGAAATAGTTCCTTTGATTGGGGCCAGGACGCAGAAATTGTGTCCTGGCCCCGATTCTGGAAGAGCAAATGATCGGCCTGCTATTTATCCTGATGTTTCTCCTTTTGGCCCTCGGGTTTGAAATCTGGGCGGCCATGGGAATTAGTGCCGCTCTTTACATCCTGATCCGAGGGGATATCCCTCTGGACACGCTGGCTGCCACAATGGTATCCGGAATCGACATCTATTCCCTGGTGGCGATTCCGTTCTTTATGCTCGCCGGCGAGCTGATGAATGCCTCCGGGATCACCGCCCATCTGGCAAAATTCGCCAGATTTATGGTCGGGCAAATTCGCGGCGGCCTGGCCTATGTGGTGGTCATCGTAAATGTCATCATGGCGGGCGTTTCAGGTTCAGCCGTGGCCGACGCCAGTGCGGTTTGCTCGGTTCTTTTACCGGCCATGGACAAGGAAGGTTACGACAGGAAGTTCGCTGCGGCCATCAACAGCGCTGCCGCGACCATAGGGCCGATCATTCCCCCGAGCATCCCAATGGTTTTTATCGGCGTGATCAGCAATCTCTCCGTGGGAAAGCTCTTTCTCGGAGGAATTATTCCCGGTTTATTGATGGGACTATTTCTGGCTGGTAACATCTTTATCTTGGGGGAAAAGAAAAGACTGCCGGTGAGTCTTGAGCCGCGCAACCTCAGGGATTTTCTGCCCGTCCTGAAAGAAGTCTTTTTTGCGCTGATCGCTCCTCTGGTCATCATCATCGGAGTCGTATTCGGGATCGTTACCATTGTGGAGGTAGCCATATTGGCCGTTTTTTATGTCCTCTTCGTCGCTATCTTTATCTACCGGTCCATTAAATGGTCGGATATCCCGGGGCTTTTCGCCAAGGCCGGATCTTTTTCCGCGACCATCATGGCCATCTTTGCCACGGTGGGCATCTATTCCTGGCTCATTGCCAACGAACAGCTGGGCCAGCGGATCGGCGAGCTGATCATTTCTCTTAACCTCGGAAAAGTCGGGTTTCTCCTCCTCGTCAACCTCTTCTTCCTATTTTTGGGCTGCATCATGGATGCGATTCCCGCCATGTTGATCTTCTTTCCCATCCTTCATCCGATCGCCACCCAGATGGGCATTGATTCGACCCACTTCGGAGTGGTCGTGGTCTTGAACCTCATGATTGGGCTCCTGACGCCGCCGGTAGGGGCTTTACTCTTTCTGGTATCCAAAATTGCGGATGTATCTTTTGATGAGTTGGTCAAAGAAATCTGGCCTTATTTATTGGCATTGTTAATCGTTCTGGCATTGATTACCTACATCCCCCCGCTCGTAACGTTTATACCGAACAGGATTATTAAATAAATGAGAAAGAATTCTCCTTTCCAAAAATGGATGCTGCGGGTCGATCGGGTTTTGAAAATTCTCATTGGAATGGATTTCCTGGCCCTCTTCATCCTAAACGTGGGCCAGATTACCAGCAGGTCTCTTATCGGGATCAGCAGTGTTTTGATTCCCGATATTTCCAGGTTTCTTTTCATCTGGCTGGTATTTCTGGGCACCGCTTCTATTTACAATCACAAGCAGCACCTGGTGATCGAATTTATCAAATTAAAGCTTCCCCGAAATTTTCAACATCGCCTCTCCATTTTAGCGCATGTCTTCATGATGATTTTTTTCGTCATCTTGATCAGATTTGGCTGGAGAATTATGTGGATCCGGATGGATATTCCCTACACCGGCTGGGAAATACCCACCGGGTATGCCTATCTTGCAGTCCCGATGTCTGCTGTTCTCATGCTCCTTTTTACTTTCGCCGACTTGGAGTATAGGTTGAAGGGAGGCAATGGGTTGGCAGATTGAATTTGCACTGGAAATCGTATTGTGCTAAATTTTTTTATATTTTCTGGCCGAATTCAGGATCAGCCCGGCGCAGACGAAAATCCTAATTCCTCTTTATGAAAAAGATATCTGGGTTCATCAAAACGCATTACCACAAACCCCTTCTCGTGGTTGCCTTTTTCACCCTCTGGCAGTTATTGGTCATGCTGTTCAATGTCAAGGAATACATCATTCCTTCACCCATCTCCGTATTTGCTCGTCTCTTGGTACCGGAAATGGCCTCCAATTACCACTGGCTGAAACACATCCGGACCACCCTGGTGGAAATCTTTTTCGGTTTTGCCGTCACCGCCTTTGTGGGTATTTTTCTCGCTCTGGTCATCTCCTGGTCCAACCTTTTGAGACAAATTCTGACCCCGCTCCTGACATTTTTTAACTCCATCCCCAAAATCGCCATGGCCCCGCTCTTTATCCTCTGGTTCGGATATGGCATTATTCCCAACATCCTGATCGCATTCCTGATTGCTTTTTTCCCCGTGGTCATCAACACGGCGACCGGATTAAATGCGGTGGAGGAAGATCTCCTCGACCTGGTCCGCTATTTACATGCCCGCAAATGGCAGGTTTTTATGAAGATCCGATTCCCCAATTCCCTCCCGTATATTTTTTCCGGCCTGAAAATCTCTTCCACCCTGTGCGTGGTCGGAGCCATTGTGGGTGAATTTATTGCGTCGAATCAAGGACTGGGTTTTCTACTGAAGGATTCGCAGGCGGCCATCGATACCCCTCCCATGTTCGCCGGACTCATCCTCATTTCCTTGCTGGGCATGGGCCTTTTCGGGATCCTGGCGACCTGCGAAAGGATCTTTATGCCCTGGCAGAAGATGGAACAGAAATCAGGCTGATGGGACGCGGATGAAAAAGATATTTGAATCCCTAAAAACTCATTACCAGATGCCGGTCACCATTTTAACTTTCTTCCTGGTCTGGCAATTTTCGGTCATGGTCTTCCAGGTGAAGGAATTTATCCTTCCTCCTCCCCTCACGGCCATCCTCCACCTGATCCTGCCTCAGCCCCATGCAAATTATCATTGGCTCCTCCATATTAAAATCACTCTGTCGGAAATATTCATCAGTTTTACGGTCACCGCCGTGGTGGGCATTGCCATCGCCACTCTTATCTCCTGGTCCAGAACGATCCGGAATCTCGCATTACCCTTTTTTGTGTTCGTCAACTCCCTCCCAATCATTGCCGTAGCCCCCATTTTTTTGCTCTGGATAGGGTATGGAATTGTGACGAATATCCTCATCGCCTTCCTGGTTGCTTTCTTTCCCATTGTCATCAACATGGCCACAGGCTTAGATGAGGTCGAGGAAGATCTACTGGATCTCGTACGGTATTTGAAAGCCAGTAAATGGCAGATATTTATCAAAATTCGATTCCCCAATGCCCTGCCTTACCTTTTTTCCGGATTGAAAATCAGCTCCACCATGTGTGTGGTGGGAGCGATTGTGGGAGAATTTATTGCTTCCGACAAAGGGCTGGGGTATATTATCATTAATTCTCAGTTCACTCTGGATACGCCCGCGATTTTTGCAGCTCTGATTGTGATTTCCCTGATCGGATTCGGACTTTTCGGCTTGGTCGCTCTGGGAGAAAGTCTTTTCATGCCCTGGCATGACCCGTCGAAAGCAAGGGAATAGGATAAATTTTCAGCCTATTTTTCCAAAAAGGAGGAAAAAGCGAATGAAGAGAAGAGCGTTTTTCACAGTCACTTTGATCCTGGCTCTGGTGATCCTGTGCGCGCTGGGGACGGAGGCCGCAGCCCAGAAACTCCAGAAAACCTCTCTGATTTTGAACTGGAAGATTGCCGGAGACCACTCTCCTTATTACATTGCCCTCAAAAAGGGCTGGTTTGCTGAGGAAGGCCTGGAAGTTGACGTGATGCTGGGACAGGGGTCCAATTTCTCTGTCCAGACCGTGGACACAGGAAAGGCCGTTTTTGGTATTGCCGATGCCCCGGTGGCGATCACGGGACGGGCCAAGGGGGCCAAAGTAAAGATTATTGGCATCATCTTCGATAAACACCCCAATTGCATGTACTGGTGGAAGGAGAGCGGGATCAAGGGGCCGAAGGACCTGGTCGGAAGGAAAGTAGGTGTTCCGGCGGCCGATGGCCATAAGGTGATGTTCCCGGCCTTTGCCAAAGTGATCGGGATCGATCCGGCAAAAGTCGAATTTGTGAATATCGAACCGGCGGCCAAGGCGGCAATCCTGGCAACCAAAAAAGTAGATGTGGTGTTTGAGCTGCTGACTGGAAAACCTTTTATCGAAAAAGTCATTCCTCCAGAAAAACTGGGGTACGCCATCTGGGCAGACTATGGCTTCAATGCCTATGCGCATTCCTACATCACCTCGGATTCCACGGCAGAAAAAAACCCCGAGCTGGTGAAAAAATTCCTGAAGGTGTCTTATCGGGCGTGGGAATATACTCTGAAAAATCCCGAAGAGGCTATTAAAATCCTCGCGGAATATCATCCCATCAATCAGGAGGATTATCTGGCCAACCTGAAACTGGTCCGGGAATTTTTTAAAACCGACCGCTATAAAAAATACGGGATCGGATATATTGACACGGCCCGGATGGAAGATACCATCGATACAGTGGATAAGGTGATGGGGGTCAAAGTAACCTATAAGCACGAAGATGCCTATTCAAGCGCCTTTTTGCCCAAACCTCCTTATAAACTTCCCGAATTTTAAGACCAGGATGCGGGCGGGGTCTTCCCCGCCTGTTCCCTCAAAGGGGAGGGAAATCGTGACATCGAAGAAGCCCCTCATCTCTTTTCGAGATTTACGGAAAACATTCACCACCCGCACGGGTGACCTGGAGGCCCTGGGTGGGGTTACCTTCAGCGTTTATCCGGGCGAGTTTGTTTCGATTGTTGGCCCCTCGGGTTGTGGCAAGACCACCCTTTTAAAAATTCTTGCCGGCCTTCTTCCCAAAAGCGGAGGCGAAATTGAGGTGGATCAAGAACAGTTTGATCCTGCCCGAGAGGTGGGCTTTGTTTTTCAGAAATCCCTATTACTCCGGTGGCGAAAGGTCATCGACAATGTGCTCCTGCCGGTCGAAATCCTCCGGGATGACCGTTCTGCCAAGTGGAAGAGAGCGCAGGAGCTCTTGGAGCTGGTCGGATTAAAAGGCTTTGAAAACAGCTATCCTCACGAGCTATCCGGTGGGATGCAGCAGCGGGTCTCCATTGCCCGGGCCCTCATTCATGACCCAAAGGTTCTGCTCATGGATGAGCCCTTCGGGGCGCTGGACGCGTTGACCCGGGAACGAATGAACCTCGAACTCCTGCGCATATGGACGGAAGCAAAAAAGACCGTGCTTTTTGTAACCCATGGCATCACCGAAGCGATCTTCCTTTCAGACCGGGTGGTAGTCCTCTCCGCCCGGCCTTCCCGCATGGTCGCTGCCCTGGATATTCTGCTTCCCAGACCCCGGACCCTGGAAGGGAGAACGACCCCGGAGTTCGGAAAACTTTCTCTGCAGGTTTATAATTCACTGGAAATGGTTTAAGGGTCAATCCTCCCCTCGTTTACGGGGTTAGGGAAAGAGGACCTGTCAAACGATTGATCTGGAGGAAACCATGAGTTCCAAGAAAGATCCAATAGGTGTGGGGATTAGGGGCGCCGGGCAGGTTTCGGTTGAACATGCCAAGGCGATCCGGAATAACCCACATCTCTTCCTGGCGGCGGTATGCAGCCGTTCCGTGGAAAGTGCCACCAAGCTGGTCCAGGAATTCGAGGCCCAGGCCAAAGTTTATAAAAATTACGAGGACCTTCTGGCTGACCCAAGGGTGGATGTGGTCTCGATTTGCATGCCGAATTACCTGCATGCCCGAGAGGCTATCCTGGCCTTTGAGGCGAAAAAGCATCTGATTTTAGAAAAGCCGGCGGCGATTAACTGGGAAGAGCTTTCGACCCTCCGCCAGGCGGCTCGAAAGGCAAAGACCCGTTCGGTAGTAAGCTTCGTTACCCGCTGGCACCCAATGATCAGAAACCTGCGCGCCATCCTGGCCAAAAAAGCGATCGGTCATATTTATTATACCGAGGTGGACTACTGGCATGGGATCAAGCCGACCTTTTCCAGCTACGCATGGATTCGGCGCAAAGAGTTTGCTGGAGGGGCCATGATCACTGGCGGATGCCATGCTGCGGACATCGCCAGGTTTCTGAAAGGGGAGATCGCTGAAGTCTTTGCCTACCGGTGTAAAAATCGCGAAGATTTTGATTATGAAACCACTTTGGTAGCCGCCGTAAAATTCCAGGATGATTCAGTGGGAAAGCTTTCCGCCTCTTTAGACGGCCTTTGTTTTCCCTACCAGTTCAACCTGGATTTGCTGGGTACAGAAGGCGCCATTCGGGACAATCGGGTTTATTCCCAGACCCTATTCCCATCGCAGACAGATTTTGTCACCATCCCTTCACCCACCCCCAACACCGGGGCCGTGACCCATCACCCCTTTCAGGAAGAGATTGATAATCTGGCCGAAAATATTTTTCATGATACTCCGGTCCTTTCGGATGTTCTGGATGCCTGTAATTCCATGGAGGTGGTGATAGCCATCGAAGAATCTGCCGCCACCGGCAAACCTGTGAGAATCACCGGGAAGTAAAACAACCCTATAAATCCTTAGTGTCGTGGCACATTAATTCTTTTAACTTATTTCGCGGGAGGATGCTGGCATCATGGGATGGAAAGAGAAGGTTGGTTTATGAGTCACGATAAAGATATCCGAGTTGAACGAGTCCGCTTGGGCTTTGAGGATTTTTCTTACCGGACCAAAATAAAATTTGGCGGGAACGTGGTTTCCAAGATGACTCTCCTCAACGTCAAAGTGGAGGTATCAGACCGCATAGGACGGAAGGCCACCGGGCGGGGGTCCATGCCCCTGGGAAATGTCTGGTCCTTTCCGAGCAAGGTTTACAGCTACGACGATACCCTCGGGATCATGAAGAGAATGGCTCCGATCTTTGGCGCCCTCACGACGGAATACAGGGAGTTTGGCCACCCGGTGGAGATCACCCATTTCCTCGAACCAGAATACGTAAAGGCAACGTTGAAACTGGAGAAGGAAATGAGTCTCTCCGAGAGGATTCCTAAATTGTGCACACTGGTTACGGCCAGCCCTTTTGATGCGGCCATCCATGATGCCTACGGCCGGCTTCACGGGGTGAATGTTTATCACGCATATTCGGAAAGCTTCATGAATTACGACCTTTCCTTCTACCTGGGCCCTGCCTTTGCCGGCCAGTTCCTGGACCGGTTCACCGTCCGGAACCCAAAGCCCAAGACACCTCTGTACCATCTCGTAGGGGCTCTTGACCCCCTGACCGATCAAGATGCTGAGGCCTCCGTCCACGATGGGCTTCCGGTAACCCTATCTGACTGGATCCGGCAGGAGGGGTTGACGCACTTTAAGATTAAACTAAATGGGGACGACTTTGCCTGGGACTTCAACAGGATGATTTCCATAGATAGAGTATGTTTTCAGGAAATTCAAGGCCGGAGAGAATGGGTTTATAGCGCTGATTTTAACGAAAGATGTCCCCATGTGGACTACCTGGTCGAGATATTGAAAAAATTTGCTGAGGAAACCCCCGCAGGCTTTTCTCGCTTGCAATATGTAGAGCAACCGACCTCCCGTTACTTGCAGGAGGTCCCAGAGCAAAACATGACCATTGCTTCTTCCTTGAAACCCGTGGTGATCGATGAATCCTTAACCGACCTGGAATCGATGAATCTGGCCGTCAAACTGGGGTATTCCGGTGTGGCCCTCAAGGCCTGCAAGGGGCAGTCCCAGTCCCTCCAGATGGCCGCAGCCGCCCAAGCCAAAAACCTCTTTCTCTGCGTTCAGGACCTGACCTGTCCCGGGGCCTCTTTTCTGCACTCTGCCGGTCTCAGTGCCCGGATTCCTGGTGTGGTGGCCGTTGAAGGAAATGCCAGACAATATTGCCCGGAAGCAAACAGGGGCTGGGAGAAAAAGTACCCTGGCCTGTTTGTGATCAGGGATGGAACGGTGGAAACAGGGGTGCTAACTGGCCCTGGGCTGGGTTTTGATTACCCAGAGTAAAACTGCCCATTTGAGAACAGGATTCTTAAAGGAGATTCTTGGATGAAAAAGGTTCTGATGGCGGAAATGACCAGCCGGCAATATTCCCTGGCCTTAGAGGCGACCGACACAGTCATCATTCCCGTAGGTTCTACGGAAGTCCTGGGCAGCCACGGACCCCTGGGAGCAGATCACTTGGTTGCTTTGACTCTGGGCAGGAAACTGGGTGAGAGGACCCAATGCATCGTTGCTCCCACGGTTCCTTTCGGTGATGCCCAGGAGTTGAAGCACTGGCCCGGGACCATCAGCATCCATTTTGATGTCTTAAAGCAATTCTACCTGGAGATCTGCAAGGCTTTTATTGCGCACGGCCTGAAAAGGGTCTTTTTCTTGAACACTCATTTTATGAATATGAGGGCGGTCGATTTCTGCGGCCGCTCTTTAAGGGAGAAGGGGATTCTGGTCGCCCAGGGAGACTGGTGGCGTGCGGCCTTTTCAGTCTCTGATGATTTAATCGAGTCGGACGATTATCCCAAAGGACATGGCGGGGAGGTAATTACCAGCGTCGTCATGGCCCTTCATCCCGATTTGGTTGACCTCTCCCAGGCCACCCCAGAGTCTACGAAGCCGGGACTGCAATTTCATGGGAAATTCACGGCCACGGCCGGCGGGCCTTTTTACACCTATCCTGATTTTACAGACCTTTGCCACTCCGGGGGCTGGGGAAATCCATCGCGAGCAAGCAAAGCCAAGGGTGAGTTGATTATCAGCCGAGCCTTAGAGAAGATGGTAACATTTATTCAGGAATTCAAAGTCCAGCCTCTTCCTCAGCCGCATGATCAAACCCCATCCGGCGGGAATCCCTGA
>Ga0209253_10003698_pt1 | contig 13404 bp, 11 predicted proteins | sample FrelakmetBRP12BR_FD_187145 | JGI IMG/M metagenome (GOLD analysis project Ga0209253, IMG submission 187145) | Freshwater lake sediment microbial communities from the University of Notre Dame, USA, for methane emissions studies - BRP12 BR (SPAdes)... | ecosystem: Environmental > Aquatic >...
TTTCAGTTTTTTATGCACATTACCCCCCTTCTATTTTACTGATTGTTCACCCGCAAAGATTTCATCCTCTCTGCACAAGGAATGCATATCTTTTTGCTATTCATTTTACGCAAAAGATCCACCTTGGTCGGTTCTCCGCAGAAATCACAAATTTCAGACTCCATCACCCTGGCCTTGGCGGGAATGTCTGGGGAGATCTCTTCAATTTTGAACAAAGACTCAGGATCAGCCTCAAGAACTTTTTGGACTCGCTCCTGCTGGAGTTGTCTGAAGCGCTCTGTTTCCTTTGCCGATGCCTCATCTCTCTGAACCTTTTTGGAAAGGGAGAGATATTCAGGGTTAGACTCGAAAACATCAGGCAGGAGACACACACGCATGCCTTTTCGTTTTCCTCTGTCCATAAGGGAAAAAGCATGTTTCCCGAAGTTCTTAAAGATGAAGTTTCCCTTACCGAAAGTGCAACCCGTCATCACTTGAATGGCATCTGCACCGCAGGCGTCTGTTTCTACGATCGCAAGCAATTCTTCATCGGGCGCCTTCCGGACATCCAACCGTTTCATCAGGGTCGTCGCCGCTTGAAATCCAATAGCCAGTCCAGGACACGTGTGGCCGTGAAATTGAACACACGCTGTAAAATCGCGGCTCGAGAAAATCTTTTCATCTCTCATTTTACTCCCCTATTCTCCCTCCTTAATCTCTCTTAACATCCTTATGTTCATGAAGGAGATCTTTTTTTCTCCTGAGTTCCCCCTCCTTTTCTTCCATTAACTGAATGATCTCATATCTCACCGAATGGGGAGGAATCCTCTTTTTTATCTCCTCAATTTCACTTTCCAGTTCTTCGATCTCCTTTAGAAGGATGTTTTTATCTCCATCCAAACCCATATTGCTAAAACCCATCCCTCCAGTGTCCCAAGCTTCCGTAACCCTACTTCGCTGAATCAGCTATGCTACTTTTCGAATGTCTCTCGGCCCTTCCGGATCATTACCGCGCCACTAAAGTTCATCTCGGTATACCAGTCCCCTTCATTGAATCAAGGGCTCGGCTCCAAATCGTCCCGGGTTTCGGTAGTGCAAAAAACTGCACGACGAAAAAAGGCTGCCAATGCGATTAGCAGGAGCCTTTCCCCGGAAAGGACAATTGGAACCCCTTCGCCCATGGACGGTCCTTGTAGTCGATAAGAAGTTTTCCGTAGGATCGAATTATGTCCGCCACCCCTGAAGCCACGATAATGGAGAAACCTTCCGCTTCGATTATTTCATCATTTGTTTTTGGCTCGTCCAGAGTCAGACCCATTCTGGGCCCGCCTCAACCCATGCCGCTTATAAAAACGCGAAACAAATTCTTTTGACTACTCTGATGAGTCCCCTTTAACTTTTCAACAGCCCGTTTTGAAATGCGGATCATCTTTCAGCCTCCTTTTAATAATTTTGTATTTTCTCTCTCAGTGGGCCTGTTTCCAAGGCCTCATGCTTTTCACTCCCTCATTAATCGAGTCAGGTCGCAAATCATCCCTCATCCTTACTTACCATACCCCTCTATGGTATGTAGACATTCTATTCTCCCCTTTTGCATTTGTCAAGGAAAAGTTTTGATTCACCCACTTCTCCCCTGCCTTCCCCTATCGCGAATAATTCGGCCTCCGGAAAAGGAGTCGGGTTTTAAGCAGGAGCCTATAGCACGGGCAAGATTCGTATTTCTTGTCTTAGCCATAAACTCCTATACGCTTCTCAGTCATATCCTCTCCCTATCCTAAATACCTTATCCCTCTTGTTGACAATTCTTTATTAATCTTCTTAATATGAGACCATGCGCTTTTTCATCACTCTCCTCGTCCTCCTCTTCTCGACCCTATCTTTCGCAGAAAGTATGAAGGAATCTCAACTTCAGATATGGAAAGTGGGGGACCGTCAATGGACTGTCGAGGAGGAGTTCCGATTTGGCAAATGGGTGGAGGAAAATATCACGGAGGATTTCTTTATCCGTTATAAAGTCCCCGTGGATTGTGCCGATGTCCCCTATGCGGTTCGATGGATCTATGCGAGGATGGCCCACCTCCCTGCTGCAGCCACAACGAAGGACGGCCAATTAATCGGCCACTGGTCCACGGAATGGGGGAAGCTACCGACCCATTCGGAGTGGCACAAAGATCTTCGGTTTCGGAAAGCCCTTCTTCACATGCTCTCGGAAACGACCACCCGGACCCTACCCCTCGACACCTACCCTGTCCGGATTGACCCGGATTCGCTTATTCCCGGAACGGTTTTTTTCATTACAGAGTCTCATTCAGGGGTGATCGGTCGGGTCGTCTTGGACGGGAGTACTGTCCATCCTCTTCAGACGTGGGAGGCGACATCCCCTGTCCATCTTCAGAAGATGAGCCTGAGAGATTTTCTGACGACGAGGCCGGAATCTACTATTTACTCTGGTTTGGTTAAGTTCCGTTGGCCCGTATTTGAAAACAGACAGTGGAAATATCTTCCCGTTACAGACCATCCCTTCTATTCACTGGAACAATATTCTTCAAGCTTCACAGAGGGCTATACCGATTTCGTCGAAGCGGTGGCAAAAAGAATTGACCCAATCGACTATAATCCCTGGGACAAGATGGAAAAGGTTCTGGAGTATGCGGTTCAATATGTCAGAGAGAGGATTCCCATCGTCTTGGAAGGATACCAGCGGTGCCAAAAAGGGAAGTGTCCGGAAGGCTCAACGCTCTGGGAGATCTATAGCACCCCAAATCGCGATGGCAGGATTATATTGCTGATGGACCACCTTCATCATCTTATTGAATTGAACCATCTCGACCAGGATGCGATAAAAGAAATGATGGAAGGCATTTCGATTCGTATCCAAACGGGTCAATCCGTCACTTTTTATCATCTCTATCAAAATTACCTCTGGCTCTCTCCTCATCCGGAAGATTCTATTGGAGCCCGATGGGGATTAAAGAAATGCGACATCATTCTTTCCCGGCTCCGAAGTGCCGAGAACTCCATTATCTTCATTGAGAGGACTTATCGAAAAACAGACCCTAAATATGCCGATTTTTCCATTCAACAGCAACGGGAGATCACCCGAAGACTCATTGAAGAATGGGCAAAATCAAACTGTAAAATACTAACCTCCTCACTTCCAGAAAGAAGATAGGGAGATAACGTGATGGAGAGACAAAGAAGTGAATATTGAAATAATCGAATAATCGAACGAAGTGAAGGACAAATGGTAGAAATAGGGAAAAGGTTTATTTCTTAGGTGACTTTTCCATTGAAAATCTTTCCCCAAGATTCCACTCTTCCATCATTCCATTTTTTGTGTGACCTATAGGAAATACTTGGCGATGTCGATGTGGTATTTATAGGGGTCTAATGTCTTGACGATGCCCCATTTGTAGTTTCCCGCCCTGTCCGTATCGGTGAGATCAATCAGCTCTTTCGTGGCTTCCCCTTGGGCATCTCGATCGACGAGGAGGACGATGGGGCGATCCAGCCATTGGGGATCATGATTGGACTTATAGACAATCCCTATTTCATGCGTACTCAGGAGGACCAAGGATCCAAGAGGGTAAATTCCCACCAGGCCAATGAAGATCTTGAGGAGAAGGGGGTCAAAATGGACCGTCTTCTCTCGCAGCATGACGGCGAGAGCCTGCTCCGGGGTATAGGGGATTTTCTTATAAATCCGGGGGGTCGTCATCGCATCATAAGAATCCGCAATCTGAATGATTCTTCCGAAGAGGCTCACCCCCTTCTTCAGAAAGAGTCTTGGGTATCCTGAAAGGTCACTCATCAGATGGTGGTCAAAGACACCGACCACCATCCTGGGATTGATCTCCCCCAACTGTTTCAGATTGAGGACGATCTCCACTCCCATCAAGGGATGCTTTTTCATCATCTCCCATTCCTCACTACTGAGGGCGGCAGGTTTATTCAAAATCTCTCTCGGAATCTTTGACTTTCCGATATCATGGAGCAGTGCCGTAATTCCCAACTCCGTCAAGATCTTCTTGGAGAACCCCAACCGCTTCCCCATCGCCAAGGAATAGATCGAGACATTGACAGAATGATTAAAGGTATATTCATCATAATTTTTGATCATCGTCATGCCCAGCAGGATGGATTCATCCTCGATGACAAGATGGATCGCTTTCTGTGCCAACCTCTTCAACTTCCTGATATCGGCGTACTGATTCCCTTTAATGTTCGTGATCACATCTTTGATCGTCCCGATGGTCTCAAAAAATATTTTTTTGCCCACCTCCCGACGATCTTCCTTCTGGAGGGTAAAAGCCTCCTCCTCACCCTCGACGATCTCCAAGGGGTTCACCTCGATCGATGTGATCTGGTGACTCTCTAACTGTTTTTCCAGAAGATCTGCATTTTCGTCACAACCTTCTTCCAAGTTGATGAAGGCATAGATGAAATGCTTCAACATCTCTTCTCCCATCAGAGCTTTGAAAATCACTTCACCGATCAACCGTTTTTTCCATTGGGTCGAAAGATATTTGAAGCTTGTAAATCCCTCTACCGAATAACGCAATCGTTGGTCGTTGAGGAAGAAGTCATCTTTGATGATTTTCAGGGAGAGGACCCCATTCCCCTTGATCAATGTGTTAATGGTCTCGAGGAATTCACTGATAAACTGATGGAGGGCCACATTCTTAGAATCATAAATCTGGGAGATTCTCATCAGCACATGAAATTTGGTGACGAGGTTGTTCCCCAATCTCGATAGCTCGGCTTCCATCCCATCGTGCGGCTTCGGGTCCACCTTTTTGGGTGGGGTCGAGGAGGGTGTAATCTCCATCGGGTCTCCTTTATCAGCGGGCTCATTCCACAGGGTTCGATCACCCGCCGCTTATTAGATTCTCAACGCCTAAGCGCCCAGCATTTTTAATGTATTGACGGCGCATTGTCTCATCTCATTCCATTTTTCCCTTTGGAAAAAGCTTTTTTTCTTGGAAATCCCCTTTAAAATCGGTATCACCTCTTTCGAGCCTGTTTCTCCGAGAGCCCTGAAGAAAGAAGCCTTTTCTTTATAATCCCGTTTGTAAAAATCCTCAGAGAGAATGATGTCTGTGAGGGGCTTTACCGCTTCACCCTTCGCATTCCTCGCCAAAAGGAGTGCAGCCTTTGCTCTGATCCCGGAGATAGAATCCATTAAGAATCGTTGAATCAGGTCCTTCCCCTTTTCCCCAAATTTATTAAGGATCTGAAGGGTCTCCTCTCTCACTTTCAAATCCTTGTGGGTCACTAAGTCTCTTAAATAGTTCACCGTAGAGGGATCCCCGATGTTCCCAAGGATGTAGAGAATGTGGCAGGCCAACAAAGGATTGTGATCCGATAAGAATTTGGTCAGCGGTTGGATTTCTTGTCGGCAGAGTTCAGTCAGTTGGTCACAGATTGTTTTTCTCCACTTCCCAGACTCCAGCTCGCCCAACAAAAGACAGAGAGGTTCAACGGCCTTCTTCGTGAGGAATCGAAGATATTCGAGGATGGACTCCGAATCGACCTCTCCGTTCCCTTTCATTGCCTTTCCCAAAAGTTCAATGGAATGGGGACTGGATGAATTCTCAAGAATACGTTGAATGGCAAAAATCTGTTTGTCCTTCATCATGATGGAGTCCATGGTTTGATGAAGGCTGCTCAAGAGCGCTACCGTTTTTCCGACTTCTTTCTGATCGAGAAGGTATTCGATGACCCGATCGAAGTAGGAGATCATATTTTCATAGGCATCCGCGTCCTCACCGAGATGAAGCAAGATTTCGATCAAGTTGTCAATCAAGATATAGATATAGTCCGGCTGTTCCTCTTGTCGTGCCTCCCGATCGATCGCTTCCCTCTCCTCAGGAGTGAGCTGACAGGCCTGAACCAAGGATTGACCCGGAGTGGGGTTGATCGCCTGATGCAACCCTTCTTGCACGGGGATAGAAGAGCTTTCAGGCTGCCCTTCATCCGCCTTCTCTTGAAGCCCTTCCCCCCAGGAACCTTTGTACTCTGACCCCTTGATTAAATCTTCCTCTGTGGCAGGAACAAGAGTGGCCCCTCCCTCCATAAATTCATCCACTGCGGTAAAGGTGATGTGAGTGAAGTCCTTTTCCCAGAGCAGGGTGACGAGATCATCCTCCATGCGATTCAGTAAGTCACCTTTTCTCACAACATTGAGAAAATCAATCATCTCCTTGAATTCCAAACCTTTTGAAAATTGGATTTCCCGAATCCCGTCTTTGAAAAAGAGAAAGGCTAAACTTTCCTTCACGTCTTCACTTTCATAGACGATATTTCCCCGATAATAGAGCCGGTGCTCCCCGATCTGGAGGGAGAAAGAATCGAATTCACCAAAATAATGATCAAAATCCTTCCTCAACCTTTCCAAAAATTTAGACAGAATCGGATGATTGGCCTCGTAGAGTCGAAAGGCTTTCAGGGTCTGGAGAAAAGTCTGAATGAGTGACTTGGTAGATTTGACTTTCTCCTCAATTTCCTTCTCTTCAGAAATATCGATTTTATCTTCTAAACTTTTCACCGGGCTTCTCCCCTTATCTGTTCCTCCCTCTGAGAAATTCATGCTGCCTGTGGATGCTCATTCTCTCCTTTCAGAAACCGATCCAACTCTGATTTGAGAACCTTCCAACCTTTTCCCGCCTTCGTCCCTTTAATCCTTCCTAAATAAAGGTATTTCAGATAGGTAGGCCTCGATATCCGAAGGTAGTGGCAGGCCTCCTGAGTTGTTAGGACATTATCTAGGTTATTTGTTATCATGGCTTTCCACCTTCTCCATTGGACTTTACATTCATTGATAGCATTTTCTATACCAAACCGGGTGATTTTATTTAACTCATCGAAATTAAAAAGAATTTTTTTTAGGCCTTCGAGGCTTGAGAAAGAGAGTTGACATTTTTTGTCCAAATCTTGTTGAACTTGTGCCATTTATTTATTGTTTCTTTTAGGAGAGATCGGTTAGAATTTTTGCGTGGTCAAGCAGGTAATCGATAATAAAAGAGTGAGTACCGTTCTGGAAGAGGTGGCCCTGTTCTTGGAATTGAAAGGGGAAAACCCATTCAAGGTGAAGGCCTATTCTCATGCAGCGAGAACGATCGAAATTTTGGAAGAAGACCTGGGTGTGACGATTCGTGAGGGTCGTCTCAAAGAAATAAAGGGGATCGGGGAGGCCTTATCTCAACACATCACCGAACTGGTCACCATGGGTCGACTTCAACTTCATGAAGATCTAAAAAACTCCATCCCACCCGGCCATCTGGAGATGCTTAAGATCCCCGGCCTGGGGCCCAAAAAGATCAAAGCTCTTCATGATCGGCTCAATATTAAAACCGTGGGTGAGTTGGAATACGCCTGTCTCGAAAATCGACTGGTTGATCTTCAGGGATTCGGACAAAAATCCCAGGAGAAGATTCTTCAGGGTATCCAACAGGTCAAGAGATATCAAGGTCAATATCTTTACGGAGAAGTGATCGAGCCCGCCCGGGAAGTTCTCAAAAAGATCCTTTCCCATCCCAAAGTGATTCGCGGAAACCTCGCTGGCTCCTTGAGAAGGAAGATGGAAGTCGTGAAAAATATCAACCTCGTGCTCAGCACCCATCGTCCACAAGAGGTCTTGAGTGCCTTTTCCAGACTCCCTGAAGTGGAAGTGGTCCAATCTAAAGACAAAGCCGGCGGTCGCACCTTCCTCCTCTCGGGAGTAGAGGTCGATCTCCGAATCACTTCAGACCAGGCTTTCCCCTACGCCCTCTTCTGCTTCACTGGAAGTCTCGCCCATTGGACTTCCATGCTTAAGAGGGCGAAGGGCATGGGTTCAAAACTGGGTGAAGAAGGGCTTCATCGGAACGGCAGGCCCATTTCTTGTATAGAGGAAGAGGGGATCTTCAACGCCCTCGGCCTCGACTTCATCCCGTCGGAGTTAAGGGAGAATCAAGGAGAGATTGAAGCCTCTGAGACTCATCAGCTCCCACGGCTGATCGAGGAGCACGATATCAAAGGAATCTTTCATGTCCATTCTATCTACAGCGATGGAACAAACTCCATTCGGAGGTTGGCCCAGGCATCAAAGGAAATGGGATTTTCCTATGTGGGTCTTTCTGACCACAGCCAATCTGCTCGTTATGCAGGAGGTCTGAGTCGCGAAAGACTTCAAAAACAATGGAAAGAGATCGATCAATTGAATCAGGAAATCGAGGGGTTTACTATTTTTAAAGGAATTGAATCTGACATTCTTCCCGATGGATCCTTGGACTATGAAGGATCGATTCTCAAAGAGTTTGACTTTGTGATCGCCTCGGTTCATTCCCACTTCAACATGTCCCGGGAAGAAATGACCCAAAGAGTGATCAAAGCCATAAGGAACCCATACACGACCATGGTGGCCCATCCCACCGGCCGGCTTCTTTTAGCCAGAGAACCCTACGCCATCGATATGATGCGCATCATTGACGAAGCAAGCCGATCAGGAGTGGCGATTGAACTCAATGCCCATCCTTATCGATTGGACATCGATTGGAGATTGTGCAAATATGCTAAAGAGAAGGGAGTCAAAATTGCCATCAACCCCGATGCCCATGAGGAAGAGGGATTGAAGGATACCTATTATGGAGTGGGAATCGGACGGAAGGGGTGGCTGGAGCCTGGAAACATCCTCAATGCCATGGATCTTGGAGAGATGGAAACCTTTTTGGAACGACGGAAACCGTTTCAAGCTCAAGGCTGAAAGTTCAAAGCTCATCGTTCAAGGTTCAACGTGAAACAGGAGGGGCTATGAAAAAACAATCCGATCAAAAAAGAGTAAGGGAGATCATAAAACTTCTATCCAAGGACATACCCGATTCCACCATCGCCCTGAAATTCTCCAATCCCCTCGAGCTTCTGATCGCCACCATTCTCTCCGCCCAATGCACGGATGTCAAGGTGAACCAGGTCACGGTGGACCTCTTCAAAAAGTATCGTTCGGCAAGAGATTATGCTGAGTCAAATCTGGCGACACTGGAAGAGGAGATTCGGCCAACTGGATTCTATCGAAATAAAGCCAAATCGATCCAGAAATGCGGTCAGGAGCTGATGAAGCGATTTGGCGGAGAAGTTCCAAAAACTCTCGAAGAGCTGGTCACCTTTCCTGGAGTGGGAAGGAAAACGGCGAATGTCATTTTAGGAAATGCCTTTGGAATTCCCGGCATCGTGGTCGATACTCATGTCCGCAGGGTAAGCCAGAGAATTGGTTTGACGAAGAACGATGATCCCGTCAAGATTGAGTTTGATTTGATGGAAATCGTTCCGAAAGAAGAGTGGACCCATTTTTCAAATCTCCTCGTCTGGCATGGTAGAAAAACCTGTGTGGCAAGAAAACCTTTTTGCGGGATATGTCCCATTCGAAAAGAGTGCGACTACGGGTCCAAAGTCAACCCTTCGACTCCCCGGCCTGTCCCTCGACTTCGCTCGGGATGACTCAAGGGAAGGTGAGCTTGCCAAACCAAAGGCTAGGGCTTGCCTTCGACCCGAGACTTCGGCGATCTCAGTCGGGTCGCTCAGGCCGAGGGGCTCAGGGCTGACTCTCAGCGGCGCTTCTTTACCGCCTTTCAAAGGTGGGGCTTGGCGCCGCCGAACGGGTCAAGGGATAGTATTCGAGTCTAAAAATGACAATCTTCCTCCTGCTGCAAGGAACGACAAAGCCACTCCGGATGGGTTTAAAAAACCACTCTGGGAGAATCCATTCCTATTTTATCGGGGGAGGTGGAACATGAGAGGGTGTAAGGTTTTTGCTTTTCTTCTCGTTGCGTTGATTCTACAGACCATCGCTTCCCCCTTACTTGCTCCTGCTCAGGAAAAGATCGTGAGGATGGCCTTAAAGGCCTCGGATATCCGTTCCCTGGATCCTCATTATGGGACTACCGCGATCGACTATGGTTGTATCGACCCGATGTTTAATGCCTTGGTCCGCTTCAAACCCGAGGACATCAACCCTGAAAAGATTGAGCCTGATCTGGCTGAAAAATGGGAACGTTCAAAGAACGGTTTGGTCTGGACATTCTATCTCCGCAAGGGGGTCAAGTTTCACAAGGGTTATGGGGAGTTGACCGCAGAGGATGTGAAGTTCTCTCTGGAGAAGGCGGCCAATAAAACCGCTTCGGGCTTCGCGGCAGATTATGCGGCTTTGGACAAAGTGGAAGCGATCGATCAGTACACGGTCCGCCTCACCTTTAAGAGTGCCATCCCTTCTGTTCTAGGGATTCTGACAAACTATCATGGTGGATACATCGTATCGAAGAAGGCCGCCCTGGAGAAAGGGGATAAGTTTAAGTTCGATCCCATCGGGACGGGCCCTTTCATGCTGAAAGAATATCTCCCCAAAGAAAAAGTGGGGGAGGTGAGACATCCAGACTATTTCAGGGGAAAATCGAAACTCGACCGGATTGAGCTCTGGTTCATGCCAGACGCAAGCAGCCGTGAAATGGCATTTCGAAAGGGAGAGATGGATATTGTCGAAGGCGAGCGAGGGCAGGTTTGGGTAAATAAGATGCGTGGAATCCCGGGAACAGCCATTGAAATCTTCGGCCCGGGAGAAACCCTTGTTCTACATTTCAACAGGACCAAGAAACCGTTGGATGATATTCGCGTGAGAAGGGCCATCTGTCATGCGATCAATCTGGATGAACTGATGAAATTTCTGGGACCGGATGTGACCGAGAAGCTTGTCTCCCCGATCCCGATGAATTACCTGGGCGGAACAGTCAAAGTCCTGCGGTACGAATTCAACCCTGAGAAGGCAAAGAAGCTGATGGCAGAGGCCGGATACCCCAGAGGATTTGAGATGTCCATGGTGATCACCGAGATGTCAGATTACCGCCGACCGATGGAGCAGATCCAAGAACAACTTCGAAGGGTCGGGATTAATATGAAAATGGACGTCCTTACCCATACAGCCTTCCATCAACAAATCCGGAAAGATGTGAATCCGCTGGTTCTTTACATTTGCGCTCGCTTTCCCACCGCAGATCCCATGCTCACTCAATTCTACCATTCGAAATCGATCGTTGGCACTCCCAGCGCCATCACCAACTTCTCTCACTATAATCAGATTGACGATTGGATCGAAAAGGCGCGAGTGGAGGCCGATCCCAGGAAACAGAAGGCTCTCTGGGCCGAGACTCAGAAGAAGATCATCGAAGATGCGGCGGCTCTCCCACTTTGCATCACCAAGTTTGTTTTTGCCAGAAAGACTTACGTGGACCTGGGATACGAGATGAGGTCGACCTTGACCCTGGTTACTCCTATGAAAGAGACGACAGACATCCGCAAATGATTGTCTCGTTTCAACCGAACGAGGCTCTCTCTCTTTAGATAGGGGGCCAAAAATTGACTTCCGGAGAGGTGTTTTTTTCTCGACGCCGGTTTTTCACTGGGTCTAAAAATCTCCCTTTGGCAAGGGGGGGATGTAAACGGTGATGTGCTCAGTGTAATCAGGAATCAACCGGCATACCTCATGGACCTTCTCTCCCCGGAAATGCCATCTTGGTCAATAGCATAAAAAGAACGGGCAGACTCCCTCTTCTTGTAAAGAAGGGTGATAAATCACTTTGGGAGCAAGGGATCTTCTATTGCGATTAGAACTATCCATGAGTTATATTGTTCACGCAAAAGGAAGGAGTCATTTCTTGTGACAGGAAATAACACCATGGTTTTTCTAGTTCTTATTGTTATGGTGATCGCTCTCGGTGGGAGCTTGTACGTTCGCACTTTTCTTACGAGAAGGGCTATTTTCAAAGTCGTAGAGATTTTTTTTCAGCACAATGCTCTGGGGATGAAAGGCGCGAAGACGCGACATGAACTTGGACTTGAACGCCCGGATTTTCTCCAAAGGATGATGAAACCACGTGATTATAAGCAATATGCCCTTCAAATTCTTATAAAAAGAGACATTATTCTTGAGGATGAGCAGGGAAAGTTGTACATGGTTGAAGAAAGACTTGATCAAAACTTGAGAAGTAAAAGGAAGGATATGCCTTCACAGGGAAGGTCAGTATGATCTCTCCTTTCTTCGCAAATCTATTTTTTGACTCCTCTCACCCATTTCTGGGTGCACGAAGGCAAAGACTCAACCCAAAAATTGCCCCTTAGTCAGGATTTAACCTCACGGACACTGCCAAGTCAGGCGGCGTTTTTTCAGTTATGTTAAGTTCTCGACATTCAATATCACACTCCCTTATAGCACAATAGTTAATAAAATCAGCTTATTGTCAATTTTCTGTCAATTTTCTTGACAACCAAAAAGAATGGCGCTATAGTTACAAATAAGTCTACAAATGTAGACCCTTTAAGAAAATCCAAAAAGAAAGCTTCAAGATGAAAAATGAACAATAAAAAAGGACTGACTTCAACACAGGAAAGGGTTTTCGGTTTTTTGAAAGATTACCTTGGAGAAAAGGGGTTCCCACCAACCCTTCGTGAGATTGCTTCTCATTTTGGGTTGAGAGGGCCTAAGGCTCCTCAAAAAACCTTAAATATCCTGGCGAGAAAGGGTTACATCCGTAAAATCCCGGGAGGTTCGAGAGCGATTGAAATTTTAGGTCTCCCCCCAATTCATCTTTCCCAGATACTTTCAATTCCAATTGTAGGAAGAGTACAGGCAGGTGAACCCATTCTTGCCGTCGAGAATATCGAGGGTTACATTAATCTCGACCGGAATCTTGTCTCTTCCAGCGATGTCTTTCTTCTTCGGGTCCAGGGAAATAGCATGATCGATGCTCACATCCAGGACGGAGATTTTGCCCTGGTGAAGCCCCAGCCCACTGCAGAGAACGGTGAGATCGTCGTGGCTTTAATCGAAGATGAGGCCACGATCAAGAGGATCTTTCAAAAGAGGGATTTGATCCGGCTTGAACCAGCCAATCCGAAGCTGGAGCCAATCGTTGTCAAGAAGGGAGAGAAAAAGATTACTATCGTTGGAAAAGTGATCGGGATTTTCAGGAAACTCTGACGTCAATTGCGAATTGCAGAATGCGGAATGCGGATTGAAACAGGAGAGTAAAAAATGATTTCAATGGTGATTGGTTTAAATGAGAAATTCATAAAAGGGGGACAGGGATGAATCAAGAAGAGATGAAACAAAGAACAAAGTTATTTGCCCTCGGTGTTATTCAACTCGTGGAATCACTTCCCAAAGAACGAACAGCAGAAGTGCTTGGTAGACAATTGTTGCGATCAGGGACCTCAGTTGGGTCAAACTATCGGAGTGCTTGTCGAGCCAAGTCTATTGCAGACTTTATTTCTAAAATGGGTATTGTTGAAGAAGAAGTGGATGAATCATTGTATTGGATGGAGTTATTTATAGAAGCTGGGATAGAAGTTGGCATCAATATGAAAGCATTGATGAGGGAAGCAGGAGAGCTTCTGGCCATT
>Ga0209253_10003700_pt1 | contig 13402 bp, 9 predicted proteins | sample FrelakmetBRP12BR_FD_187145 | JGI IMG/M metagenome (GOLD analysis project Ga0209253, IMG submission 187145) | Freshwater lake sediment microbial communities from the University of Notre Dame, USA, for methane emissions studies - BRP12 BR (SPAdes)... | ecosystem: Environmental > Aquatic >...
GAACGAGACGACGGAACTGATGCCGATGCCGATCGTCCTGGCCCATCGACTCACGAAGCGCTTGGCCGAAGTTCGCAAGAAGAAGATTCTCAACTGGGTCCGCCCGGACGGCAAATCCCAGGTGACCGTCGAATACAAGAATGGGAAACCCGTGCGGATCGATACGATCGTGGTATCCACACAGCATAGCCCCGACGTCACTAATAAACAGATCGAGCGCGACATCATGGAGAAGGTCATCAAGCCCGTCATGCCGAAGGGGCTCTACAACCCGACCAGCGTCAAGCACCACATCAACCCGACCGGCCGTTTCGTGGTAGGTGGCCCGATGGGTGATACCGGTCTCACCGGCCGCAAGATCATCGTCGATACCTACGGCGGCCACGGCAGCCACGGGGGCGGCGCCTTCTCCGGCAAGGATCCGACAAAGGTAGATCGCTCGGCCTCATACATGGCCCGCTACATCGCCAAGAACATCGTCGCAGCCGGGCTCGCCGACAAATGCGAAGTCCAGCTGGCCTATGCGATCGGCGTGGCCGATCCGGTTTCCGTGCTGGTCGATACAAAGGGCACGGAGAAAATGGCCGTCGAGAGTCTCGATAAGCTCGTGCGGAAGCATTTCCCGCTCACCCCGCGCGGCATCATCGATCACCTCAAGCTCCGCCGGCCGATCTTCCGCAAGACTGCGGCCTATGGACACTTCGGCCGCAATGAACCGGAGTTCACCTGGGAAAAGACCGATAAAGCCAAGACCTTGCGCCGGGATGCAGGTCTTTAGTTGAGATAGTCCCTGACCGATACGGCAAGAGGGGGCAGGTACGTAACACCTGCCCCCTCTTTTTCTGACGTTTCTTTACCAATCACGCATCTCACTCATCACGCAGGAGGGTTCTGTGGATTACGATGTGAAAGACATTAAGCTGGCAGACGCGGGCAAGTTAAAGATCGAATGGGCCGAAGCCACCATGCCGGTGCTGCGGCTCATCCGGAAGCGATTCAAACGGCAACAGCCGCTCAAGGGCGTACGGGTCACCGCCTGCCTCCACGTCACCACAGAAACCGCCAATCTGGCGATCACGTTGAAAGCCGGCGGAGCCGATGTGCGCCTCTGCGCCTCAAACCCCCTCAGCACGCAAGACGACGTCGCCGCCGCCTTAGTTCAGCACGAAGGAATTCCCACCTTCGCGATCAAGGGAGAAGACAACGCAACGTACTATCGCCATATCGAATCAGCCATCGCCCATCGCCCCCATCTCTCGATGGACGACGGCGCCGATGTCGTCTCGCATCTCCACTCCAAGCGGAAAGATCTGTTACGCAACGTGATCGGTGGAACGGAAGAAACCACGACGGGTGTCATTCGCCTGCGCAGCATGGCCGAGAAGAAAGTCCTCAAGTTCCCGGTCATCTCCGTCAATGATGCCGACACCAAGCACATGTTCGACAATCGGTACGGCACCGGCCAGTCCACGATGGACGGCATTATTCGCGCGACTAACCGGTTGGTCTGCGGCTCTGTCTTCGTCGTCGCAGGCTACGGCTGGTGCGGACGCGGCATCGCCATGCGGGCCAAGGGGATGGGCGCCGATGTCGTCGTGACCGAGATTGATCCATTGAAGGCGCTGGAAGCCGTGATGGATGGCTACCGGGTCATGCCGATGGAAGACGCCGCCCCGATCGGCGATTTCTTCGTCACGGTAACCGGCAACTTGAAAGTCATTCGCGGCGAGCATTTCGCCAAGATGAAAGACGGCGCCATCGTCTGCAACAGCGGCCACTTCAACGTGGAGCTCGACATTCCGGCCTTGGAGAAACTGGCCAAGAAGCGGAAAGTCGTCCGCGACGGCGTCGAGCAATTCACCTATAAAAACGGCAACCGCGTCAGCCTCCTCGGCGAAGGCCGCTTGGTCAACCTCGCCACCGCCGAAGGCCATCCCTCGAGCGTCATGGACATGAGCTTCGCCAACCAGGCGCTCGGCGCGGAATACATCGTGAAGAACTACAAGATGCTCGAGAAGAAGGTGTACCCGGTCCCCGCCATCATCGACAAAGAAATCTCGCGGCTCAAACTCGCCGGCATGGGCGTGAACATCGACAAGCTGACGAAAGAGCAAGAGAAGTATCTGGCCTCCTGGGAAATGGGAACATAGGAAGCAAGTGCGGAGCAGGCACTCTCAGTGCTCGCTCACCGCGAATCTGCTAGAGGGATAAATGAAAAGGCCGCCTCAAACGAGGCGGCCTTTTTGTTTTTCATACCCCACAGACAAACCTTTCAATTAGCTTCCACGCATCAATGATCAACTGAGTGCCGATGGCCCAGGACCTTAGGCCCTGCCGCTGTGATTTCTGCAACCTCCAACTGAATCATATTCAAACTCTCATGTGGTAAAATGAAATTTAGCGCTCAGGTCTTACTGATCGGAGGCTCCTATGCTATCAAGCCATCCCGCTCCCCTCGCCCTTTCTGACTACGCCATTTCTCCTGAGCAAGGGTTTCTCCCGTCAGATCCGCTTGAACAGCTTCCGGACTCGCCGACTCTGAATCATCTTGCGCACGAGTTACCAAAGTTGCTGAGTGCTCGTATGGTCCGGCGATTTATCGGTGAGCAACGCCAACTACTGCCCTCTATTCCTACAACATGGCGGGATCAGGATTTTCGAGCTGCGATGCGGATTCTGTCGTTCGCCGGTCATGCCTATGTATGGGAGATCCCAGACCGGCCGGCTTCGACGCTGCCTCCACAATTTGCTCAGCCCTGGTACGACGTCGCGCTGAAGCTGGGCAGGCCCCCGGTGCTTTCTTATGCATCCTATGCGCTCGATAACTGGCGCAGGCTCGATCCTGCCAAGCCCATCCAATTGGACAACATTGTGCTGCTCCAGAACTTTCTCGGTGGCCTGGACGAAGAATGGTTCGTGGTCATCCATGTTCAAATTGAGCGAGAGGCAGGGCCAGGACTGGCCGGACTCATTCGGGCCATGAACGGAGCTGCCGGTGACAAGCCCGACGAAGTGCTCGCCGGACTTCGATCACTGGCTGCAGCCCAAACCGCGATACGGGACACGCTGCTGCGCATGAAGGAACGGTGCGATCCCTACATGTATTACAACCGCGTGCGTCCCTACATTCATGCCTGGAAGAACAGCCCTACGCTCCCCCATGGCCTCGTCTATGAAGGCGTGACGGCCTATGCAGGACAGCCTCAACAGTTCCGCGGGGAAACCGGCGCGCAGAGTTCTATCGTGCCCTGCCTCGATGCCGGGCTGGGTATTTCTCATGCGCCCGATCCTCTTACCGTGTATCTGCAAGAAATGCGGGAGTATATGCCGCCACAACACCAGGCGTTTCTCCGCGTGATCGAACAGGCGACTGATGAGAAAAGCAGGCCGCTCCTCTCTGGTTATATCCGCGACCGGAGATCGCATAATCCAGAACTTTGGAATGCCTACGGCACCTGCGTCGATCTGCTGGCGCAGTTTCGCGACATTCATGTCGGATACGCTGATAGCTACATCCATCGCCAACACCAAATCCATGCCAGCAACCCCAGCGCAGTAGGAACGGGTGGCACGCCCTTCATGGCCTATCTCCAGAAACACTTGGAGGAGACGAAGCGCGCCATCGTTGACTAGACCCGCCATCCGGCGTATCGTTTCGCACACTCAACCTACCCCTGAGGTCTCACGATGCAGGCAACGTCTGACTATGATCCTCGCCTCGCACGGGATCTCATTCTCGACGAGTTATTCGATCTGTCTCTCTACAAAGCCCTTCGAGGTGTGACTCAACCGGACGTCCATGACACGCTGGATGAGTTAATTAAGGTTGAAACTGCCCATCTCGCCTTCTGGCAGCGCTTCTTCAATCTCAAACTGGAGCAGCTCGACCTCGGACGACGGATCAAATTATCGGTCATGATGCTGGTCTGTCGGCTCTTTGGCTCAACGGCAGTCCACCTGGTCCTCGAAGCGATCGAAGTCCACGGAGTGCGAAAGTACCTGGCCGTCTGGCGGGCCTACCAGGGCAAACCGCTTGCCGAGGCCTTGCGCGGGATTCTCATGGATGAATTCAAACATGAAGACGTGCTCGTCACGGCACTCACACAGCGAAAGATCAACCCGGAGAAAATCCGCAATATCTTTCTGGGCTTGAATGATGGCCTGGTCGAAATTCTTGGCGCCGTGAGCGGATTCTTCGGGGCCTTCGGCAGTACGACGATGGTGCTGATCGCCGCCTCGACCACGGCCGTCGCAGGGGCCTTGTCGATGGGCGCCGGCGCTTTCCTGGCGCTTAACTCTGAGAAGGAAGTGAAATCAACCGAAGTCGCGAAGAAACTCTTTTTAGGCGAGGAATCTGAATTCACTCCGATGGAGGAACAACCGTTGTCATCGGCGCTGGTCGTCGGCTCAGCCTACCTGCTGGGTGCCATCGTCCCGGTGTTTCCCGTACTGATCGGCGCCACCGATGCAATGCTTTCAGTCTTCACAGCGGGCCTCATGGTGATACTGGTCTCGACGATTCTATCGTTCTTGTCCGGCATGGACATCAAACGGCGTATTATGCTCAACCTGGTGATCATCACTGTAGCCGTCAGCATCAGCTATGGGATCGGAATCGTTGCGAAATCTGTATGGGGCATTTGACTTGAGGGTATTATGGAGACCACATCATGAAATCTCGGTTCCCCCTCTACATTGAGAAATTCGGACTTTTGAAAGGGTCGGAACTATACGGGAAATCCAAGTATTCTCGTCGTGAGCATTGCTTAACCGTTCCAGGTCTTCGCCATGCCATTCGCTTACGCGGGAAAACCTCCGACTACCAGGCGTTCAAAAAGATCTTCGTTGAGGGAGAATATGCCTTCGACCTTGGCTTTACACCGCGCCTCATTCTCGATGGCGGTGCGAATGTTGGCTACTCCTCGGTGTTCTTTACTCATCAATACCCCGGAGCGCTCATCATCGCTATAGAACCGGAATCAGAAAATTTCCGTCTTCTGGTCAAAAATACCGCTCCCTACCAGAACATTCGCCCAGTCCAGCGCGCATTGTGGCCCAAAAATGCTCATCTGATGATGGAGAATACCATGGGGCAACCCGATGCATTTCGTGTGAGCGAAAATCTCTCCCCTGATAGCTCAACCGTCCCGACGATAACCATCAACGATTTATTGGACGAATTGCGTGTGGACCAGATCGACTTGCTCAAGCTCGACATTGAGGGATCGGAAAAAGAGTTGTTTGAAGATCCTGCAAAAAACAGGTGGCTCTCAAGGACACGAGCGGTGATCGTGGAACTCCATGATCATTTCAAACCAGGCTGCACAGCAGCAGTTGAAGCAGCCCTCGCCGGGCAGAATTTCATCCGCTCACAGAGAGGAGAGAATATCCTATTTATCAGGAAGTCCGACTTCTGATGGCCTTATCGAGTGGAGACCATGGGGAGCTCGCGCGACCCTTCGGCTTCCCGCTGAATACGCTCCCGTTCGGCACGGGAAGCTTCCAAGACATCGTGCAGCATGTCGTCCGTCATTTGTGTCATCTGAGCCGCCGCATCTTTCATGTCGGCGTGCTCCACAGCGCGCGAGAGCACTTCGGACTTGGTCGCGCCATACTTCTGGCCCATAAACGGCTTGGTAATCAGGAACACCACGTCACGCACCGGCATGAACCGCAAGAATCGACGGAGTAAACGAACGGTCTGGATCGGATAACAGAAGAGCTTGTACATGAACAGCTTCTGAAGCCCCTTCTGCCGCACGCGATTGATTGTCTCTCCCGGCAGACAGGTGGGATCGATTTCAGAGCACTTGAAGTACTTGTACCAATCCGTCGATTCCTGCACCAGCCCGCGTTTCACGTATTCCTGCCACAAAGGGGTCCCGCGGTAGACACAGAGCCGGTTGAAGCCGAAGGTATCCAGCGGCAACTTGGCGGCAAAATCAAAAGTGGCCTTCATATCTTCGACGGTCTCGTCCGGATTGCCGACTGTGAAAAATCCGTGCACGATCTCGATGCCGGCCTTCTTGGCATTCTTGACCGCGGTCGTCACTTCCGCGAGCGTCTGTTCCTTCTTCAGACGGTCGAGGATCTTCTGACTGCCGCTCTCGATCCCAAACATGACAGTGCGACAATGGGCCTTCGCCATGGCAGGGAAAAGATGCTGGGCAACAGAATCGACCCGGCCTTCAATGCCCCACTGAATCGTCAGCTTCTCATCCATGATGCCATTACAGATGGCCTCAATCCGCTTCGGCTGGAGAAGGAAATGATCATCCACGAAATAGACCGACCCATAACCATGCTCTTCGAGATACTTGAGTTCGGCGACCACGTGCGCAGGCGTCCTCGCCCGCCATTTGCCTTCGTTGAAAATCGGGATATCGCAAAACACGCAGGGCCATGGGCAGCCGCGTGAGGTCTGCATGGTCGTAAATCGCTCCATCGACAACACCGCCGGCACATCCAACGGCATGGACTCGATAAAGTCGAGCTTCAGGCTCTCCCGGTCCGGGAAGGGCCATTGGTCCAAATGGCGCTCCATCGGGCGATTCGGGTTGTGAACAACCTTGCCGTCTTTCATCCAAGTCAGGCTGGCCACTGATTCAGGATTGTCGAAATTTGCCAGCAGATCGAGGAGGAGCTGCTCTCCATCGCCGCGACAGACAAAATCCACTTCCGGACACTGCAATTTGACCAGAGGCGCATTGAGGCTGGCAAAGACCCCGCCGAAGGCCAGCTTCACCTTTGAATTGGTCGACCGAATCTGCCGCGCAAGAATTTTAGCGTAGGGATAACTGGTAGTACTCAGGAAGCTCAGACCGACGAGGTCCGGCTGGTCACGATTGATCTGATCGATGATCACATCGTTCGGCGTGTCGGGATTCGCCTGGTCAAACATCACGCACTCATGTCCGGCCTGTTTCAAGACAGACGAGAGCGACATAATACCGATGGGCGGAAAGCCCATGACACGGATATTGCCGTTTTTCGCGCGGGTTTTTGCCGGAAGCGCGTAGAACTGGGGATCACGGACGTGGATGAGGAAAACTCTCAGACAGACTCCTTAGTTCGGCTTCGACTGCCACTGAGTGCGCTGACACCGGAGGATGCGATGGAAAGAGCGGGGAGTACAAAGGGAAGACGCAACTCTAGTTTTAGATTACCATGACATCAGGTTTGGGGGAAGAAAATATTTTATGGATAGGCCTCTCTGCTTCTAATGACATGACAACAGCAGGACGGAAGGGGCTGGATACAGATCGAGGGTGCTGAGCGACGCTCAGCACCCTCGATTAAACCATAACGGAACCAGTGATTAGCGGCCCAACGCCAGCTTGATTGCGTTGCCGATCTCCGCCGGATTTTTCACGACCTTTACACCGGCTGATTCGAGCGTCTTCATTTTCTCAGCTGCGGTTCCCTTACCGCCTGAGACAATGGCGCCGGCGTGGCCCATACGACGGCCTGGAGGCGCCGTGATTCCGGCGATAAAACTCACGACCGGCTTCTTCACATTCTTCTTGATGAACTCCGCGGCTTTCTCTTCGGCATCGCCACCGATTTCACCGATCATCACAATCCCCTGGGTCTCCGGATCTTTCTCGAACAGCGCCAACACATCGACGAAGCCGGTTCCATTCACCGGATCGCCGCCGATTCCTACACAAGTCGTTTCGCCAAGACCCAAGGTCGAGAGCTGGTGGACCGCCTCATACGTGAGGGTCCCGCTGCGTGAGACGACTCCGACCACGCCCTTCTTATGAATGAAGCCCGGCATAATGCCGATCTTTGCTTCGTCAACTGTGATGACACCGGGACAGTTTGGACCGATCAATCGCACATCGCGGCCATGTAACGCCCGCTTCACCTTCACCATATCGTTTACCGGAATACCTTCGGTGATACAGATGATCAGCTTGACGCCGGCATCGGCAGCTTCCAGAATTGCATCGGCGCAGAAGGGCGGCGGCACGAAAATCAACGACGTGTCGCAGCCTTCTTTCTTGACCGCATCCCGCACCGTGTTGAAAACAGGAATGCCTTCGACTTCCTGCCCGGCCTTGCCAGGGGTCACACCGGCAACCACCTTTGTCCCATAGGCCTTGCACTGAGTCGCATGGAACGAGCCTTCCTTGCCTGTGATGCCCTGCACCACTACCCGCGTGTTTTTATTAACGAGAATGCTCACGGTCTTCTCCTTTACGCCGCTTTTCCGGTCAGCTTCACAATCTTTTGCGCCGCTTCCCACAAGTCGTTGGCCACTTCCAGCTTGAGACCCGACTCCGCTAACAGTTTGCGGCCTTCTTCTGCATTCGTTCCTTGCAGGCGAACCACCAATGGCACAGTAATCTTCACTTCCTTGGCCGCTTCGATCACTCCGTTGGCAATGCGCTCACAGCGCACGATCCCGCCGAAAATGTTGATGAAAATGCCTTTGACGTTCGGATCCTTGAGGAGAATCCGGAATCCGGCTGCCACAGTCTCTTTGGTCGCGCCACCGCCGACATCAAGAAAGTTCGCCGGCTCGCTGCCCGCCAGCTTGATCACATCCATCGTCGCCATGGCGAGACCCGCGCCGTTCACCATGCAGCCGATATTGCCGTCCAGCTTCACATAATTCAGATTGTTCGCGCCGGCCTCAATTTCGAGCGGATCTTCTTCGTTGAGATCGCGCATCTGTTGAACATCGGCATGCTTGAACAAACCGTTATCATCGAAAGAGACTTTGCCGTCGAGGGCAACGATGGTTTTTTCTTTGGTAATGATGAGCGGGTTGATCTCGACCATCGCCGCGTGCTTCTCCATAAACATGCGATAGAGATTACCCATCATCTGGATGAAGGGATTCATCACAGCCGGCTCGATCGTATTGAGGCCGAGAGCAAACGCCACGTTGCGGCCGTTGTAGCCCTGGAATCCCACGGCGGGATCGATCAATTCCTTGATGATCTTCTCGGGTGTTTTTTCGGCCACCTCTTCGATTTCCATTCCGCCTTCGGTACTGGCGATGAATACGGGCCACCCGGAATCGCGGTCCACCAGGATGCTCAAATACAATTCCTTACTGATATTTGCGCCTTCTTCGAGCAGGAGACGATGGACCTGACGGCCCTTGGGACCGGTCTGGTGCGTCACCAGCGTCTTCCCGATCAATTCCTTCGCCAGACCTGCCACAGCGGCCTTGTCCTTGGTGATCTTGACGCCACCCGCCTTGCCACGGCCGCCCGCATGGATCTGCGCCTTCACGACGAATACGGGCGTATTCAGCTCATTAGCCCAGGCCGTCGCCGCTTCCGGTGACGTCACTTCTTTCCCGCGTGGGACCGGCACTCCGAACTGCGCAAACAGCTGCTTCGCCTGAAACTCATGCACATTCATTCTTTACCTCTAAGAGCTAATAGCTGATGGCTTATGGCACAAAGAAACAACTCTTGCTTGCGTTTGCTATAGGCGATACGCCATACGCACCCTATTCCTTCCGCGTATAGGCCGGGAGGACCATCGGCGAGATGACGTTGCTCAGATTTCCGTGCTTTTTCGCATCGGCACGGAACCGCTGCAGATGCTGCACGGTGAGCTTACCTTGCTTCATGGAGCCGGCACGTCCGGCCGCCGTCAAACCCGAGCGCTTGCCGAAGACCATCAGGTCCAGCAAGGAATTGCCCATCAACCGATTGCGTCCGTGCAAGCCCCCGGAAGCTTCGCCCGCCACGAACAAATTCTTCACGTTGGTTTCCGAATTCGTATCGATCTTCACGCCGCCGTTCTGATAGTGGAGCGTCGGATAGATCAACACAGGATCTTTGCTGATATCGATGCCGAACCGATCGAACTGCATCAGCATCGCAGGGAAGTGCTTCTCGACAGTGCCAGGTCCGTGCTCCACATCGAGCAAGGGCGTATCCAACCACACGCCCACACGACCGGACATCGTGCGAATGCCACGGCCTTCTTCGCACTCGCGAATAATGGAAGACGACACGACATCGCGGGTGTCGAGTTCGTTTACAAATCGTTCTCCCTTGGCATTGACCAGATGGCCGCCTTCTGATCGAATCCCTTCCGTGACCAGCTGTCCGACCAACTGCTCGGGGAAAACGGCGCCGGAGGGGTGATATTGGAAGGTATCGATATGTGCCAGCCTCGCTCCCATGCGGTAAGAAAGGCAGAGCCCGTCGCCGGTCGCGCCATAGTGATTACTGGTCGGGAAACCCTGAATATGCAGCCGGCCGATTCCGCCGGTCGCCAGAATCACCGACTTCGCGGCAACGACGACATACCGGTGATTGTCCAGATCCTTGAAAATGGCGCCGCTGCACTGGCCGTTCTCATCGCTGAGCAACTCCACCGCCGCGCAGAATTCGAGCAACTGAATCTTCTGATTCAGCACTTCATCCTTGAGCACCCGCATAATTTCAAGGCCGGTGTAGTCGGAACAGGTCAAGAGCCGCGGCTTGGAACTGCCGCCGCCCTTCTTCACATGCAGATTGCCATCCGCCTGCCGATCAAACAACACGCCCAACTCAATGAGCCACTTGGCGATCGCAGGACCATCATCAACCATGGCCTTCAGCAGGTCATGGTCGTTGTGCATGTGGCCGCCCTTGAGGGTATCCAGGAAATGCGTGACCGGAGAATCCTCCGGCGCCACGGAGATCTGCATCCCGCCCTGCGCCATCACGCTGTTGGAGTCGCCTAATCTGAGCTTGGTGGCCAGCATGACTTTGGCCCCTGCTCCGTGCGCATGCAGCGCCGCGGCACAACCGGCCCCGCCCCCGCCGATTACCAGTACATCGGTGGTGTAGTCCGGCGTCAGATCCGCATCGTCCTGAATCAGACTGTCCCCTTCGAGCAACGTCGCCAATTCTACGACGGTCTTCTCATCGATGTTGGGACCGAACCGGATAGGACGGTATGCACTGGCCCTATAGTCGGGATGATATTTATGAATCAGCTGGTCGCGGTCGGCAGGAGAAAACTTGGGAAGGGTTTGCTTCCGGCGAGCATCCCGAGTTTTGTGCACAATCTGTTGGAGCGCGTGAATATCCATCTCGGGTAGCCTCGACAATAAAACTATTTTACGGTCGCACAGTGGTCGGCAAGTTCCTTCTCATTCATGGCGAGAACCTTCTTCCATTCATCGTTGAAACGACCGTCCTGAATTTCCTTGATCCGCACTTCCAACCCCAGCGGCTTTTCGGTAAAGTGCGCGCCCTGCGCACGGCTCACATAGAGCGCCACCAGGTTGGGAGCGATGTCGGCGATGCAGACCGGCGTGCACATCCCGCACATCACACAGTCCATAAACATTTCGGACACGCTTTTGAAGTCGCCGAAGACGGCTTTCCACACACCTTCCCGCACATCGATCTTCTGAGGACAGGCCTCCGTGCAGGCATTGCAATTCCGGCAGAGCGGCGCTTCCGGATAGAGATTGAAGAGGTCCTGCTTAGGATCCTTGAGCGTTTGGATGTCGTACGTCGCCTTTCGCGCGGGAAACGGCGGCATGATCGTGAACGACATGCCATCCTGCACGGCCATTTGACAGGCCAGGCATGTCCGCACCTTGGGATCGTCTTTGGTTCGATAGTAGGTCGCGCAGGCGCCGCAGAACCCGCCAAGACAACCGGCCCCCCGCACGACTTCCTGTCCCGTGTACCACAGGGCCTTGATGACGGTGATCCCTTCCGGCACTTCGTACTTCTTGCCGGAGATTTCGATCGAGACCATCCGGGGCTTCATCACCTCAGGTTGATCGATAACGTTGGTGTCTTCTTGTGCCATAGTGTCCTAAATCCGCCCCCAGCACTCAGCCATCAGCTTTCAGCCTTAGGATTACCCATCAGGCTGATCGCTGACAGCTGACCGCTGATGGCTATTCTACGCAATCGCGTCGATGATCGCATTCAACGTGGCGCTCGGACGCATCGCCTTCGCAGCCTTCGCGTCATCGGGGTGATAGTACCCGCCGACATCCACCGGCTTGCCTTGCGCCGCAAGCAACTCGCCGGAGATCTTGGCTTCGTTGTCCGCCATTTCTTTCGCGATCTTCACAAAACGCGCTTGCAGATTTTTATCCTGCGTCTGTTGAGCCAAGGCTTGCGCCCAGTACAACGCGAGATAGAAATGACTACCCCGGTTGTCGATCTCTCCCACCTTGCGCGCAGGTGATTTATTGCTCTCCAGGAACTTGGCATTGGCTTGATCGAGGGTATCTGCCAGCATCTTGGCGGCCGGATTATTGGCCACTTTGGCCAGATGCTCCAGCGACGCGGCCAGCGCGAGGAATTCACCCAGCGAATCCCAGCGCAAGTAGCCTTCTTCCTGGAACTGCTGCACATGCTTCGGAGCGGATCCACCCGCACCGGTCTCGAAGAGACCGCCGCCGTTCAACAGCGGAACGATCGACAGCATCTTGGCGCTGGTTCCGATCTCAAGGATCGGGAACAGGTCCGTCAAATAGTCGCGCAACACGTTCCCGGTCACAGAGATCGTGTCCTTGCCTTCCTTGATCCGCTCCAGCGAGAGGCGCGTGGCATCGGCCGGCGTCATGATCCGGATGTCGAGGCCCTTGGTATCATGATCCTTCAAGTAGGTTTCGACCTTCGTAATCAATTGCGCGTCGTGCGCTCTCGCCTTGTTCAACCAGAAAATGGCCGGTGCCCCCGTCGCCTTCGCACGTGTCACTGCCAGTTTGACCCAGTCACGAATCGGCGCATCCTTCACCTGGCACATGCGCCAGATATCGCCTTCTTCAACCTGGTGCTCCAGTAATGTCTTCCCTGAGGCATCCACCACGCGAATGGTCCCGTTACCCGGCGCCTTGAAGGTCTTGTCATGCGAACCGTATTCCTCGGCCGCTTGCGCCATCAGACCGACGTTGGGCACACTGCCCATCGTCTTTGGATCGAGGGCGCCGTGCTTCTTGCAGAAATCGATCACCTCACGATAGACCGGTGCATAGCTGGCATCCGGAATGACGCACTTCGCGTCCGCTGCCTTGCCGTCCGGCCCCCACATCTTGCCGCTGTCGCGAATAACCGGCGGCATGGAGGCATCGATGATAATGTCGCTGGGCACGTGCAGATTGGTGATGCCCTTGTCGGAGTTCACCATCGCCATCGGAGGGCGCTGCTTGTACACGGCCTGGATGTCGGCCTCGATCGCTTTGCGCTGATCCTCGGGCAAGGCCTTGATCTTGGCATAAAGATCGCCTAGACCGTTGTCCGGATCGACACCCAGCTTCTTGAGCATCTCGCCGTGCTTCGCGAACACATCCTTGTAATAGACCGTCACGGCGTGACCGAAGATCTTGGGATCCGAGACCTTCATCATGGTGGCCTTCATGTGAAGCGACCATAAGACGCCCTGTTTCTTGGCATCCTCGATCTGCTCCTCA
>Ga0209253_10003701_pt1 | contig 13400 bp, 12 predicted proteins | sample FrelakmetBRP12BR_FD_187145 | JGI IMG/M metagenome (GOLD analysis project Ga0209253, IMG submission 187145) | Freshwater lake sediment microbial communities from the University of Notre Dame, USA, for methane emissions studies - BRP12 BR (SPAdes)... | ecosystem: Environmental > Aquatic >...
GTTATCTTAAGAATGTCTTTGGTTTGTCACCCCAGCGAGAAGACACGCTCATCGCGGGCAATTCTATGGGTGGCTATGGAGCCTTTAAAGCTGCATTTTTACGCCCTGAATTGTATTCAGTAGCTGCCAGCTTCTCAGGAGTGCTTTCCCTCGCCTTCATTAAGGCTTTTCCAGACGACCCACGCCGGGGTGAATTCGAAAAACTCTTTGGTGACCTGGATAAGCTCGTTGGCAGCGAACACGACCCTGCGGCCTGGTTACAGCGCTCATCGTCCCATCCCGAGCTACTGCCTCGCTTGTTTATGGCTTGCGGACGCCAGGAAGACCTATACCCGCTCAATACTTTCTTTTACAATTCCTGCCAGGCCCTGGGGATCCATGTGGATTATCATGAGGAAGATGGATTTCACGATTGGTTCTTCTGGAATAAGCAAATACAGCGCTTCCTGGCGGCTAACCTGAAACCACTTTAGGATACTATGGATAAAAAACCCACCGAAACACGTAAGCAAATCCCTTTATTCATTGACCACAGCCGGCAGGGGACCTATTTTACCGTTCCATTCAACATACCTGCTAATACCGAATCATTCTCCCTGACCTATACGTATAAACGGCATGCTGAAACCGAGAGCCATGTGGAGAATGGTTATTTTACCTCCCGAAAAGAGATCAATATTATTGACCTTGGCTTGATTGCCCCGGATGGGACGCAGGTGGGAGCCTCCGGCTCTGATAAACTGAGTATTTGTGTCAGCGAGACCTATGCCACCCCTGGCTACCATCCGCGTAAATTAGTTCCTGGTGAATGGCAGATCATCGTTGGGGCGTATAAAGTGGCGGATGCAGGGGTGGATGTCCTCTATCAGCTCTCGTTCACCTCGAAACACATGCGCCTGTACAAGGGAGATTTACACACCCACACCCTGGCTTCGGACGGCGTGCTCAACATTGAAGAATTATCATTCCATGCACGCAGGAATGGCCTGGACTATCTTGCCATCACAGACCACAACCTTGTGGTGGGCACCGATACCTTGCTCAAACATTCTCATCTGACTTTGATACCAGGGATTGAGTGGACCCATTACCTTGGACATGCCAACTTCCTGGGAGTGGATCAACCGTATGACGAACCGTTCCTTGCCAATACACTTGAAGAGGTTCGGGCTCGTTTCACCTCTGCGCACGCCCGAGGGGCTTTCATCAGCATCAATCACCCATGTGATCCTGTGTGCCCATTCCTGTTTGATATGTATTCGCTGCCCTTTGATTGCCTTGAAATTTGGAACGGTCCGATGCGTGGCTCCAACTTGCAGGCAATTGGGCTCTGGCATAGCATGCTCTCTGCCGGGAAAAAGGTGCCCATATGTGGTGGCAGCGATTACCACCGCGATTCTCTATTGCTCTTCGCCGGTGGACCGACCACTTGCGTTTATGCCATGTCAGCCAGCCCAGACGATATCCTGTCTGCGCTCAAACTTGGGCATGCCTTCATCACCTATAGCGCTGATGGTCCGACCCTTGCGATGACAGCAGGAGCGGTAATTCTTGGCGATAGCGTCGCCTTCTCGGACGTGAAGCAGGTGGAATATTCCGCTTGCGGCTTGCTCGCGGGAGATGTGGTGCAGTCAATCACCCAGGGAGGGAATACCATCCTGGTGAAAGCGGAAACCGATGGAGATATGCACGGGGTGTATACCATTCCAGCCGCTGGATTTGTGAGGATTGAGATACTCAGGAGTTTCTTGCCCGGGCTGCCTTTATTGCCCGCCCTGATCTCCAACCCGATCTATTTTGATGCGTAGCAAGGTAAAAAAATAATACCCACAAAGTGAACAATATGAACGTGTAACCATTATCCTAATATCACTTGTGATAAGATTATCAATGAACATCTTGTCCCGTGGTGGATAGCCTGCTGGGTTATGTATCCAATATGCGCAGCCTGATCAATGGCATTCAAAGGCGTTACCATAAGATGAACCTGTCACAGCGGCTCATCCTGAACCTTGTGTTGGTTGTGGTGGCAATCATTGTTTTCATTGGTATACCGACCAATCTTGCCATGTGGCGAGCGCTCGAACGCCAGGTGTGGCTACGTGTTCAAGATGCTCAATCTGCAACCCAGGGGCTTTATAATGCAGAAATCACCCGCCTGAAGAAACTATCCGGGTTGATTGCTGGGCGCCCAACTTTATACAATCTAATCCAACAGGGTGATGAGGCTGCGTTAAGCCCATACCTGGAGGCATTAAAGCAGGAAAGCGGAAACCTGGATATTGTTCAGATTGTTACACCTGACCTACAAACCGGTGACGAGTTAGCAGGCTTGCCTGATCCACAGACATTCTTGGCCGGACATGAGCCCTATTTTGCGGATTTCTATGTGGTCGGAGACCCGGGTAAGCTCTACATCGTGGGTGTCAGTCAAATTCAATCGAAGGAAACTAATAACCCTGGATTGGGATGGGTGCTGGTGGCGCGTGAGTTAACCACAGATTATATGATCACCCTGGAAAATCAAACCGGCCTGGCTCAAAGCTTGATCGTTAATGGCAGGCGGATCGCCACCAGCCTGCCTGCAGCTCCTGACTGGTCTCTTGATCCGCAATCGGCATTGAATGTCGAAAAAACGGGGGAAGCCTGTTGCACCATGGGATCGGCTTTGGATCAGACCTATTACGCTGGCTTGATGCCGCTTAGTAATGCTCAGGAGGATGTATTGGCATTAAGTGAGGTTGCCCTTCCAGGTAACTCCATCCGCAATGGAATGGTTAGCACTGTTGTTGTCTCTGCCGGTTTTAGTCTGTTGGTCATGCTGGTGGGTTCATTCCTGGTAGCGCGGCAGGCGCGTTCAATTACAAAGCCGCTGCTACAGTTGAGTAAAACTGCCGACCAATTTAGCCAGGGCAACCTGGATGTATCCACCCCAACCGAAAGTGGTGTACCGGAGATAAATCAACTCAGCCGGCATTTTGAATTAGCCCGCCGGCAGCTGCGCCATACACTTGCCGTGACTCAGCGAGAGATGAAACATGCCGAGCGGCTTTTATCCCTGCTCCCCAAAGGGGTGATTGCCCTTGATGAAAATGAACGGATAACCTTCTTTAATCCGGATGCTGAAGTGATCCTGGGCTACAAGAGTTGGGATGTGGAACGCCTGCACTACACTCATATTTTTCCCCCTGCCCCTGGGGAGACGGCGACGGTTGGTGAAATGTTGAATAGGCCTACCGATAGCCCTGTTGCCCAGAGCTTGAGTGTGCTTGATGCGGATGGGAAACCACTGCTTTTATATGTCACGATATCTCCGTTAGACAATAACCCTCCCACCGGTTATGGCTCTGAGCGGGTTGTGGTCATTCGAGACGTGACTGAAGAAGAAGCAGTAAATCGATTACGATATAATTTCCTTGCCAATGTGGCGCATGAATTCCGCACCCCGTTATCTGGTATCGCTGCCACCACCGAGGTATTGGTGGATGAAGTTAATGATCTTACACCCGATGAAATAAAGGAATTAGTGGAGACCATCCGTTTGAGCACCTTACACTTGCAGACTCTGGTGGAGAATCTACTGGAAAGCACCACCATTGAGGCAGGCTGTTTTCAGGTCCATCGCCGCCCGGTCAACCTTGAGGATGTTGTCAAAGAAGCCGCTGATCTAATGTTCCCCTTGCTTAAACGCCGGAATCAGAGCTTAGATTATACCGGTCCGGTTGTTTTACCCACCGTTTGGGCGGATGCCAACCGCCTGACCCAGGTGTTAGTGAACCTGTTGTCCAATGCCAGCAAGTTCAGCCCGATGGGTGGCGAGATTGAGCTTAACATCGTCCTGGCTCCCGAATGGATAACCATCGCCGTGCTCGATAGTGGACCTGGGCTTCCTACTGAACGGTTTGCAGACCTGTTCAAGCGTTTTGTGACAGCCAGCCAGTCGCATGATACCCAGTATGGGATTGGCCTTGGATTGTCAGTGGTTAAGTCGATTGTAGAAATGCATGGCGGGCAGGTTGGTGCAGAGAACCTGCCCAAAGGGGGGGCTAAAGTCTGGTTTACCATTCCCATCCATCCTAAAGAGGAGAAATAAAACTTATGACCAAGATACTTGTTGTCGATGATGATCTGGCACTTTCAGACGTGCTGGCTTTTGCCATCCGTAGGGCTGGGTTTGAAGTAGTCAATGCCCATGATGGGTTAAGTGCCCTTGAGCAATTCTCCAAGGAAAGCCCCGATCTGATCGTGCTGGATTGGGGCTTACCCCGTTTGGATGGGCTGGAAGTTTGTACACGTATCCGCAATGAATCAGATGTACCAATCATCATGCTCACTGTGCGCGATACCGATGACAATGTGATCGCTGCCCTGGAAGCCGGAGCAGATGAGTATATCATCAAGCCCTTCAGCCCGCGGCAGTTGATTGCGCGTATCCGTGCCTTACTCCGCCGGGCTGTAAAAGAACCCCAGGAAATGCTTCAGGCGGGTCCGCTTACTTTTGATGCGGAAAGGCGTGAAGTTCACATTGGTGAGGCTGAGCCAATTCGCCTGACGCATCTGGAGACACGTCTGTTACGCGCCCTGATGCAGAATCCAGACCGGGTACTTAATAGCGATACCCTGATCCTGCGGGTCTGGGGTCCCGAGGGTGCTACCAATGAAATGCTCAAGCAGCTTGTGTATCGGCTGCGTAACAAACTGGAAACAGAATCTGGTGCCCCGTCCCTGATTGAAACCATCCCTAATGCGGGCTATGTGCTGAACACGCAAAAAACAGGTCTTAGCGAGTAACGGCAAGATAACAAAAAATATGGGGGGAGATATTGTAACCACATTGTGACCAATGTGTGCTTGTGGTTGTAACCCTCTTTCGGTATAAATTAGATAGTGAATTATTTCTCAATTAAACCCCAAAAGGGTGCCGATTAAATTTTATTGGCTCAACCGATAAAAAAAAGATTTTGAAAAATTGGAGGATAGGACCCATGCCAGCATTAATTCAAACAAAACCAACACTGATCTGCCGTTACCCGATAGCAAGCTCCGATATGTACTACAACGAGGTGGGACAAAGGGATGTTTTTGTGCGGGATGATCTCTTGCAAGGTTTCCAGATTTGGGGAGAGTTAAGTGGAGCCGGAGAGGAAACAGCCATCTCGTTTTGTGAGATATTCCTGGAATATGCCATGTTCTGCCAGACCGGGTATGAAGAAGCCGAGGCTTATGCCCTCATGGAAAGCTTTGGCTCCGGGATGGGACAGGCGACTGCCATCTATATGTTGGATAACATATTCCCGGACGGTTTCCCCAACCCTGGGGTGTGTGCTTTGGAATGCGTACTTGAGACGCTCAAGGTGAACTTCACCATTCACCAGATTGGACCCGAATTGCGCTTTATCATCTGTGATTGCCCGTTTGATAAAACGGCAGGGAGAACCGGATTGCCCGAATCTGAGCTGGCGCATGTCGGCCTCAATGCCATGTGCCAGGGTTTGTTAAAAGTCATCCAGCCTGAACTGCCAGTCGCTTCGCCTATCGACGAGCGTTACGACCATATCTTTGCCATTGATACTGAAATTACCATGATTGCATAAGGTGACTCCCATGTTTACTACTTCCACACACACACTCAAAGATGTTAAGCAACCAACCAAGGAAGTTTCATTTGATGCCTTGGTACCTGCGGAGATGGCAGTCAAAGCTGCTGAGACCGGGGTCAAGAAAACCGCCTTGGATACAGTGCGCATGTTCCTGCTTGCCGTCCTGGCAGGTGCTTTTATTGCCATGGGTGCTATCTTTGCCACCACGGTAAGTGCAGGAGGCTCGGTTCTACCCTATGGTGTTGCCAGGCTTTTGGCGGGCGTAGCCTTCACATTAGGCCTGATTTTAGTGGTTGTTTCGGGCTCAGAGTTGTTTACTGGCAACAACCTGATCATTATTGCCTTCGCTAACCGGAGGATCACATTAGGAGCTCTGCTCCGAAATTGGGGGGTGGTCTACCTGGGTAATTTTGTTGGGGCAATGCTGACTGCGGTCCTGATGTTCCTGACTCGCCAATACACCTTTGGAGCTGGCTCGGTGGGTTTGGCAGCCCTGAACGTTGGCGAGGCGAAGACCAGCCTGGTTTTTGCCCAGGCCGTTGTGCTCGGGATTTTTTGCAATGCATTGGTTTGCATGGCGGTTTGGATGTGCTACAGCGCCCGCAGTACAATAGACAAGATCCTGGCGATCGTTCCACCCATTGCAGCCTTTGTTGCGGCGGGTTTTGAGCACAGCATTGCCAATATGTATTTCATTCCCATTGCCATTTTTATCAAGCAGATGGGCACCCCCGCCTTCTTTGAAGCTATCAAGAAAACACCCGCTGACTTTCCTCACCTCACCTGGAGTAACTTCTTCCTTATAAACCTGCTGCCAGTGACAATTGGGAATATCATCGGCGGGGTGTTGATGGTGGGTTTGATGTATTGGTTTATCTATCTCAGCAAGGCCAAGCAGGCTACTGCAACCACTGAGACTGCCCAGAGGATTGCTGCCGCTACAGCTCGCCCGGAAGTACCGGCACCAGTTTTCTTTGTATCTCGTGAGCCGCCTGTGCGCTCTCTTGAAATGCCTGTACAGGCAATGAGCGGGAGGAACGATGAGGCAACCTCCACCAGCCGGCGCTTATAAGGATCTAACCTGAAGACAGGGGTTTATTGAATCCCTGCCAATAAAGCCTGCCGAAGAATACTGAACCTTTCATTTCTTTCAATAAAAAAAGAGATGCCTGTGGGAAAATTGATCACACAGGCATTTGTTTATTTAAAATCTATTGTCTGGATTCATTAAAGCTAAAGTATCGTAACTCTATAACATCAGAATTGCTTGACCGCCGTCAGCTCCACGGGTGGATAGACCTGTCCCGGCACCGGCGGCATGGGGTTGTAGACCCAATCCACTTTCACCACACCAGCCTTTACCCCACCCATACGCTGTATGCCAAGATATTGGCCACGCAACAGCACATCCTCCATCGTCAGCGCCATGTTAAACACAGCCAGCGGAATGCCAGCCGGGATAGCCTGCAGCTCTTCAGCAAAAACTGAAGTTGAAAAGAGCACGTGTTGAGAATCCAGGCTCTGGGTTTGAATGGCAGGGATAATGACCGGGAAACCATCCTCATTGACATACGATAGGAATTTCAGGTTATCGATCTTGTCCACGAAGGCACGCGTCCAGCTGTTGAGCACGGGAAGTTTTCCTGGTTTGCTCCCCAGCGTTCTCGCCAGCATCGTTTTGATTGCGGCGAAGATGATTTTGTTCATTGGCAGGGGAATTTTGCCGGTGTGAGAAATCAGGTCGAGGTAATACACGGTATGGACACCGAAATAGGCATTGTAGCGGAACATGGGCACGTTATTGTAATAATCGTACTCCGGACCGCTTTTCACCGAGTGACTGAAAATGGCTTTACCGCGCCAGAGATTTTTATCCAGGCCCATGATCAGAAAACCAGCTTTTGGATGGATGAGGATATTTTGTTTCGAATTCCCTTCTGTGAATTGGCCGAAGCATAATTGGGCTGGTCCGCATGCCATGAGAGAGGAGATGAGCGATACGTGCGGCATGCCTTCCGGGTTGACGGTTGCCAGCAGCCCCACCTTCATCGCAGGTTGGGTGTTCTGGATATCGCTTTCAGAAAAGGTTGTAAGGTATGATGTTTGCATGGATCACTCCTGTAATGGTCCTTCCGGGCGTGTTGCGCCGGTAGCCAGCACAAGCTCCGGGTGAATAAAAGCGGCTTTGGCAATCTGTTTGCATCGAAGCATGTCGGTGCGGGACATGAGTAGAGTGTCTGCATACTCCCACTCCAATCCCAGGCGAATATACTGGTCACGGCATAGGTTATTAAAGGCGCATAATTCCCAGCGTGCGACTGTCCCCTCCATTTGCTCTGCAAGGAAATGCCCGATGGCTGATAGGTTCTCATCTGTGTCAGTGGCGCCAGGGATCAGAGGGGTGCGGATCCATAATTCGATCCGCTGGGGATGTTGTTGAATAGTTTTCCGGATGTGAGCCAGGTTTTCAAGGATTTGCTGGTTGGTGACTTTGGTGAACTTACGATGCAAGCCAGGGTCAAGTAGTTTCAGGTCGAACAGGATCAGGTCGGTATAAGGCAGAAGTCTGTCGAAGGTTCCGGAAGAAGTAAGTCCGCAGGTATCGAGGGCGGTCGAGATTCCTTGCTCTTTCAAGCTGCGTAAGAGCTCTTCGGTAAAGTCCGGTTGAAAGGTTGGTTCGCCCCCTGAAAGGGTTACTCCGCCACCTGATTTTTCATAGAAGGCCCGGTCTTTGAGTAGTTCAGCCAGTAATTCTTCTACGGACAAGGTCCTTCCTAGCATCTCTCGCGCCCCGGACGGACAGGCTTCTACACATATCCCGCAAGCCTCACAGCGTTGACGGTCAATCACCAGTCCCGCGCCAGTCATCGCCAGGCATCCATTCGGGCAAGCATCCACGCATAATTTACAGCCGATGCAGCGCACTGCGAACCACTGGGTTTGCAGTTGCATGGAGATACTCTCCGGGTTGTGGCACCAGGCACAGTGCAGAGGGCAGCCCTTTAAGAAAACCGTGCTGCGGATGCCTGGCCCGTCCTCAGTGGAGAGGCGCTGCAGGTGCAGGATTCTGCCGGTGGTCATTTCATCTGATGGCTTTCACGGGCGATGATCTCGTTCTGGAGTTCCCTTCCAATGGAGGTGAAATAAGCGTTGTAACCGGTGACGCGCACCAGCAGGTGCCGATAGTTCTCTGGGTGAGACTGGGCGTCTCGCAACAGGTCAGCATTGACCAAGTTTACCTGCAATGCGGAACCGCCATTTTCTATGTAACCCTTCAGGAAGGCCTTGAACTTCTCGCGGTGTTCAGGATCGCGCAGCATGGACGGGTTGAAGGTCATCGTGTGGCTGCCCCCGTTGGGCAGAAGGTTCAGGTATTCCTCCCAATCTCCACGGCCATCTGCGGCTTTTCCACCCAGGGCTTTACCCACCGAGTTGACATTTGCTGTAGGTCCGTTGATATCTGCGCCATTGGAAGGGCACAATGCATTCGATAGGAATTTTCCACGCGGGCGGCCATCTGGGCTGGCAGGCAGGATGAATGAATCAGCTACCCAATAGTTCCACGACAACATGCCGGGTCGGAATTGACGGCTGGTGGATTTTGTCTTATATTTCCAGGTTTCTCCAGTCCATAATTCCATAACTTGGCGAGCCAGCGCATCGGCTGCCTCATCATCTCTGCCATACTTGGGAGCCTTGTGAAGGGCGCGCGCCTGTAGAACTTCGTGCCCACTCCAGTTATCCTTGAGTGCCTGGATGAGCTCTGCCATTGTGCATGCTTTTTGATCGAAGACGAGATACTTCACTGCTAGCAATGAATCAACCGTGGTGGCGTATGTCACCGCCTCGATTGTTACGTAGCCTAGTTCCGCGCCACCTTCTGTAATGTCCATCCCTTTCTGAGCGCAGCCTTTAACCAGGCAGGAAACGTACGGTGTTGGTGCATACCGTGCGCGAATGGACTCGCTTTGCTCGTATGTATCCACGATACGATGGATGATATGTTGGGTCTGGATGGCATAGGCCTCCCAGAATTGTTCCCAAGTTTGGAAGCTGGTTGCGTCACCTGTGTCCGCTCCCCAGCGTGTGAGCGGGTCGGTCTTGCCGGTCATCGGGTCGCTAAACGGGATTAGGTCATAGCCTCCGGTCAGTGCCAATTCCACAGCCTTCAACAAATTCAAGTTAGCATCCACGGTGCCGGATCGGTCGTTTCCAACCATCGTGTTTTCGAGGCAGCCGACTGGGGCATAGTCAAAAACATTCTTCTCATGGATGAGATGCGTCACTCCCGATTTCTTTGCTTGCAGCATCATGCCGGCCATGGAGCGTTCATCGAAGTTGAGCAGGAAGGGTGATCCCTGGCTGGATGCGATCATTTCCACCACACGGTCAAGTAATCTCTCTGGCGAGCCGCGGTGAAGGCGCACATTAGGTTTGGGCTCCAGGATGGGCGACATCTCGTCAATCACCTCCAGCAGGATGTAGGTCAGATCATTCGACATATCCTTCCCACCCGCTCCCATGCCTGAGATGGTGAAGAGTTGTCCATAACCTGCGGTAATTCCCTGATTGCCGCCTGTGCGGATCATGCCATCGTAGGCGGTATTGCAATGCAGCCAGAAACACTTCAGGATCTCCTTGCCGAACGCCGGGTCCATGCCTTCGCGGATGGACTGGTCCCATAAGGGATACAAGTACTGATCGAGCCGTCCGAAGGAGTCACCTGGGCCGGGGTAATTTTCATCGGCCATCACCAGCATGTGGGTCAGCCAGAGGGATTGCACCGCTTCCCAGAAATTTTGGGCTGGTTCCCAGGGGACCCGCGACAGGTTTAACGCCATTTGCAGTAATTCCTGACGACGTTGTGGGTCCGCTTCCTGGCTAGCCATTTCATGGCATTCCTTGGAATATTCTGCCGCTAGGTCGCTTGGCATGCTTGCAGCGGTCATCATGGCCCGCAGTTGTGCACCCCTTTTGCCATTTTTAGCCCCTTCGGATAACGCCGCATAGGTTGATTCAAGTTCGGCATGCACAGCTTTCCACCCATAACGTATGATACGACCGTAATCGGGGATCAGGTGCCCAGACGTCGCCCCAACATTACCGTAGCCGTGGTTGTGGAACCAGAGCATCGCTGCGCGGCTGCCCTTGGGGCTGTAGACTAGGGAATCTCGCTCTTTTGTCTCCTTTTCCGTCAGACAGGTGGATGTCTGTACGTTGAAGCGTCCCCCAGCAAGCAGGTCTCCGTGTAGGATTTCCTTTGGAAGGTAACGTACCATCACTTCGCGGTTGAACCAGGCACGCCGTTCCGGCAACGACCACTTCCAGAAATCAGGATGTAAGTTGACAGGGTGCGCAACCTGTTTGAAAGACGATCGGAAGGTCTGTAGGAATGAGTATGTCTCCGGCACGATATAGAAGGTTAGTTCGTTATACTGGAAATCCCAAGGCGTTCCGGTGCTCCAGGAGGTGTACTCGTTGTTCCAGGCGCGGTTAACCCCCTGGAAATAATAATCACGTAGCCATTGGATGCGTTGTGACAAATTGGTAGGTGTTTTGATGGAAAAGTGGGGCTGAGTATGGGTTATTGTGGTCATCGGCGTTCTCCTCTAAGATTTACTACCATGAACGTGCATCTCTTCCAGGAAGGTGTGTTAGTTTTATACGCATCGGCTGGTTGGGCCGTGCGGCAGACGAAATAAGTTGATTCAGGGTAAACCTTCCGGCATACGGGGATTATATCGCTAAGGTGGTAGATATGGTAATTTCAAAAAATATATTAAGTGGTACTTGACAAATGAATGTAAATATTATATACTACATATTATGTGAAGTATATAATATATAAATTGTACAGAAATGGAGGAAATCATGGCTCTTGTACGTAAGCTTAAACCGGATCGAAACATCGCTGGCGTAATCATCCCATTTTCCATAGTGCCAATTTTTGGATTGGCAACCTTGTTTTTCGGCTTACCCATCGGGTTGATCACCCTGGGGATTTGGATGTTTGTTTATTCCCTTTTCTACCTGTATGTATTTATACGCACAAGGAACATAGCCCAACTGGTTGTATGCGTAGAAGGTATCTTTTTTGGTTTCATGTTCCTGGTGTTTGAGCCAAACTTTGGCACAAATAGTGTTGAAAGCCAAGAGTTTAGAGCGGCTTATATTTCTGGCGTGATATTTTTCGGCCTGATATTAATTTCCTTGGTTTTAACCCGCAGGTTTAAATGGCGTGGGCGTGAAATTTTTGAGCTGGCTGGCGAATCGGTGGATGAAGCTGGCAACGGTTACACCTCACGGCCGCGCCCGGTTGGGAAGGTGGAGTACAGTCTACAGCAGATGCACTCTTTTTCCCACTTTTGCGCCCGTCATCTGATCGCTTTGACCTATGTCACCTCTAAGAACATAACATTGGTTCCAATCAAGATGGGAGAAGAGTTTGGCCGCATATTGGGATTGAGTGGCGATTACCGTGATGCCACTTGGGTCAACTTTGATGTCAACGGTGAAGTCTCCGTGCACATTTCACAGAAGGATTACCTGGATTATCGCGAGCCATTGGCCTTTGACCAGTTGTGTACATCTTTAGGGCAGGTCTTCATAGACTTTATTGAACTCTATAATAAAGGGGAAGGCGTCAGGGTGATTGATCGCATGGATGATCTAAAACTCAGCTTTTTATCCTAAGGCAGGTTAACGATGGACTTTCACACCGCAGCAAAATATGCCTCACTGCTCTCTAAAGATTATGCTGAAGATATCTTCAAGCTTTTGGTGAATTACCAGGCTATCTCTGCCTCTGAAGTTGCCACCCGCCTGAATCTACATATCAAGACTGCTCAAGATTTCCTCGAATCGCTGGAAAATCTTGATATTGTATCCCGGGAGGAGGTCCTGGAGAAGAAACGTCCCTACTACCGGTACATCCTAAAACAAAACAGGCTGGTTATTGATATCGATCTGATGCAGGTCAGGCAGGAACAATCCCCCAATAGCTTATCAGCCCGTTTACGCGAAAAGGAAAATGCTGGGGCACGTTTTTCAGTCGCCCGTAGTGATGACTATATCACCAGCGTAGCCATATGGACTGGGGATGGACGCGAGAGACAGGAGCGCAAGATTAAACTTACCACCCCACAAGGCAGGTTCCTCTACCATTTACCCTTTCCAAAAGCAGAACCGTTGACGGTTGATGAGATTATTCAAAAGGCTGGCATCGACAAGAGCCTGGCTCCCGAGATCCTTGATTTGGTTCAGCTGCTTGAAAAATATAACGTGATTGAAGCTTTACCGGAGGTACAAAAATGAAATACAAAGTGCATCGTTTTGATCTAAAAATGACAACTGATCAGTACATGCTTGAGAAATTCCTAAACAGCCTGGCTGGGGAGATTGTTGCCATTATTCCCAATGTGACCCTCAGCGTTTTCTGGGCTCACAAGGTCGATTTTCTACTTGTTGTGGAGAAAATTGGCTGAATAAAGACAGGGACGACAGGAGGTGTGCTGTGAATATTTCAACGCGTCAATTATGCCAAGTCCTAATCTTCTTCATTGGGCTGATGCTTATCTTTGGGGGGATTGCTACCAGCACCGAGGGAGCTTGCGTTATTGGCATGATCATCACTGCAGTGAACTTCCAACAATGGCAGAAATGGAGCCTGAGAAATTCACCTCATTAACTCAATCCAAATAATTGACATTGTCAACTGTCTGGTTGTAAATCTTCCATACATCACCGTCTTTACGCAAAATAATGATTCCGTCAACTTGATTATCGCGGAATTCCGGGCCA
>Ga0209253_10003702_pt1 | contig 13396 bp, 11 predicted proteins | sample FrelakmetBRP12BR_FD_187145 | JGI IMG/M metagenome (GOLD analysis project Ga0209253, IMG submission 187145) | Freshwater lake sediment microbial communities from the University of Notre Dame, USA, for methane emissions studies - BRP12 BR (SPAdes)... | ecosystem: Environmental > Aquatic >...
GAGCCGGTCGCGGAGCATCGCCAGCGTGCGGAAGAAGTCCGCGCCCACCCGGTCCATCTTGTTGATGAACGCCAGGCGGGGAACCCGGTACTTGTCGGCCTGCCGCCACACCGTCTCGGACTGCGGCTCGACGCCCGCCACCGAGTCGAACACCGCGACGGCGCCGTCGAGCACCCGCAGCGAGCGCTCGACCTCCATCGTGAAGTCGACGTGCCCGGGGGTGTCGATGATGTTGACGCGGCAGTCGCGCCAGAAGCAGGTGGTGGCGGCGGAGGTGATGGTGATGCCGCGCTCCTGCTCCTGCACCATCCAGTCCATCACCGCGGTCCCCTCGTGGACCTCGCCGATCTTGTAGCTGATCCCGGTGTAGTAGAGGATGCGCTCGGTGCACGTCGTCTTCCCGGCATCGATGTGGGCCATGATGCCGATGTTGCGCGTGCGCTCGAGGGGGGTCTGACGCGGCATGGGGCTTACCAGCGATAGTGCGCGAAGGCCTTGTTCGCCTCCGCCATCCGGTGCGTGTCCTCGCGCTTCTTGATCGCCGCGCCCCGGTTGTTGGCAGCATCGGCCAGCTCGCCCGCGAGGCGCTCCACCATCGACTTCTCGGGCCGCTGGCGCGCGTACTGCACCAGCCAGCGCATCCCGAGCGAGAGCCGGCGCGTCGGCCGCACCTCGACCGGCACCTGGTAGGTGGCGCCGCCGACACGACGCGAGCGCACCTCCACCAGCGGCTTCACGTTGTCCAGGGCCTTCTTGAAGACCCCGAGCGGCTCCTCCTTGGTGCGGGTCTCGATGAGGTCGAGGGCACCGTAGAAGACCCGCTCCGCCAGGCTCTTCTTGCCGCACGTCATGATGGTGTTCATGAACTTCGTGACCAGCCGATCGTGGTACTTCGGATCCGGCAGCACCTCGCGGCGACGAACCTCTCCCTTCCGTGGCATGGTCCCGCTTCCGTTACTTCGGTCGCTTCGCGCCGTACTTCGAGCGACCCTGCCGGCGATCCTGGACGCCGATCGAGTCGAGCGTCCCGCGGACGACGTGGTAGCGGACACCCGGCAGGTCCTTCACGCGCCCACCGCGAATCAGCACCACCGAGTGCTCCTGCAGATTGTGGCCGACCCCAGGGATGTACGACGTCACCTCGATGCCGTTCGTGAGCCGCACCCGCGCGACCTTGCGCAGCGCCGAGTTCGGCTTCTTCGGCGTCGAGGTGTAGACGCGCGTGCACACCCCCCGCCGCTGCGGGCAGCCCTGGAGCGCCGGCGCCGCGAGCTTGCGCCGCTGCGGGCTGCGCCCTTTCCGGATCAGCTGGTTGATGGTCGGCATCGAGTCTCCCTCGGGGACGCGCGCCGCCGCGACACTGGCGCGGCGACACGGGAGCAAAACGTCGGAGTTACGTCAACGAACCGGGACTGTCAAGTTTCCGGCGCTCCCGCGCCGCTGCGCGCCGGAGACGCCACGCGCTACGCGCTCGCGCTCTCGGGCTCCTCCCGCGCGATCGGCGACTCGAGGAGGTCCTCGGGGCCCTCCTCCGGCTCCTGCAGCTCGACCTCGACCTGGCTGTAGCGCTTCGCGCCCGTGCCCGCCGGGATGAGCCGCCCCATGATCACGTTCTCCTTGAGGCCGGCGAGGCGGTCGACCTTGCCGCTGATCGCCGCCTCGGTCAGCACCTTGGTCGTCTCCTGGAAGGAGGCGGCGGAGATGAAGCTCTCGGTCGAGAGGCTCGCCTTGGTGATGCCGAGCAGCAGCGGCTCGGCCGAGGCGGGCTCGCCGCTCTTCTCGAGCACGAGCTGGTTCGTCTCCTCGAAGCGCCACTTCTCGACGTGATCGCCCACCAGGAAGTCGGTGTCCCCGACGTCCTTGATGCGGACCCGGCGCAGCATCTGGCGCACGATCACCTCGATGTGCTTGTCGTTGATGCGCACGCCCTGGAGGCGGTAGATCTCCTGCACCTCATCGACCAGGTACTTCGCGAGCGCCTTCTCGCCCAGGATGGTGAGGATGTCGTGCGGGTTGGAGGAGCCGTCCATCAGCGGCTCGCCGGCACGCACGTGATCGCCCTCGTGGACGCCGATGTGCTTTCCCTTCGGGATCAGGTACTCGCGCGGCTCGCCGACCTCGGGCGTCACGATGACCTTGCGCTTCCCCTTCGTGTCCTTGCCGAAGGAGATCACCCCATCGATCTCGCTGACGACCGCGAACTCCTTCGGCTTGCGGGCCTCGAAGAGCTCGGCCACGCGCGGCAGACCGCCGGTGATGTCCTTCGTCTTGGTGGTCTCGCGCGGCATCTTCGCGATGATGTCGCCCGGCGACATGGCCTGCCCCTCGTAGACGTTCAGGTGGATGCCGACCGGCAGCTGGTAGCGCGCCTCGCCGCCGCTCGGCAGACGCGCCGTGCGCCCCTCGGCGTCCTTGATGCTGATGCGCGGCCGCTTCTCGACGTCCTTGGTGTCGATCACGATCTTGGTCGAGAGACCGGTGCGCTCGTCGACCCGCTCCTCGATCGTCACACCCTCGACGAGGTCGCCGAACTTCACCGTGCCGCCCACCTGCGTGAGCATCGGGATGGTGTACGGATCCCATTCCGCCAGCAGGTCCCCCGACTTCACCTTGGCGCCGTCGTGCTTCTTCAGCTTCGCCCCGTAGACGATCGGGTAGCGCTCGCGCTCGCGCTCGCGCGCGGGCTCCGGGTAGTCGACGATCGCGATCTCGCCGTTGCGGTTGGTGACGATCTCGTCACCCTCGGCGTTGGTCACGGTGAGGAGGTTGATGAACTTGACCAGGCCCTCGTTGCGCCCCTCGAGCGTCGTCTGCTCGGCACGCCGGCTTGCGGTCCCGCCGATGTGGAAGGTGCGCATGGTGAGCTGGGTCCCGGGCTCGCCGATCGACTGCGCGGCGATCACGCCGATCGCCTCGCCGAGGTTCACCATGTGCCCGCGCGCGAGGTCGCGCCCGTAGCACAGGCAGCACACGCCCTGTCGCGACTGGCAGGTCAGCACCGAGCGGATCTTCACGCGCTCGAGTCCCGCCTCCTCGATCCGCCGGACCCGGTCCTCGTCGATCTCCTGGTTCGCCTGGACGATGACCTCGCTGCTGAAGGGGTCGCGGATGTCCTCGAGGGCCACGCGCCCGAGCACGCGGTCGCCGAGACCCTCGATGACCTCGCCGCCCTCGACGAGCGGTGTCATCTCGATGCCGTCGACGGTGCCGCAGTCCTCCTCCGTGATGATCGAGTCCTGCGCGACGTCGACGAGCCGGCGCGTCAGGTAGCCGGAGTTGGCGGTCTTCAGCGCCGTGTCGGCGAGGCCTTTGCGGGCGCCGTGCGTCGAGATGAAGTACTGCAGCACGGTGAGCCCCTCACGGAAGTTGGCGGTGATCGGCGTTTCGATGATCTCGCCCGAGGGCTTCGCCATCAGGCCGCGCATGCCGGCGAGCTGCCGGATCTGCTGCGCGCTACCGCGCGCTCCCGAGTCCGCCATCATGAAGATCGGGTTGAAGCTCGGGGCGGTGCGCACGTTGCCCTTGTCGTCGGTGAAGCTCTCGGTGCCGAGCTGCCGCAGCATCTCGTCGGCGGTGCGATCGGTGACCTGCGCCCAGATGTCGACCACCTTGTTGTAGCGCTCGCCGTCCGTGATCAGGCCCTTGTTGTACTGGTCCTCGATCTCCCGCACCTCGTTGGTGGCGTCCTCGAGGAGCGCCCCCTTCTGGGGCGGGATCAGCATGTCCTTGATGCCGATCGAGATGCCCGCTCGCGTCGCGAACTCGTAGCCGAGGTCCTTGAGCCGGTCGGCGAAGATCACGGTCGCCTTGTTGCCCGCGCGCCGGTAGGCGAGGTCGATCAGGTTCCCCAGCTCCTTCTTCTTCATGAGCCGGTTGACCTCCGCGAACTCGATCGCCGGTCGCGGCACGATCTCGTACAGCAGCACGCGGCCGACCGTGGTCTCGACGAGCGCGCCGTCGATCCGGGCCTTGATGCGCGCCTGGAGGTGCACCTGACCCTGGTCGTACGCGATGCGCACCTCCTCGCCGCTCGCGAACACCTTGCCCTCGCCCCGCACCATCGGCCGCTCGCGCGTCATGTAGTAGAGGCCGAGCACGATGTCCTGCGTGGGCACGATGATCGGCTTGCCGTTGGCAGGCGAGAGGATGTTGTTGGTGGACATCATGAGCGCCCGGGCCTCGACCTGGGCCTCCACCGACAGGGGCACGTGCACCGCCATCTGGTCGCCGTCGAAGTCGGCGTTGTAGGCGGCGCAGACGAGCGGGTGGAGCTGGATCGCCTTGCCCTCGATCAGGATCGGCTCGAACGCCTGGATCCCGAGGCGGTGCAGGGTCGGGGCGCGGTTCAGCAGCACCGGGTGCTCGCGAATCACCTCGTCGAGAATGTCCCAGACCTCCGGACGCTCCTTCTCGACCAGCTTTTTCGCGCTCTTGATGGTGGTGACGTAGCCCCGCTCCTCGAGCTTGTTGTAGATGAACGGCTTGAAGAGCTCGAGCGCCATCTTCTTCGGCAGCCCGCACTGGTGCAGGCGGAGCTCCGGGCCGACGACGATCACGGAGCGCCCGGAGTAGTCGACGCGCTTCCCGAGCAGGTTCTGACGGAACCGCCCGCTCTTGCCCTTGAGCATGTCCGACAGCGACTTGAGCGGCCGCTTGTTCGGGCCCGTGATCGCGCGCCCGCGCCGCCCGTTGTCGAAGAGCGCGTCCACGGCCTCCTGCAGCATCCGCTTCTCGTTGCGGATGATGATGTCGGGCGCGCTCAGCTCCATCAGGCGCTTCAGACGGTTGTTGCGGTTGATGACGCGCCGGTAGAGATCGTTCAGGTCGGAGGTCGCGAAGCGGCCGCCGTCGAGCGGCACCAGCGGACGGAGGTCCGGGGGGATCACCGGGATGACCTCGAGGATCATCCACTCGGGCCGATTCCCCGACAGACGGAACGCGTTCAGGACCTTCAGGCGCTTGGCGATCTTCTTGCGCCGCGCCTCGCTGCCGGCCTCCCGCATCTCGAGGCGCAGCCGCTCGGAGTCCTCCTCGACGCCGATGTCGGCGAGCAGCTTCCGGATCGCGGCCGCCCCCATCTCGGCCCGGAACGCGTCGGGCCCGTGCTCCTCCATCGCCTTGCGCACCCGCTGCTCGCTCAGCACCTCCTTGTACTCGAAGGGCTGGCCGGGGAACTCCTGCTTCGTGCTGGTGACGACGTAGGACTCGAAGTACAGGATCTTCTCGAGATCCTTGAGCGTCATGTCGAGCAACGTCCCGATCCGGGACGGCAGGCTCTTCAGGAACCAGATGTGCGCAACCGGCGTCGCCAGGTCGACGTGCCCCATGCGCTCGCGCCGCACCTTCGACTGGATCACCTCGACGCCGCACTTCTCGCAGACGACGCCGCGGTGGCGCATGCGCTTGTACTTGCCGCAGTTGCACTCGTAGTCCTTGGTCGGACCGAAGATCTTGGCGCAGAAGAGCCCGTCCCGCTCGGGCTTGAACGTGCGGTAGTTGATGGTCTCGGGCTTTCTCACCTCGCCGTGCGACCACGACCGGATCTTGTCGGGCGACGCGACCGAGATCCGGATCGCGTTGAACGACAGCGGGTTCTTCGGCTTCTCGAAGAGACTGAAGAGATCTTCCATCACCATGTGATCATCCCCGCTCAGCTCGAGCGTCCCGGGCCCTCGAGCAACTCGACGTCGAGCGCCAGGCTCTGCAGCTCCTTCACCATGACGTTGAACGACTCCGGCAAGCCGGGCTCGAGCACGTTGTCGCCCTTGACGATCGCCTCGTACATGCGGGTGCGCCCGACGACGTCGTCGGACTTCACCGTGAGCATCTCCTGCAGGCTGTACGCAGCGCCGTACGCCTCGAGCGCCCACACCTCCATCTCACCGAGCCGCTGCCCGCCGAACTGCGCCTTGCCGCCGAGCGGCTGCTGCGTGACCAGCGAGTAGGGGCCGGTGGAGCGCGCGTGGATCTTGTCGTCGACCAGGTGGTGCAGCTTCATCATGTACATCACGCCGACGGTCACCGGCTGCTCGAAGGGCTCGCCGGTGCGGCCGTCGTAGAGCGGCATCTGCCCGGTCGGCGGCAGTCCCGCCTTCTTGACCAGCCCGAAGATCTCGTCCTCGGTGGCGCCGTCGAAGACCGGCGAGGCGACGTGGATTCCGCGCGCCGCCTTGCGGACGAGCTTCACGACGTCCTCCGCGGGCATGGCATCGATCAGCTCGACCATCTCCTTGTTGGCGTACAGCTCCCGGAGCTTGCGGCGCACGCTCTCGACGCCTGCCTGACCGTCGCGCGCGAGCTCCACGCAGAGCTGGCGCCCGAGATCACGGGAGGCCCAGCCGAGATGCGTCTCCAGGATCTGCCCGACGTTCATGCGCGAGGGCACGCCGAGCGGGTTGAGCACGATGTCGACCGGCGTGCCGTCGGGCAGGTAGGGCATGTCCTCCTCGGGGAGGATGCGCGACAGCACGCCCTTGTTGCCGTGGCGTCCCGCCATCTTGTCCCCGACCTGCAGCTTGCGCTTGATGGCGACGAACACCTTCACCATCTTGATGACGCCCGGGGGCAGCTCGTCGCCGCCCTTCAGGCGCTCGATCTTCTCCTGGATCGTCGTGGTGATGCGCTCGATCTGCTCGCGCATGGCATCGACCACGCGCGACAGCTCGTCTTCGACCTTCTCGTTGCCGATCTTGATGTCGCCCCAGTAGGTCGACGGGATCTGGTCCAATTCCTCGGCCGTGATCTCGACGCCCTTGGCGAGCAACACCCGGCGGCTGTCGTCGGAGAGCCGCACGCTGTTGGTCCGCCCGACCAGCAGCTTCTTCACCTTCCTGAGGGTCGACTCCTTGATGATGCGGACCTCGTCGTGCTGGTCCTTGGTGAGGCGCGTGACCTCCTCCTCCTCGATCAGGCGGCTGCGCTCGTCCTTGGTGACGCCCTTGCGGGAGAACACCCGCGCGTTGATCACCGTCCCCTCGACGCCCGGCGGGACGCGCAGCGACGTGTCGCGCACCTCCCCTGCCTTCTCGCCGAAGATCGCGCGCAGCAGCTTCTCCTCCGGCGAGAGCTGGGTCTCGCCCTTGGGCGTGATCTTCCCCACCAGGATGTCCCCGGGCTTCACCTCGGCGCCGACGCGAATGATCCCGGAGTCGTCCAGGTCCTTGAGCGCCTCGTCGCCGACGTTCGGGATGTCGCGGGTGATCTCCTCGGGGCCGAGCTTGGTGTCGCGCGCGACGCACTCGAACTCCTCGATGTGCACCGAGGTGAAGTAGTCCTCGCGCACCACCCGCTCGCTGATGAGGATGGAGTCCTCGAAGTTGTAGCCGCCCCAGGGCATGAAGGCGACGACGATGTTGCGCCCGAGCGCGAGCTCGCCCATCTCGGTCGAGGGCCCGTCGGCGATCACGTCGCCCGCGCGCACGCGATCGCCCGCCACCACGATCGGGCGCTGGTTGATGCAGGTGTTCTGGTTCGAGCGCTGGTACTTGATCAGGTTGTAGATGTCGACGCCGGCGTCGCGTCCGTCCGTGCTCGGCTTCTCGGCCTTGACGACGATGCGCGTCGCGTCCACCGCCTCGACCGTGCCGTCGCGCCGCGCCACCACGGTGACGCCCGAGTCCCGGGCGACGACGCGCTCCATGCCGGTGCCGACCAGCGGTGCGTCGGTGCGCAGCAGCGGCACCGCCTGGCGCTGCATGTTGGACCCCATGAGGGCGCGGTTGGCGTCGTCGTTCTCCAGGAAGGGGATCAGCGAGGCCGCCACGCTCACGAGCTGGTTCGGGGACACGTCCATGTACTCGACCTGCTCGGGGCGGACCTGCACGAAGTTGCCGCCGATCCGCGCCGACACCAGGTCGCTCGCGAACTTCCCGTGCGCATCCACCGGGGCGTTCGCCTGGGCGATGACCAGGTCTTCCTCCTCGAGCGCCGAGAGATAGCGGATGCGGTCGGTCACGCGCCCCTTCTCGACCTCGCGGTACGGGGTCTCGACGAAGCCGTAGTCGTTGACGCGGGCGTAGGTCGAGAGCGAGGCGATGAGGCCGATGTTCGGGCCTTCCGGCGTCTCGATGGGACACACCCGGCCGTAGTGCGTCGGGTGCACGTCACGCACCTCGAACCCCGCCCGCTCGCGCGTGAGACCGCCCGGACCGAGCGCCGAGAGCCGCCGCTTGTGCGTGATCTCGGACAGCGGGTTCGTCTGGTCCATGAACTGCGAGAGCTGGCTCGAGCCGAAGAACTCCTTGATCACCGCGGAGACCGGCTTGTAGTTGATGAGCTCCTGCGGCATCAGCGTCTCGATGTCCTGCAGGCTCATGCGCTCCTTGATCGCGCGCTCCATGCGCACCAGCCCGATCCGGTACTGGTTCTCGACCAGCTCGCCGACGGCGCGCACCCGGCGATTGCCGAGGTGGTCGATGTCGTCGATCTGGCCGGTCCCGTTCTTGAGCTCCATCAGGTAGCGCACGACCTCGAGGATGTCCTCGCGCCGGAGCGTCCCCTGCTCGAGTGGCACGTTCAGCTTGAGCTTGTGGTTCAGCTTCAGGCGTCCGACCTTGGAGAGATCGTAGCGGTCGGCGTTGAAGAAGAGGTTGTGGAAGAAGGTCGTCGCCGTCTCCGGCGTCGGCGGATCGCCCGGGCGCAGCCGCCGGTAGATCTCGAGCAGGGCCTCCTCGGCCGACGCGATCTTGTCCTGCAGCAGCGTGCTCCTGAGCGACGGCCCGACGTGGAGGTCGTCGATGAACAGCACATCGATCGCGGTGATCCCGCGCTCGCGCAGGAGATCGAACCGCTCGGGGCCGATCTCCTGGCTGCACTCGACGAGGACCTCGCCGGTCTTGGGGTCGGCGATGTCGTGCGCCGCCACACGCCCGATGACCTCCTCGAGCGCGATCGGCACCTGCTCCACGCCGGCCGCCTCCATCTGGCGGATGACCGCCTTGGTGAGGCGCCGTCCCTCCTTGACGATGATCTCGTTCGTGGCCGGGTGCCGGATGTCGCGGCTCGCCTTCGCTCCCGCGAGCTGGTCGGCGCGGAAGACCTTGGCCGCCTTGCGGCCGTCGAGCAGGATCGTATCGGTCTTGTAGTAGTAGTTCAGCAGGTCCTCGGTCGTCATGCCGAGGGCACGCAGGAGGACCGTGGCGTGGAACTTCCGGCGGCGGTCGACGCGGACGTAGAGGATGTCGCGCGCGTCGAACTCGAAGTCGATCCACGAGCCCCGGTAGGGAATGATCCGGCCGGAGTAGAGGAGGCGCCCGCTCGCGTGGGTCTTGCCCTTGTCGTGGTCGAAGAACACGCCCGGCGAGCGGTGCAGCTGGCTCACGATGACGCGCTCGGTGCCGTTGATCATGAACGTCCCGTTGCGCGTCATCAGCGGGATCTCCCCGAAGTAGACCTCCTGCTCCTTGACGTTCTTGATCGAGCGCGAGCCGCTCTCGGGGTCGACGTCCCAGATCACCAGCTGGATCGTCACCTTGAGGGGGGCAGCCAGGGTCATCCCGCGCTGGTGGCACTCGTCGACGTCGTACTTCGGCTCGCCGAGCGCGTAGCTCACGAACTCGAGCGAGGCGGTCTCGTTGAAGTCCTTGATCGGAAAGACCGACTTGAAGACGCCCTGGAGCCCGATATCGGCGCGGCTCTCGGGCTGCACATCGCGCTGCAGGAAATCCTCGTACGAACGCTGCTGGATGTCGATCAGGTTCGGGATGTCGACGATCTTCCGGATGCGACCGAACGTGCGTCGCAAGCGGAGATTGTTTGCCACCTGTACCGTCGCGGTTGCCATTCCTTCTCTTCTCACCTTTCCTCGCGGGCGACCGCACGCGCGCCCACAGCCACGGCGCGCGCGCCTGGACCCGTTGCGCAGCTCACCGAGAGCCCCGTGCCGACCGGACGAGCACCGCGCCCCGGGTGCGCCCCCCGCCCCGGGGCGCTTGCTCGCGCCCTCGGTTCCCCGCGCTACTTGATCTCGACCTGACCGCCCACATCCTCGAGCTTCTTCTTGATGTCCTCGGCCTCGGCCTTGGCGATGCCCTCCTTGACGCTCTTCGGGGCGCCGTCGACGAGGTCCTTCGCCTCCTTGAGCCCGAGGCCGGTGAGCTCGCGGACCACCTTGATGACCTGGATCTTCTTCTCACCGGCACCCTTGAGCACGACCGTCCACTCGTCCTTCTCCTCGGCGGCCGCCGCCGGGGCACCTGCCGCGGGCGCCCCCGCCATCACGGCCATCGCCGGCGCCGCGGCGCTCACGCCGAGCTCGGCCTCGAGCTCCTTCACCAGCGTCGCCGCGTCCAAGAGGGACATGCTCTTGATGTATTCCTTCACCTGCTCGCGAGAAACCTCAGTCATGGTGCCGCTCTCCTCCTTCGAGTTGTGTGGGCGCGCCCGCCCGTTTCATCCCTGCTCGGGCGGACTCCCCCCCGCCTCCGCCATTCTCCGCTCGAGGACGCCCAGCAGTCGCACCAGGCGCGCCCCGGGCTCCTGGATCGTCCGCAGGAGCTGCGCGGCCGGAGCCTGCAGCACCCCGAGCAGCTGCGCGAGGAGCGTCTCGCGGCTCGGCAGACTGGCGAGCGCTTTCACCTCCTGCGCCGACAGCAGCTGGCCGTCGAGCACGCCGCCGGTGATCCTCAGCTTGTCGTGCTGCTCGGCGAAGCGCACGACGACCTTCGCCACCGTGACGGGATCCTTGCCGGTGATGACCAGGCCCGTCGGCCCCTGCATGAGATCGGCGAGCTTGACGAAGCGCGTCGCCTGCACGGCGCGCTTGGCGAGGGTGTTCTTGGCGATCTTGTAGGCCACCTGCACGTGCTTGAGCTCGCGCCTGAGCTTGTTGATCTGCGCCACCGTGAGGCCCCGGTACTCGGTGATGATCGCGAGGCTCGCCTCCTGCAGGCGTCCCTGGATGTCGGTGATGACCGCGCTCTTCTCCGCTCGGTTCACGTCGTTCTCCTGATCAGACCGCGGCCGTCGTCAGGGCGCGCGCGGCGTTCGGATCGATGGCGACCCCCGGGCCCATCGTCGTCGCGACGGAGACGCCGCGGAGGTAGGTGCCCTTCGCCGCTGCCGGCTTGGCCCGGACCAGGGCGCCGATCAACGCCGCCGCGTTGTCGGTGAGCTTCTCGGACCCGAACGACGCCTTGCCGATCGGGACGTGCACGATGCCGGCCTTCTCCACCCGGTACTCGACCTTGCCCGCCTTCACCTCCTGCACTGCGCGCCCGACGTCGAAGGTGACGGTGCCCACCTTCGGATTCGGCATCAGGCCGCGCGGCCCGAGGATCTTTCCGAGCCGACCGACCGCACCCATCATGTCGGGGGTGGCGATCACGGTGTCGAAGTCGAGCCAGCTCTCCTCGGCGATCTTCTTCGTCAGCTCCTCGCCCCCGGCGAAGTCGGCGCCCGCCTGCTCGGCCTCCTTGACCTTCTCTCCCTTGGCGATCACCAGCACGCGCACGGTCTTGCCCGTCCCGTGGGGCAGCAGGACCGTTCCGCGAACGTTCTGGTCGGCCTGCCGCGGGTCGACCCCGAGCCGCACCGCGAGCTCGACCGTCTCGTCGAACCCCGCCGTTCGGGTCTCGATCGCGAGCTTCATCGCCTCGTCGACGGGATACTCCTTCGCGCGGTCGACCTTCGCCACCGCGGCGCGGTACTTCTTGCCATGCCTTGCCATGCGTCAGCCCTCGATCACGATGCCCATGCTGCGGGCGGTGCCCTCGACGGTGCGGATCGCCGCGTCGACGTCGCCAGCGGTCAAGTCGGCGAGCTTCAGCTGGGCGATCTCGCGGACCTGCTGCGCGGTGACCGTTCCCACCTTGACCTTGTGGGGCGTGCCGGACCCCTTCTCCACGCCGGCCGCCCGCTTCAGCAGGACCGACGCGGGCGGCGTCTTGGTGATGAAGGTGAACGAGCGGTCGGCGTAGACCGTGATGACCACCGGGATGATCAGCCCCTGCTGCGCCTGCGTCTGGGCGTTGAACTGCTTGCAGAACTCCATGATGTTGACGCCACGCTGGCCGAGCGCCGGCCCGACGGGCGGGCTCGGGTTCGCCTGACCGGCGGGAATCTGGAGCTTCACCTCAGCGACGACCTTCTTGGCCATCTCGACAGTCTCCCTCTACGCCCGTGTCGGGCTCAGGCCTTCTCGACCTGGATGAAATCGAGCTCGACGGGGGTGGCGCGCCCGAAGATGCTGATCAGCACCCGGAGCTTGCCCTTCTCGGGCTTCACCTCCTCGACCACGCCGTTGAAGTCCTGGAACGGCCCGTCCACGACCTTCACGTTCTCGCCGGACTCGAAGAAGACCTTCGGCTTGGGCTTGACCGCCCCCTCCTCCACCTGCTGCGCGATCTGGCGCACCTCGGTCTCGGAGATCGAGGGCGGGTTGGTCGCCCCGCCCACGAAGCCGGTCACCTTCGGGGTCGACTTCACCACGTGCCAGGTATCGTCGTTCAGCTGCATGTTGACCAGGATGTAGCCGGGGAAGAACTTGCGCGAGGACGTCCGCCGCTTGCCCTTCACGAGCTCGACGACCTTCTCGGCCGGCACCAGGATCTCCCCGAAGTACTCCTCCTTCCCGAGCGAGCGAATGCGCTCCTCGAGCGCGGCCTTCACCTTGTGCTCGAACCCGGAGTAAGTGTGCACCACGTACCACTTCTTCTCGGTTTCCGCTGCCATCGCCATGATCAACGCGCGCCCAGGATCCGCGTGAACACGAGGGACAGCGCCCCGTCCACGAGCGCGAGCCAGAGGGAGACGATCACCACGACGATCAACACGACCGCCGTCGCCGCGAGCGTCTCCTGCCGCGTCGGCCAGTGCACCTTGCGCAGCTCCGACCAGACCTCGTTCAAGAACTGGCGGCTCTGCGGGATGACGTCCTTCACCTTCTGGAGCGGGGCCTCTGCCATGATTGCGCCTGCTACGTTCCGCTAGGAGCCGTTCCGCCAGGAGCATGTCGGAGAGATGGGCGCGGGGCCCCCTTCTCCGACAGCCTCCTGGGCGCGAGGAGCGGGCCAGGCAGGATTCGAACCTGCAGCCCCCGGATTTGGAGTCCGGTGCTCTAGCCAGTTCGAGCTACTGGCCCGTGCGGTGTGCCCGCGCATCCGACCGCCGTCGGGACCGTTCCGCCGCAAGCGCACGCGCGACCTCAGACCTTCCCTTCCTTGTGCATGGTGTGCCGGCGGCAGGCGGGACAGAACTTCTTCAGCGTGAGCTTCTCGGTCATGGTCTTCTTGTTCTTGTTCGTCGTGTAGTTCTTGCGCTTGCAGGACTCGCAGTTCAGCGTGATGAGGTCGCGCATCGCCTACTCGAGGATCTTGGTGACGACGCCGGCGCCGACGGTCCGCCCGCCCTCGCGAATCGCGAAGCGCAGCCCCTCGTCCATCGCGATCGGCGTGATCAG
>Ga0209253_10003703_pt1 | contig 13390 bp, 11 predicted proteins | sample FrelakmetBRP12BR_FD_187145 | JGI IMG/M metagenome (GOLD analysis project Ga0209253, IMG submission 187145) | Freshwater lake sediment microbial communities from the University of Notre Dame, USA, for methane emissions studies - BRP12 BR (SPAdes)... | ecosystem: Environmental > Aquatic >...
TACAACCTGACCGTGGATGGGACCGGAACGCCCGGTAACCGCTCGACGGCACTCACCCTTACCGTGACCGCCGCGGCGGCGGACTACTCGCTGTCACTCACGCCGGCGGCGCTCACGATCGTCCAGGGCGCCAACGGCAACACGGCGGTCACCCTGACCCGGACCAACTTCACTGGTGCGGTGACGCTGAGCCTGGTCGGCGCGCCGGCCGGAGTCACCGGTGTGTTCGTACCGGCGGCCCCCACCGGGACCAGCTCCACGCTCACGGTGAGCGTGGGAGGCACAGTGACTCCGGGGGTCTACAACCTGACCGTGGATGGGACCGGAACACCCGGCAACCGCTCGACGGCACTCACCCTTACCGTGACCGCCGCCGCGGCGAACTACTCGCTGTCACTCACCCCGGCGGCGCTCACGATCGTCCAGGGCGCCAACGGCAACACGGCGGTCACCTTGACCCGGACCAACTTCACCGGTGCGGTGACGCTGAGCCTGGGCGGCGCGCCGGCCGGAGTCACCGGTGTGTTCGTACCGGCGGCCCCAACCGGAACCAGCTCCACGCTGACGGTGAGCGTGGGAGCCGCGGTGACCCCCGGGGTCTACAACCTGACCGTGGATGGGACCGGAACGCCCGGCAACCGCTCGACGGCGCTCACCCTTACCGTGACCGCCGCGGGGGCGGACTACTCGCTGTCACTCACCCCGACGGCACTCAACATCAAGCAGGGGGCGAACAACAACACGACCGTCACCATTACCCGGACCAATTTCACCGGCGCGGTGACGCTGAGCCTGAGCAACGCGCCGGCCGGAGTCACCGGTGTGTTCGTGCCGGGGGCTCCCACGGGGACAACCTCTGCGCTCACGGTGAGCGTGGGAGCCGCAGTGACTCCGGGGCTCTATAACCTGATCGTGGACGGCACCGGTACGCCCGGCAACCGCTCCACGCTGCTGAACCTTACCGTGGAAGCGGCGGGAGGTGGCGGCAACGTCACGGTGGACTTCTCGGCCTGTGCGTCGGCGGACGACCGCCCCGTGTGGCTGGCTTCTCAGGATGGCACGGGCCCATGGGTCGTCGTCACCGGCGTCGGTAACGTTTACAGCTTCAGCATCACGAGCGGGGAGGGCGGCCTGGCTTACGTGCTCAACCCGGCAGTCGGCGCCTCATCGGTCGAGGTGCATTACCAGACGCAGGCGGAGTTCACGTCGGGCACTCTGAACTTCTGTGCCGGCAAGACCGTCAACGGAATCGCGGCGGGCCTCGGCTTCACTGACCTCGCCGTGATCTCGTTGGGCGGGGGGATAGCCACAGTGATTCCTTCACTTCCGAACTTCCAAATCCATTCGGTCGCAAACGGCAACCAGGACTTGGTGGGCTTCAGTCGGGACATCCTTGGAGTCAATCCGGCGAGCGCCATCATCGTTCGGGACCTAGACATCGCGGACAACGGCTCGGTGGGGACGTTGACCTTTGGCACTCCCCCAGCGTTCGCTCCAGCCGCCGCCACGATGACCGTCAGCGGCCTGGGCGGGGGTGGGACGGTGAACCAAGGTATGTTCTACCAGGTGGGCGGCAGCTGTACGGCGGCCATGCTCTACACGGGCCTCCCAGCCGGGACGACCTTCACGGCGTTCGGCATCCCCGGGGCGCAGCAGCGGGCTAGCGACTTCCACGGGCTCTTCCTTTCGGAAACACTCGGGAGCGCCAGCCGGTCGCTCATCGAATACTTCCATACCTTCGCTGCGCGGACCGTGACCATGGGCGCCGCGCTGCCGACGCCGACGGTCACTTCGCTGGGCGGGCCGTACAAGCGGCTTCGAGTGACGGCCACGCTGCCGGCGGATTACCAAACCTCGGCGGCGTTCGAGTACAGCGATGCCGGGGGCAAGTCGGTCTTCCTTATGGCGACGTTCGGCTATCTGGGCAGTTCGGCCGTGGACGGCGAGCTCCCCGATTTCTCGGGGCTGCCTGGGTGGGACAACACTTGGCCGCCGGCCTCGACGAGCACGGGTGACTGGATCGCGATAGCGTCCGGCAGGAGCACCACCGGCTCGGTTTGCACCGAGGGCGCGACTGTCAAGAGCGCGACGGTGATGGGCACCTTCTAGGTGGATTGGTTGTTAGCGCGTGAGCGAAGGGTCGGCCGAGTGCCGGCCCTTCGTGCGTTCGGGAGGATGACGGGCCGTGCGGTGGCGCGAAGAGCTCGGTACCAGAGGGCCCTCGGGTCGCGGCCTGGTATGTCGACTCTCCCCTGAACTGCCATCAGATCTCGGCGGGCGATAGCCCGATCAGCCTAGGGCCTCGACACGCCGTCTGAGGACTCCGTCCACCGACTTGCCGGCTCACGCCGGAGCTCGCTCCGTTTCCACGCGCCTATCGCGCGAGCACCGCCCGCGCGCCGCTCACTTGGACCGTTCATAGCAGCGACAGGGGGCAGCGGTCAGGACCGACCTGACCACTGCCCCCTGCGTCCCACTGGGCGGCCTGGCGTCTGCGTACCGCCTACTGTCTGTTCGTCAGCTCGAACGCCACCGGCGCCCCCGCCATCGTGTACTTCACCACGACGTACGGCGCGTCCTTCATCACGTAGAGCGTCAGCGGCTGCTCGCCGCCGGCGAGTTCGACGCGCCAGCAGGCGAACATCCCCGCCGGCACCGTCACCGATTCCTCGCCCGCCACCGATGCGGTCATCGTGCGCACCGTTCCCTGACCGCCGGAGAACATCGGCAACGACCACCTGCCGCTCGCCGCGAGCGGGAGCGCGCTGAGCAGCGCCTCCATCGCGTTGTCGTCGAGCGTGCCTTCGGCGAGCGTGGTGTCCACGTTCGCCTCGCGCATACCCTGCGGGCCGGGCGTCCGGCCCTGCCCGCGGACGTGTGTGCCTTCGTAGTCGAGGCGGAGGAACGCCTGCTGGCCCTGCACCGTGCCGGACTGGCGCACGCGGATGGGCGCAAGCGTCTGCGCGTCGATCGTCACGGTGTCCGCCTGTTGCACGAACGATCCGATGTTCATCGAGCCCATCAGCTGGAAGACGGCGCGGCCGCCTTCCGTGGCGCGGGCGAGCCTCCGCGTAGCCTCGCCCATCGGGTTGCCCTGGACCAGCACCCGGTAGGTGAGGAACACAGGCACGATGCGGTCCAGTGCCCAGGAGACCGCCGTGGGCCGCGGATTCAGGTCCGCCTCGGTCAGCGGCTGCCCCTCGACGTCCACGATGCGCACGGGGTGGCCCAGCGCCCTCAGCTTGCTCAGCAGCGCCGGCCCGTCGCCCACGACAAGGATGGCCATCTTGTCGGTCGTGAAGAACCGCTGCGCGGCGGCAGCAAGCTGCGCCGTCGTCACCGCGGCGAGGCGTTCGCGGTACCGGAGGACGTAGTCGTCGGGCAGGCCGAGCAGCCGCGCATTGGCCACGGCGCCGGCGATCTGCTGGGCCGTCTGGATGGTGAGCGGGAACACCCCGGCGAGGTAGTTCTTCGCCGCGGCGATCTCGCTGTCGGCCGGCACCTCCGTCCGGATGCGGCCGAGTTGGCGGAGCATTTCCGCCACGGCGCTGTCGGTGACCGCAGTCCGCACCTCGGCGTTAGCCTCGAACGCGCCCATGCCGTAGGGCCGGCTAAAGTAAGAATACGAGCCGTACGTCCAGCCGTGCTGCTCGCGCAGGATCATGAAGAGCCGTGCGTCGGTGCCGCCGCCGACGATCTTGTTCGCGATGGTCAGCGGATACACCGCCGGGTCGCGGGGCGTGATGAAAGTGAACCCGGCCAGGATGTTGGACTGCACCGCGCCGGGTTTGTGGACGAGGATGATCTCCGTGAGGCTCCGCGCCGGGATGGCCGGCGGCGACGCCGCCGCGGCCGGGGTCCCGCGCCACGCGCCGAACGCCTCGGTGGCAAGCTGGCGGACACGGGCCGCGTTGACGTCGCCGGCGACGACGAGCAGCGCCCCTGTCGGCTTCACGCGCTGGGTGAAGAAGCTGACGACGTCCTCGCGCGTGATCGCCTGCAGGGAGGCCGGCGTCGCGCTGCGACCGTAGGGGTGCGCGCCGTAGACCTCGCGCCGGAAGATCCGGTCGGCGATGGACGCCGGCTGCGACAGCTCGACCCGGAGCGCCGAGAGCATGCGCGTCCGCGCGAGCTCCAGCTCGGCGGCCGGGAAGGTCGAGTGCGTCACGACGTCGGCGATGACGCTCAGTGCCAGAGGCAGATGCTCTGACAGGGACGACACCGAAACCCGGGTGAAGTCGTTGTCCGAGCCCGCGAATACCGACCCGCCGGCGCCCTCGACCTCCGCCGACAACTGGTCGGCGGTGCGGCTCTCGGTGCCCTTGGTGAGCAGCTCCGCCACCATGCCCGAGAGGCCGACCTTGTCCGCCGGCTCGTGGATGGCCCCCGCCTGGACAGCGAGGGTCACAGTGACGACGGGCTGCTTGTGCTGCTCGACGACGACGAGATCCATACCGTTGGCGAGCCGCGTGGTCACGAACGGTGGGAAGCGAACCGGCCGCAGGGCCGTCGGCGCGGGCGGTCGAGTGGGGTACTGCGCTTGGGCGGCTGTCGGGAGGGCGCCGAGCGCGGCCACGAGCGCGGTCGCAGTGGCGATGCTCCCGGCTCGCGGCTTCCGGCTTCCGGCTTTCGGCTGTCTCATGTCAGTTCCCCCCTTGCGGCGCGGGCGGATTGATGATGGCGGTCAGCCGGTTCTCCGGCGTCAGGAAACGCTGCGCCACGCGGCGCAGATCCGCGGTGGTGACGGCCAGGCGACGCTGGGCCGCGGTGTTGGCCGCATCGAGCGAGCCGTCGAACCAGAGCGCGTTCTGCAGCGCCTCCGCGACGCCCATCGCCGTCTGCCGCTGGCGAACGACGCCCGCCCGGTACTGGTTCTGCGCCTTGGTCAGCTCCGCCTGGGGGACGGAGTCGTTGCGCACGCGGTCGATCTCCTCGTTGAGGAGCCGCTCGACGCGGGACGTCTCGACGCCCTGGTTGTTGATCGCGATGAACATCAGCAGACCGGCGCTGCGGCGGAGGTCGGTGAAGCCGCCGGCCTGCATAGCCGCGCGTTCCTCGCGCACGAGGCGCCGGTTGAGCCGGCTCGATTCGCCGTCCGCGAGGATGCTGCCGAGCATCTCCAACGCGGCGGCGTCGGCGTCGCTGGCCGGCGTCGCCTTGTAGACCAGCAGGACGGCGGGGAGGTTCGCGTTGTTGTCCGTCATCTCCATGCGGCGGGTGCCGGTGCCGAGGCTGACGTCGCAGCGCACCGGGGCCGCGTCGGCCGCCCGCGGGATGTCGCCATAGTACTGCTGCACGAGACTGCGCGCCTCGGCGGGATCGAAGTCCCCGACGATGGTGAGCACCGCGTTGTTCGGCGCGTAATACTGGTTGAAGAAGGCCTGCACGTCTTCCACCCGCGCCGAGTCGAGGTCGGCCATGTCGCCGATGACCGTGTGCGCGTAGGCGAAGCAGGCGCTGCTGTCGAAGGGCATGGTCTGGGCATCGAGGAAGCCGCGGCTGTACGGCTGGTTGTCCACGCCGAGCCGCCGCTCCTCCTTCACCGTGGAGCGCTGGTTCTCGAAGTTCTCCTGCGTGATGGCCAGCGAGCGCATCCGGTCGGCTTCGAGCCAGAGGCCGAGGTTGAGGCGGTTGGACGGCAGCGTCTCGTAGTAGTTCGTCCGGTCCTCGTTGGTCGAGCCGTTCATCGAGCCCCCGGCGCGCTCGACCAGCTGCATGTGCTCCGACTTCCTGATGTTCGCCGACCCCTGGAACATCATGTGCTCGAAGAGGTGGGCGAACCCGGAGCGGCGCACCCGCTCGTTGCCACTGCCGACGTGGTACCAGACGTTGACTGTGACGACGGGGACCGTGTGGTCCTCCGAGAGGACGACGGTGAGCCCGTTCGGCAGGGCGTACGAGTCGTAGGTGATCCGCCCCGCCGGCTGCTGGGCCGGTGCCGGGGGAGCGCCGGCGAGCAGTGCGCAGGACACGCCGAGAACGGCGGCCCATCGGGCACTCCCCACCACTGCGCGTCTGCGCGTCTGCACACTACTGGTCACTGCGCACTCCTTGCTGAGAGGGGAACAATCTCCACGCATTCTCCGTCGTGATCTTCGTCTTCACGTGTTCCGGCAGATCCAGGCTCAAGAACTGGTCGAGGTTCCGCTTCATGTCCCACACGCCCGGGCTCGGCCAGTCGGTGCCCCAGAGCACCCGGTCGGCGATGTCCTCGAGCCGGGGAAAGTACTCAAGGAGTTTCAGCGGCGGGATCCCCGACAGCTCGAGGTGCACGTTCTTGTGGCGCCGCAGGACGAAGAACGCCTCGTCCATCCACAGCGGCCGCCCACCGTGCGCCATGATGATGGTAAGGTCGGGGAAGTCGATGGCGACGTCGTCCAGCTCCATCGGCCGTCCGTACTTGCACCGGGCGCCCGGGAAGATGCTCGTGCCGGTGTGGATCATCACCGGCAGTCCCCGCTCCTGGCAACGCCGGTACAGCGCGCCGAGGGTGAGAAGGCCCTGCGTGTACGCGTTGGCCGGGAAGAGCTGGTGGGGCGGGTGGATCTTGAGGCAGCGAATGCCCAGATCCAGCAGCTCGTCCACGTGACCCTTGATGTCCCCGGCGTAGCGGGGGTGCACCCCGCCGAAGGGGAGCAGCCGCTCGGGCGCCGCCTCGGCGTAGCGGGCCGAGAAGCTGTTCGCCTCGTCGGTGAACCCCATCAGGTCCGGGCTGGGGTAGTTGATGAGCCCGACGCGCCAGATGCCCGCGCGGTCCATCGTTTCCAGGAGCAGCTTGGGGTCCTCCATCAGGGCGAGGAGAAAGTCCCAGTGGTCCTCGTGGCCGCGGCGCATTGTCTCCATCACCGACGGCTTGAGCTGCCGCCACGGCTGGATGTGCACGTGGAGGTCGGTGACGCCGGGTGTTGGCGACGCACTCATCCGATGTCTCGGCCCATCGTGCCCGCACCGACGCCGGCGACGGTTCGGATCGGAGTCACCGGGGAAGGGAGTCGATCGCGGCGCGCGCGACGTCCGGGAAGCCGGTGACCAGGGCGTCCACGCCCAGGCGCAGGAGGTGCGCCATCACGTCGGGGTCGTTCACCGTCCAGGCGTAGATGCTCATCCCTGCGTGATGGATGGCGCGCACCATCTGATCGTCGATGAACGGCCACTCCTGCCACAGGATGTGCGCGTCCGCGTCCTCCAGGCACCGCACCGGGTTCACCGGGTACGAGGCGCTGATGACGCCGCGCCGCACGTGCGGACGGCGCTCGGCGAAGCGCTGGATTATGCGGTGGTCGAAGGCGTGGATCGCCACGCGCTGCGGCGCCGCCGAGGCGTCGATGATCGCGGCGAGCCGCTCGTCGCGCTCGGGCGAGATCTTCTTCGTCTCGACGTAGGCGATCATCTGCGGCAGGATGACGCCGAGCGCTTCCTCCAGCGTGGGGATCGGCTCCCCGTTGGGGAGGAAGTGCTCACGGAGCTGCCAGAGCGGGCAGTGGCTGATATGATGCTGCCCGACCATGTTGCCGTGGTGGACGATGAAGGCACCGTCTGCCGTCTCGTGGATGTCCAGTTCGACGGCGTCGGCGCCCAGCGTCCGGGCGGCGCGGAAGGCCGCGAGGGAGTTCTCGACCTCGTAGCCTGACGCGCCGCGATGCGCGATCACGAGAGCCCGGCTCACATCTTCAACCTACCGCTCTGCTTCGAGGCAATCCAGTTGAGTCCCTGAATCGTAGCCGCTCAGGAACAGGCGGCAGATGGCGTCCGAGAGCGCGCCCACCCCTACCGGTCCCTTGGGGTCGTACCAGGTGTGGATCCAGTTCATCATCCCGAAGAGCGTGTGCGCAGCGATGCGCCGGTCCACGTGGGCGCCGCTGTGGCTCCCTTCGACGTCGGCCAGCAGGCCGAGGCAGAGGTCCACGTAGCGCCGCCTCAGGCCTCGCACCTTCTCGTGCGCCTCGCCGGTCAGCGACTCCGCTTCCTGGGAGAGCACCTTCATCTCCGCCATGTGGCTGGCGAAGAACGTCAAATGGTGCCGGATGAAGGCGGCGAGCCGTTCCGTGGGACGGGCGCCGCCGGCCACCGCGCTGGAGGCTCCCGCCATGACCCGCTCGAAGCAGGCTTTCTGGATCTGGAAGAGCAGGTCCTCCTTGCCCTTCACGTAGTAGTACATTCCCGCCAAGCTCATCCCGCTCGCGCGGGAGAGGTCCCGCATCGAAGTGCGGTGGAACCCCCGCTCGGCGAAGGTTCGGGCGGCAGCTTTCAGCAGGTGTTCGCGACGGATGTCGAATGGCTGCATATGGAATCGGGATTATCCGAACGAGCGTTCGAGGGCGCAATATGGCGCGGGCTTAACGTGGTCCGCAAGGGCGCGTCCAACTGGTTGTCGGATGGGGGCTCCAGCGGCGGCCGTCGTGACTGACGGAGACCTGATCGCCCGGTATCTGGCGGGCGACGAGCAGGCGGCGACCGAGCTGGTGAGGCGGCACACCGCGGCGCTCGCGCGCTTCCTGGCCGTCCAGGGCGCCCCGGACGACGAGCTCGACGACCTGGTCCAGGACAGCTTCATAAAGGCGTTCCGTGGGCTGGGTTCGTTCCGGGGAGGGGCGAGCTACCGGACGTGGCTGCTGGCGATCGGCGCGAACCTGCTGAAGGACCGGCGGCGGCAGTGGCGGAAACGGGTAGCTGTGGAGCTGACGCCAAATCTGCCGGACCATTCGGGCGACCCGGCCGGAGATGCGGACGCCGGCTGGGCGGCGGAGAAGCTCGCGGACGAGATCGGCAAACTGCCCAGGCTGCAGCGGGAGGTGTTCCTCCTGAGGGCGCAGCAGGGTTTGGAGTACGGCGAGATCGCGCAGGGGCTGGACATCAGCGAGGGGTCGGCCCGGGTCCACTTTCATCACGCGGTCAAGCGACTGAAGGAGTCTGTACAGTGAACGAACTCCCAGAGGACCTGGAGCGGGCATTCCGGACGCTCGATGCGCAGGCCGCGCGGCGGGCGGAGCGGGTGGATCCCGAGCGGGTGGCGGCGCAGGTGCTCGAGCGGCTGCGCGCGGAGAAAGCGCTGGCGCCTCGCGTGCTGTCGCTCTCTCCCGGCTTCCGGCTTTCGGCTTTCGGCTTCCGGCTCCCGGCTTTCGCGCTGGCCGCCGCCGCGGCGGTCGTGCTGCTCGTGGGCACGATGACCACCGGGCTGCTCCGGCGGGACGTCGCCACCGGCTCGATCGCGGTGCCGGTCGTGGCGCAGGGCCTCGATTCGTTGAACCAGCAGCAGCTGGAGACGGTGTTGAGAGTGGCGGGCGACGTGCAGCCGCTCGCCGTGCAGTCGTTCGGGTCGCCCGCGGGGATGTGGGACGACCTGTCGGAAACGCAGCTGCGAGCCGTGCTGCAGGCCGTGCAGCAAGTTCAAGGGGAAACGCTATGAGAGTCGCCGTACGTCTTGGTATCGTGGCTGCGCTCGTCCTCGGCTTCGCCGCCGGGGCGGTGGCGCAGAACCCGCCCCGCCAGCCGGCCCAGCCAGGCCAGCCTGGCGGTGCCGGGGCGATGGAGCGCCGGATGATGCGCGAGGGGATGCAGGACCCCGATCGCCTGGCGAGGGTGCGCGCGCAGATAGAGGAGCGCTTCGGCCAGCGGATCCAGGCCGAGCTGGGGCTGAACGACCAGCAGATGGAGCGACTCCGCACAGCCGGGCGCGCCAACGAGGACCGGCAGCGCGAGACGAACCGCCGCGAGGGCGACCTGTTCCGCGCGGTGGTGGAGCAGCTGCGTCCCGGCGTGGCGGCGAACCAGGACAGCCTGGGGCGCATGCTCGACGGCATCGCCGCCCTGCGTGTGCAGCGCGCGCAGTCGGAACAGCAGGAGCTGCGGGAGCTGGCGCAGTTCCTGAATCCGTTGCAGCGGGCGAGGCTGCTGCTGATGCGGCGCCAGTTGATGGACCGCATCAACGCGATCCGCGGGGGCGATGCGGCACCCGGGATGGGTCGGGGAATGGGGCCGGGGATGGCGCCCGGCGTCCGGCCGCCGAACTCACCGCCCGATGAGCGGCCCGACTTCGACCGCTAGCCACGTGACGGGGAGGACGGACGGGGCGGGCGCCGACGAGGCGCCCGCTTCGTTTCCGGCTGGCGTCGGCGCGGCTCCTCGCCTCCGGCACAGCGTCGCAGTAGCTTCCTCGCTATGGTCGCCACCCGCACTACCGCGCGTGCGCTGCTGCTGGGCGCCACCGTGGCGTTCGTCGTCAGCGCCGGCCTCGCGGCGCCGCCCGCAGTCGTGGCGCAGGGGCCGGGTCCGGTGTATCGCATCGCCGTCACCGGGACCATCGAGTTGGGCCTGGTGCCGTTCGTGTCGCGCAGCCTGCGCGAGGCGGCGCGCGCTGGTGCGCCCTTCGCGGTGCTCGACCTCGATACGCCGGGCGGCCGCATCGACGCCGCGGAGCAGATCGCCGACGCGGTGCGCGACGCCGAGATCCCGGTCTACGCCTTCGTGAACCGGCGAGCGTTCAGCGCCGGAGCGCTCATCGCCCTCGCCTGCGATTCCATCTACATGCGGCCCGGCGCGGTCATCGGCGCAGCGACGCCGGTGTCGGGGCAGACCGGCGAGAAGCTCCCCGAGAAGTACGTCAGCGCCATGCGCGGCGAGTTCCGGGCCCTGGCCGAGCAGCACGGCATCGACCCGCGGATCGCCGAAGGGATGGTGGACGAGCAGGTGGAGATCCCCGGCATCAAGCCGAAGGGCCAGCTGCTCACGCTCTCCACCAGCGAGGCGCTGCTCCACCGGGTGGCCATCGCGGAAGTGGCCGACTACGGCGCGCTCCTCACCGCGCTCGGCCGGCCCGCGTCGCCCTCGGTCGAGACGAAGACCAACTGGGCCGAGGCGCTGGTGCGCTTCGCCTCCAACCCGCTCATCGCCTCGCTGCTGATGTCGCTCGGCGTGCTCGGGCTCATCATCGAGCTCAAGACGCCGCACTTCGGGCTCGCGGGCGTGACCGGTTTCCTCTGTCTCGCGGCGTTCTTCGGCAGTCATTGGCTCATAGGCCTCGTGGGGTGGGAGGAGCTGATCCTCATCGGCCTCGGGCTCGTGGCCATCGGCGTCGAGGTCTTCGTCATCCCGGGCTTCGGATTTGCCGGGGTGCTGGGTGGCGGCGCCATCGTGGCGGGGCTCTTCATGTCGCTCATCGGGCGATTCCCGACCAGCGCCGACCTCGGCCAGGCGGCGGGCGGCGTTGCGGTCGGCCTGCTGGTCGTCGTCGCCGTGCTCATCGCGGTCCTGCGGCACCTGCCGGTGAGCAAGCGGCTCGCGGGCATCCTGCACATGCAGTCCACGCCCAGCGCCGAGGGTTTCGTGTCGGCGCCCATCCGGACCGACCTGGTGGGCAAGGCGGGCGTGGCGATCACGGAGCTCCGGCCGGTCGGCTGCGCGCAGATCGGCGAGGAGCGGGTGGACGTCACCACGGAAGGCCAGTTCATCTCGTCCGGCACGCCGGTGACCGTGGTGCGCGCGGAGGACATGCGCGTCGTTGTGCGGCCCGTGCCGCAGATCCCCAAGTGACAGTTCGTCTCCAGACAGGGAGCCAGTGGCGATGGAAAGCGGTGGCGTGATCGTCCTGGTCGTCGCGGTCGCGGCGATCTTCTTCATCTCGGTGTTCTTCCACTTCATCCCCATAGGGCTGTGGATCACCGCCTTCGCCTCCGGCGTACGCGTGCCGCTCTTCACGCTCTTCGGGATGCGGTTCCGGAAGGTGGACCCCAAGCGGATCGTCTCGCCGATGATTGCGGCCACGAAATCCGGGCTGAACATCGACATCAACGAGCTCGAGTCGCTCTATCTCTCGCGCGGCAACGTGGAGCGCGTGGTGATGGCCCTCATCGCGGCCGACAAGGCCGGCATCGGCCTCACCTTCAAGCAGGCCTCGGCCATCGACCTCGCGGGCCGCGACGTGCTCGAGGCGGTGCAGGTGAGCGTCAATCCGAAGGTCATCACGACGCCGAAGGTGGCCGCCATGGCGAAGGACGGCATCCAGTTGCTGGCGCTGGCGCGCGTCACGGTGCGGGCCAACATCAACCGCCTGGTGGGCGGCGCGGGCGAGGAGACGATCCTCGCGCGGGTGGGGGAGGGCATCGTCTCGACCATCGGCTCGGCGGAGTCGCACAAGAGGGTGCTGGAGAACCCCGATCTCATCTCGAAGACGGTGCTGTCGAAGGGGCTGGACAGCGGTACCGCCTACGAGATCCTCTCCATCGACATCGCCGACGTGGATGTGGGGAAGAACATCGGCGCCCAGCTCCAGACCGACCAGGCGGAGGCCGACAAGCGCATCGCGCAGGCCAAGGCCGAGGAACGGCGCGCGCTGGCGGTGGCGATCGAGCAGGAGCAGAAGGCTCGCGTGCAGGAGATGCGGGCCAAGGTGGTTGAGGCGGAGGCGCAGGTGCCGCTCGCCATCGCGGAGGCGTTCCGCAAGGGCAACCTCGGCGTGATGGACTTCGCGCGCTACCGGAATCTCCAGAGCGACACCGAGATGCGGGCGGCCATCGCGTCGGGCGGCGGCGAGCCGTCGTCCACGCCGTGAGGTAGGGCGATGGAGGGGTTCCTCGTCATCGTCGCCATCTACGTGGTCCTCACGGTGGTGGGGGCGATGCAGAAGAAGCAGAAGGAGGAACAGCGGCGGCGCCAGCAGATGCTGGGGTCGCGGCCCGGGGTGTCGGCCGCCGAGCAGCCGGTGGCCGGGCTGTCGGTGCTGCAGCGCGCCCTGCAGGAGTTGCAGCGCGTCGAGGCGGAGGCAAGGGCGGCGCAGCGGCCGAGCGCGTTGGTCGGGGAGAGCGATTACGACGAGGAGGCCGCTGGCGACGCCGAGGAGGGCCAGGAGGATGTCCTCTCTCCGGAGTCGGTCAACCTCGACGACGAGTCGGCGCGGATGGTCGAGGAGCGGCAGCGGAGCTACGCCGTGGCGGAGCGGGCGGCGCTCGCTCCCGTGCGTGCACTGCCGGAGCCCGGGGAGTTCGAGTCGAGGATCGTCTCGAGGATCGTCCCGACGCTCAGCCTGGCGGAGGAGTCGGCGGCGAGTGAGGCGGCGCCGCAGACGGCGACTCGGCGCGCAGCTTCGCGGCGGAGCCCCCTGGCGCGGTTCGCGACGGGGAGGGCGCGGGACGCCATCGTGCTGTCGGAGATCCTTCAGCGGCCGTTGGGGGAGAGGATGTAGATTGGAGCCGTCAGCCCTCAGCCATCAGCCATCAGCGTGCGCCCTTCTGACGGCCGATTGCTGACGGCTGACGGCTCTGTTCGCCCGAGTGGTGGAACTGGCAGACACGCGGGACTCAAAATCCCGTGCCGGCGACGGCTTGTGGGTTCGATTCCCACCTCGGGCACTCAACAACCACAACGAGTTAGCCAACGGGGCGCGGAAGCGCCTCGC
>Ga0209253_10003704_pt1 | contig 13389 bp, 8 predicted proteins | sample FrelakmetBRP12BR_FD_187145 | JGI IMG/M metagenome (GOLD analysis project Ga0209253, IMG submission 187145) | Freshwater lake sediment microbial communities from the University of Notre Dame, USA, for methane emissions studies - BRP12 BR (SPAdes)... | ecosystem: Environmental > Aquatic >...
AAAAGCGATGCTCTCCGGAGCGATTTTCCAGGCAGCTGATCCCTTGAGCCGGACTGTGCCTGAGACATTGGAAGAGTGGCTCTTGAGCCTGAGCTTGATCCTTTTCGGAGCGTCGCCTGGAAAAATGGTGACCTTGTCCTCGCAGCAGATGGTAACGCGGGGCCTGACCTCGAAATGCCGGTAGAGTTCGCCGGAGACCTGGTCCGTCCAGCGGAAAAGAACGGGGATGGAATACTCGAGAAGCTGTCCATCGGCCAGCAGCCCGATCCTGGCGCTCAAGGCTGGAGGGTTTTCCGCCTGGCCGAGGAGATCGCCGTCACCGCCCGCCGAGAGCCCATTAAGATTGGACTCGACAAGCCAGTACGGCTGCGAAAAGGGGAGGTCTTCGGGAAGACGGAGAGCTGTTTCCAGGGACTGCGGCTCGTTGTTCTTGAGCGGGCGGTCAAGGACAGAATCCGGGGTGATCCCCGGGAAGGCGAGACTGTGGAGCGTCAGGGGGCTGCCGGAACGGCTGATGACCGTTGTTTTTATCTGAATCGTATCCCCCGGAGCCGCCGCATAATCGCCGGCGATCGCCTCCATCCAGACTCCGGCGCAGGCCTGGATGACGCGCAGCAATTCTCCTTTTTTAATCCTGACCCAATCCAGGTCGGGGAGCTTTGCGAGCTCTGTGTGAACGTTGATCAAACCGGCCATGGATTTTGAGGGCTGCTTCGGGTCAAAAGACTCCAGGCTCTTTGCCAGCAGCCGGCCCACGTTCTGTCCGCCGGGGATGCGATCCCAGGAGACATCGATCCCCTCGAAGATGTCCTCGGCCGAGGGGTCGCCGGCGCCCACTTCAAAGTGATCCGGCTGAGTTCCCCGCCGCCCGGCCGAGCCGAAACCCTGGCTCTTGTGCTGGGACCGGCTCTCGCCGGCGATTTCCGAATAGGACTTCCCCAGCAGGGGATTGTATTCTCCCGTATCCACGCGCAGTAGGTTTTTGGCCTCCTCCTGGGAGGGCCGCCAGATGTTCCATAAGAGTCTCCGGGGCCTCCAGGCCGATACGTATTTCAACTGCTCGGGAAATTGGCCGGGGTCGGCGGCCGCCGCGAAGGCCTCCTTGACCAGGAGCGCGGTTGCCATGTGGTGTCCGTGTCCGCCGGCCTGCCTGGCCGAGAAGCGGCTCATGATGACATCCGGACGGAATTTCCGGATCACCCAGACGATATCCCCCAACGTTTTTTCCTTCCCCCAGAACTCTAAGGTTTCCTCCGCGGTCTTTGAATAGCCGAAATCGACGGCCCTCGTGAAAAACTGTTCGGCGCCGTCGATCCGGCGGGCGGCCATGAGCTCCTGGGTTCGAATGAGCCCGGTCTCAACACCCTGTTCCGGGCCGATCAGGTTCTGGCCGCCCTCACCGCGCGTGACCGAGAGGTACGCCGTCCGGTATTTTCGGCCCTTTGAGAGATACGCCAGGATCGCGGTGTTCTCGTCGTCCGGGTGAGCCCCGACATAGAGGACGCTGCCCAGTATGTTGAGCTTCTGGAGAGCGATCTCCAGTTCAGCGGCGTCGGGAATCCCGGCCTGCTGAGCCATGGCCGGAATGGGAAGAAAAAGCGCCAGGCTGAAGATCGAATGGACAAACTTCTTCAGAATGTTCCCTCTCTTCTTTCGCGAGAGGCCTCCGGCCCGAGGCGAGCCCGCGCGGGGATCGGTACTTTTGATTATTGAGCCAGCTGGATCTTGAACGGGACCTTCAGCTCAACCCAGTGAAGGTAGGCCGTTGCCGATGTTCCCGCCAGGTCATCGAACCCGAATTCCATCCACTCCTTGAAGGGAGCCTTGACCGGAGTAACCGTGACCCGGAGGGCGTCTTCCTCCTGCTTATAGGTATAGCTTCCCCAAACGGCGTTGCTCTTGTTGAAGATGACAATCCATTCCTTCTCGCCGGGGATCATGTGGATGCTGTATTTTCCGGCCGGAAGCGGCTTCCCCTCGATCAGGACATCTTTGTTGAGCTCGATCGTGGTGTTTTCGTTCGCGCCCGCCCGCCACGGATAGGGCTTGTTTTCGGAGTACTTATTTCCGGGAGCCAGGCCATAGGGCACCAATTCTCCCCATATCTTTCTCCCTTTGACGCCCGGCCGGCCGTATTCGATCTTGATCACGGCGTCCGTTCCGAGCGTCTGCATGACGCCCGCTTTCAGGCTGGCCCTGACTTTGGCTTCCTGGGCGGTTCCGGGGACCGCGAGCGCCAGGACAAAAGCCAGGCAGAGGACAACACCAAGAATCAGACCGAAGCGTTTCATACTTTCCTCCTCCTAAGGCGAAGATAGATATCCCTTCCGGGTATCTTTTCATATTATAGCTGAATCAGTCCGCGAGAGTATACCCATTTCCTGCGTTTTTCGTCTTAAGAAAAGCCACGGCTCCGGTATTCGGCGGCCAGGCCTTCATCGTAAAGGACTCTTCTGGAGGGGCATTTCTCCCGGGGACAAAGCCGGCAGGCGGTGAACTCCTCGGCGGAGGGGAAGAGGATCCCCGAGATGGATTTCCGGGGAAGCATGAGGAGACGCTCCGTCAGCCGGACTCCGATGGCTTTTTCCGTGTCTCCGAAAAGAGAGAAGAGCTTGGTCTGCTCGGTGATGGGCCAGTCCTCGAGCGAGCCGGGGCTCAGGCCGGAGAGGCCGGAAAATCCCCAGCGTTTTCTCAGCTTCTCGGTCAGCCAGTCGGATCCCTGCTCGAGGACGAGGTTCGCGATTTCCTCGAGATAGTACTGCTTGAGCAGGTCGCCGAGCGATGCCGCCGTCTGCTCGAGCTCCGCCCCGATGGTGATGATGAAAGGAAAGACCTTCTGGGCGTGCTCCAGGTTGTGCCGGAGGACCCGGCTCTGGAAAAAAACGCCCGCCACCTCGACGCCATCGGCATCCTTCCGGCCGACGTACGAGATATCATATATCGCCCGCAGCTTGAGCAGCGGCTTGGCCAGCTCGATAAGCTCTTCCGGATGCATTGATCCGGCCCGGTCCGGGCGGAGGCGCAGGCAGCGGGCGATTTCGTCGGCCTCAAGACTTACCGGGATGGACTGGACTATTTCCACTTCGTGTCCGACCTCAGATGGTGAGCCCGTCCAGAATATCGCCTGCCGGCGGACGAAGTCAAGATGGAGCGCTTTTTCTGATTGACAATCCGGGCCATATCTGCCTATGCTTAGGTGGGGAGCGGCGATTGTCAAAAAAAGTCGCCTTGATATGGGTATTCGTTGTCCACTTCCTGGTTCCTTGCTTCCAGGCGGCTGCCCAATCTTCGTCCTCAGAGGAGGAAGCGGCAAAAAAGGAAAAGACGAGCGGGCTGGCCTTTCTCCCCGTCATCTTCTACACCCCAGAGACGAAATGGGCATTGGGAGCCGGCGGGCTTTATTATTTCCGGCTGACCAAGGATAAAGCCGTCTCCCGGCCGTCGAACCTCGCCTTTTTTGGCGCTTACACCCAGAGGAAACAGACCAACTTCGAAGTGAACCCGGATCTTTACCTGAAAAGGGGATTCCATGTCCAGGCGAGTCTTCAGTATTCCGACTTTCCCGATCAATTCTATGGGATAGGAAACGAGACCACCGAGGAGATGGAGGAGCCCTATACCTCGAGATTCTGGGACGTGAACGTCGAAGCCCTGAAACAGGTCAGGGGCCCTCTTAACGTCGGTTTTCAGTACTTTCTTGACACCAGAAAGCTGACGGAAGTGGAAGAGGGCGGGATGCTCGCTTCGGGCGATATTCCCGGAAGCTCCGGCGGCACCGTCTCGGGCCTCGGGTATCTCATGACCTATGACAGCCGGGACAGCATTTTTTATGCGACGTCGGGAAGCTTCCACCAGTTCTCGGCCATGGGCTTCGGCCGGACGCTGGGGAGCGATTTCACCTTCAACCGGTTCTATCTCGACCTGAGGAAATATGTCCGGTTCTCCTTCGCCCACTGCCTGGCCCTTCAAACGCGCCTCCTTTTTCAAACCGGGGATCCTCCCTTCTGGAGGATGGGACTTCTCGGAGGCCAGGAGATCATGCGCGGCTACTATCTCGGCCGCTATCGGGATAAGAACCTGATCACCTTGCAGGCCGAGTACCGCTGGGTGCCGGTCTTCTGGCGGATCGGACTGGCGGCCTTTGCCAGTCTCGGCGATGTGGCCGCGACAATTGGAGATTTCGACCTTGGCAGCTTCAAGACCACTTACGGCCTCGGCCTGCGCTTCGTCTTTGACCCCAAGCAGCGCCTCAATCTGCGCCTTGACTTCGGGTTCGGCAAGGGAACTTCCGGATTTTACTTCACGGCCGCCGAGGCTTTTTGAGAATAACTATCTGACGATATACAGCTTCTCCTGGCGGGGCCGAAAGAACTTCCAGCCCGTGTCCGTGAGATAGACGGCGTCCTCGGCCATCATCGTCACTTTTTGGCCGCCCCACTCCGGGATCTCCGTTTGCGAGTTGAGCTCCATGGCCAGGTATGAACCGTTCCTGAGGAGCTTCCCCGGCTCTTTGGGATCGCGCTTGGCGCTGCGGAAATCGATCGATGCGCCCAGGGCGTGTCCCTGGTTTCCGAGCGGATGGGAATAGATCATGGCCGCGATGCCCTGGGCTTTCATCTCAGCCATTGTCTCGTTGTAGACATCTCCGGCCAGTTTGCCCGGCCGGGAGAAGCGGATAAGGGCGTCCTGGACGGCGTTTGTATTGGCGAGGGCCTTTTGGAGACCGGCCGGCGCATCGATCTCTCCCTCTCTGAGAACGTAGGCCATTTTCTGCCAGTCCGAATTCAACCCCATGTATGTCAACCCGAAATCGAGATGGACCACGTCGCTCCGTTCGATGACCGTGCCTTCTCTCGCCACCTGGAGAAACCCGCTCGCCGTTTTATCCTCGGCCTTCTTCCGGCGCTGAATCCGGAGGTCCGGCTGGAACCAAGGCCGCAAACCCAGGGCGGCCGACTGGGAGTAGAGCCATCGCCGGGCGTCTCTGACGGTTGTCTTGCCCGGCACGATGACTTCATTCGAAAGCGCCCGCTGGGCCAGCACCTCGGTCACCCGGACGAGCTTGGCGTAGTGCTCGAACTCCTCGGGGAGCCGAGTGTCCAGGTACTCCTCGATAAGAGGAGCCGCACTCACAAACCTCTTCTCCGCCTCCGCCCCAAGGCTTTCAATGAGGGACTTGAAGGTCTCGTGGGTCAGGCTCCGCGTCACCCCGCGCTGCCCGCCGATCCCGAGGCCGATCGTTTTGGGCTTATACTTTTCATCCCATTCTTTCAGGGTCTTTATGCCCTGCTTGGCTATCTCGAAGAATTGCTCCACGTTTTCTTCGTTGTACCCCAGCACGGCAAGTTTCTTTAATCCTTCCCCGCCGGCGTCCACGAAGACGAATATATCGCGATTCCCTACATAGGGCCGCGGCGGCGCCACATACTCTGTCAGCGGATCGTCGTGGAACTCCTCGTTGACAATGATCCACATGCCCAGACCGTGCTTCCTCAGAAGAGGGAGGATCATCTCATGGCGCTTAACCAGCCAGCCCTCGCGGACATCAATCTGCTCCGCAAGCGGAAGAAGTGCCGGCAGTGTCAGGTCGGATGTCTGCGGAGTAACCTTCGGGCCGGCGACGCAGGCGGCCAGCCAGACGGCGCAGAGCGCGGCCAAGAGCGTTTTCACAGGCAGCGAACGAGAGATCGGACGCATGTCTACCTCCGGGTTTTCGGGTGTCACTCCAACCGCTTCAACAAGGCCTGGAAGCGGGGCTCTTTTCGGATGAGGTCGAGGTTGCTGTCATGCTCCAGCCAGCCGCGCTGGGTGAGTCCAGCGTCCACGGCCCGCTCGATGCAATCGAGCGCCTCGGCCGCGCGTCCGGCCAGTGAATAAATGCAGGCCACGTTGTAGATCACCATGGAGTCGTCGGGTTCAAGGGCCAGGGCGCGCCTCGCCCAGTCGAGGCCTTTTTCATGCTCGCCCAGCGCAACCAGCCCGTTCGCACCCATGTAGAGCGCCCGCACGTCGTCCGGGTTGAGGTTCAGATGTTCCTCGGCAATGGTGACTCCGCGGCGCCGGGAAGCAGCGGCCTCTTCGTGGCGGCCCAAGTCGTCGTAGATCTGGGCGACGAGGAGCGGCGACTGATAGTCCTCCGGCCGCGCCCGGCTGGCCTCCTCGTACTCTTGGATGGCCTGCTCGAGCTTGCCCTGGGAGAAGCTGTCCCGGGCGTAAAAATAGTGAGCTTCGAAGAGGTCGGAATCGATCCGGATGGCCGTCTGGAAGGCTTCCTCGGCTTCGGGATGACGGCCGCTGAGGGAGAGCGCCGTCCCCAGGGAAGCATAAGCTTCGGCCAGCTCAGCATCGACCCGGATGGCCTTGGAGGCCGCTTCAGCGGCTCGCTCCAGGTTGACTGGGTCGCGGCCGGCGTACAGGTACTGGTAGGAGTGACAGTCGGCGAGCCCGGCGTAGGCGCGGGCGTAGGCCGGGTCGATGGCGATGGCCCGTTCGAAGAGCTCACGGGCGAAAGCGATGCCTCGTTTGTTATAAAGGTAGAAAAATTTGCGGCCGCGCAAATAGTACTCAAAGGCGTTGATATCGCGGGTGGAAGTCTTTTTCAGGGCGTCGCGCTCCCCCGCGCTCAGAGTGAGCTGGAGAGCCTCGACGACCCGCCGGGCGATCTCGTCCTGGATGGCGAAAACATCCTTGATGTCGCAGTCGTAGCGGTCGGACCACATCCGGAAACCGTCGGCCGCGTCGATGAGCTCAACTGAGATGCGGAGGTGATCTCCCGACTTACGGACGCTGCCGTTGAGCAAGGTGCTGACCCCGAGCTTCTCTCCCACTTCCTCTACGTCGGCCTCTTTGGACTTGAAGCGGAAGGCGGAGGTCCGGGAAACGACCCGTAGCCCCCTGACTTTGCCCAGGGCGATCATGATTTCCTCGGCGATCCCTTCGCACAGGTAATCCTGGTCGCGGTCGGGGCTCATGTCGCGGAAGGGGAGGACGGCGACAGAGCGGTCGAGCGAGTGGGTTTCCTCGTCGAGGTCGGAGCGCAGGTTTTCGAGGCCGCGGCGGAGTTCCGCGGCCGACTGCCAGCGCCGTTGAGGGTCCTTCTCGAGGCAGGAGCCGATAATCCGGCCGAGGCGGAGGGGGAGCTGGGGGTTGAGCCGGCTCACCTGCGTCGGCGTGTCGCGGAGGATTGAGGCGATCAAGGCAGAAGAATTGGCCCCCTCGAACGGTCGCCGTCCGGTGGCCATCTCATACAGGATGACGCCCGTCGAGAAGATATCGGAGCGGGCGTCCGCATCGAGGCCCTGCACCTGTTCGGGGGACATGTAGGGAATTGTCCCCGAAATGAATCCTTCATTAGTCGGGGCGGTTAGGGTAGAGGACACTCCCTCTTCATAGCTGGGTTCCGGCGGCGAAAGCACGGCGAGGCCGAAGTCGACCACCTTCACCCGGACGGTGGCGCTCATCATGATATTGCTGGGCTTCAGGTCGCGGTGGGTGATGCCATGTCTGTGGGCGGCCCCGATGGCCTCTGTCATGGCGATGGCCATATCGAGGAGCTGCTTGAGCGGCAGGCCGCCGGGCTGGATCAGGTTTTCGAGAGAACCGCCCTTGACGAGTTCCATGGCGATGAAATGAAGGTCCTCGGCCTTGTCGATCTCATAGATGGTGACAATGTTGGGGTGGTTGAGGGCGGCGATGGCCCGGGCTTCGCGCTCGAACATGGCCAGCCGCTCGGGGCTTGAAGCCGCCTCGGTATCAAGGACCTTGAGAGCCACCTCCCGGCCAAGCGTCTGGTCCTTGGCCCGCCAGACAACACCCATCCCTCCCTCACCGATCAGCTCGATCAGCCTGTAATGGGAAAGCAACTGGCCGGGACTGAGATTCATGGCGGAAGAACTATAGCGTTTGCCTGTCGCCTCTGTCAAGAAACCGGGAGGATGGGAAGAAAAAATACCAAGAAATTCGGGGCTGTCTGGTTTTTCAGACGATAAGGGGCAAAAACGTCCTTATTATGGGACAATTTGCTTGCCTACTTCCTGCCGTTTCAGGCGTGAGGGGATGGCACACTTCTTGCAGCCTTTTAAGACGATTTTGTTTTTCCCCGAGGAAGAGAGGTGACCGCGATGAAAAAACATGGGCCTGTTTTCATTCTGATGTTCGGGTTGATTTTGCTTTTGCCGGCCTTCGGCCAGAGGTCCAGCGTCTGGCCATGGCCATGGCCTTGGACGCAGATGGAGGAATATGCCTTTCCTTTTCTCCCTGTGGGAGGCTGGAATAGCCCGGCCGCCTTTTCCCCGATTAGCCTGGCCATGGGAGAAACGTACCTGAGTTCGCGGAATTCCACGGCCGGTATTCTCAACCCGGCTTATCTGTCTTCTCTCACCGATCCCCAGTTCTCGTTGAGCTATCGCTTCACGGAAAACAGCTACAAGACCTCATCCTGGCCGTATTACGAGATTCCGGCACAGGGGGGCTATTCGGAGACCTATTCCTTCAGCCGAAGAACGGACTATCTCGATACGGCCGGCCTGGCGCTGCCCTTCGAAAAATGGGTTTTGGCGGCGAACTACTTCCTCTTTCAGGAGTATAACATCCCTGAGATCAAAGGCCCATTTTGGGATTACCCAGTGCCGTTGGCCGAGCCGGATATCTGGATTGCATATCCCCAGTCCGTTGCCCAGTCAGGATTCATGAAGGGCCTCAATCTCGCCTTTTCCTATCGCCTGACAGAGTCCTTTGTGCTGGGCGCCTCAGTTTCTTATGTCTTCGGGGACATCGAACGCAGCCAGGAATTGCCGGAGGTCTATTACGTCCAGCCGGATGGAAACGGCGGCGGGACCTCACCTTCCAACGGCCTTATCCCGTTCACGACCCAAAAATATCGTTATGATGCCAAGGGCTTTTTCTTCAACCTCGGCTTCACCTGGGAGCCGAGCCGGCAGGTCATGCTCGGGTTTTCTCTGCGGCCGCCTTTTTCGCTTGATGTCCAGACTGACATAGAATTAACGGACTCGGCCGGGCAGGGGAGCTATTTTTCGCAAGAAGGCTATTTCAAACATCCTCTTGTTGCCGTGGGCAGCTTGCTCTTCCACCCTCTAGACTCTTTACGCCTCACGGTGGACCTTTCCTATTGGGGATGGGGTGAATTTTCGACGGACATCGACCCCGGGTGGTTTGGCGGTGCCGATTTCCAAAGCGTGGTTAAGCTCAATCTTGGAGCCGAATACGAGATCGGCCTTCCCTTCGACGTGTTCGAAGCCCTGGCTCTGAGAGCCGGATATATTTATGATCCCCAGCCCTACAGCTACAGCCATAACATCGCCCGGGACTTTGTGACTTTTGGCTTCGGTCTTCCCGTCGGCGATTTTGATTTCCATTTTGCCGCCAAGCTGGGTCTCTCAGGCAAGGAGCAAAACCGGTTCCATTCGGACGTCCTCCAAATCGGAGGCGGTTACCGCTTCTGAGCGCTATTCGGGCGGGGCGGAGAGCTCGAGCGTCCGGCTGGGTTCGCGGCCGAAGCCTTTGACCCGGATGGTGCCCTTTTCGAGGGTGACAACGGCGAAAGCGTTCTGGTCCGGAGTCTCCACCATGCCCTGAAAGGTCAGGTAATGGATCCCGTTGCGCAAGGCGTAATCGCCGACGTGGTAGTGGCCGTTGAAATAGGCCTTGACCGAGCGGTGCCTCTCCAGGGTGGACACAACCTCGGTGTCATTCCAGAGGTTATAGACGGCTTCCGGCACCACGGGGGAATGGCAGAAAACGAGGGCGCTTTTTCCTGACTTGTCCGCCTCTTCTAGCTCCTCATCGAGCCAGGACAGTTGTTTCGACCCGAGGCCTCCGGACCCGTCCTGAATGTTCTCCCGTCCCTGGGCCCGGAGCTTCAGGTAGAGCGCCTCCGCCTCTTTTTTCAGGAGTTCATCGGCGGGGAAGGGATACCGGAGTTCGACGGCGTCGAGGAAGACAAAGCGCCATTCCGCTCTATCGACGGCATAGTATGTTTTCCCGAGTCCGAGGGCCGGCAAGACCCTACCTTCATCTCCGGCTTGGACCTCGAAATCGTGATTCCCGATGACATGATAGACGGGCGATTTCAATGCCTTGAACGCCGGCATGACGGTGTCGAAGGATTGGATGTCGCGGTCGATGCTGTCGCCGAGGTTAACAGTAAACTGGACCTTTTCCCGGTTGAATTGGATTACGGCCTGATCGAGCTTGCCGAGTGAGGCGCTGTAGTAGCGCGTTCCTTGCGGCTTGCCCGGATGATACTGGATGTCGGCCACGACACCGAACTTGACCGTCCCTTTGCAGCCGGCCGCAAATAAGACGATGAATAGCGCGGCAAATATCGCCAGGTTCTTCTTGTTCATCGACCGACTGCCTCAAACGCTATTCTACCACAGGGAGAACCGTTGCGGGCGGGCCGGGAGACGAATTAGAGGCGCAATCCTTGCATCCTCCTCTCCTGGTGGGAGGAGGCGGGGAGGAGGGGGATCCTGATCGTTCGCGGGTGCCCCGCAAGGACATCATGAGTCAAGGCTAAACGGTTATGACAATCCGGCCGTAATAGTCTTTGAGCCGGCGGGTCGGTTCTGATAGCATAATATAGATTTATGTAGGGGATTAGGATCATGAAGAGGGCAACAATTTTGGCTAACGCCGTCTTTTTCTCCACGGTTTTTGTTTTGGCAGGCCAGCTTCCTGGCGGCGAAAAAAAGACGTTCGCCCTGAAAGAAGACCTGACGATCGGCGTCGACAGCGGGGATGAGAACCTGGTCTTTGCCCAAGTCGCCGACATCGGCCTCGACGCAGCCGGGAATATCTTCATTCTGGACTGGAGCAACTTCCGCATCCAGAAGTTCGACGACCGGGGGAGATTCCTGAAGAGCATCGTCGTCAAACAGGGGCAGGGTCCGGAGGAAGTCGCGATGCTGGGCGGGGCGGCGGTCGGCCCGTCGGGCCTGATTGCCGTCCTTGATCGAGGAGGGAACAAAGTCCTCATGCTCGGCCCTGAAGGCGAATTCCGGCGCTTCTTCAAGCTGGACTTCCAGGCCAATTACCTTGGCTGTCTGGAGGGGGATAAGATTGTCGTTCTGGGACTAAAGGATGAAAAGATTCTCCATCTCTTTGAAAAGGACGGCCACCTCCTTTCCTCGTTCGGAGAGCCCTTTGAAGTGCCTTCCCAGTTCTCCAAGTATAAAGACATGCCCATGATGAGATGCCCGATGCGGTTCAGCTGCACTCCACAAGGGAACATATTCCTTTTTAATCCCCACAAGTTTGAGATTTCTGTTTACCAGGATACGCGCCCGCTTAAGAAACTGACCGGAAAAAGCGAACTCTTTGTGCCGTTGCGGGTCCCCGATGCGAGCGCCGAGAGGATCGCCCTCAGGTTCCCGTTCCTGACCATCCTCGAATCCGGCGAAAGGCTCTACGTTACTGTTATGAGGCCGGACGGGGAGGGGCCGAACGACTTGATCGTCTATGAAAATGACAAGCCCATCGCCACTTTGCCCATGGCCGGGATGGCGCGGGCCGTGGACCTCCAGGGCCGGCTGTACTGCGCCGTCGAGACCGATTTCCCGAAGCTCATCCGCTACATCGTCAGCGAAAAATAGACACAGCGATCGCTGGAACGCTCACTTTTTCAGGTATTTCTCAAACCAGCCGATTATCCGGTTGAGCACGTCAATCCGGTGCTTCTCCTCCCGGATCCCATGCCCTTCCCTGGGATAGACCACGAATTCCGTCTCCACGCCGTAGCGCCGGAGGCCCCGGTGGAACTGATAGCACTGCTCGACGGGGTCGGTGGCATCGTTTTCTCCACAGAGGATGAGAGTCGGTGTCTTCACCTTTTTGACGTAGGTCATCGGGGAGCGCTCGATGAAATGCGGCAGGTTCTCATAGGGATTGCCCAAAAACCATGTGTCGTAAGGGTTGATGCCCGGCGTTTCGGCGCCGTATTCCAGGGCCAGGTCGGTCATGGGAGCTCCCGAGACCGAGGCCTTGAACCGGGTTGTCTGCGTTACCGCCCAGGCCGCCATATAGCCGCCGTAGGACCAGCCGCCTATCCCGATCCGGTCCGGGTCGGCGATTCCGTTTTTGATGAGCCAATCCATTCCGGCCATCACATCCTTGAAGTCGCCGCCCCCCCAGTCCCGGCGGTTCAGAACCATGAAATCGTGCCCGTAGCCCGTTGAACCGCGGATGTTCGGATAGAGGACGGCGAAACCGCGGGCAACGAGGAGCTGTCCCCAAGAATCAAAGTAGTTCGACCAGGCGCCGGTCGGGCCGCCATGGACGAGGATGATCGCCGGGGCTTTTGTTCCAGAAGACGAGCTTTTGGGCTTGAGAAGAGCGGCCTCGATTTCTTTCTTGTCAAAACTCGGGTAGCGGACGATCTCCGGCTTGACCAGATTGACGTCGTCCCAGTCCTTGTTGAAATGGCTGACCTTTTCGCTCCGGCCAGGTTCGAGCGCGATATAGAACTCGGGCGCTTCTACGGCCGTATGCCCAACGAAGGCAAAGGCGGTTTTTCCCTTGCCGTGCGACCCGACGAGCAGGCCGGGTGTCCAATCGGATCTATAGGTTACACCGTCAAGGGATATGGTGTAGAAAGCATTCCCGAACCCGGCTTCAGCTTGAACAAAAAAGGCGTTGTCGTCTTCCCAGCTGAAGGCCTCGACCGGCCGGTCGATGGAGTCAGCGGTGATGTTCCGGGCCGGGCCTCCGGCGAGGGGCTGGACGAAAAGGTCGTGCGGTTGCGGTCCGTCGCCGCGTGATCCGAGATACGCCAGCATTGTCCCATCGGGAGATACTTTCAGGTCTCCGAAGGGTCCGGCCGGGCCCGCGAAAAGCGTCATCGCGCCGTCGGCCGCGCTCACTCGATAAATCTTATCCGTGAGAAGCTCCTGCTGGGGATGGTCCGTGGCGACGAGTATCAGAGATGACCCATCCGGCGTCCAGACAAATTCCGAGATCCTCCATGCCCCTTTGACCAGTGTTTTTGAATCTTTGGATTCAATGTCTAAGACCTGGAGGAGTGTGCGCTCCTCGGGTTTTCCGATGATCCGGGAATCATCCTTATCTTTTTCTTTCTTTTCCTCTTCCTCCGACTTTGGGGCCGAGGTCAAAACGGCGATCCGTTTGCCGTTCGGGGACCAGGCGAAGGAATCAATCCCCGTCTTGCTCTCTGTAAGGGCCCGGGCTTCTCCGCCGTCGAGCGGGATGAGGTAAACCTGGTTCGAGCCCTCGCGGTCGGACAGGAAAGCGATGGTCCGACCGTCCGGCGACCAGCGGGGATGGGTGTCGGATTTGGCGGCGGCCGTGAATTGCTTGAGACTCGAAGCGGCGATATCGTAAACCCAGATATTGCGGCGCTGGCCCGAAGGCTTG
>Ga0209253_10003705_pt1 | contig 13387 bp, 11 predicted proteins | sample FrelakmetBRP12BR_FD_187145 | JGI IMG/M metagenome (GOLD analysis project Ga0209253, IMG submission 187145) | Freshwater lake sediment microbial communities from the University of Notre Dame, USA, for methane emissions studies - BRP12 BR (SPAdes)... | ecosystem: Environmental > Aquatic >...
ATTCAACATTGACCGGCAGCGTGTCCGTCACGACCAGGATGGTCGCCTGCTGCCCCAGGTTCTGGACGTGCAGCGTGTAAAGCAATTCCTCCCCTACCTCCACCGGATCGGGTGAGGCCGTTTTCCACAAACGCAGCACGGGCTGGTCGGTGATATAAGCTACCGCGGTTGCCTCGACCGGAGAGATCAGGCTGGAGTGCGCGATGGTGGCTGTGTTGGTCAGGGGACCGCTGAATCCATCATCTACCAGTACGCTGAAGGTGATCAGCGCCTGAGATTCCGGCGCCAGGTCACCGCTCCAGGACAGGCTGACGATGTCGCTCACCAACTCTCCGGCGGACACCGTCGCATCCCTCTGGTAAGTATTATGCTCCCAGGGCAGGATATCAAATACCTGTACACCCGCCAGTGGGACCGGGCTGGAATTGACAACGTGGACGGTGTAGGTGAGCAGGTTGTCCGGCCCGGGACGGGCGACCGTGGGTGTAACGGTCTTGTAAGAATCAATCAAACCCACTTCTCGCACCGTGGTGGTTACCGGATCACCCCAATTGGAGGTCGGCAGCGTGCTGGTGTACCAGGTGGCGGCGTAATCACGGTTGATGATCAAGGTACCGCTCACCAGGCTCGGGTCCACCTGAACGACGAAGGACCGGTAAAGGCGGTCGCCGGGGCTCATGCCGGGCAAATCCCATGAGACTACCGTCCCGGCGCCAGTGGATGTAGCTGTGCCGCCGTCGTTGACACGCACCAACGTGGTGCTGGCTGGCACCGTATCGGTCAATACGGGAGGGAAGACCGATTCGTCAGTGCTCAGCCCACTGTTGTATACCTGCAGCATATAGGTCATCACCTGACCTGCACCGATAACTTCCGGCGCAGTCTTGGATGGGATCAGGTTGGGGAAGTGCGTGATCGTGCCGGTCACCGTAGCAGTATACAGCGGGGTTGTATACCCTCCAAGCTGGTCGGTCATCACTACCGTGGCAGTGTAATGGGTGCCCTCCTCCCCACCTACGGTGCTCTGCCCCTCGATTGTAGTGATGGTCACCGCCTGGTTAACTGCCAGGTCCCCTGACCAGATATAAGAAACACATCTCTCCCCGCATTCGGGTCCTTCGCTAAACTGGCCGATGGGTGGGTCCTGCAGCAGGTCATTAAAAGACACGCTGATGCGCCGGAAAATTAAGTGCGCCGTAGCGTCCAGGGCTGAACCGGGTCCGAGATTCTGCAGAAGGAGGGTGGGCGTGACCGGTCCGGTGCCGCCTCCGGGTTTCTTAGCGACCGGATCCAGCCACAGGTCGGCTGAGAAATTAGGCCCGTTTACCAGGCTGGCAAGCGGATTCCCTGCGGCGCAGACTGCTTCGGCGCTGCACACTCCGTATGAATCATTGTTTACGTACACCTGGGCAACATCGCCCACATAGACCGTGTACGAGAAGTAAGCGGCTTCACCGGTATCCAGCCGCGGCATATCCCAGGCCACGCTGCCGTTCTGGTAGGTGCCACCCCGCCGGTATTCAACCCCATCCGGCAGGCGATCGCTGATTTCCAATCCAGTCGCCAGCGAGCCGCGGTTCAGCACAACCAGCGTATAAGTCAGCTCGCGGTTGGAGCCGGGCGGGTCGGGCCAGGCAGTCTTGGAGATAAACAGCTCCGGATCTACGGCAGTCACGGTGTAAAGCTCGCCTGCTGAAACACCGGTCAGTTCGCTGCTCACCTGGTACTGCTCGTTGCGGATGACAGTCCCGCTGGGCACGCTGGCGATCTCTACGGTGAAGGTGAATACGCTGCTGGCGCCGGTCTCCAGGCTGACCGGGCGCGTCCAGTTCACTTCCTGCCCGTTCGGGGTCACCTGCCCATCCGGCCCGACGCTAATCACGCTGGTGTTCTCGGGCACCACATCGTTTACCGCAAGCTCCAGGCTATCTACCGGCTGACCGATGTTGGTCACTTCCAGGGCATAGGTAAGCGGCTTGCCGGGACCGGGCTTATCCGGTAGAGAGGTTTTACGGATTGTGAGTACCGGGTCGTCAGTTACCAGGGCTTCTGCGCGGGCAATGACAGCTTCGGGAATGAGCGCCTGGCTGATGACCGCTGTGTTGGTGATCTGCCCGGAGAAGAGTGGATCCACATCAACAGAGAAGCTGATTACGGCGCGGTTATCAAATCCCACATCGCCGTTCCAGGTGAGGGCTCCCTGAGAAAAAACTGGTTGTGGGTCCACACTGGATTCAGCATCGTTGTTGTAGGTCACGTTAACGGGTAGAGCATCCACCATGGAGACACCATCCGCCTGCCAGGCGCCGGTATTGATGATCTCGATGCGGTAATGAAGAGTCTCTCCTCCCTTGTGAGCTAGCTCCGGGGAGACCCCTTTCACCGACAGGCTGAGCTTTGGGTAGCCCTGTGGGGGTGGAATGGGAGCCTGAGGCCGGGCAAGAACTTCACTTCGCCCTTGCGCAGCACTCACTTGTTCTGCAGAGCCGCGTGCCAGGAGCAGGGAGACCGCCGCCATCAGCACTGCCAGGGAAAAAGCCCCCACGATCCAGGCGGCTCTGGCTGCCAGCTGGTATTTGCTTTTCATCATCATTGCACCTCCGCAAACTGGTATCCCGTCCAATCTCGTTGTTTAGCACGAATTTTTAGATACGGAACACTTATAGCTTTGTCAGAGAAGTGAGCAGGCTCGGCTGAGCGTTCAAGGCATCCCTGACAAAGCTAACATATGCCGTATTTACCCGTTTACATGGGTAATAGGCGCTTTACGGAACACTAGTATGCATAACGGATGGCAAACGATAGATATACGCAGCTAACAAAAATGAAAGGCGCGCCGGGGAGCGCGCCTTGGGTCTCATCGAGCGATTTAAATCAATAGCCAAACACAGAGTTGCGATCCTCGCGCCCGAAATCCCAGCCGTTGACCGATAGGTGAACAAGGTTTGGGATGAATGCCTGGCAGCGGGCGTTCAACTCCGTGTAGGTAAGGCCGGTGGGCAGGCTGCCTTTTCGCAGCATGATCTCATCCAGCTCACGCTTCAAATCAATCAGCCAGAGCACATCGTTGGCGGCATACTTGAGCTGCTCAGGGGTCAGGTCTTCCCGCAGCCAGTTCGTCGATGTCTGCGTTTTATCCAATTCCACCCTGAAGAACTCTTTGACCAGGACGCCCAAGCTGTGCTCGGGAGAATAGGTGCGGGCGATTTTGCTGGCTATTTTGGTGCAGTAGGCATTTTGGACAGTAATTCCCAGGTTTGTGAGGCAAAAGCTGCAATCCGCCAGCGCAAAATGGAAGATCTTGATCACTGCCGGGTCGAGCAGAAGCCGTTTGAGGTTCTCGCAACCCGCCCATGTGCGGGTCTTGAGAAAATTAACTGTGCGCTCAGAATCGCTGATCTGGACCAGGCACAGGAGGTCACGATTGGGATTCAGTCCGGTCAGCTCGGTATCGACCGCCACTGCATCACAGCGAAGCAGCCGCTCCAGGTCGTCCTCGGTCAGGTCCTCCTGCAGCTTGAACTGGGTTATCGGTTTTTGCATACTCCCCTCGGGTGATCAATTTCGTGGAAACAAGGATCTCTTATCGCCCAAGTATTATAAACCATTTATAATCGTGGCAGATTTCACACGGTTGACTGATGGAAGAATCCCCGCGTCCCTTACCCACCGCTGACAACCAGGCAGGCTTGCAGATTCTAAAGGGTCTGCTGCGAGAACGCTCCCTGCTGGCAGCATTGAGTCTGATGCGCAAATATGTCGGCAATGCTTTTCAGATCACACTCCCGGGTTTTCGTCCGGCCGTATTCACCTTCCCAGAAGCAATCCGCCAGATCCTGGTAACCGACCGGCATAAGCTGCTCTGGCGGCCAAAATCCGATCCTGTGACTCGTCTGCTGCGGCGAGGCGTCCTGGTGTTGGATGGGGCGGAGCATGACGAGCTGCGCGGTCAGATGGAGCCGCTCTTGCAGCGCCGCAATGTCCTGCCGCATATCCCGGCGTTCTGGGCTTACACCGGTCAGGTAACCTCTGCCTGGGCCGATGGAGAGAAGCGCGATATGCTGGTCGAAATGCGCCGCACCGCCCTTCTGATCCTGTTCGGTACTCTCTTCGAGGTCAACTTTACCCCCGACCTGGACCGCTTGTGGCGCTCCATCCTGGACCTGATCGAGTACATCTCTCCGGGTCTGTGGATCGTCTGGCCTGGGATGCCTCGCCGCAAGTATCGCCGAGCGATCGAGGAGATGGACCAGTACCTGTACGGCCTGATCCACAAACGGCGCGAGACTCTGGAAAATTGGGGCAGCGAAGATCGGCCGGATGATCTACTCAGCCGGCTGATCCTCAATCCACACATGACGGATGACTTAATCCGCGATCAACTCCTGACCATGCTGATCGCCGGGCACGATACCAGCACCGCACTGCTAGCCTGGACGCTCTACCTGTTGGGCAGCCATCCAGAAGAGATGGAGAAGGTTCGGCAGGAAGTAGACCTCGTTCTCGGTGACAGCACGGAGGCGCCAGACATCGAGCAGGTGAACCGGTTGCATTATCTCGACCAGGTGATCAAGGAAAGTCTGCGGCTGTACCCACCCATCCACCTGGGCAACCGTCTCGCATCGGAAGATGTCGAGATCAGCGGCTACGGGGTGCCAAAAGATACGCGCCTGATGTACTCGATCTACCTGTGCCAGCGTGATGATAATATATGGGAGAATCCACACAACTTCTGCCCGGCGCGCTTCGAGCGGGGCGTAGAGAGTGAGCGACCACCCTTCTCTTATCTTCCGTTCGGTGGCGGCCCGCGCAACTGCATTGGGGCAGCTTTTGCTCAAGTAGAATCGAAAGTTGTACTGGCGCGGCTGCTCCATTCTTTCGACATGCAGCTGTTAAACAGCGACCAGATAAAACCGTACATGGGAGCAACGTTGGAACCTCGCCCAGGGGTATTGATGCAGATCAGATTCCGGAGTCGCCTGAATGCCGGTATCCTATGATTGGCGCGGCCCCGTTTGGAATACATTCCTCAGTTTACCGCTTGGGTTGATAGCCGAGCGCAGTTACGCCTCGCTGCCCAAGATTTCGGAGCGGTGCCCTTCAGCTCACCTGCCATCGCTCACAGTCATCATACCGGCTCGCAATGAAGAATCGAATTTATCCCTGCTTCTCCCCCAATTGCAGCAATTAATCTACCCAGGTGATGTAGAGATATTGGTGGTGAATGACAATTCCACCGACACTACATCCGAAGTTGCCAGGCGATATGGTGTGAAACTGATCGACCTGTCCGGCGGAGTATCTCCGGGTTGGCTCGGTAAACCTTTCGCATGCCATCAGGGCGCTCTGGCAGCCCATGGGGAATGGCTGCTTTTCACTGATGCCGATACAAAGCACTCCCCGACTGGGCCAGCTCGGTGTGTAGAATTTGCCTGCCGGAACTCGCTGGATGGGCTGAGCCTTTTTATCCGCCAGGAATGCACCAATTTGCTCGACCGTCTGGTGCTGTCGGCTGCCTACGCAGGCTTATTCGCTGGATACCAGCGTGGGAATCACTTGCTGAACGGGCAGTATATCCTGATACGCCGTGAGGTCTACCGGGAGAGCGGAGGCTTTGCAGCCGTGCGCGGGCATGTCCTCGAGGATGTAGCCCTTGGATATTCTCTGGCACGTCAAGGTTACCGGACACCAGTGCTGCACGGAGAATCCGTTGCGGCCGTGCGCATGTACGACAGCCGCCGGCAAATGTTTGAGGGGATCACCCGCCTGGGCTCTGAGTGGATGCGTTACGCTGGTGCCGGGGTTTTAGCCACCGGCATTTTCATCACTTCCATCCTTTCGCCTCTGATCGTCCTGGTTGGGGTTCTGCGTGGGAAGGTGCGACTCCGATGGCTGATCCCTACCTGGGGCGCTTCTTCACTGGCAATGGCACCCTGGTACAGGCGTTTTGGCTCCGCCTGGTTGGCGATGTTGGCTCCCTTCGGCGCTCTGCTGGTGCTGGTTACAGCCATATGGGGGTTGGGCTCACGGTTGACAAGGCGCGGCATCCCCTGGAAGGGACGCATGGTATGAGTGCAGCTATCCTATCCTTTCTCTGGATTGCAGTCTCCTTTCTCTGTGGCTCCTTGCCCCTATCTTATTGGCTGGGCAGGCTTGCACTTCACACCGATATACGCCAGTACGGAGATGGGAATCCGGGTGCCGCCAATGTCTGGCGCGCGGGTGGTAAGTGGTGGGGGTTACTGGCAATCCTGCTAGATGGTTTGAAAGGCTTGATCCCGGTAGCCTTTGCGAATTTCGCGGCTGGCCTGGAAGGTGGTTGGCTGGCTGCCGTAACACTGGCTCCCATGTTCGGACATGCCTTCTCTCCCTTCCTGGGCTTCAGAGGAGGCAAAACTCTGGCGGTCACATTTGGGGCCTGGGCCGGACTGACACTTTATGTCGTGCCTACGATCCTGGGGTTGTCGTTCGCTTTTTGGCTGCTGGTGTTGTCGGCAGAGGCCTGGGCGGTGCTGATGGGCATGCTGACATTACTGGTCTGCCTGCTGTTCTGGTTCCCAAATCCCGTGTGGATGGCTGTGTGGCTGGTCAGTTTCGGGCTTCTAATGTGGAAACACTGGACCGGATTTCAGCAGAAACCTCGACTATCAAAAGCGAGATTTAATAAACTAGCCAGGAGACCTTAAGACGGAGCCACTCCAGACCGTTGGGAAAATTACCAGGCTTATCAAGAAACAACTATGACGCAATCTGTTTTAGCCTCTAATGCAACAAATCGTTAACGAGATATAGATTCGGCAAAAGCATTTATAACTGGCGAGCTGTACGCTGGGAATTTGATTGGTATGGAAGATCTATTATCCCACGCAGAGATTTTGGCAAAGACACGCGAACACGTCCGCCAGACCCTGGAGCATGGAGGGCCGGGTCACGATTGGTGGCACGTCGAAAGGGTTTGGAGGAACGCGCTGCGCATCGGCAAAGAGGAAGGCGCAGACCTCTTCATCGTCCAGCTGGCTGCACTGCTCCACGACATCGCCGATTATAAATTCAACAATGGCGATGAGAAGGAGGGTCCACGGGTCGCGCGTGAATGGCTCACCGGCCTGGGTGTAGAGGAAACTACCGTCGAGCAAGTCTGCCAGATTATTGAGGAAGTGACTTTCCGCGGCGCCGGAACCCAGGTGTCGCCGCTCTCTAGCCTGGAGTCGATGGTCGTTCAGGATGCCGACCGCCTGGACGCGACCGGGGCAATCGGCATCGCCCGCGCCTTCGCCTATGGAGGCTATAAAGAACGCCCTCTGCACGACCCACTGATTGCACCGCAACCCCATGCTTCCTTCGAAGAGTACAAGACGAACAACAGCGCCACCATCAACCACTTCTATGAAAAACTGCTGCTGCTGCGCGACCGGATGAATACGGAGACTGCCCGGCGCATCGCCGGCGGCAGGCATGCTTTTATGGAGGAGTACCTGCAGCGCTTTCTACGGGAATGGGATGGGGAAGATTAAAAGCGAAGTCAGAATTACGTTATAATTTCGGGCATGGTTTCGGAGCTGTCGCATATCGACGAGAGCGGGAACGCCCGCATGGTGGATGTAGGTCATAAACCGGACACGGAACGCAGCGCCACCGCCACGGGCGAAGTGCTCATGCGTCGCGAGACTTTGGCCCTGGTGCAGGCAGGCGCCCTCAAGAAAGGCGATGTACTAACCGTCGCCCAACTGGCAGGGATTATGGCTGCCAAGCGCACCGCCGAGCTAATCCCTCTGTGCCACCCGCTGCCCCTCACCCACATCGCGGTCGACCTGGAGCTGGACGAAAGCCTGCCCGGTGTGCGCATCCGAGCCACTGCCCGGACGACCGCTAAGACCGGCGTCGAAATGGAAGCCCTCACCGCCGTCTCAGTCGCCGCGCTGACCGTGTATGATATGGCGAAAGCCGTAGAAAAAACGATGTGCATCAGTAATATTCGCTTGCTGGAGAAGCACGGTGGACAATCTGGGGACGTGATCAATACGTAAAACCGGCTACTGGATGAACGAGATCAAAGTCCTTTTCTTCGCACAATTAAGAGACCGGGCAGATATGCGCGAGACCCAAATGGAGCTGCCGGAGACGACCCTGGTAAGCGACCTGAAGCTGCTGCTGGCTGAACGCTTTCCCGGCCTTAGAGAGGCTATACCGACCGCGTTGGTGGCAGTCAACCGCGAGTTCGCTTTCAACGAAGACCCGATCCCCGATGGAGCCGAAGTAGCCCTTTTTCCACCGGTGAGCGGCGGTTGAATATCTATACGAAATCCCCTGGTTATTTATTGCACCCTTTTGCCCATGGCTGACCCATCCCCGACGATATTCGCAATCACTGAAGATGTCCTAGACCTGGATGAGCTGGTGAGCCGCATCACCCTGCCTACAAGCGGAGCAGCCTGTCTGTTCACCGGAATGGTGCGCGGCATCACCCGGCGGGGCGACGCGCATGAGACACTCTACCTGGAGTATGAGGCCTATCAGCCAATGGCGGAAGCCAAGATGCGCCAGGTGGCGGAAGAGATCCGCCAGCGGTGGCCTTCGGTAGAAGGCATTGCCATTGTTCAGCGCATCGGGCGATTGGACCCCGGCACCCCGACTGTCTTGATTGCCTGTACCGCCGCCCACCGGGATACCGGCGTATTCGAAGCCGCCCGTTACGGCATCGACCGGCTCAAAGAGATCGTTCCGGTGTGGAAGAAAGAAGTCAGCCCTCAGGGCGAGACCTGGGTGGAAGGAGATTACCGGCCAGACTCCGGAGATATTCAGGCAGGGTCATCACCGGTATGAACATCCTGTGCACCAACTGCAAACAGCCTTACCCGCATGACAGCACCCCTTTTCGCTGCCCACGCTGCGGCGGTCTGTTCGATTACGCCGGGACGCTCCCGTACAACCCGACAAATATCGAGGACGACCAGCCCGGGATCTGGCGCTACCGGCGCAGTTTTGATCTTCCTGAAGACGCCGCCCCGGTTAGCCTGGGGGAGGGGAACACACCGCTGGTCTGGGCACCCGCCTTCGGGCAGCGGGTGGCGTTTAAGTGCGAATATCAGAATCCGACTGGCTCTTTCAAAGACCGCGGCTGCGCCCCGATCGCAGCATTCCTGCGCCAGCGCGGGGTGAAGATTGCGGTTGAAGATTCCTCCGGCAACGCGGGAGCTTCATTCGCCGCCTATGCAGCCCGTGCGGGAATCCAGGCGCGGGTTTTCATCCCCGATTCGGCCTCCGGCCCCAAGCGCCAGCAGATCGAAGCTTACGGCGCGCAGGTGGTGCGCATCATGGGTTCGAGGACCAATGCTACTAAGGCAGCTCTCCGGGCAATCGATAAAAACGGGGGTAGCCAGGGAATACTTTATGAAAGCCTGCCCGCATATGCCAGCCACGCCTACCTGCCCTTCAACCTGCCGGGGTATGCTACACTGGCGTATGAGCTGGTCGAACAAATGGAGCAGTCTCCCGGAAGCGTGCTCGTGCCGGTGGGCCAAGGCGGTCTTCTGTTGGGGATCGGGCGGGGTTTCGAATCTCTGCGCAAGGCCGGCATTATCGCTCAGGTTCCAAGATTGGTCGGCGTACAGGCGCGCGCCTGCGCCCCGCTCTGGGCAGTGTACTCATATGGGCAGGCCGGAATGAGCTGGGCCGCTGAAGCCCCAACTCTGGCGGAAGGTATTCGGGTCTTGCAGCCACTGCGCGGCGATGCTATCCTGGCAGCCGTCAACTCCAGCCAGGGTATTTTCGTGGCCGTGGACGAAGAGAATATCCTGCCAGGGCGAGACGAGCTTGCCCGCCTTGGATTATACGTTGAGCCGACTTCCGCGGTGGTTTGGGACGCGTTAAGACAGACCATTGACGGTCTTCCAGGTCCGGTTGCTGTCGTGCTGACCGGTTCCGGATTGAAATCAGGGGCCTGACCTTGGGAGGAAATATGCCAGAACGCATCGTGATTACCGGGATGGGCGCCATTACCCCCCTTGGACATTCGGTGGAGCAGACCTGGGAGAGACTGGTGGAGGGCGTTTCAGGAGTAGCGCCGATCACCCGTTTTGATACCAGCGAGCTGTGGGTAAAGATCGCCTGCGAGGTCAAGGATTTCCGTCCCGAGGAGCATATGGAGCGCGCAGAAGTCCGCCGGCGTGATCGCTACCAGCAGTTTGGCACCGTGGCAGCCAGGGAAGCCATCCTTCAATCCGGCCTGCTGGACGGCAACCAGGACCCCACCCGGGTAGGCGTCATTCTGGCATCCGGCGTGGGTGGGCTGGAATCGCTCTCCGATAACATACGCATTTTATTGACCCAGGGCGCACGGCGAGTGAGCCCGTTCGCGATCCCCATGATGATGCCCAATGGAGCCGCCGGACTGACGAGTATCGATTACGGCTTCAAAGGGCCGAGTTTATCGATCGGGTCCGCCTGCGCGTCTGGCTCGGACGCCATTGGAGTTGCCTGGTACCTGCTGCAAGCGGGTGCGATCGACGTTGCCGTTACCGGTGCAGCCGAAGCGATCGTCACCCCGGTTGCCATGGCTGCATTCGACCGGGTAGGCGCCTTATCCCGGCGGAACGAGGATTATTCCATGACGCCCCAACCGTTTGATAAGAACCGGGACGGGTTGGTAATGGGAGAGGGCTCCGCAGTATTGGTGATGGAGAGAGAAAGCCACGCCCAGGAGCGCGGTGTGGAGATGCTTGCGGAGCTGGCAGGCTATGCCGCCACTGCCGACGCTTTCCATATTACAGCTCCTAGCGAAGACGGCTCGGGCGGTGCGCAAGCGATCCGCCTGGTGATGCAGTCGGCTAACATCCAGCCAGGTGAGGTGGGTTATATCAGTGCTCACGGCACCGCAACGGAGCTGAACGATATGTCTGAGACGCGTGCCGTCAAAGCTGCCTTCGGTGATTTAGCGTATAATATACCCATCTCATCCACAAAGTCCATGACCGGACACATGATGGGTGCAACTGGTGCGCTGGAGGCAATCATCTGCGTCAAGGTGATACGGGAGGGTATCCTACCCCCCACCATCCACTATGAGACGCCCGACCCGCTGTGCGACCTGGATTACGTGCCTAACCAGGCGCGCCGTAAGAGGGTGCATGTGGCAATCAGCAACGCGTTCGGCTTCGGCGGGCACAACGCCGTCCTGGCTGTGCGCGAAGTGGTCGATGGCGGTCGCGATATTGCAAGAAATTAACAAGGCTCGTCGATATCGTTCTATCTGTACGTGCACGCCTATCAAAATTCGTGATAGGAACTGATGGAACGCCAGGCTCCCGGCCCAGGGGGCGGGGTGTCTGGCGCTCCCTGAGTTCCGGGAGGCAAAATTGGAAGACTCTCAGGGAATCCGCGAGACGGAATCTGCCCAGGACCTTGCCCAGCGCCTGGATCTGCCATTCTCCGATATCCTGCTGCTTAACCGGGCATTGACCCACCGGTCATACCATAACGAACATCCCGAGGCTGTGGAGGACAACGAACGCCTTGAGTTTCTCGGCGATGCGGTGTTAGATTTCCTGGTAGGCGCCTGGTTGTACAATCACTTCCCTGAAATGAATGAAGGCGATCTAACCCGTATGCGCTCGGCGCTGGTGCGCACCGATACGCTCGCCGATTTTGCCCGCCAGATCGAGCTTGGAAATGCAATGCGCCTTGGGCGCGGCGAAGATGACGGCGGAGGCCGCGGTCGATCGGCTATCTTGTGCGGGACGTTCGAGGCCTTAGTCGGCGCCTTGTATCTCGAGGCAGGTATGCTCGCCGTGCGCCAGTTCATCGAGCCGCTGATCGAAACAGCCGCCGACCAGGTGCTCATCGCCCATGATGACTCGGATCCGAAGAGCCGTTTCCAGGAATGGGCCCAGTCGGCAGGGTTAGGAACGCCGCAATACCATACCGTCGCCACTCATGGACCGGACCACGATAAGGTCTTTGAAGTTGAAGCCGTCATCGACCGGAAGGTCTACGGCTGGGGCGAGGGGCGCAGCAAGCAATCGGCAGCCAAAGCCGCCGCTCGCCAGGCGCTCAAGCTCCTGGACCTGGAGTAACCCTGCACAGTCATCAACATAACCTATGCCATCCCGCCTGAAATCCCTAGAGCTACACGGATACAAAACATTCGCCAGCCGGACGCCCTTTGAATTCGCAGGGACGATCACGGCCATCGTCGGACCGAACGGCTCGGGAAAGTCCAATATCGCCGATAGCTTGCGTTGGGTGCTCGGCGAACAATCTTACAGCTTGCTGCGCGGCAAGAAAACCGAAGATATGATCTTCTCCGGCTCAGAGCAGCGCCCGCGTGCTGGCATGGCTTCCGCTACGGTTGTGTTTGACAACACAGATGGCTGGCTGCCGATCGAGTTCTCCGAGGTGGCGGTGGCGCGCCGCGCCTACCGGGACGGCAGTAACGAGTATCTGATCAACGGGCACAAAGTGCGTCTGAAAGATGTCTCCGAGCTGCTTGCAAAATCAGGCCTGGCGGAGCGCACCTACACCATTATCGGTCAGGGTGTGGTGGATGCGGCTCTTGCGCTCAAGCCCGAGGAGCGCCGCCGTTTGTTCGAAGAAGCTGCCGGGATCGGTTTATACCGCTCCAGACGGGAGGAAGCCATCCGCAGGCTAGAGACAACCCGCCGAAATCTGGACCGGGTGCAGGATATCCTTGCGGAGCTTCAACCTCGTCTACGCAGCCTTGAGCGCCAGGCGCGCCGCGCCCAGGAATATGATCAGGTGCGTGCTGATCTTAAACTGCTCTTGCTCGAATGGTACGGGTACCATTGGCACAACGCCCAGCAGGAACTTTCTGAATCGCGCGAGTTCGCCCGTCGCCAGGAGAAGGATCTCAATAAAGCCCGCCAGGTGCTGGCAAATATGGACGAAAAGCTATCAGGAGCCAGGGAACGCATCCACAGCCTGCGAGCACGCCTGAGCACCTGGCACCGCCAGCAGGCCGCGCTGCATACCCGCCAGGAGAGCCTCGGGCGCTTACTTGCCGTGGCAGACGAGCGTCGTCGTATGCTAGAAACCCAGCAGGTTGAGCTTGGAACCAGCCAGACCCACCTGGAAGAAGAACTGGTACTCCAACAGCAGCGCCTCGAAGCTGCCTCGGCAGAAACTGCGCGCCTGGAGGCGGAGGCGAGAGAGGCTTCACTTCAAGCGTTATCCTCCCGGCAGCAGCTGGAGCAGCGCCTTATAGACCGCCAGGCTGAAGAGGTAGCACTGGAAGCTGCCCGGCAGGAGTTGTCGGCTTTGGAAAGCCACAAGGTACTGTTCGAGGCACGCCTTGGGGAGCGCTACGCCCAGGAAGTGCGGCTCGTAGGGACTCTTATTGTGGTTGAAGAGGCTATCAAAAAGGCAAATTCGG
>Ga0209253_10003706_pt1 | contig 13383 bp, 13 predicted proteins | sample FrelakmetBRP12BR_FD_187145 | JGI IMG/M metagenome (GOLD analysis project Ga0209253, IMG submission 187145) | Freshwater lake sediment microbial communities from the University of Notre Dame, USA, for methane emissions studies - BRP12 BR (SPAdes)... | ecosystem: Environmental > Aquatic >...
TTCGTCGAGATCCGGTGCGCCGCCGCCCTGCGGCTTGCCGCGACGGCCTTCGTCGCGATCGCCGTCATCACCGCCCGAACCGGAGCCCCGGCCCCACTGTGGATCGTTCAGCGCAAGGGAAATCCCGGAAAGGAGGTGCATGAAAGTTGCGAAACGCTACTTGTGGGCGCTGATCGCGGAAGCTGCCGCCGGCATCGAGACCCCCGGCGACTGACGCGATTCCGCTGCGGCCGCGCGCGCAGCATGCACACGTTCGGCAATCGCTTCGCGCAGGAATTCGATGCCGTCGCCGGTTGCCGCACTCAGAAAAACGGCGCGAATCGTACCACAGGCATCCCGCTCGGCCGCGGCCGACCGCTCGAGCCGGTCGATCTTGTTGAACACCAGCAGCCGCGGCACGTCCGCAGCGCCGATCTCCGCCAGCACGCGGTCGACCTCCGCCATCTGAGCGTCACGCGCCGGTGAAGACGCATCGACGACGTGCAGCAGCAGGTCGGCCTCGATCGATTCCTCCAGCGTCGACTTGAACGCGTCGACCAGCTGGTGCGGCAGGCCGCGGATGAAGCCCACGGTGTCGGACATGACGACTTCGACATTGCCGGCCACGAAGCAGCGCCGCGACGTGGTGTCGAGCGTGGCAAACAGCTGGTCCGCGGCATAACTGCCGGCGCGCGTCAGTGCGTTGAACAGCGTCGACTTGCCGGCGTTGGTGTAGCCGACCAGCGAGACGGAGAACACATCGCGCCGCGAGCGGGCCCGGCGCTGCGTTCGCCGCTGCTTGCCCAGTGCCTTCAGGCGCTCGCGCAGCCGCTTCACCCGCACGCCGATCAGGCGGCGGTCGAGTTCGATCTGCTTCTCGCCCGGACCGCCCGTCTTGCCCAGGCCGCCGCGTTGGCGCTCGAGGTGGGTCCAGCCGCGCACCAGGCGCGTGGCGAGGTGCTCGAGCTGCGCCACTTCGACCTGCAGCTTGCCTTCGCTGCTCTTGGCCCGCTGCGCGAAGATATCCAGGATCAGCAGTTCGCGGTCGAGCACCGGCACATTCAATGCCCGCTCGAGGTTGCGCTGCTGCGCCGGGCTCAGCGGCACGTCGAAGACCGCGACGTCGGCGCCGCAGTCCTTCAGCAGGGATGAGAGTTCCTCGACTTTGCCGCTGCCCAGGTAAAAGGCTGCATCGGGGCGCTCGCGCCGCGCACTGAGTTCGCCGACGATCGCGAACCCAGCGGAGACAGCCAACTGCCGCGTCTCGTCGAGCGCATCAGCCGCCTCGTGTCCGGCGGAGCGCGCACCAACGACGATGCTGACGAGGAAGGCGCGCGGCGAGCGCTGCACGCGCGCGGATTCGACCTGGAAGGTGGTCAGGCGTCCGACTCCGTGGCCAGATTGACCGCACGCGCCGGCACGACAGTGGAGATGGCGTGCTTGTAGACCATCTGCGTGACAGTGTTGCGAAGGAGGACGACGTACTGGTCGAACGATTCGATCTGGCCCTGCAGCTTGATGCCGTTGACGAGATAAACCGACACCGGCACATGTTCCTTGCGCAGCGCGTTCAGAAACGGGTCTTGTAGGAGTTGCCCTTTGTTGCTCATGTCGGCTCCGTCTTCTTCGATTCGACCGCGTTCAGACGCGGCGGCCGTCCGCACTGCCACTTAGATGGCCCTGACGCGGAAAAATTCAATGTAGCGGAAAAGAAAACAGCCCGCTATCGCCCCTCACGCGTGCCCGCATAGGGATTTGTGCTGGTCCGAAATTCGATGCGCAGCGGCGTGCCGGCCAGCGAGAACTCGCGCCGGAACCAGCCCTCGAGATAGCGCCGGTAGGCCGGTTGGATGTGGGCGAGCGAGTTGCCGTGCACGACGATGACCGGCGGGTTGTGCCCGCCCTGGTGCGCGTAGCGCATCTTCGGCCGAGAATGCCCCGCCCGTGGCGGTTGCTGCCGTTCCACTGCCGCACGCAGCGCCCGCGTCAGCTTCGGCGTCGGCAGCTTGGCAAATGCCGCCCGGTGCGCGCTCTCGACCGAACGCATCAGTGCGCCAAGGCCGCTGCGCTTCTGCGCCGAGATGAAGTGCAGCTTCGCCCAGTCCAGAAAGTGCAGCTTGCGCTCGAGTTCGCGCTTGACCAGCGAGCGGTGATACTCGTCTAGTTGGTCCCACTTGTTCACGGCCAGCACCAGCGCCCTGCCCTTCTCCATGATGTAGCCGGCGATGTGGGCATCCTGCTCGGCGATCTCCGCGGCTCCGTCGAGCAGCAGCACGGCGACATTGCAGCCGTCGATCGCCTGCAGCGTCTTGACCACCGAGAACTTCTCCACCGTCTCGAACACCTTGCCTCGCCGCCTCAGCCCGGCGGTGTCGACCAGCAGGTACTCGCGGCCGCCGTAGCTGAACTCCACCTCGATCGCATCGCGGGTCGTTCCCGGCACATCGAAGGCGATCATCCGCTCCTCGCCCAGCAGCGCGTTGACCAGCGTGGACTTGCCGACGTTGGGGCGACCGACAATGGCGACCCTGGCGCGGCCGTCAGCCGTCTCCTCGACCGCTGCCGGTTCGGCGGCGGCAAAACCGACCAGCGCGATCTCCATCATCGCGGCAACGCCGTCGCCATGGGCGGCGGATACCGGCAGCGGATCGCCCAGCCCGAGCTCGTGGAACTCGGCGACCGCCGCCGGCGACAGGCCTTCGGCCTTGTTCACAACCAGGATCGGCCGCCGGCCGGAGCGGCGCAGTCGCTCGGCGATGCGACGATCCTGCTGCACGAGGCCGTCGCGCGCGTCGGTGATGAAGATGACGACGTCGCTCTCGGCGATCGCCGCTTCGGCCTGCAGCGCCATCTCGCGCGTGATGCCTTCGGCGGCCACCGGCTCGAAGCCGCCGGTGTCGATGACGATGTACGGCACCGGGCCGACCTTGCCCTCGCCATAGTGGCGGTCGCGCGTCAGTCCGGGGAAATCGGCCACCAGGGCCGAGCGGCTGCGCGTCAGCCGGTTGAACAGCGTCGACTTGCCTACGTTGGGGCGGCCAACCAGTGCGACTACCGGCGTCATCGTTGCGGGCTGTCGCTCAGCGCTGCGGCGTCAACAGCGTCAAGGTGCCGTCCGTGGTCAGCACAACGGCGCTGTCGTTCCACGCCATCGGCCGGGCGACGATCGGGCTCGAATCGACCCGTACCCGCGCCAGCAGCGCTCCCTCGGCCGGCGAGAGGAAGTGCACATAGCCCTCCAGGTCGCCGACGACCACCGCCCCGGGCAAAGTCAGCGGTGTCGTCAGCTGGCGATAGGTCAGCCGCTCGTTGCGCCACACGCTGGCACCGCCGTCAGCGGCGAACGCCTGCAGCTGCGACGTGGCATCGACCGAGTAGACAGCGCGCGAATCCCGCGCCACGCCGCCGCCCGCCGACAGCTCGCGCGCCCACCGCAACGAACCCGTGGCCGCGTCAGCACACATGACCCGGCCCTGGAACGAGGCAGCGCAGGCCTGCCCGCCGGCGACCACGACCGGGCCAAGCACGTCGGCCAGCCGCTCGACTTCCGTGGTGCCCTTAGGCTCGGACACGGTCGCCTCCCAGCGAGCAGCGCCATTGGACAGCGCGACGGCGACCAGTCGCCCGCCCGGATAGCCGACGAGCACGTTGTCGCCGGCGAAGGCCATCTCGGTCGATGCACGCAGCGTCAAAGGCGGCAACTGCCGGCTGAACACCCAGCGGCGCTTGCCGCTTTCGGCGTCGAAGGCGCTCAGCCGATGGTCGGTCGAACGCACGATCACCAGCCCGCGTCCGACAAGCGGCGGGCCGATCACGTCGCTGCTCACCTGGGCGCGCCAGCGGATCTTGCCGTCGGCGTCCAGCGCGATCACCTCGCCGCGCGGAGTGGCCACCGCCACCGTGAAACCATCGGCGCCAACGCCCGACGAGATCTTCGTATCGACGTCGGTGCGCCAGACCTGGTTGCCGGAGGCGGGATCGATGCGCAGCACCGCACCGTTGGCTGCCGCCGCATACAGCGCGTTCTCGACCACCGCCGGCTGCAGGAATGTGTCGCGCAGGCTGCCGATCGACAGGCGCCACACCGTGCCGACGTTCAGGCTCGACTGAAACTCCGGCAGCGGCGAGGGCGGAGTCTTCTTCTCGCCGAACAGTCCGCAGCCCGCCAGCAGCGCGACCGCTATCGCGGCCGCGACAAACGCGAGAGGGCTGCCTCCGGCGCCGCCTGATCGGTTCATCACGGTTCTCAGGATGCCGCCACCGGCGGCAGCGCATCGAGCTTCAACTGGATGATCAACCGCATCGGGTGCTGCCCGCCTGCCTTGTCGAGCGCTTCCTGGTAGGCGACGCGTGCTTCCTCGGCCTTGCCCATCGCCATCAGCACGTCGCCGCGCCGGTCGGCGAACGATGCCGCCAGCGCCTCCGGCACATCGCCGGTGAGCAGCTTGAGCGCCTCGTCGTGCGACTTCTCGTCGAGCAGGACCCCGGCCAGCCGCAGCCGCGCGATCTGCACGAGTTCGGGATGACCGGACTTGTCGATCACCCAGCGCAGCTGCGCGCGCCCCGCACCGATGTCACCGGCCTCGAGGTTGACCTTGGCGATCTGCAGCGCCGCCATCGGCGCATAGACGGTGCGGCCGTAGCGCTCGATCAGCGTGCCGGCGAGCTCCTTCTTGCGCGCGAGGTCGGTTCCATCGAGGGCGCTGACGAATTCGTCGTACAGCACGCCGGCGTTGCCCGCTTCATGGCGCTCATACCAGCGCCAGCCGTTGAAGGCGGCGATGGCCAGCAGCACGAGCGTGACTGCCGTCAGCACCAGGTTGCCCCAGCGCTCCCACCACGCCTTGATCGACGCTAGCTGTTCCTGCTCTTCGAGATCGTAAGCCATCAGTTCGTCCCGGAAATCGGTTCATCATCCAATGCACTGACGGCGGCCAGCGTGGCCACCAGCGTCTCACCCAGCTCCGCCAGTGCCAACGGCCGCTGCTGCGCAAACGGCGCCGCCGCGTCGGCGGCGCGCAGCGCCTTCACCATCGCCTTGCCCTCCGCGGCCTCGGCCTCGCCGACAATCACCGCATACTCCGCGCCACTGGCGTCGGCGCGCTTCATCTGCGACTTCAGACTCGCTTCGCCGGCGTGCAGGATCACTTCGAGCCCGACGTCGCGAAGCTGCTCGGCAGCGCGCAGCGCGGCCAGGTACGTGCCACCACCCTGGTGCAGCACATAGACGTCGCAGACTGCCTGATCGCTGGGCTGCCGGCTCTCGCGCAGCAACTCGATCACCCGCTCCACGCCGATGGCAAAACCGCAGGAAGGCGCCGGCTTGCCGCCGAGCATCTCGATCAGCGGGTCGTAGCGACCGCCACCGCAGATCGTACCCTGCGCCCCGAGGCGGTCGGTGATCCACTCGTAGACCGTCAGGTTGTAGTAGTCGAGCCCGCGCACCAGGCGCGGGTTGATGCTGAACTCGACGCCGCCGACCGCAAGGAGCTCCTGCAGCCGCTCGAAGTGCGCGCGCGATGCGGCACCCAGGTAATCGGTGACCCGCGGCGCTTCCGCCACCAGCGCCTGCATCGCCGGGTTCTTGGTGTCGAGGATGCGCAGCGGGTTGCTGTGCAGCCGGCGGCGCGCGTCGGCATCGAGCAGCTCGGCATGCGACTCGAAGTACGCAATCAGCGCCGAGCGGTGCTTCGCCCGCTCCTCGCCATCGCCGAGCGAATTCAGCTCTAGTCGCACGGGACCGATCTCGAGCGCCTCCCACAGCCGCTTGAGCAGAAGAATCTGCTCGGCATCGACATCCGGCCCGGGAAAGCCCAGCGCCTCGGCGCCGACCTGGTGGAACTGCCGGTAGCGGCCCCGCTGCGGACGCTCGTGACGAAACATCGGCCCCATGTACCAGAGGCGCCGCGGCGCCTCGTACAGCAGGTTGTGCTCGATGCAGGCGCGCACGACCGATGCCGTCGCCTCCGGGCGCAGGGTCAGGTTCTCGCCGTTGAGCTGGTCGACGAAGGAGTACATCTCCTTTTCGACGATGTCCGTCACCTCGCCGATGCCACGGGTGAACAGCGCCGTGTGCTCGACGATCGGCGTGCGGATCTGCTGGTAGCCGTACGCGCGCAGCACGTCGATCGCTCGCGCCTCGAACGCCTCCCAAGGCGGCGCATCGGCAGGCAACAGATCGTTCATGCCGCGCACGGCGGCGAGCTTTTCCTTCTTCATGTTCTTCAGTCGTGCCGGCGTGCGTACTTGCGTCGGACGTAGTCCTCGACGATCGCCTGGAACTCCTCGGCAATGCGGCTGCCCTTCAGCGTCACGGTGCGGTCGCCGTCGACGAACACCGGCGCCACCGGCGCTTCGCCGGAGCCCGGCAGGCTGATGCCGATGTTGGCGTGCTTGCTCTCGCCCGGCCCGTTGACGACGCAGCCCATCACCGCGACGTTCATCGACTCCACGCCCGGATGCTGCACGCGCCACAGCGGCATCTGCTCGCGCAGATACCGCTCGATCTTCTGCGCCAGTTCCTGGAAGAAGGTGCTGGTCGTGCGGCCGCAGCCCGGACAGGCAATCACCTGCGGCGCAAAGGCACGCAGGCCGAGCGCCTGCAGGATTTCCTGCGCCACCTGGACTTCCTTCGTGCGCGGCTCGCCCGGCGCCGGCGTCAGCGACACGCGGATGGTGTCGCCGATGCCTTCCTGCAGCAGCACCGCAAGCGCGGCGGTCGAGGCAACGATGCCCTTGCTGCCCATCCCAGCCTCGGTCAATCCAAGGTGCAACGGATAGTCGCAGCGGCGCGCCAGTTCCCGGTAGACCGCAATCAGGTCCTGCACGCCGCTGACCTTGGCCGACAGCACGATCGCGTCGCCGCGCAGGCCGAGTTCTTCCGAGCGCTGCGCGCTTTCGATCGCCGAGCGGACCAGCGCCTCGCGCAGCACCTCGGCGGCCGTCCACGGCTGCGCCTGGCGCGCGTTCTCGTCCATCATCCTCGCCAGCAGTTCCTGGTCGAGACTGCCCCAGTTCACGCCGATCCGCACCGGCTTGCCATGCCGGCAGGCCACTTCGATCATCTGCGCGAAGTTGTCCTCGCGCCGCGCACCGCGGCCGACGTTGCCCGGGTTGATGCGATAGGCCGACAGTGCCTGCGCGCAACCGGGATAGTCGGCGAGCAGCTTGTGCCCGTTGTAGTGAAAGTCACCCACCAGCGGCACATCGATGCCCATCCGGTCCAGTTGCGCCCGGATCGCCTCGACCTCGGCAGCGGCCTCCGGCGAGTTCACCGTGATGCGCACCACCTCCGAGCCGGCCTGAGCCAGTTCCTTGACCTGGATCGCCGTGGCCACCGCATCGGCCGTGTCGGTGTTGGTCATCGACTGCACCATCACCGGGGCGTCGCCACCGATGTGGACGACGCGTTCGCCCCAGCGCACCGCCACCCTGCGCGTCGCATGGCGCGGCATCGCGCCTGCCACGGCAGGCAGGCATTGCAGCGCAGCTTCCGGGCGGTTCACGGCGCTCTCACTCCAGCCGCAGCCGCGCAACGCCATCCCGGCTGGCCGACTCCGCGAGGTCGACCGGCCTGCCCCGGAACTCGAGGTCGACCTTCGGGGCATTGCCGATCACCAGCGTGTACGGCGGCACACCGTCGATCGTCTGCTCCGTTCCCGCGGGGTTGTTCTGCGACAGCAGCACCGCGCCGTCGGCCTGCCGGATCTCGACCCACGACCGGTCGCGAAAGCTCAGCCTGAGCGCAGTCCCCGAGGCCGCCGCATCCGGCTCAGCGGCGACCGCAGGCTCCGGTGCGGCGGCAGCCGGCGATGCTGCCTGCGGCTCTGCCGATGCTGTCGAAGACGGTGCAGCCGGCGCGGCGCTCACGGCCGGCGCCGTTTCCGTCCGCGCACCTGGCCCCTTGTGCTCGTCCGCGCGCATCGTCCACCAGCCAAACACGGCGAAAACGACAAGCGCCAGCACCGCACCACCGATCACCACTCGCCCTGACACCGGCTCGCGCGGCACGCGTTGGATCGGGCTGACCGCCTTCGTGCGGTCCCTCTCGGCCTGCAACGGGTCGGTCGGCTTCAATTTCGAGTTGAGCAGCAACAGCAGCGGCTCGGCCGGTAGATCGACCAGCCTGGCGAAACTGCGCACGTAGCCGCGGACGAACGGGCCCTCGGGCAAGGCTGTGAGGTCCTCTTCCTCGATCGCCTTCACCTGACGCAGGTGCAGCCGCAGTTGCGTGGCGACATCGGCCTGCGACATCCCCCGCGCTTCGCGCGCAGCAGCCAGCGCGCGGCCGAAAGAGCCGTCTTCGTCCCTCGTCGCCAGTGCGGCGCGCACCGAGGTGCGCGGTTGCTCGAGGCCGGGCGCAGCAGCCGGCGCCGCCACCCTGTCCCGGCCCTTGGTTTCGACGTCACTCATCGAAAGCTCCTCGGCGCAGCGCGGCCGCCTCAGGAGAATCGGGGTACCGCTCACGCAACTGGTTGGCCAGATCGCGCTCCCGGCGAAGGTCGCCGTTGGCACGGGCAATGCGCAGCCCAAGCCAAAGCCCCGGCGCACTGACGCGGCTCGCGGGATCGAGGAGACCGTAGTAGAACTCGGCGCGATCGGGTTGGTTGCGACGCAGATACAGGCGCGCGAGCTGGACCTTGGTGATGCCGTCGGAGGCATCGAGTTCGAGGGCGCGCCGCAAAGCGCGTTCCGCGCCGTCCAGATCGTTGACCTTCGCCAGGCATACGCCGGCGTTACGCATGGCCACCCCCGGGGTGGCGTACAGGCGATTGTTCGCAGCGCGTTGAAAATACTCGACCGACTCGCGCTCACGCCCGGTCTGGCAGAGGAACCAGCCGAAATTGTTGAGGATGTCGGAATTGTCGGGCTCGAGCCGCAGCGCGCGACCAAAGCTCGCCTCGGCCTCGCGCCGGTCGCCGATGTCCATGTAGATCAGTCCAAGCAGCCCATGCGCCGGCGCATATCTGGAATCGATCTGCAGCGCGCGCTGCGTTTCCTCGAGCGCGACGGCGAGCCGCCCCTCACGGTAGTAGCTCGAGGCGAGTTCGGTGCGGATCTCAGCGCGCTTGCGGGGATCGGCCTCGGACTTGGGGGCCGGGACCTCGACGCCGGCGACCGTGGTCGTCGTCGTCCTGCAGCCGACTGCCAGCGCTGCGAGCAGCATAGCGATGGCCAGGCGGCGCATTGTTCTTGTCATGGTTCGGCCCCGCTACCTGTCCGCAATCGCCACCAGCGGCGGCAGGCGGCCCGCAGCACGGCTCGCGCGCCGCGTTCGATCCTGAACCTCGCCGGCCAGCTGGCCGCAGGCCGCGTCGATGTCGTCGCCACGGGTCTTGCGTGTGGTGGTCACGATGCCGGCATCGATCAGCACCTCGGCGAACTCGCGAACGCGAACCGCCGGCGAACGAGCCAGGCCGGAGCCCGGGAACGGATTGAACGGAATCAGGTTGAACTTGCAGGGCACGTCGCGCACCAGCGCCACCAGTTCACGCGCCTGCGCCGTCGAGTCGTTGACGCCGTCCAGCATCACGTACTCGAAGGTGATGAAGTCGCGCGGCGCATGGCGCAGATAGCGCCGGCAGGCGGCCATCAGATCCTGCAGCGGATGCTTGCGGTTCAGCGGCACCAGCCGGTCGCGCAGCGCGTCATTCGGCGCGTGCAGCGACACCGCCAGCGCAACCGGGCACTCGGAGCCGAGCTTGTCGATCTGCCGCACCAGGCCGGAGGTCGACACCGTGACCCGTCGCCGCGACAGCCCATAGGCGTTGTCATCGAGCATCAGCCGCAGCGCCGGAATCAGCGCGTCGAGGTTCTGCAGCGGCTCGCCCATGCCCATCAGCACGACATTGCTGATCACGCGTTCGTTCTCGGCCGCGATGCCGAGCTGCGCGCGCAGCGCGTGCTCGGCCCACCACAGCTGGCCGATGATCTCGGCGGTGCTCAGGTTGCGGTTGAAGCCCTGCCGGCCGGTCGAGCAGAACAGGCAGTTCATCGCGCAGCCGGCCTGCGACGACACGCACAGCGTGCCGCGGTCGTCCTCGGGGATGAACACCGTCTCGATCGCGTTGCCCAGCCCGACGTCGAGCAGCCACTTGCGCGTGCCGTCGGCGGAGGTCGAATCGCTGATGACCGGCGGCGCCTTGATGCAGGCCGTCTGCTCGAGTCGCGAGCGCAGCGACCGGGCGAGGTCGGTCATCGCCGCGAAGTCCGACGCGCCGCGCCGGTGGATCCAGCGCAGCAACTGGCGGGCGCGAAACGGCTTCTCGCCGAGGCCTGCGACGAAGGCCTCGAGCCCTGCAGCGTCGAGATCGAGGAGGTTCTGCACCGGTCCAGACGCGCCGATCAGCGCGAGTGAATGTTCATCGAGGGAAAGAAGAAGGCGACCTCGTTGCGCGCCGTCTCCGGCCCGTCCGAGCCGTGCACCGCGTTGGCATCGATGCTGTCGGCGAAATCGGCGCGGATCGTGCCTGGCGCAGCCTTCTTCGGGTCGGTGGCGCCCATCAGTTCGCGGTTCTTCGCGATGGCGTTTTCGCCCTCGAGCACCTGCACCATGATCGGGCCGGACAACATGAAATCGACGAGGTCCTTGAAGAACGGCCGCTCCCGATGCACGCCGTAGAAGGCCTCGGCCTCTGCACCCGACAGGTGCATCATGCGGGCGGCAACGATCTTCAGGCCTCCCGACTCGAAGCGCGACAGGATCTGCCCGATCACGTTCTTCGCGACGGCGTCGGGCTTGATGATGGAGAGTGTTCTTTCGATGGCCATGGTTGTTGGTTCGCTTATTGGAGGGCTTGCCTTGATCGGTTCTGCCGCCCCGCGGCAAGGCCCCGGAGCGGCACCGGCGCACACGCAAAAAAGCCCTATAAATTAATGATTTGCGCGGCTTCCTGAACTCTGCATATTAACACGAGGCGGCCGCCGGCGTGGCGTTGCGGCATGGGCGATCGAGCATCGCGATCGACTCGACGTGCGAGGTGTGAGGAAACATGTTGACCACACCTGCCGCGGCGAGCGTCCAGCCGCCCTCGTGCGTCAGCACGGCGCAGTCGCGCGCCAGCGTGGCCGGGTTGCACGACACATAGACGATGCGGCGCGGTACTGCCGCTGCAGCCGACAGCGCCTTCGCCACCGCAAGCGCCCCTTCGCGTGGCGGATCGATCAGCACCCGGTCGACGGCGCCGAATGTCGCCGTTGTCTGCTCCCAGTCGGCCATCGTCCATTCGAACAGGTTGTGGCTTGCGAAGCGGGTCCTTCCGGCCAGCCCGTGCTGCTGCGCGGCGGCTGCCGCCCGCCGAAGCAGCTCGTCGCTGCCTTCGATGCCCAGCACCGCGTCGCAGCGCCGGGCCAGCGCCAGCGTGAAGTTGCCCAGCCCGCAGAAGAAGTCGACGACGCGCTCCCCCGGCTGCGGATCGAGCAGCCGCACGGCGGCGCGGACGAGCACTTCGTTGATGCGATGGTTGACCTGCGTGAAGTCGGTCGGCTTGAAGGGCAGCGCCAGACCGAACTCCGGCAGCACCAGAGTCAGTTCGCTTTCCTGCTGCGGGCTCATCGGCGCCGCCGTGTGCGGCCCGCCCGGCTGCAGCCAGATGGCCACGTCGTGCCTCGCGGCGAACGCCTCGATCTGCGCCCTGTCCTGCGCTGTCGGCGGCTGCAGGACGCGCAGCACCAGCACGATGTGCTCGGCGTGGTCGCCCTGCCCGACCGCGACCTCGATCTGTGGCAGCCGCTCGCGAAGGGAAAGCCCGCCCACCAGTTCCCGCAGCGGCAGGAGCAGACGGCTCACACTCGGCGGCAGCACGTGGCATTCACGCATGTCGGCCACGTAGCTGCTGCCGCGCTCGTGGAAGCCGACCAGCACGCCGCCCTTCTTGGCAACGTAGCGCACCGCCAGTCGCGCCCGGTGGCGATAGCCCCACGGGCTGCCTTCGATCGGCCGCAGCACCCGCTGCGGCCGCAGCCGCGCAAGGTGCCACAGCGCGTCCTCGAGCACGCGCTGCTTGATCGCCACCTGCGCCCGCGGCTCGACATGCTGCATCGAGCAGCCGCCGCAGGCACCGGCGTGCAGCCCGAAATGCGGACACGACGGACGCGCGCGCAGCGGACTCTCCTGCAGCACTTCGATCAGCCGCGCACGGTCGAACTTGGGCTTGCGCCCGACGATCTCCGCGCGCACGCGTTCGCCCGGCAGCGCGCCGGCAATGAACACGACCTTGCCCTCGTTGCGCGCGACGCCGCGCCCTTCGAGGTCGAGCGAGTCGACCTCCAGAACGAGTTCCGACATCGGATCAGCCTTCCGGCCAGGCAGCGAGGAACTCGCCCCAGTGGGTGCCGGCGGCAGCCTGCAGCGTGCTGCGCACCAGCGCTTGCTCGGCCGAGAACTCGGCGTCGGTCAGCACGCCTCTCATCCGCTGGAAGCGCGTGTAGACGAGGAACGTGTTGACCGCGTCGGTCTCGCAATAGGCACGGATCTCAGCCAGCTTGCCTTCCTGGTACGAAGACCAGACGCGCGCGCCGTCCATGCCGAGCTTGCCTGCGTAGCCCGCCAGCCTGGCGATCTCGTCAAGCGGCGCGGTGGCTCGTGGCTGGTACAGAGACAGCAGGTCCATCAGGTCGAGATGACGCGCGTGGTAGCGGCTGATGTAGTTGTTCCATTTGAAGTCGCGGTCGTCCTCGCCCATCTCCCAGTAGCGCGATGCCTGCACGCCGTGGATCAAGCCGCGGTAGTGCAGCACCGGCAGGTCGAAGCCGCCGCCGTTCCAGCTGACCAGTTGCGGCGTGTAGCGATCGATGAGACGAAAGAAGTCCGTGATGAGCTTGGCCTCGTCGTCCTGCTCGGTACCGAGGCAGCGGACACGAAAGCCCTGCGCGTCGCGAAACGCACAGCCGATCGCCACGATGCGGTGCAGGTGCAACGGCAGGAAATCGGAGCCCGTCTTCTCGCGCCGCTCGGCAAATGCACGCTCGGCGACTTCGGCGTCAGGCAGCGCTTGCCACTGCGGCCGCAGGCGACGCAGGCCGGCAGCGTCGGGCACCGTCTCGATATCGAAGACGAGCGTCGGCGTCATTGGCCGGACCCTTGTGGAGGCATCGCCGCAGTGGGCGCCGGGAACGCCCGTTCAGCGCGGCGGCAGGTAAGCCAGGGGATCGACCGGCTTGCCCTGCCGGCGGATCTCGAAGTGCAGCTTCGGCTGCGTGGCGTCGGACTTGCCCACCTCGGCGATGCGCTGCCCGCGTTTGACCATCTGCCCCTGCTTGACCAGGATCTGCCGGTTGTGCGCATAGGCCGAGATGAAATCGTCGTTGTGCTTCAGGATCACGAGGTTGCCGTAGCCGCGCAGCCCGCTGCCGCTGTAGACGACCTGGCCATCGGCGGAGGCCACCACCGGATCACCCTCCTTG
>Ga0209253_10003707_pt1 | contig 13380 bp, 12 predicted proteins | sample FrelakmetBRP12BR_FD_187145 | JGI IMG/M metagenome (GOLD analysis project Ga0209253, IMG submission 187145) | Freshwater lake sediment microbial communities from the University of Notre Dame, USA, for methane emissions studies - BRP12 BR (SPAdes)... | ecosystem: Environmental > Aquatic >...
CGCCCATCCGGCCGATCTTTCCATCGAAAAGGACGGCCGGCGCGCCTATGCCGGAGCGAATGGGGTCAGAGACGCGCTGATGGGCGGCGAGAGCGAGGTCAGATCCACTCTACATCTAGTGACAACCCAGGTGGATGGAGGTCCAATCCTGCTCATTTCTGATCCTGTCAAGGTGGACAAGAACTCGGGGATGTCGCTGGAGGAGGCTTCCCGGGTTTACCTCAGGCCGCTGAATGACAGGACCCGAAAGCTTTTTCCGCGAGTCGTGAAAGATATCGCGGAAGGCACGTACAGGCGGGACGAGAAAGGTCTTTTTTACTACGGAGACACTCCGATACCCAAGGGTGTCCATCTGTAGACGGCTGCGAAGAACACTCGATAAGGAGTGAAGGCAGAAAGAAGCTCACCATGGCAATTCTCAAGTCTCTTCCATACATGTTCGCTAATCTCAACTGGGAAGACCTGGCCGATATTGAAGCACGGCAGAAGGTGGTTCTGCTTTTGCCCATCGGCTCTACCGAGGCGCATGGTCCGCATGCTCCTCTTTCGACGGATGCAACGATCTCTCTTGAAGTGTGTTTGATGTCCGCTGAGAAGCTGGCAAGAAGGAATTATAAGGCGTTTGTGCTCCCTCCTCTTTCCTATGCGGTAACGGAGTGTGCCAGTCAATTTCCGGGTACGATCTCCATCTCTCCAGAGGTCGATACGCGTCTCATTTCGGATATATGTCTTTCGCTCGTCGGGGGAGGCCTGAAAAAGATATGCATTTTCAACAGCCATTTTGAACCTGCTCATGTCCAATGCATTTACGAGGCGATCGAAAGAGTGCGGGAGATTTCAGGAGTAGGCGTCGCCTTTACGGACATCACAAGAAAAAAGTATTCATCAAGGTTGGTTGACGTGTTTCAAATGGGAGAGAGTCATGCCGACCGGTACGAAACGTCACTCTTGATGGCCATCGATCCCTCCCTCATTAATGAGGAAAAACGGAGAGTGTTGCCGCGTCTTGCCATAAATTTGGTAGAAAAGATTTTCAAACAAGGTCTGAGCAAGTTTAAGGAGTTCGGAATGCCGGGGGCGTACTGCGGAGATCCTGCATCCGCTACCGCTGAGGAAGGGGAAATGATATTAGAACGCCTCTCGGATTTTGTTATTGAGGACGCAGATGGCCTTATTTTGGAGAAAGTGACGCAGAGCCAGCGTGGGCTGTATGGCAGGCAAAAGCGTAAAGAGAGCCAATAATGCACGCAGATTCCGCGGTGTGGGAGAACCCAATCGCATCAAAGACCTTCTTTAGTGAGTAAGCTTCCTGACGCACCTCTTCCCAAGGGAGTCCGGCTTTAGGGTTTCATGTCGTCCAGGATTTGGGCGGCATCCCGGACAAACCCGGGGCACAGGGTGCGAAAGAGGTTGTCCTTTATCGCCTTGTCTCTTCCCTCTGGGGTGCCCGTGTCCACTCCAAGGAGGTCTTTACAAAGGATGGTTCCGCGCTTTTCCTCAAAGAGCCGGACAAATTCCCTGACCAGATCATAAACCCTGTATCGCGTTTCCTTTTCGCTCGAAGCCTCCTGAACCTTGAGTCCCAGGATCATCAGAGCTCCGGTCACTGCTCCACATTCGCGACCCATGCCCATACCCGAACCAAAAGCACGAGCCAGTTTTAGGGCTGCCGAGCGATCCAAGCCGTAGAGCTCACCGAAACCGGCAAGCATGGCCTGGGTTCAGGCATAGCCTTGATCAAAAAGAGTCACGGTTGTTTCAATCGGATTCATGTATCCTCCCCTTCTGTCGAGTGTGGGCGCCAGTATGCCACAATAGCTCTTTGATGGCAATCCTCCAAACTCTTAGATCATAAACCTTGACTTGATCCAAGATCCGAATAAGGTTCTTCTGGGATTCCAATCACGGAGACGGGTATGAAATCAAAGCTGCCCCTGGGGAAAATAGATCCGGAAATCCTTGGAAGGCTCCTTTCGCGATACACGAGTGCAGGAAACCGGGTTCTCATCAGGGCAGGAATCGGAGAAGACGCAGCGGTCATCGATATGGGCGATGTTTGCCTGGTGGCCAAAACAGATCCCATCACTCATGTGACCGGCGAAATCGGCCACTATGCGGTCCACATCAATGCAAACGACATTGCCTCTATGGGAGGAAGTCCTCTCTGGTTTCTTGCCACGATTCTCATGCCTTCTCAAAGCAATGCCCGGGATATAAAAAGGATCTTCTCGCAGATCTCCAGGAGCTGCAAGGAGCTAGGCATCGCTTACTGCGGCGGGCACACTGAAGTAACCACCAGTGTCAACATCCCGGTGGTGGTCGGGCACATGCTTGGAGAGGTGACCAAGGATCACCTGAAGCCCACTTCAGGCGCTCGGGATGGGGATGACCTGGTGATGACTAAGTCCGCAGCCATAGAGGCCACGGCGATCATTGCTCTTGAAAAGGAAGAGGAATTGGAAGCTTCCTTCCCCGAGAAGTTCATCCGCAAAGCGCAGAACTACCTCCATGATCCTGGTATAAGTGTTGTGAAGGAAGCGACCCTGTTGAGAAGCATGCAAGGGGTTCACGCGTTTCACGACCCGACTGAGGGAGGGCTGGGGACCGGGATCTTCGAGATGGCCACGGCAAGCGGTCTTGGCGTAGAAGTGGATAGCGAGAAAATTCCTTTGGCCGAAGAAACACGCTTGCTCTGTGAATACTGTCACATCGATCCCCTGGGCGCGTTTGCTTCGGGATCTCTTCTTGTTGCCGTCTCACGCTCTGCATCGGAAAAGGCGATCAAGAAGCTATTGAAAGCAGGGGTGCCGGCAACCCGAATCGGCAGGATGGTCCCGAAGAAGAATGGGATGAAATTGATCAAGGCTTCCCGAAAACTGGATCTGCCGGTTTTTCACCAGGACGAGCTGTCTAGAATATTCGGGTGACGAGAACCTCAAGCCCAGCGGCAGGAGTCTTTGGTTGCGGCCAAGACCTGCATGAGGCTTGCTATTTGCGGTGAAATATGTTAAGAATACTAATGAAAATAAGCTTTCTTGACTTGGGCCTTATAAGAGGGCAAGGGAAAAGCCCGGTTTGGTTGCGGCTAAGGGTTTGTATTGGGGGTTTTGGGAATGGTTGACAAAACGGAAGACAAGAAAGAGAAGGATCCTTTTGCAGACAGCTCAGAGCTCTTCGAAAGCATTTTCAAGGAAGCCACCCAGGAGATTCGCGCGGAGGCAGGAAAGGTCGCTGCAAAACCGGGTTTGAAGCCGAAGCCAAAACCAGAAGCCAAACCAAAGCAGGAAGCCAAGCCGAAAGCGCCGACGAAACTGGAGCTCGAACCAGAACCGGAAACAAAAGTGGAACCGGAGCAGAAACCGAGATCCGAGGCAAAACCAAGGATCCAACCTCCTGTGTTCAAGCCCAGGCAGGAACCCATCCGCAAACCGATTACAAGAACGCCGGGTCCGAGTGAAGAAGAAAATGGGGCCGAACTCTTGTCTACCAGGCCTTTGGTGATAAGACGAGTTCAGGAGCAAAAGCCCAAAGAGGAACCAAACCGAAAAGCTGAAAAACCCAAAGCTCCCAGGAAAACGGGGAAGGGATCGCCGGTCCTAAGAATCATTCTTCTGCTTGTCCTGCTGGCAGCCGGGGCCGGAGCTGCGAGCGTTTATTTTGGAATCATCGATGTGAGCGACTATATCAGCGGACCTGAACCAGCGACGAAAGAGCCTCCCAAGGTCGCCGCCACCAAAAGCCCGCCGGCACAAACAACGGCAAAGACCCAGCAGCCGGCCGAACCAAAAGCGGCCCAACCATCACAGCCTCAGCCGAAACCGGCAGAGGCTCCTAAGCCGCCTGCGCAGGCCCAAACGGCTCAGCCTCCGCAAGCTCCTCCCAAACCAGCAGAGGCTGTGACGCTGCCTCCGCCCAAAGAAGTAGCTCCGGCCCAGGTGAAGACGGAAACGATACCGGAGCCGGCCAAAACCCCAAGCCCGGCTGTCACCGAGAAACCAAGAGAGACGCCTCCTCCGGCACCGGTCCAAGCCCCTGTGAAGCGCGAGCCCATGGCTCCTCCTGCGCCTGTTCAGCCGCCAGCCGTTCCCAAGAAGGCTGAGACCCCTCAAACGGGCACGCAGCCCAAGGAAGTTGCAGTTGCCAAAACCGTCCTCCCTGTGAGCGGCAGCACGGTCTCTTATCCTTATTCCGTATATCTGGGATCATTCCAGAACTTGGAATACCTCAAGAAAGCGCAGTCAGTTTATGAAAATCAAGGTCTCTCTTCTTACTGGACCAAGGTAGAGCTTGGAGAAAAAGGCACATGGTACCGTGTCTTTACGGGGTATTTTAGGAGCGCTCAAGAGGCTGAGGTTTTTATTCAGCAAAAGAAGATCAAAGACGGCGAGGTCAAGGAGACGAGATATTCCAACCTGATCGGAACCTTTGGAACCAGACAGGAAGGGGAAGAAAAAGCTCTTGCTCTCACCAGGATGGGGTTGAGCGCTTATTGCATCCCAGGTGCGGACGGCCAGATAAGGCTTTACAGCGGGGCCTTCAGCAGAAAAGATGGTGCTGAAGAGAACCAGGCTGAGCTGAACTCCAGGGGAATCAAAAGCCAGATCGCCGAGAGATAGAACTAGAATCTTATCCTGCAGCTTCTCTGCACCATGCGGAGAAGTTGGAAATCAGAAATCCGAAGCACCTGCCTGCGCGTAGCCGCTTCGGCGAAGGCAGGCGAGATTCGAATTTGGTTGCCGCCTAAGGGGATTAACCTGCCCCAACCCAGGATGAAACCCATGGAGTCCTCAAAAGTATGGCTGCAATCCCGTCTCCAGATACTCCCATTGCATGATGTCTTGAAATCCCAACCTTTCCTCCACGGCCGACGGATCCATCACACCCTTGCGTTCGATGAGTTCTCTTAGCAGGAGGTGTTCTTCCGGCTTCAAGTCCCGTTCCTTCAGCACCGGTTGCTTTTCGATGAAGATGCTTTTCTTGCGGTTCAAGGGGATTTCCTGAAAGGCGTTTTGATAGGAGACGCCGGGCACCAGGGCAGGAACTGAGTAACTCACACGAAGAGGGTATTTCTCTGAATCGACGTGGGGGAGCAAGTGGGGATGGAAGGAGATATTTCTTCCCTGGTCATGGGTTTCCCATGAGCTTTCCGGACACCCACGGCTCTTGAAGATGCGGACAAGGCTCCCAATCATCTCGGAGGAAGAGTGAACAGAAACTCTCCGGATAGCGCCCACGGCTGTGACATCTTCAAAGGGCTTGCACACAAAAGGCGCGAAACGCTTTCTGTGGCCCATGGTTTGAAATCTGTTCTTGTACGCAAAGGAGCAGTAGTTGATGGGCAATTGAATGGAGTGACGGGTGGCGAATTCAAGAAGCCTGAGCGCGGTGAGTTCGGATTCGAGCACGGTCACTTTCGCTCCATGGAGGAAGGTGTATCCTCTCCGGGCGAGATTTCTGAGATTGTGAGGGGTGCAGCGAAGCTGATGCAGGTTTAGAAATCGGATTCCCATGTCTCTCAGTTCTGAGACAAGGGATTTCAATCGCTCAAAGTCTTCCGGGATGGCTGGAATTTCGACCGTCACCGTATGGAGAATGCCCGCCGCAAGCGAGACCTTGCGGAGATCATAACGGCTTGCGCTCAGGTCAAAGCGAATCTCGTCTAAACCCGCCGCATTGAGCGCTTCAAGGTTCTCCCGGCTTGCAGCAATCCCGTTGGTATAGAGCCAGAGATACACCTCGCTCCCATAGCGACCTTTGATCTTTCTCAGGAAAAGGAGCGTTCTGTCAAAGGTGAGAAAAGGCTCTCCTCCGCTCAGGCTTGCTCCCTTGATCCGGAACTTCTCGATATAGTCCGTGTAGTCCTGGGGATTGGAAAACAGGATTCCATTGGTGATCGGCTCTGACCTCGATGTCTGCTCTGTGGGACAATAGAAGCAGCGGGCATTGCAGAGGCTGTTGACAAAAAGGCAGGACCACAACCCCTCGCCGCACAGAACACAGCCTGGAGAAAGTTTTCGGCAATCCAGCTTGGTCTCATGGAATCCGAGCTGAACCGACCCCGCCAAGGAGGAAAGGATCCTTTTTCTTTCTTCATCCGCCTCCATGGCTTCCTCATCGGTCACCCACCGGAGCAAGGAGTAGTCTTCTCCATATTCTTTCTTGTTGAGCTCGATGGCTTGTTCTCTTGGCAGTTCCATAGGATCAAAAAACCGGATGAGAGAGAAATGGAGGTAAGCGGGAATGCATTCTACGAAACAATTCCCCAGGATTTGGCGATCCGATCATCAGGAGTTTCCCACACCCGGCGATGAAGTTCCCGCACGAGCAGGGGATCGTAAAGGATCACTCTCTTCTCTTTTGCAGTCAGGGAGAGAGGTCCTTGAGAAAGTGCCTTTTCAAGAAGACCGGCGCGCCCTCCGGCAATGGCCTGTGCAAGTTTTCTTTGTTTGTTCCTAAGGAGCCCGAGGTGGATTGCATTCACGATGGGATTGACGATGGCCTTCACAAACCCCCCTGCTCCGGGAGAGGATGAAACAGTCTTATGTTCCGACGCAAGGCTCGCTTCGAGAGATTGCAGCTCCCCGGGTTGTTCCACTTCTTCCGGTATAAGCAGCAGTCCGAGCTTTCGGAAGGTCCGGCCTACGCTCGCCCGGCTGGACCATACGGACAGGGGGATGGACAGAATAAGAGGGATGAAAATGGGTGAATTCCACCAGAAGAAGGAACGGTTGATGAGAAACAGAGCCGCCGCCCAGATCAGGGCGAGCAGAGTTCCGACTCCGTGAAATCGTATGGCTTCGAGCCATCCTGTTCCGAGATCGCTCCTCTGCTGGGGTCCCCAGCCCACCTGCCGGCCGAGGAGCGTGATGAAGACGAACTTGCTGTGGAAGAGCATCCTCACCGGCGCAAAAAGAGCTGAGAGGAAAACTTCTAAACCCAGGCTGAGGAGGAGCCTCAGGTAGCCGCCGTATTTGCGGACCTGACCTCTCTGAAGCATGATCAGAATGGCGCTGAAAAGCTTGGGCATAAAAAGAATGATGGCTGTCGTCCCGAGAAGCGTGAGAGCCCACCGGGGATGCCAGACAGGCCAGTCGGGAAAGAGGGACCGGCCCTGTGGGAAATAGACCGGAGTGCGAAACGCCTCGGCAATCGCCTCCACCGTGCTGAGGGTGATGAACACAAACCAGAGCAGGGAAGAACCGTAAGACATGGCGCCATGAAGGAACAGGGCGCGATGGGCTGAGAGCAATCCCTTGGCAAAGGCGATGCGTATGTGCTGAAGGTTTCCCTGGCACCAGCGTCGATCCCGCTTCAGCTCTTCGAGCAGGGTGGGAGGGACCTCTTCATAGCTGCCGCCCAAATCATAGGCGAGCCACACTTCCCATCCGCCCCGTCGTATGAAGGCTGCCTCGACAAAGTCATGGCTCATGATGAAACCGCCCCGCGGAGGCTTGCCCGGCAGCGCCGGGAGCCCGCAGTGCTGCATGAAGGGCTGCACTCGAATAATCGCGTTGTGTCCCCAGAAGTGGGAGTCGCCGAGCTGAATGAAGTGCAGTCCCGCTGCAAACATGGAGCTGTAGACGTGATTGGCAAACTGCTGGGTGCGAGCGATCAACGTCTCCCGGTTTACGGCAAGAGGCGCCGTCTGGAGAATGCCCACTTTGGGATGGCGCTCCATGGCCTGGACCATGCGAACCAGGGTTTGTCCGGCCATCACGCTGTCCGCATCGAACACAATCATGTAGCGGTAGTTTTTGCCCCATCGCCTGCAGAAATCGGCTATGTTGCCGCTCTTTCGCTTGAGGTTCACCCTTCTTCTGCGATAGAAGATCCGGTTGAAAGCCCCAAGAGAGCGGCAGGTTTCAGCCCAGGTGATCTCCTCTTCGACCCACCGGTCAGGGTCGTTGGAGTCACTGAGGATGAAGAAGTCGAAATGCCGGATCTGCCCTGTCTTCTCCAGAGACTGATAGGTCGCCTTGATGCCGGCAAACACCCGGTCCGCCTCCTCATTGGCCACGGGGATGAGAATTGCCGTTCGCGCGCCGGTTCCTTCCAGCGAAACATCTTCTTCAACCCCGAGGGTGATTGAAAACCGATCAAAGCGCCGCGCCAGTGTAAAGAGTCCTGCCACGGCTTCCCAGAATCCGATGGAGATCCACGCAAAGAGGGTGGCAAAAACAATCACAATAGCAAGCTCGAGGCGGGTAGAACCCCGGTGGGGTAAGATGTCGGCCATGTGGCCGCTTGCAATCACCGAGGTGGCGATGATAAGAGCCAGGAGGAGAATTCTCCTCATCCGTGCGGCGTTTTCCCATGATTGATCGAAAGACCGAAGATTCATGACCCTTCGCCCGACTTGCCCGTTTGACGTTTTTCTTTTCCAAGAATCAGCATCAAGCTCCTGCCTCAAGCAACGGGGATCATCTCATTTTGCCCGGCACCATGGAGCCCCGATTCAACGCCGGCATGGACCGGATCTCCCCGCAAAGGCCATGGATTCCGGTTGGAGAAGGGATCTTGCCTTCCGGAGACACAGGGCCTTGCGCGGCAGGGAAGGCTTCTTCAGCCAGGAGCGCCTGCAGCGCTCGCCACGATTCCGTGATGGGGTGGGTTTCCGGGGAATCTCCAAGCCGGGCTATGGCACGTTTCAAGGCTTGCAGGGCCAGTTCAAGGCTTTCCACCGAAGGCAGGTTCAGGAATTGAAGATACGTGAGGACTCTCTGCTGGGCCTTCTGCCAGTCCTCTTCATGAAAAGGGGGCCCATTTCTCATCGGTGATCCCTTATGGCGGAAAGGCGTAGCTCCAGGTTTCAGTCAGGGCATTGTCCCCAAGCTTGAGAAAAGCCCGCAGTTCCACGATAGGCCGTCGGATGGCAGGAAGGACTTTTTCCAAGGAACCGGGATCCTCGAGGCTGATCTGAAAGACGAGCCTCCAACCGCCGGTGGCGCTGTTCTTGGAGAGCTGTTGCTCGATAAGCTTTGCCCTGGGCTCTACACTGATAACCGCCGTGAGAGGTTTGTCTGCCGGAAGGGAATCAATGCGCTCTCCTGCGAAATCAATGACGAACATTTTCGTCTTGTCATTTCTCCCCTTGGCAATTCTGGTGGCAACGACACGGCCTGCAGGCGGCCTGGCAGGCCCCGGGGAATGCCAGCTCATCCTGTAGGAAAACCAGATGGGCTGCCCTTTTTCCGGAAGGCGATCGGGAATCCAGAAGGCGATGATGTTGTCGTTGATCTCCTTGTCCGTAGGAATTTGGATGAGCTCGATCCGGCCTCCACCCCACTTCCCCACCGGGGTGATCCAAATGCTGGGCCGCGTTTCGTAGCGTGCCTCCAGGTCCTGATAGTGATCAAAATCCAGATCCCGCTGGATGAGGCCGAAACCGACTGGGTCCGGAGCCTGAAAGGAGGTCATGAGAAGGGTGCGAGGATTGTACAAGGGTCTCCATATCCATTCGCCTGAGCGGGTTGCGATCGAGAGCCCGTCCGAGTCGTGGATTTCCGGCCTGAAATCATCAACGGGTCGCTGGCTCACGTTCTCCCCGTAGAAGAACATGCTCGTGAGAGGAGCAATCCCGAGTTTCTCCACCTTTTTTCTCGGGAAGAGCCTGCTCGTCACATCGATCGCAGTTTCCTTGCCCGGCGTGATCACAAACCGGTAGGCACCGGTGACGCTGACTGAATCCAGGAGAGCGTAAACGGTGAGCTTCTTGGCGCTTGCTTCAGGTTTCACAATCCAGAAATCTGTGAAGAATGGGAACTCCTCACCGGAAGGCAAGCCCGTGTCAATCGCGAGACCTCTTGCGGAGAGGCCGTAGCTCTGTTTCTTGGCCACAGCCCGGAAGTAGCTTGCGCCGAGAAAGACGGCCACTTCGTCCCTGTAAGCCTCCACATTGATGGGGAAGTGTATGCGAAACCCGGCAAAGCCCAAGTTGGGAGGCACTCGATCTTTGAAATCGTTCTTTCCGTAGTTGAAGAGATCTGAGGAGAAGGGCACGGGGTGGACCGTTGTAGCGTCAACCGTGTAGATATTGACTGTTTTTGTATAATACAACCCGGGATGGAAGAACTGAAGAGTGAAGGGCAGTTTTTCCTTAAGCCAGAGAGCCTGCTCAGGATCGAACCGGATTTCCCGCCAGTCATCATACTTCATCTTCAGCAGGAAGTCAGACACGAGAGCCTGTCGTTCCTGGAAGGGCTTCTTAGCCAAGTCCTGAGCCTTGTTGATCACGTTCTGGAAGACGAAAGCTTCTTTAGCCTCTGCCGCCAAGAGCAGTCCCGGAAGGAGAATGAGGTCACAAGCAGCCAGCGTCAGTACCAGAATGGTGCAGAGATTCTTCTGCACACGACGAAGTAGAGTCAAATGAGCCATAGGATGAAATCCACTCTCCACTTGGGGAACAATCCGGCAGCCGGTTTTTCAGACCCGGCAATCAAGTCCAGGCAAACAACTAATATTTCAAAAGAAATGGGTTGGTGTCAAGGAGAAAGTGGGAAAGGTCATGGGGTATGGTGATAAAGCCAGGGGGGTAGCGGGAATTCAGTGGACAAGGACCTCCTTCAAGATGGAGAGGTTGTCCAGTGCCTTTCCTGCACCCATGGCTACGGTATAAAGAGGATTCTCCGAAACCGTGATGGGAACCTTTGTCTCTTCTCTCAAGAGCGTATCAAGGTTCTTGAGCAAGGAGCCTCCTCCAGTGAGCACGATCCCTTTGTCGAGAATGTCTGCCGACAACTCCGGCGGTATTTGTTCCAGAGCACTCCTGACCGCCTGAACAATAGTGTCCAACTCTTCGGAAATCATTTCCCGCGCTTCATCCGAGTCGATCGTCAGGATCTTGGGGGTCCCGGTCACTAGGTCTCTTCCCTTCACGTCCATGGTCTCCACTTTTTCCCCGGGATACGCGTTCCCGATGGTCATCTTGATGATCTCTGCCGTACTCAGCCCAACCAGGAAATTATAATTGCGGTTGATGTACTGGACGATAGCTTCATCCATTTTGTCTCCCGCCACCCGGACCGACTTGCTGTAGACGATCCCTCCCAGAGAAATCACCGCAACTTCGGTCGTGCCTCCCCCTATATCCACCACCATGTTGCCGGTCGGTTCGGTGATCGGCAATCCTGCGCCAATGGCTGCGGCCATGGGCTCTTCGATGAGAAAGACCTCGCTCGCTCCGGCGGACTTGGCGCACTCATAAATGGCCTTTTTTTCCACGGGGGTGATGCCGATGGGCACAGAGATGATGATTCTAGGCCGGATCAGGGTCCTGCGACGATGGACCTTGCGGATGAAGTACCGGAGCATCTCCTGAGTCACCTCAAAGTCGGCGATCACGCCGTCCTTCATGGGACGCAGGGCTTCGATGCGCGCAGGAGTTCTCCCGAGCATCATCTTTGCTTCCTTGCCCACGGCCAGGACTTTATCGAAACCGGTTTCATCTCTTTTCAGAGCAACCACCGAGGGCTCGTTGAGCACGATCCCTTTGCCTTTTACATAGATGAGAGTGTTCGATGTCCCGAGGTCGATTGCCAGATCGTATGAAAATCTTCCCCATACGGAATTTAATCCCATCGCCTCTCGCCCCTGTCCCTAGAGTTGCTTGCAGCTTACTTACCGAAACTTAGGCTATTTGGCAAATAGAAAATGGGACATAAGTAAGCAGTATGCAGACCATACCCCCTGGCCTGGGATTGAAGAGTCTTTGGCTGCCGCTGAAGGACTGTATTGGGGCACAGGACCAATCTCCCCCTTGACGCTTTATCAAGCGCCCTTTGCTCAGCACGGAGAAGCGAGCTTCACCGATCGATCCCTGGTGGAGGAAAAGGAGATTGGAGTTGCTGCGGTCGCAAGGGGGCGAGCTTTGTGTCAGGAGCATCCAGGTCCAGTGCAGGTGAAGGGATCGCTTCAGAGGACCTCAAGTCAAGGGAATTCGCCCTGATCCATTCTCGGAAGGACGTGCATAAGGTGGTTGATCTTGGCTACAAGCTGTGGGGTGTTCTTTCTATTGACACGTACTATCAATTGACCTAATATCGCTTCATCAAAGGCTAGAATAATGAACCCAAGGGGGATCATGTATGACCATAACCGACAAAGTTATTTCCCTGCAGGCACGGAGAGAAGCGAAGCTGATTGAAGAAAACCTGGAAGAAGGGGTCTTTTATCAGTCTCTGATAGGAAGCATTCCTGAAGTTCAGGGGAGAGAGGAGATCAGCTACTTCATGGTCGTTTACAGCCTGCCTGCCGAGGACTTTGAGGATTATGACTCAGAGGAAACCGAGGTTTTCACGGTCGTCAAAGACAAGGCCGTTGGAGAGTTCAAGTCTTTGGAAGGAAAGGCGATAGAGCGCTACGAGATCTATGACTTCAATACGGATGATGTTCATGTGATGTATCGCATTCCTTATAGACCGCCAAGGCGGCGACCCCTCAAGGATAATCCAGGGGTTTAGGCTAACCCGATCGTCTCTCAATAACATTCGGACTTCTTCCCTAAGGAAAAAACCACCACAAAAACGCGCCCCAGCCATTGATAATTTCTCCCCGATCTCGACCAAGAGCTGCTAGAATAGTGCTCTGTGGTTAAGCCGCTTATGCCCGAAAAACAAGAAATGGATAAGGGACGAAGGCCTCGTTTTTTCGAATACCTACTTCTGGGAGACTGGGTCGTCCTGGCCGGAAGGACCGATGCGGACAATGATTATCTCAGTGTTGTGGCGGCCGACCCCCGGGACTGGTGGTTCCATGTCAGAGGTCTGCCGGGCAGCCACGTGATTTTGAGGGCAAAACCTGATCAAGAACCGGACCGGAAGACCCTGAGAGGGGCTGCCGCCATTGCCGCTTTTCACAGCAAGGCAAAGAGTGGAGGCACGGTAGCCGTATCGGCTACCCGGGCACGGTACGTGGCGAAACGTCCGGGAACAAAACCGGGAACAGTGCAGATACGCAAGGAGAGTGTTCTCATGGTGAAACCTGCGTTGCCTGAAGCTTCAGAAAAGAAGGCGCCGTCGGCTAAGGACAAGTCATGATTTGTATCACGCCGGATATTTCTATCCGTGAAGCTGAAATCAAGCTGGACTTCATTCGCTCATCAGGCCCAGGAGGCCAGAATGTCAACAAAGTCGCCACTGCGGTCCAATTGCGATTCGATGTTTTTTGTTCCCCGTCCCTGCCCGAGGATGCCCGGCGACGGCTCGTCCGAATCGCAGGCAAGAGAGTGAGCAAGGCAGGCGTTCTGCTGATCGATGCAAGGCGTTTCAGAACCCAAGAAAGAAACCGGCAGGACGCTGTGGAAAGGCTCGTTCAATGGATCCGCAGGGCGGCGGAGAAACCCAAAAAGCGGATAAAAACCAGGCCGACCTTCAGCTCGAGAGA
>Ga0209253_10003708_pt1 | contig 13376 bp, 12 predicted proteins | sample FrelakmetBRP12BR_FD_187145 | JGI IMG/M metagenome (GOLD analysis project Ga0209253, IMG submission 187145) | Freshwater lake sediment microbial communities from the University of Notre Dame, USA, for methane emissions studies - BRP12 BR (SPAdes)... | ecosystem: Environmental > Aquatic >...
CAACCACCGCGAGTTGCGGCAGGGACAGCGCGGCCACTGTACCTTCGACGAACAGCACCAGCGGTGCGTCGGGAATGGCTGCGAGCAACGGCGGATAACTGGCCGAGCCCCAGGTGACGAGGCTGCGGCCCGGCCCTGCGAGCCACGTCTCGTCACGATCGAGGCCGCGCCGATCGGGGTTGTGCAACGCCGTGATCGCAGCCTCGCTGAGACCCTGCTGCGCGAGCCGGCTGTGCGAGTCTGCGAGCCAGGCGAGCGGATTGGCCTCGGTGTTGGCCAGTCGGCCGGCGTGCAGCCCCGGCACGCGGGCGAGCGTCAACCACGGCTTCGGGTCGTCCATGCGAAAAAGCCTACCGGGATCGCTCCCGGCAGGCTCTCGAGAATCCGCTGCGTTCGTGCCGTTCTGCGCGAACGCCGTCTGGGATCAGCGGGGAATGAAGTCCGACAGCCCGGCGTCGCGGTGCCCGAACGCGGGGTGCTTCAGGTAGTCGCCGATCCGGATCACCTGGGTCGACTCGACGACCAGCCCGTAGCTCATCCGCTCGTGCACCGAGAACAGCAGTACCGACGCACTGCGCTCCTTCGGCAGGCGGACGTTCTCGTAGTTCGACGCATTGCGCCGCCAGAACGACGCGTTGGCACGGTCCGCGACGGTTTCACCCTGGTCGAAGATCGCCAGCACGTTGCCCGGGACCAGCCCGTCCCGCTTGCCGCGGTTGACCGCGAGCACCTGGTACTTGCCGGCCACGTAGATGCCGTCCACGACGGCGACGACGCGGCCGTTGATGTCCTTGTTGGTCGGCGCGCTCGGCACGAAGTCCGCGCCGACGTCGACCTCGGCCGGGAACAGGCGATCCCCCTTCAGGATCTCGCGCCCGGCCTCGATGACCTGCAGGTGCGTCATCGGCTCGTCGCGCCGTCCGGTGTTGGTCGTGTCGAGGACCTGACCGGTGCCGGCGAAATGGCCCATGTAGCCGAGCAGGTCGCCGTCGTCCGGATCGCGCAGCTCGTTGCCGACGTTGATGATCGTGAAGCGCGAGCCGACCGGCACCTCGCCGAGGCCCCGCGCGTAGATCTCGTTCTGGTCGCTGCCGACGATGTGGCGGTCGCGCATGCCGACCACGTGCGGCGCCCGCCGGGCGGTCTCCCGGTCCAGCAACTGCGGCCGGCCGACGAAGTCCATCAGCAGGTCGTACGGAATCGCCCGGATCGCGCTCGACAACGGCTGGGAACGCATCTGCGGCGAGAGGCGGACCGTCTCGCCGCGCTCGAGCGTCAGGCGTGGCTTGCCGTCCACGTAGACGAGGTTCAGCACGTCGCCGGGGAAGATCAGGTGGGGGTTGCTGATCGCCGGGTTGACGTACCAGATCTCCGGCCAGTACCAGGGATCACGCAGGAACACGCCAGCGATGTCCCAGAGGGTATCGCCGCGCTTGACGACATAACGATCCGGCGCATCGGCCGCGAGCGGCACCGACATCGAGGTGCCGGAGACCTGGGCGAAGGCCGGCTGCGGGGTGCCGGCCCCGAGCGCCAACCCGAAACCCGCGACGGCCAGCCCTAAGGCTCCCGCCCGGATCCAGGAGCGCCGGCTGGCCGAATGATTTGTCGTGAGGCGCAGGTTACGATCCATCCCTATCTCCATCGGGTGTCGGGGTCGCGACCGTCGCCTTATAATCCGACCCGCCCCGGGCCGGCTGCCGACCACGTCTCAGTCGGGCGAAGCCGCCGGCAGGCGACGGGGTATGGCAGCGTAGCGGCGGTCGCTAAATCCAAGCGTTACTTAACTTTAGCAGCATTTTCAAAAGAATGGCGAAGCTCACCATCCTCGAGTATCCCGATCCCCGGCTGCGCACCCGCGCCGTGCCGGTCGCGACCGTCGACGACCGGGTCCGGCGGCTGATCGACGACATGCTCGAGACCATGTACGCGGCTCCCGGGGTCGGTCTCGCGGCGACCCAGGTCAACGTGCACCAGCGGGTCCTCGTCGCCGACGTCTCCAAGGAACAGGATCAGCCGATGGTCTTCATCAATCCGGAGGTCATCGAGCGTGAGGGCAAGACCGAGGCCGAGGAGGGCTGCCTGTCGGTGCCCGGCATTTTCGACAAGCTCAGCATGCGCTCGGCGCGCATCGTCGTGCGCGCGCTCGGCCGGGACGGGCGGCCGTTCGAGATCGAAGCCGATGGTCTGCTCGCCGTCTGCATCCAGCACGAAATGGATCACCTGGAGGGCAAGCTGTTCGTCGATTACCTCTCGGAGCTCAAGCGCACGCGCATTCGCAAGAAGCTCGAGAAGGAGCGTCGCGACCGGGAACCGTCCCAGGCCGGGGCGGATCGATCCAAGGTCCCCGTCATCTGACGGCGGGCACGGCAGGCCGCCGTGCCGCAATGATCGATGACTGATCGGCTGCGCATCGTTTTCGCCGGCACGCCGGACTTTGCCGTGCCTGCGCTCGACGCGCTGCATGCTGCGGGTCACGAGATCACGGCCGTGTACACGCAGCCAGACCGGCCTGCGGGTCGCGGACAGTCGCTGAACGAAAGTCCCGTCAAGCGTCGTGCCGTCGAGCTCGGCCTGCCACTCGAGCAGCCCGCGACGCTGCGGACCGCCGCGGCGGCCGCCGATCTCGCCGCGCACCGGCCCGAGTTGATGGTGGTCGTGGCCTATGGACTGATCCTGCCGCCCGCGATCCTGGGCGTGCCGCGGCTGGGTTGCTGGAACATCCATGCGTCGCTGCTGCCGCGCTGGCGCGGTGCCGCGCCGATCCAGCGTGCCATCCTCGCCGGAGACGCGACGAGCGGCATCACCATCATGCAAATGGAAGCCGGCCTCGACACCGGGCCCATGTTGCTGGTGCGGCCGCTGCCGATCGGCGCGCGCGAGAGCGGCGGACAGTTGCACGACCGGTTGGCGGCGCTCGGCGCCGAATCCATCATGGCCGCGGTCGAGCAATGCCTGGCCGGCCGGCTCGTGGCCGTCCAGCAGCCGGACGAAGGCGCCACCTACGCGGCTAAAATTCGCAAGCAGGAGGCCGTCATCGACTGGCGACAGTCGGCGGCGCAGATCGACCGGCAGGTGCGCGCATTCAATCCATGGCCGGTCGCGGAGACCCGCTGGCAGGGCCAGCAGCTGCGTATCTGGGAGGCCGAGAGCGTCGCGGACGACGCCGGTGTCGAGCCCGGTCGGGTCGTCGAGGCCGACGGCGGGCGGCTGCTCGTCGCCGCGGGAGAGGGAGCCCTGCAACTGCGTCGCGTGCAGCTGGCCGGCCGGCGCGCGATGACGCCGGCCGAGTTTCTCAACGCGCACCCGCTCGCCGGCGCACGCTTGGGCGAATGAGCCCGACCCCCACGCCCGCCCAGGTCCGCGCAGCGGCCGCTCGTCTCGTTTCGCAGACTGCGGACAGCGGCCGCTCCCTCGACGAGCTGCTCACCGGCGATGCCGACGAGGGTTCGGCGCGCGGCCTGAAGCGTTCGCTCGCCTACGGCACGTTGCGCTGGCACTTCCGGTTGATCGAGATCCTGGCCCGGCTCACGGAACGGCCGGTGGACCGGATGCAGCCGGAACTGCGCGCGTTGCTCGAGGTCGGCCTCTTCCAGCTGCTGTCGGGTGAGACCGCCGAGCACGCCGCCGTTGCCGAGACCGTCAATGCGGCACGCGAGCTCGGCTTCGCGCGCGGCGCCGGCTTCGTCAATGCGGTGCTGCGGCGATTCCAGCGTGAGAAGGCGGCCGTGCTGCAGTCCGTCGACGTGGACCTCGCCGTGCGCACCGCGCATCCGCGCTGGTTCGTCGAGGCGCTGCAGCGAGAGCGACCCGCCGCCGCAGTTGCGATCCTCGAGGCCAACAACGCGCATCGGCCCATGTGGTTGCGCGTCAATCGACGGCGCGCCAGCGTTGCCGAATACCAGGAGGCGCTGGTGGCCGCCGGCTGGCAGGTGCAACGGCATCCGCAGGCGCCCGACGCGCTGCTGATCGAGCCGGCTGCCGACGTGCGCACGCTGCCCGGGTTCGCGGCCGGGCAGGTGTCGGTGCAGGATGCGGCTGCGCAGCTCGCAGTCGAGCTGCTGGCGCCGCAGCCCGGCGAGCGGATCCTCGACGCCTGCGCGGCGCCCGGCGGCAAGACCTGCCACATCCTCGAGCGGGTCGGCGGTCCCTGCCACGTCACGGCGCTCGATGTCTCGGCAGCGCGGCTCGACCGGGTTCACGAGAATCTGGCGCGACTGGGCCTGAGCGCGGACGTGCGCGCCGGCGACCTCGCCGCACCGGCGGACTGGTGGGACGGGAAGGCCTACGACCGGATCCTGCTCGACGTGCCGTGCTCGGCGACCGGGGTGATCCGCCGGCACCCCGACATCAAGTTGCTGCGCCGCGCGAGCGACATTCCGCCGCTGGCGCGCAGGCAACGAGACTTGCTGCGCGCGGCCTGGAGCCTGCTCGCGCCCGGGGGCACGCTGCTCTATACGAGTTGCTCCGTGCTCTGGGCCGAGAACGAGGCTGTCGTCGCCGAGTTCCTGCGGGCCACCGCCGGAGCCGAGGACCGGACGGCGCTGCTGACAACGGGCTGGGGACCCGGTGCGGCCGGGTCCGTCGGGCCGGGCTATCTGAACCTGCCCGGGGCAGCCGGAATGGACGGCTTCTATTATGCTTGCCTCGTCAAGACTGCCTGAACGTTGGGAATGAGCAACAGCAACCACACGCCCGGTCGGGAGTGGCGGCGCGCACCAGCCCGTCGCCGCGTGTGGCTGTTTTGCTTTCTCGCAACGCTGGCGGTCTCGGCGGCGCAGGCCGCGACCCGTGTCGAGGTGCGCGACGCCTCGATCGCGCTCGACGACGGAGTCTATGAACTCGACGCCCGGCTCGATCTGTCCGTGCCTGGAGGCGCACGGCGGGCCATCGATGCCGGACTGACGCTGCGCCTCAATTACCAGATCGAGATCGGTCGCGTGCGGCGCTACCTGCCCGACCCGGAAGTGGCGTCCATCGTGCAGAGCTTCGAGCTCAGTTACCACGCGTTGAGCCAGCGCTACCTGGTCCGCAACCTCAATACCGGCGAGCAGTTCGACCACGGCTCGCTGGATGCCGCGCTCGAGCGGGTCGCGGAGGTGCGCGGCCTGCCGCTGATCGATTCGTCGCTGCTCGAGCCCGGGCCGACCTATGAATTCCGCGTGCGCGCCGAGATCGACATGCGCACTGCGCCCGACGCGCTCAACTGGCTGTTGTTCTGGACGGACGACTGGAGCGCCATCAGCGAGTGGTACGCATGGACGCACCGTCCCTGAAGCGCGCCGCGTCCGCGGTCGTGATCGGATTCGGCGGCCTGCTCTGGCTCGCGGCGATCCTGTTCATGGCGCAGACTGCGCAGAACTCCGAGCAGTTCAGCCGCCTGCACCCGTGGATCCTGATGATCAACGTGGCGGGCCTCGTCGTGCTGGTTGGGCTGCTCGCGACGAAGCTCGGCCAGCTGGTGCGCGACTGGCGTGGCCACGTGATCGGCTCGCGGCTCAAAGCGCGCATGGTGTGGATTTTCGGCGTGCTGGCGACCCTGCCGATCCTGCTCGTGTACTTCTTCGCCGTGCAGTTCCTGAACCGCGGCATCGACAGCTGGTTCAACGTCGAGATCCGTCAGAGCCTCGACGACGCGCTGGTGCTGTCCCGCTCGGCGCTCGAGACGCGCATGCGCGAGCAACTCGAGAGCACCGAGGCGATCGCAGACGAGTTGTCGATGGTCGGCGGGCCGACGCCCGGTCCGCTCGAACGGCTGCGCCGGCAGGCGGGCGCCCTCGAGCTGATCGTCTCGACGGAAAGTGGTGCCGTGATCGCGGTGAGCAAGGGCCCGTCGTCGGAGGTCGTGCCCGACGAGGTGCCGAGCGAGGTGCTGCTGCAGGTGCGCCAGGGCCGGCCCTTCGTGAGCCTCGAGCCTCAGGCGGAGGGCGGCTACGTCGTGCGGACTGCAGTACCACTCAGCGGTGCCGCGTCCGGACGCGGGCGGATGGTGCTGCAGGCGATCTACCCGGTCGCGGAGCGACTCGGCGCGCTGGCCGACACCGTGCAGGCGGCGTACCAGCAGTTCGGCGAGAAGGATTTCCTGCGCAAGCCGCTCAAGGCGAGCTTCATCCTGACGCTGACCGTGGTGCTGCTGCTGTCGCTGCTCGCGGCCTGGTACGGGGCGATCTTCACGGCGCAGCGGCTGGTGCAGCCGATCCAGGACCTGGTCAAGGGCACCCGCGCCGTCGCGCAGGGCGACCTCGACCTGCGCCTGCCGCTCACGTCGCACGACGAAATGGGCTTCCTGGTGCATTCGTTCAACGACATGACGCGACGCCTGCGCCGTGCCCGCGAGGACCAGCAGAGCGCGCAACAGGCCGCGGAAACCGAGCGCGCCAACCTCGCGATCATCCTCGCCCGCCTCTCGACCGGCGTCGTCTCGCTCGAGCCGGACCTGCGCGTGCGCACGGCGAACCGGGCGGCGAGCATGATCCTCGGCGAGGATCTCGAGGGCTGCGTCGGCAACCGTTTTGCCGAGGTCGGGTCCGCCGACGGGCTGTTGCGCCAGTTCTCCGAAGCCTGCCGCGCGCGAATCGCCGCGGGCGACGTCGAGTGGCGCGAGCAGTTCACGTTCCAGGGCGGCATGGGCCGCCGCGTGTTGATGTGTGCCTGCACCCCGCTGCCGCGCGAGGACGAGGCGGCAGGCGGCTACGTGCTGGTGTTCGACGACATCACGGTCATGCTGCAGGCGCAGCGCGAGGCGGCCTGGGGCGAGGTCGCGCGCCGGCTCGCGCACGAGATCAAGAACCCGCTGACGCCGATCCGGCTCTCGGCCGAGCGGATGCGGCACAAGCTGCTGCCGTCGATGAACGAGAAGGACGCCCAGCTGCTCGACCGCGGCACCGAGACGATCGTGCAGCAGGTCGAGGCGATGAAGGAGATGGTCAACGCCTTCAGCGAATATGCTCGCGCGCCGCGCTTCGAGATGGCGCGGGTCAACCTGAACCAGCTGCTGACCGAGGTGACGGACCTCTACCGCGCGCAGGCCACGGGCCGGGGCGTCGCGCTCAAGGTATCGCTCGACCCGTCGTTGTCGAGCGTCTCCGCGGATCCCGGGCGGCTGCGGCAGTTGCTGCACAACCTGCTGACGAACGCGGTCGAGGCGCTCGAGGGCCAGCCGGGCGGCGAGATTTCCGTTACCACGCGGCTCGGTGCCCGCGGCGCCGAGGAAGTCGCCGAAATTACGGTCGAGGACAACGGACCCGGTTTCCAGCGCGAGCTGATCGGCCAGGTCTTCGATCCGTACGTCACGACCAAGGCGCGCGGCACCGGACTTGGCCTCGCCATCGTGCGCAAGATCGTCGAGGAACACGGGGGGCACGTCGAGGCGGACAATCGCGCCCAGGGGGGCGCGCGAGTGCGCATCGAGCTGCCGTTGAACGAATCAATGCAGGGCCAGGCCGTCCAGCGCGATGCGCGCAGGCCGGAGCCCAGGAGGGAGCGTGCATGAGCAACGCGCGGATTCTGGTGGTGGACGACGAGGCCGACATCCGCGAACTCGTGCAGGAGATCCTGTCCGAGGAAGGCTACACGGTCGACGTGGCCGCGAACGCGGCCGAGGCACGCGCCGCCTGCGCCCGGCAGGCACCGGACCTCGTGTTGCTCGACATCTGGATGCCCGACACCGACGGCATCAGCCTGCTGCGAGAGTGGCAGCAGGCACAGTCCGTGGCTGCACCGGTCGTGATGATGTCGGGCCACGGCACGGTCGAGACCGCGGTCGAGGCCACGCGACTCGGCGCCGTCGATTACGTCGAGAAGCCGCTGTCGCTCGCCAAGCTGCTGCGCACGGTGCGCACCGCGCTCGAGGAGGGCGGGCGCCGCAGGAAAGGCGCGCGCAGCCTGTTGCCGCCGCTACTCGCCCCGGTCGGCCGCAGCCAGCGGATGCGCGAGCTGCGGGAACAGACCAAGCAACTGGCGCCGCACGAGGCTCCGGTGCTGATCACCGGCGAGTCCGGCACCGGGCGCGAGGCCTTTGCCCGCTACATTCACTCGCTCAGCCCCCGCGCCGGGGGCCCATTCGTCGCAGTCTCCGCCGGGGCGATCACGGACGAGAGCGCAGCCGCCGCGTTGTATGGGTCCGAAGCGGCCGGCGTGGTCCGCAAGGGACTGCTCGAGCAGGCCGAGCGCGGCGTGCTCTTCATCAACGAGCTCGGTGATCTCGCGCCGACGGCCCAGCGACTGCTGTTCGCCGCGCTCGACGCGGGCAGCTTCACAAGGCAGGGTGGCGCCACCCCGTTGAGATGCGACGCGCGGATGATCTGCTCGGCGCAGCCCGGCTTCGAGAGCCGCGGCATCGAGCCGTTCCGCCAGGACCTGTTGTCGCAGCTGAACGTGCTGAGCCTGCGCGTGCCGCCGCTGCGCGACTACGCGGAGGACGTGCCCGAGCTGCTGCGTTACTACGTCGACCGGCTCGTCGATGACCAGCGGCTGCCGTTCCGGCGCTTCAGCGTCGCCGCCCAGAACCGGCTGCGCAACTATCCGTGGCCGGGCAACATGCGCGAGCTGAAGAACCTGGTCCACCGCCTGCTGATCGGTGGGGGTACCGACGACATCCAGCTCGACGAGATCGAGCGCGAAATTTCGTCACAAGCCACCGTGGACGAGCCGCTCGTCAAGCAGGACCTGCTCTCGCTACCGCTGCGCGAAGCCCGCGAGCACTTCGAGCGCGCCTACCTGACGCAGCAACTGCAACTCTGCGGCGGCAAGGTCGGCCAGCTCGCGAAGCGCGTGGGCATGGAGCGCACGCACCTGTATCGCAAGCTGCGCTCGCTCGGCGTGGATTTCCGTCAGTTGGAAGACTGACGCGCCGGGAAGTCCCGCATCGCGGCCTGCACCGCAGCGGTCACGGCCGCTGGCTCGAGATTGCCCTTGGTGAGCCGGCCCGAGATGCGCCCCTGCCAGACTTCCGCATTGCGCGCGACGTCGATCGCGTGGATCACGAGCGTGCCTTCCTGGTAATTCCGCACGCTCGCGCTGCTCACGTTCACGGAACTGCCGAAGCTGCCGCCCCAGCTGCCCATGCCGACGCCGACGCGGACGGGGCTGTCTTCGATCTTCGTGGCGCTCGCGGTCTCGTAGGCGATGCGCAGGTCAGGGCTCGCATCGTCCTGCGAGTAGCCGAGCCGCCGCATTTCGCCGGCAATGGCCGCGCGAATGTTCTGGTCGAGGAGCCGCAACGGCTGATCCGCGCCGTCCGCGCCCGGGTTTGGCGTCCAGCTGAAGGTTGCGAAGGACGAGAAATCCGCGCTCGGATCGCGCATCGACTCGGGTTGCGGCGGCGTCGCGGCACAACCGGCTGCGATCAGGCCGGCGAGCAGCGATGCGACCAGACCAGGCCGTAACCCCTTCATCCGTTCGTCACTGCGACGCGGCGACGATGTAATCCACTGCATTGACGACCGACTGGTCGGACAGGTCGGTGCGGCCGCCCTTCGGCGGCATGTAGCCGCCCTTGCCCTGGTAACCCTGCAGGGCGTGCGTATGCAGCACATCCGCGCCCTGCGCGATGCGGGGTGCCCAGGCCGCCACGTCGCCCATCTTGGGGGCTCCGGCGATGCCGGCCCCGTGGCAGGCGACGCAAGCCTGGTTGTAGACGGTTTCGCCTGGAAGGTCCTCGGCCGCGACGACGGCTTCGGCCGCAGGTGCGGGCGCGGCGAGCGCCGAGTTGTCCTCGCCGGCGACGGCGACCCGCGCGACGGGCGCGATGCGCGCCAGCAATTCCTGCTGGAAGACCGGGTCTTCGCTCTTGTGCTGCAGCAGGTTGGGCCCGGCGATGAGGCGGGCGAGGATGATCAGGCCGATCGTCACGCCGAGCAGGATGCCCAGCACCAGCATGAAAGTGTCGAAGAACTTGCGGTCGTGCGAGGCGCTCACGATGGCTCCAGGGATCAGGGCGAAACGAGGCGGCGAAGTATAGCGTGCCAATTGCCGCATCGCGCGCCCCGGGAAATGGACGCGGCGCGGCGCCGGGGCTATGATTCCCGCCCCTTTTCAGGGGCTCCAGCCACGCGCCCGTAGCTCAGTTGGATAGAGTACTGCCCTCCGAAGGCAGGGGTCACAGGTTCGAATCCTGTCGGGCGCGCCATCCTGGGAAGCCGACCATCCTCTGGGCGTCCTCGTCCCACAGCTTCAGGCGGGCGCAACGCAGGCTGCTCCACACCGTCAGCCGCGGCGCCGCCTGCAGGCGTGAGCTGGACTCGAAGCACTCCCGCAACCGGTAGTTCGGCACCCGGCTCGAGAGATGGTGGATGTGGTGGTAGCCGATGTTGCCGGTGAACCAGTGCGCCACGCGCGGCAGGTCGTAGAACGAGCTGCCGGCCATTGCCGCCGAATCGGCCTGCCATCGTTCCTGTCGCGCCCAGTAGGTCCGCTCGAACTGGTGTTGCACGTAGAAGAGCCACACGCCGGCCGCGCCGGCAATCAGCAGCAGCGGCAGCTGCACGGCCAGCACTGCCTGCCAGCCGAAGATCCAGCACAACGCGAACCCCGCGACTGCAAGCGCCAGGTTGTTCCAGAACGCGCTGGCCCATTCGGCGCGCCAGGAAAGCGGCAAGTCGAACGGAATACGGTGCTTGATGACGATCTGGTAGAGGGGCCCGATGCCGAGCAGCACCGGCATGCTGCGATAGAGCCGGTAGGCGAGGCGGCGGGGCCCGGGAAGCGACTGGTACTCGCGCACCGTCAGGGTCTGGATGTCGCCGAGACCGCGCCGGTCGAGGTTGCCGGAGGTGCCGTGATGGATCGCGTGCGTCCTGCGCCAGTACGCAAACGGGAAGAACGTGATCAGGCCGAGCACCGCGCCGACCGAGCGGTTCAGGCGCGAGCTGGCGAAGAACGAGCCGTGCCCGCAGTCGTGCTGGATAATGAACAGCCGGATGTACAGCCCTGCAATCGGCAGCACGAGCAACAGCGACCAGCGGCCGCTCCACTCGAACAGCAGCACTGCGAGCGTCCACAGCGCGACGAACGGCGGCAACGTGTTGGCGAGCTGCCAGAGCGCCCGGCGACGATCCGGCCGGGCGTATTCGCGGACCAGGCTGCGCAGCGTCTCGGGCGCTTCGCTGCCGGCCATGGCCATCAGCTCGCGATCGCCTTGACGACGTAACCGCCGGACTTCTCGTCCTTCTCGATCTCGATCAACTTGCGCGCCTGCGCTTCCTCGAGCAGCTGGCTGAAGCTGCGGAAGCCGTGATAAGTCTCGTTGAAGCCCGGGCGCTGGCGCTTGAGCGCCTGCTTGATCATCGACCCCCAGATCTTCTCGTCTTCCTCGCGGTCCTCGGCCAGCGCCTCGATCGTGGCGAGCACGAGATCGAACGCTTCCTGCTTTTTCTCGTCCTCGGACCGCGGCGTTTCGGCGGCCACCTGCGGTGGCGCGAACTCGGCGGCCGCGGCATCGGGGGGCGGTGGCGATGCTGGCACCGCGGCGGACGGAGGTGCCGCTCCCGCCCCGGAGGCCGCCTGTTTCGCCGCCGCCTGCGACGGCTGCTTAGCCGGCGCCCTGCGCCGGCCGCGCCGCTGCTCGTCCTTGCGCACCAGGTCGTCGTAGTAGATGAACTCGTCGCAATTGGCGATCAGCAGGTCGGACGTCGAGCTCTTGACGCCCACGCCGATCACGAGCTTGTTGTTCTCGCGCAGCTTGCTGACGAGCGGCGAGAAATCGGAGTCGCCGCTGACGATCACGAACGTGTCGACGTGCGACTTCGTGTAGCAGAGATCGAGCGCGTCGACGACCATGCGGATGTCGGCGGAATTCTTGCCCGACATCCGCACGTGCGGGATCTCGATCAGCTCGAACGAGGCCTCGTGCATCGGCGCCTTGAATTCCTTGTAGCGCTCCCAGTCGCAGTAGGCCTTCTTGACGACGATGCTGCCCTTGAGCAGCAGCTTCTCGAGCACCTTGCCGATGTCGAACTTCGAATACTTCGCGTCGCGGACGCCGAGCGCGACGTTCTCGAAGTCGCAGAACACGGCGATGTTGGTGATCGTGGGTTTGGCCATGGGTGGATCCTATCACCGGCCCACGACGAGCGCCGCGGCGGCGAACATCATCGTCCCGGCGACGCGCCGCAGCGCGAGCTGCGCCCGCGCGTTGGCGAAGAACCCGCGGGCACGCGACGCCAGCAGCGCATAACCGGTGTTCACCCCGCCGATCACGACGATCAGCATCACGACAAGCAGCAGCAAGTCGAGCGCCGTCAGCGCTGCCAGGTCGACGAAACCCGGCAGCAAGGCCGCGTAGAACAGCATCGCCTGCACGTGCCCGAACATCAGCAGCAATCCGGCGGCGTAATTGCGCCAGAAATGGCGCTCTTGAGCGCCGGATCCGCCCGTCGCCAGCAGCACGCGGGGCCGGTTCCGCCACAGCACGAGTCCTTGCCACACCAGGTAAGCAGCGCCGGCCAGGCGGAGCGCGTCGAAGAGACCGCCCATGGAGCGCGCGACGGCCGACATGCCCGCGACCGCGAGCGCCAGGAACAGCACGTCGCCGCTCACGACGCCCGCGTTGATCGCCATCGCGGGGCGCAGGCCGTCCGTGATCGTGCGCGCCACGATCGCGGTCACCGCGGGACCGGGCGTCAGTGCCGCGACGAGCACGACCGTGGACAACGCGAGAAACGCGGCCGGAGCCATTCCGGCGGCTAGAGCCAGCCCTTGCGGCGGAAGTAGATGTAGGGAATGACCGCCGAGACCACCATCGCGACCAGCGCCATCGGATAGCCCCAATGCTTGTCCAGTTCCGGCATGAAGTGGAAGTTCATGCCGTAGATGCTCGCGACCAGCGTCGGCGGCAGGAACATCACCGCGGCCACCGAGAAGATCTTGATGATGTTGTTCTGCTCGAGGTTGATCAGCCCGAGCACCGCGTCGAGCAGGAACTGCACCTTGTTGCCGAGGAAGCTCGCGTGGTCGGAGAGCGACTGCACGTCGCGCAGCGTGGACTTGAAGCGGCCGCGCTGGTCCTGCGACAGCGAGACGTTGGTCGCCTGCTGCACGTACATCAGCAGCCGCTGGAAGCTCACGAGGCTCTCGCGGGCCTTCGAGATCAGGTCGCCGTTCACGCCGATCTTCTGGATCATCGCATGCAGGTCGCGGTTGCTGGCTGCCGCGCCGTTCGTGCGCGGGAAGATGATCAGCGATACCGAATCGAGTTCGACCTGGACGCTCTCGAGCAGGTCGGCGATCCGTTCCGTGAAGGCCTCGAGCAGCCCGGCCAACAGCGTCGCCGAGGACGTGCAGGCGGCCGGCGAGCGCTCGACGTGGGTCATGAACCGCCGCACCGGCGTCGGGTCCACGTAGCGGTTGGTGATCAGCCGGTCGTTCGCGAGGATGAA
>Ga0209253_10003710_pt1 | contig 13374 bp, 12 predicted proteins | sample FrelakmetBRP12BR_FD_187145 | JGI IMG/M metagenome (GOLD analysis project Ga0209253, IMG submission 187145) | Freshwater lake sediment microbial communities from the University of Notre Dame, USA, for methane emissions studies - BRP12 BR (SPAdes)... | ecosystem: Environmental > Aquatic >...
TGGTCCCAGGAAAAAGTTGATGAAATGGTTTTGGCCGCAGCCTGGGAGGCCATCAAGCCCGAACATGCCGCCAAATGCGCAGATATGGCGGTCAAGGAAACCAAGATGGGGGTCTATGAAAATAAGCTGGCCAAGCACCGCAACAAAGCCTTGGGCGCGCTGCGGGACATGGTCGGCGTCAAGACCACCGGCATTGTTGACGAGGACAAGGCCAAGGGCATTTTCAAGGTCATTAAGCCCGTCGGCGTCATCTTCGCGCCAACCCCCTGCACCAACCCCACCGCCACACCGGTGGTCAAGGGAATCTATGCCCTGAAGACACGCAACGCAATTATCTTTGCACCCCACATGATCGCACGGCGGTGCAGCACGCTGGCCGTTGATTTCATGCGCGCCGGCCTGGAAAAGGTAGGCGCACCGGCCGATCTGCTGCAGTGCATGGAACGGCCCTACATTGAGGACATTCAAGCCCTGATGGCTGCCGCTGACCTGGTAATCTCAACCGGCGGAACCCAGTCGGTGAAGGCCGCCTATTCAAGCGGCAAGCCTGCCTATGGCGTCGGGGCCGGCAACTCAGTCAGCATTGTTGATGAGACCGCTGATGTGGAAGATGCCGCTGAAAAGATATTCCTGAGCAAGACCTTTGACAATGCCACCTCCTGTTCTGCTGAAAACTCGGCTGTTATCCATGCCTCAAAATGGGACGGCATGCTGGCTGGATTTAAGGCCCGGGGCGGTTATCTGTGTTCACCTGAGGAGAAAGTAAAACTGAAAGAGGCCCTCTGGCCTGACGGCGAACACATCAACCAGAAGGTCGTTGCCAGGTCAGCTAAAGTAATCGCTGAAATTGCCGGCATCACGGTCCCGGAGAATACCACTTTTCTCATGGTGCTGGGGGAAGCCCCGGTCAGCACGGAAAAGTTTGCTGACGAAAAGCTGTCGCCGACCATGACGCTCTGGAAATTCTCCGCCTTCAATGAGTCACTGGACTACCTCAAGCAGATACTGGCGGTTCGCGGCGAAGGCCACTGCTGCAGCATCCACAGCGTGAACGAGGAGCGGATCAAAGAGCTCGCCGAAATGGCCCATGTCAGCCGGATGATGGTCCGGCAGCCGCAGTGCCTTGCCAACAGCGGCGCGTTCACTAACGGCATGCCCTTTACCATGTCACTGAGCTGCGGCACCTGGGGCAACAACATTTCCAATGAGAACATCACGTGGAAGCATATGGTCAACTACACCTGGGTTTCCTCACCGATTCCGGAAAATAAGCCTGATGAGAACAATATCTTTAAATCCTACTGGGATAAATTTGGGAAGTAAGACAGCCTGACGGTTCTTGGGTAATTACACACAAACAAGGAGACAGAAATGGAACGACAGGAATTAGCTGATAAAATGATAGTGTTCATCAGAAGGGCCTTGGCCAACAAGGCTGCAGAGATCAAGCCGGATGTCCCGATGCGCGATCAGGGCTTAAGCTCCTCCGGCAGGCTTGAATTCTTTACCATGTGCGAAGACGAATGGGCCCTGTTTTTTGATGGGGATGAGCAGGACAAGGTCGAAACCTTCAATCAGGCTGTCGATCTGGTCATGAAGATGCTCTCCGAAAAGTAGCTATTAAATAGTATACGACACAAATAACAAAACCGACCCTGTCAAGGGTCGGTTTTGTTATTAAAGCTGAGCTGCCTTGAACCGGCGTGGATGTGAAAAATGCTCAGTTTAGATTTTGTTTCATCTCCTTAGGCATTCTATTACAAGCTGGCCACAAAATCCTTAATGCTGTCAGGATTCTCAATGCTCTGCATGGCGGTCTCGCGGCTGATTTTGCGCACCAGGCCGTTCAGCACCTTTCCGGGCCCGATTTCAACGCATTTGTCCACACCCTCCCTGACCATTTTTTCCATCTCCTCGATCCAGCGCACGGGATGATCAACCTGCTCTGTGAGGAGTCGCTTAACATCATTTTTTGAGGGATAAAAGTCGGCTTCAACATTTGACAGCACCGGTATTTTAAGATCCTGTACGGTGACAGGTTCCAGTGCCCTGGCCAGTTTCTCGGCTGCCGGCTTCATCAAAGCGCTATGGAACGGAGCGCTGACCGGCAGCATTACCACCTTCTTGGCACCCGCAGCTTCAGCCCTGGCAGCCGCCCGCTTGACTGCCTCCATGTGCCCGGAAATCACGATCTGGCCGGGGCAGTTGTAATTGGCCGGTGACACGGCCTGGCCCTCAGCGCTTTCCCTGCAGATCTGCTCAAGCACTTCGGTCTCCATGCCCAGTACCGCTGCCATGCCGCCTACGCCGACCGGGACCGCCTCCTGCATGAAAGTTCCCCGCTTGCGCACAATGGCCACCGCATCGGTAAACTGTAATGCGCCTGAGGCCACGAGGGCGCTGTACTCACCCAGGCTGTGTCCGGCTGTCATTGCGGGGACCAGGCCGGTCTCCTGCTGTAAAACCCGCAGCGCGGCAATGCTGACGGTAAGGATTGCCGGTTGCGTGTTGCGTGTCAGCTTCAGGTCATCTTCAGGACCTTCAAAGCAGAGTTTTGACAGATCCTCGTGCAGGGCTTCATCAGCCTCCGCAAAAATATCAGCGGCTACTTTGAAATTTTGCTTGAGATCCTTGCCCATGCCCACATACTGAGAACCCTGTCCGGGAAAAAGAAAAGCCCATTTTGCCATCGCATCTACCTCCCATTAAAATTAGCCAAAAATTACCAATATATTAATAAGTTGCTAATCTAAAATACCGCCCATAAATTGTCAACTGAAAAGCTCTCCGTCACGCCTCAGGCAAGCACGAGGCCGGTAAAGACCGCCCCGGAAAAAAAGAAGGAACGCCCCTGCAGGCGCAGGCCCCGGGGAAGTTGTGCAGCGACCAGCTCATTCAGGTTCACAACAAAAGAGTTCCGCTGCATATCGGGGACAATGACGGCATCCATAAACCCAATTCGTTTCTCAAGCAGCGCAGCAATGCACTTGTAGAGAGCCTCCTTGGCGCTGAAGATGAGGGCCACCAATTGCTGAGCCTCTCCAACAGGCTGCCTGTCGAGCCAGGCGCGCTCTTCTTCAGTCAGTATCTGGCGCCAGAGATTTTCTCCCACGCGCGTGACGGTTTCAATGTCAAGCCCGATGCCGGTGACATCGCAACGCCGGGCAACGGCTGCGCCACACCATATTTCGCTGTGGGATACGGTTCCCATAATGCTGTCAGGCCACGCGATTGAGCCATCGGGCAGTTTGCGCAGGGGGCCGGCGGTGATACCCAGGCGGTCAAGAGCCTGCCGGGCGCATATCCGGCCCGCAATAAACTCCTGCTGCCGTTTGGCAACCGCGTGTTTAATGCCGGCGTGCTCTTCCGGGTCCAGTTTGGCGTCAGCGTCAGCAATCCTGCAGCACGCGGTGGCAACGCAGCCGGGAAACAGGCCCTGAATAGACAGCTGCACAAGTGCCGGTGAGGTCATCTATCCACCGCCGCGCTGTGCTGCTCGATGAAATCGGCAACTGCTCTGTTAAATGCATCCCGCGCATCAATCATGACAACATGCCCGGCCCCGTTAATGATATGCAGCCGGCCCTCAGGCAGTTTCCCGGCCAGTTCTTCGGGGAGCTCGCGCGGGGTTATCTCATCCCTGCTGCCCCAGATGACCAGGGCTGGTATTTTGAGCGAGCCAACCCAGGTCGAGCTGTCAAATTGCGCTGCTGCGAACAGGTCTGCATGCAACGACCCGTTGCTTTGACTCAGCAGCAGTTCATATCCCTTCTTTAATGGCTCAGGCAGCATTCCAGATACGGCATGAACATCTGCAGAGGTTGACACACCGCGCTCACAGAGGTCCCGATAGGTGCGCGACAGCATAAACTGCGTCCCCGTAGCTGCCAGTACCACACCTTTTATCTTGTGCGGATGGCAGCGGGCATACTCCTGGACGATTGCACCGCCAAAGGAATGCCCCAGGAGAAAAAAAGAGGCGAGGTTTAGCGCACGGCAGAAGTCTTCAAGCCATGCGGCATATGCGAAAGCCGAGTCAAGCGGTTGCCCCCCGGACCTGCCATGTCCCGGCAGGTCGGGCACAATCACCCGGTACTTACTGCTCAGCCTGCTGAGCTGATACGACCAGACAATACCGTCCGCGCCCGAGCCGTGCAGGCAAACTGCCGCTGGACCGTGTTCCGGAGCACGCTTGGAGATGGCATAGTAACAGCTGTAATTATTAACCATTACATAGGGCATACGAACCTCATAGCATGCTGGTGCACTATGCATTGTATAGCGTTCATACCGGATAATAAAAACATGGTTATCCAGATAACTTTACCCCTGTGCGGTAATGACTTGTTATTTTAAACTGTTCTGTTTTCCGCTGTCTTGGGCGTGAAAAATCGCTCATTTCAGTGTTAGCTCAACCCGCGGTCTCTGCGGTGTGACCCTTGGAAAGCTTGGGGAAGCGTAAAGATAAAGCAGACTTTTCCACATAGAAAAGCCCCGCGAGCGAGGCAGCAAAACCTATGATGAAAAAACTTAACACACATACGATGGAATTGTAAATACCAGATAGTAGTTTATACCCATCTATAGAGAACGGGCACTCTTTGTAAAATCCGGAAGAAGACCGCCTAAATATTCACGTTCTGCAAAACTCACGGTGGTTTTGCGCGAAATGCTTGATACCGTGCTTGACGACTATCACGCTTTCTATGGCTGAGATAAGGAGACCTGCATCACGACAAAAGAGCGGTGCCTCTGCCTGGTGCTTGAAGATATAGTAAAGGATATGGAGAAATATAAATAACGAATTCTTTATTGTTATTACAAATCGAAAGTGTTCGGCACCAGAATAAATGATCGCAGATTATACATTAAAAGGAGACCAAAAAGGTCTCCTTTTTTATGAAAATAAACCATAATACCCCGTCATGTGGACGGGGATGAATGTCTATTTAAAAATATAAGTAAGATTTACTTGACAGATGATAATTTTTTAATATATTATAAGTCATAAATAGGGCAAAAGTTAAGAACAATTAATCTAAAATAAGGTTAAAAGTAAGGTATTATTTGCAAATATTTGCCTAAATAAAACAAAGAAAGGGGTAATTATGGCAAAAAATCAACAAGTTTTATTTAATTAAAAATTAATAATTAGCAAGAAAGGGGGCTAATAATGGCGCTCAAGAAGAAAACCACAATTAATTTTAACTTGGAAAAGAAAAGGGATGAAATTGTTTACAAGAAATTAAACGAATTTAGTAAGAATCAAGGGTGCAGTGATTCGCAGGGCGTTATTGAGTACATATGGTTTTTAACAAATAGCATTAAAAGCCTGGAAGAAGAGGTAGCCAAGCATCAGCAAGCCCGCAGTTACCTTGAATCATTTAAAGAACAATTTATTTCTCAAAATCACATTTACGTCAGCACAATCAAAACGCTTGAAGATACCAAGGACGGAATTAAAGAACTGAATGATAACATTTCAGAACTAAGGGCTTGGACTAGATCAAATTAAAAAAGAACAAAAGCATATGGCAGAGGTTTTTCAGGTAAAATTGTAAAGGAGAGGGATTGTATATGATAAGAAAAAAATTAATAGTACCTATCGTTTTAATCGTGTGCTGCTTGTTGCTGGGTATAAGTATTGGCAACACGGCTGAAACTGTTACAGAAATAGGAGTCAATGTTTTGAAAGGCTCCATTAACGGCACTTGTTTTAATGATGTGAATCAAGATGGAAAGATTAACCAGGGAGAACAGGGAATACCAGGGGTAACTGTTACCTTAAGACGATTTTCTTTTTTTGGATTTTCTTTTAAGGCTGTAGCATCTATTGAAACAGACGCTGAAGGTAAGTATTTGTTTTCTGTTAATAAAGCAGGTATTTACCAGATAGAAGAGTCTGACCCTCCAGGCAGTACCAGCACAACTCCTAATAAGGTGGTATTTTATTTAGGCCAGTTTAACACACGCCAGGTAATATTTTTTGGAGATATTATAGATAGCTCAACAACTACAACACCGGTAACCACGACCATGCAAGCGACAACAACCACAATACCGGCAACCACGACCATACAAGCTACAACAACTACAATACCGGTAACCACGACCATACAAGCTACAACAACCACAATACCGGTAACCACGACGACTATTCCAACAACAACGAGCACCACCCAAGAGCCGCCTACGGTTATTACGCTGGCTTCATTTATTGGCATTCCCGGCAACAGGGAAGTGATGCTGGTGTGGGTCACAGAGAGCGAAATCGAAAATGCTGGCTTTAATATCTACCGTGCAGAAACAGAAGATGGTACCTATGTACGGTTAAGCGAATCGCTTATTCCTGCACAGGGCACAGCAACCAGCGGGGCCACGTATACATATGCAGACAGGGATGTAGTGAATCGCAGGACCTACTTCTATAAGCTTGAAGACACAGACGTTAATGGCGCTGCAACTTCTCATGGCCCGGTTAGCGCGACACCACTATTCATCTATGGCATTAAGTAAATAAGGAAAAAACAACGTGCGTGGTAAACGGCAGAAGCTACCCAGTGACTTCTGCCGTTTTTTTAGTCCGCCCGGCATGGGCGACAGCTTAGCGGTAAGGCCTCGACTGTCTCCGACGTTGAGCCTTTCGGCCACGAGCTCAAGGCCTATGGGCTCAGACTAAACGAGCTCAGCCGAAGTCAAGTTTCATCCAGTCCCAATAAGGAGCTACTGCTGTGGACAGGGAATGATATTTTCCTGTTCATCATAGCATGTTGAGGTCATCGGCTTATCATCTTTGTAATATATTTTTGCCTTTAATTTGCCGCTCTCATAAAATTCCTTGGCGATGCCTTCCAGCTTGCCCTTTTTATAACGCTTCTCTGCTTTTACCTTGCCGCTGGGATACAGCTCTTTCTTTGTTTCTACCGAACACCCAAACACGAACAAAAAACAGAATAGCAGCATTACCTTTTTATTGTTCATAATGATCTCCCCTGAATTTAATAATAGTTTACCGGCTCGTTGTACAATGGCACTTCCCGGTAGTTCCTCTGCAGCTATCTGATTAACGGAAAATTGTTAAGAAGCGGATTATAATTGTCCGGTGGTTTATAGTATGGCGTGACGGTATCTCCCTTATACTTCATGTATACAATCTCAAGGCCGTCATTTCTGACTTTGCCCTGCACGGCTATTTCACCCTTCTCGCTTTGCGCCCACCGCACCATGTGCAGGGCATCGCGGCCCGGTTCAACTTTGTATTGATGGGCATAGCAGCGCACGGTTTTTCCAGCTTTCTCAAGCAGGATGTACCAGGTCCAGAAACTCTTGCTGCCGTAATATGAGACAGTTCCGGCTACTTCCACTTCCTTATTTTTATAGAGTTCGTATCGCTTTAGCAGGTCTTCGATTGAGGCGGTAATGATAATAGTTTTTCCGCTATACTGGCCGGTATGCTGCATGTAGGTGTCCAGGTCCACTCGTATTGCCGTCTTGGGGGAGCAGCCTAGAAGCATGCTGACGATGCAAACGAATAGCAGTTTAGAAGTCTTCATAAGATAGTAAGTATAACATTTTGCCGCTTCCTGCAATTGCGCGGAAACAGTGTCCGGAGTAAATAAATATGGAGCGCCTGGTTATCATGCGCTGCTCAAAAACTGAGCAATCTGCTTGAATCTCTTTTCGCTGTGCAGTTCTGCGTTGTTTTGAACTGCGGTTAATAACAAGTTTTCCACACAAGCTGTGGAAAATTAAATTCCCCTTTTCTTCTTTATCTTCTCATAGGCACCTTGAATGTCCTGAAACCGTTTCGTGGCAAACGCTACAAATTCCTCAGGAAGCCCTTTGGCTATAATCGTATCGGGATGAAAATCTTTTGCCAGTTTCTTATACTGCTTTTTGATTTCCTCGTCCGTGCAGGCGGCGGTGCAGTTTAAAACTTTATAATATTTATCCGCGTCATCAATGAAGCGGCCTTTTATGCTGTTATATTCAGCATCACTGATGCCAAAGATGCGCCGCATATCATCAATAGCCTGTTCCTCTGTATGATGCATCTTCCCATCAGCAAGGGCTAATTGGAATAATAAATCAAGGAAGGAATAGAGCAGGGCCTGCTGATGCCTGCTGACCTCATAAAACTGACCTGCAAAATCATTAATAGAGTAGGGGGAGTTTTTTGCGTCATTAAAAATATTTATGGCAAAATCTCTTTCCGTGCCGGTTATGCCCATTTGGCGCATGAATGTATCGATAACCGCAATTTCATCAGAACTGACCTCCCCATCAATCTTGGCAAACTTCCCAAGCACAGAGAATAAGCCTATGAAGTAGGCAGCCTGAATCTGTTCAGTCCTGTTGAGACTTTTTTGTGCATATGCTGGAGATTCGGTTGTTTTATCGAATGCGAGATGCCCTAATGTTGCACCGGCAACAGCGCCCAGCGGACCGCCGAAAAGCAGCCCCAGCGTTCCACCCATTATTTTCCCAAACCAGCTCATAGTTCCTCACCTGAATAGTATTTGGTTATCTTTAGAAAACTTCTGTTGCATTCCCTCCTGTTTAGCAACTCTATAAAATATCCGGCCGTTCGTCAAAAACAAAAAGAGTTTATTTTTGTTAATAAATAAAGGCCGTTAGAGCAGCCCATAAAAAATGCCAGTCCCGCTGGTGCAGCAGGACTGGCATTTCCCGTAGATTTATTCACTGCAAAGGTGTTCTAAACTTTCCGCTCAGCTCAGACTTTCCCTGCCATCCGTTTCAGGTTATATTCAGCATGAGACAGGTATTTGAATCCGGGAGGCACCACCCTGAGGCCCCTGCCCGGAGGGGTTTCGCTGTCCTTGTTGTCAAATTGCTCCACGATATGCAGGACCACGCCGATGTGATTCTCCGTGCGGCCGTGCTGCAGCATGTGCGGATACATGACCGCCTTCCGGTATTTCTGATTGAGCAGCGTTGCTTCATCCTGATCAGGATTGTTCCAGTGGGTATTGGCCACGATGCCGCGCAATTCCCAGGTGGGAGCCGCGTTGCTGGTGAAGCTGTCCAGATACAGGAAGTTTGCCACCGGGTTCGCCATGGTGTTCAGCAGATAGTGGCTTTCCTTGTAGCCAAAAGTCTGCTCGACATCAGTTTCCAGCTTACTCAGGTCAACCGTCTTGGCATTCTGATTGGAATAGAGGTCGGTCGTGATAAGCCGCCGTCTATCCCAGAATTCAGGGGTTCTGAGCAGGTTCTTTTTCCAGTCAAGTGAATATTCGCCGATGCTTGATGCTTTTCCGGCATTAAATGCAATGGCCTGCTCGTATACGCCAAGATAATAATCAAGATTTTCTGCTTTGGGGGCAATGGTGACACTCTTGAACGCGCTGTTCAGATGAAACCTGCTGTCACCGCGGCCTTTTCTGTTGCCATAGGTTGAAATCCCGGGCGTGTGGTGCCCGCCGTTTGGCGGTGATATACCCTGGGTAAAAATAATATCATACCATTTAAACGTGTCCTCAACAAACCAGTTAAAAAAATCGTCGTCATATTCAGCAAGCTCATATTTCTGCCACCAGCCGTCCACCTTGGCCCAGATCGTATTATCAGACTGCACAAAATTGGTATTGACGACCTTTTGCCGGAAATATTCCTGCCCGGTTCCGGGATTCACCCAGAACTTGCCCCCGCTTACGGTGTTCGTGCCGACGGCGGCACCGGCCTGGCTGGATTTGAAGGGGAGCGCCATGCCTGCCAGGGCAGCTCCGGTCATTTTCAGAAACGATCTTCTTTGGATCTTATTATCCTCCATTGCAACTCCTCCTTTGTTTAAAATGGTTTAACATTTAAAAGACGGTTGTTGCGGATTTTTAACCCCCTTTCGGGGGCATATAATCAAGGCTGTGAACCCTCATCTGTCAGAGATTTTTTTTATGAGGGACTCTTGAGCCGCTGACCAATAACCTTTTTGCGGGGAAATTTTACCTGAATGACAATTAAATATCCAGCAAATTAATTTTATTATTAAATGTTTTTTTCTGGAAAGTTATAAATTGAACTATGCGGGCACAAAAAAAGGATTTGTGCCGACGGCGCAAATCCTTTCTGTTCGTATGCAGGCAAGCAGGATGGTTATGCTTCAGCTTCTTTCTTCTCTTTTTTTTCTTTCTTTTCCTTTTTTTCTTTTTTGCCTTCTTTCACCGGCGGGGCTTCGGCTTTCCCCTTTTTACCCTTGGGGGCTGCTGCTGCCTGTGCAGCCCGTTCCTGCCTCTGCAGTTTGGCCTGTTCGATGGTCTTGGCCCGTGCCTCTATTGAGACTATTGCCTGGGAGCTTCTCTTAATGTCAGACAGCAGGCGTTTTATTACCCGGTCTTTTCGTATCTTCTCCTGGGCTACGCCCTGTTCAATCAGTGCTGCTTTTCGCTCAGCGAGTTTGCGCACAAACCGCTGCTGTTGCGCCTGCCGTATCTGTTTTTCATTTGATCCCATTGCTGCTCCTTTTAATGCAAAATTAACCCCGGAGAGTAGGGGTTAATGAGTGGGGGAGTTGAGGAGTTTAAGAGTCAACCACTCCATGACTCTTCACTCGTAACTCTTTAACTTGTTTCTGCGGTGTCAATTGGTTTGAAGATTGGCTGAGTATAGGGTGAAGAGCCGCAGGTGTCAAATAAAAAAAAGTGACGTTGTCTTCAATTGCGCTTTTCAGGGCAGCTTTTTTAAAACACAGACCCTGCGGCCTCAGTATCTTTTACCTCTTAATTAATCTTTGACAGCGAGAAATTATTAATGCTACATACCAATGTTACAAGGACTGATAGCTGAAAGCTGTCAGCGAACAGCTTATTTCGGGGGAGGGTCTATGGAAAGCAAAACTATTAAGGACAGTTCCGTCACCATTTCCTATGTGATGCTGCCGGAGGATGCAAACCCTGCGGGAAATGTTCACGGCGGTGTCATCATGAAGCACATTGACATGACCGGCGGTGTAGTGGCTATGCGGCACTCACGCAGCAACGTGGTCACCGCCTCAATCGACAGCCTGATATTCCACTACCCGGTGTTTGTGGGGGATCTGGTCACGCTGAGAGCCAGCCTGAACATGGTGGCCCGGTCATCCATGGAGATCGGGGTGCGGGTTGAAACAGAGAACCTGTATACCGGGGAGAAGCGGCACACCGCCTCAGCCTATCTCACCTTTGTGGCCCTGGACCGCAACGGCCGCCCCACCCAGGTGCCGCCGCTTATCCTTGAGACAGATGATGAGCAGCGGCGCAACCGCCAGGCAGCTGCGCGCAGGGAAATCCGGCTGGCAGAAAAAAAACGCATGGCAGCGGAAAACAAAGAGTAGCCAGGGAAGACTCGATGGAACAGGTAGTTACAACCTATTGCGGCATCTGTGAAAAGACCTGCGGCATGCAGGTCACCGTCAAAGACAACGCGGTGCAGAAAGTAGAAGGTTTGAAAGAACACCTGCGCAGCCGCGGCGATTTGTGCGTGAAGGGCAGGGCAGCAAAGGATATTCTGTATGCTCCTGACCGGCTGAAAACTCCCCTGAAAAAGGTTGATGGAAAGTGGATCGCAATAAGCTGGGATGAAGCACTGGGTATAATTTCCCAAAAGCTTGAAGAAGTAAAATCACAATACGGTGCCAACAGCCTCGCGGTCTATCACGGTCAGACCTATCTTAAAAACTGCGTTGCCATGTTTTCCATGAAGCGCTTTCTCTCCCGGTACGGAACGGCAAACCTCTGCTCTGCTGCCAGCGAATGCTTTATCCCCCAGCTCCTGTGCGGTATTACCACCTTCGGCAGTCTGCCCATGGCGGATGTTAAACACAGCAGATGCGTTATCATCTGGGGCGCCAACCCTTTTGCCAGCGGCAGCCTTGAGGGGTGCAATACGCGCAGCATGCGGATTTTAAATGAGCTGAAAGAAAAAGGCGCCCGCTTCATAGTTGTTGACCCCCGCACCCCGGATGTTGCTCAGCTTGCCGATATACACCTCCAGCCCCGGCCGGGCACTGATGGAGCACTGGCGCTGGGCATGATGCGGGTCCTTGTTGATGAAAACCTCTATGACCGGGACTATGTTGAAAAACACACCGCCGGCTTTGACCGGCTCAAGGAAATGCTTGCGGACTATGACCTGGAGAAAATAGAGAAGATCACCAGGGTTCCCCGGAGCGCGATTGAACAGGCCGCACGCCTGTTTGCAGCGGTTAAACCGGCAAGCATCATGAACGGTAATGGTCTTGAGCATCACACCAACACGGTCCAGACCCTCAGGGCGCTTTCAATACTGCTGTCTATCACCGGAAACATCGATGTGCCGGGCGGCAATACATTTCTATCTCCAGTTTTTCTCTCCATGGAGGATGCTGAAGACATTCCTGCCCCTGCCGGAAGCCCCATCGGCATGGATGAGCATCCGATGTTTGTGAGCATGATCAACCAGGCGCAGGCTTTGGTGGTCATTGAAAAAATGCTTGCAACAGAAGAGAGCCCCATAAAGGCGATGCTCGTTGCCGGCGGCGCGCCGATACCGGAGCTTGCCAATACCGGCAGGGTGAAAGAGGCGTTTCAGAAGCTTGAGTTTATGGCTGTGATTGATCAGTTTTTAACGGAAACCGCAGAGTATGCTGATGTGGTGCTGCCGGCGGCCTTTTTCCTGGAGCGCGACGAAATCGCAACCATGCCGCTCAACCTGCAGAACCGGGCAGTGGATGGCGGTCAGTGCTGGCCTGATTGGAAAATCTGGTGGGAATTGGGAAAGCGCATGGGGTATGAGAAACATTTTCCCTGGAGCGGCTTTGCCGAGGCGGCAGACCTGCTGCTGCAGTCAGCCGGCTACAGCTATGAAGAGCTCAAAAAACATCCTGAAGGGATTATGGAGGCAGCAGTTCCGGGTAAATTTCTTGAAAATGGTTTCTATACCTTCTCCGGCAAAATAGAACTCTATTCTCAATCGCTGGCGTCAAACGGCTATGACCCGCTGCCGGTGTATCGTGAGCCCATGGAAAGCATCGTGAGCACTCCGGGGGTTGCCCGGGAGTATCCGCTCACCATGACCACGGGCGCGCGGCAGCCCATGTATTTGCATTCCCAGCACCGCAACATCCCAAGCCTGAACAAGCTGCTCCCCGCGCCCTGGCTTGAAATCAACCCGCAAACAGCCCGTGAATGCGGGATTCATGACGGTGATACGGCGATCGTGGAATCATTGCGGGGAAGCATTTCCATGAAGGCCCGGGTGACTGAGGGCATCCTCCCCGAAGTCGTGCATTTGCCTCATGGCTGGCGTCATGCAGACTGTAATCTGCTCACCGACCATGCGCAGCGCGACCCCATTTCAGGGTTCCCGGGATTAAAGTCATCGCTGTGCAGGGTGAGAAAG
>Ga0209253_10003711_pt1 | contig 13368 bp, 14 predicted proteins | sample FrelakmetBRP12BR_FD_187145 | JGI IMG/M metagenome (GOLD analysis project Ga0209253, IMG submission 187145) | Freshwater lake sediment microbial communities from the University of Notre Dame, USA, for methane emissions studies - BRP12 BR (SPAdes)... | ecosystem: Environmental > Aquatic >...
CGGGGCATAGGCCGCTGCCGAGCTTCACGGGGATGTACGACAGCGGTCACACCGATACGTCAGAGCGCGTGGACGAGCTGCTCTGGACGGACCCGCACGATTGATCCTCGCCGATACCGGCGCCCTCTACGCGCTCGCTGACCGGCGTGACGCCTGGTACGAGAGGATGCGGCGCTACTGGGAGGACAACGCGGAGCCGTGGCTCGTACCCGTGTCGGTGGTGACGGAGACAGCCTTCCTCTACGCGCGGCGCCTCGGGCCGGGCGCGGAAGCAGACTTCGTCGGCTCGCTGGCGGCGGGGGTGTTCCCGGTCGAAGTGCTCGAGAGCGCCGACTATGCGCGGGCCGCCGACCTGATCCGCGCCTACGCCGACCTCCCCCTCGGCTTCGTGGACGCGTCCATCGTGGCGATGGCGGAGCGACTCGACGTCGGCACGCTGGTGACGACCGACCGGCGGCACTTCGCCGTGGTGCGGCCGGCGCACGTGCCGCGGCTCAGGCTGGTGCCGTAGGGTCGGCTCGCGCGCGTACCCCCGCTCCTTGCGCTCGCTACACCCTGACCGACAGTCCGATGAGCAGCTGCGCCGCCCAGTACGTCGCGAAGACGACGGGCTGTGCGAGGCGGAACGGCCGGCGGAAGCGGTCGATGGCCAGGATGCTGTCCGACGCGAGGAAGAGGCACGCCCCCGCGAGCGCCGTGACGGCGCTGGGGTAGGGCACGACGGGCGACTGCGCGCGCACCGCCGCGCGCCACGCCATCACGACGATCACCGCCACGTACGCGACGACGGCGCCCCTGAGCACCGCGCCGTGCAAGCCCCGCCACAGGAAGACCACCACCATCAGACCGAAGAACGCGAACGGCGCGAGCCACACGAGCTGCGCGGGCGCGAAGCCCACGCCGAGGGTGAACGCCCAGACGTAGGCGACGTGGGCGCACAGGAAGCTCGCGAGGCCCCACAGAAACTTGTTCCCCGGCAGCATCAGGAAGACGTCGCCGGCGAGCGACAGCGCGAGACCGAGCAGCACGACCTCCTGGTAGCGCCGCATCGCGGGCGCGAAGAGCCACAGCGTGGCGACGATGATGAGGACGGTCGTGAGGGGCTTGAAGAGGAAGATGCCGCGGCGGTCCGCGCGGTACGCGGCGACCATCGCGAGGGACGCGGAGGCGGAAACGGCGAGGATCGCCAGGAGAACGGAGAGCACGAGGCGAATCTACGTGTTTTGACGCGCAGTGGTACCAAGTGACCCGGTAGGCAGTCCGCTCCGAACCGAAGGCGGGCCAGTATCAAGTGCTGCACTTGACACTAGCCCACCACCGCGTCGGGAATGACTTGTCACTCGTTACTGTCCCACCACTTGGCGTCTGCGCGTCTGCCCACTACTGAGTACTCCGTTCCTGCCTACTGCTTCGGGCGCACCCATCTCACGTTCGGGCTCCTCGCCGCGGCCGCCTCGTCGAACCGGCTGACGGGCGTGGTGCGCGGCGCCGCGGTGAGCAGCTCCGGCGTGTGCTCGGCCTCGTCGGCGATCTGGAGCAGCGCGTCGGCGAAGCGGTCCAGGTCCTCCTTCGTCTCCGTCTCCGTCGGCTCGATCATCAGCGCCTCGGGGACGATGAGGGGGAAGTAGACCGTCGGCGCGTGGAAGCCGAACTCGAGCAGGCGCTTCGCGATGTCCAGCGTCTTGATGCCGAACTGCTTGAAGGGCGTGCCGGTGGCAACGCACTCGTGCATGCCGCGGCCGTAGGGCATCGGGTACTTGTGCTCGATGCGCGCGGCGAGGTAGTTGGCGTTCAATACGGCGCCTTGCGCCGTCTCCTTGATGCCCTCGCGGCCCAGCTTGGCGATGTAGGTGTAGGCGCGCACCATCACGCCGAAGTTGCCGAAGTAGCCGTGCAGCTTCCCGATGCTCTGCTTCCGGCCCCACAAGCGCCGGTACCGCCCGTCCTCCTTCACCACCACGGGAACCGGCAGGAACGGCTCGAGGAACTTCTTCACCGCCACGGGGCCCGAGCCCGGCCCGCCGCCGCCGTGCGGCGTCGAGAAGGTCTTGTGCAGGTTGAAGTGCATCACGTCCACGCCGAAGTCGCCGGGGCGCGTGATGCCGATGAGGGCGTTCATGTTCGCCCCGTCCATGTAGAGCAGGGCGCCGGCGTCGTGGACCAGCTTCGCGACCTCCACGACCTCGGTCTCGAAGCGGCCGATGGTGCTCGGGTTGGTGAGCATCAGCGCGGCGACGTCCGGCCCGAGCGCCGCCTTGAGGGCGGCGAGGTCCGTGAGGCCCTTCGCATTGGACCTGATGCCCCGCACCGTGAAGCCGGCGAGCGCCGCAGTGGCGGGGTTGGTGCCGTGTGCGGAGTCGGGGACGATGACGACCTTGCGGGCAGTGTCGCCGCGCGACTTGTGGTACGCGGCGACGAGGAAGATGCCCGTCATCTCGCCCTGCGCGCCCGCCGAGGGCTCGAGGGTGATGGCGTCCATCCCGCAGATCTCCTTGAGCCACTCGCCCAGCTCGTGCATCAGCGCGAGGGCGCCCTGCGCCTGTGAATCGGGGGCCATCGGGTGTAGGCCGAGGAACCCGGGCAGCCGCGCCATGTCCTCGTTCACCTTGGGGTTGTACTTCATCGTGCACGACCCCAGGGGGTAGAGCGCGCGGTCCACGTGGTGGTTCTTGAGCGAGAGCTCGATGTAGTGCCGCACCACCCCGAACTCCGGCACCTCCGGGAGGTCCGGCGCTTTGGCGCCGAGCGCGCCTTTGGGCAGGACGTCGGCGGCGCGCTTGGGCGCGATGGGCTTCGGCACCGAGGTGCCGGGGCGGCCTTCGCGGGAGCGCTCGAAGATCAGGGGCGTCGGGATCGGTTGCAGGGGGAAGGCCGGCATAGACTCCTCAGAAGCTGTATGACGCACCGGGCTGGAGGACGACGACCTCCGCGCGGGTGCCGACTTGGGTCTTGAACGCCATCGGGTCCGCTTCGATGACGGGGAACGTGCCGAAGTGCATCGGGATCGCGACCTTCGGCTTCACGAACTCCACGGCGCGGACGGCGTCCTCGATGCCCATCGTATAGTTGTCGCCGATGGGCAGGCACATCACGTCCACGCGTCCCTGAAGGAGTTGCATGTCCATCGTGAGCGCCGTGTCGCCCGTGTGATAGACGGTCTTGCCGCCCAGCGTCACGAGGAAGCCGCACGGGAAGGTGGTGTACTTCTCGCCGCCCGGCGCGTCCACGGTGCCGCCGTGGATGGCGACGACCAGCTTCACGCGGCCGAACGGGAACTCGTGCGCGCCGCCGATGTGCATCGCGTGCACGAAGGGCACCTGCTGGGCGGCGCAGTACAACGCCAGTTCGTTGGGCGCCACCAGCGTGGCGCCGTGCTGCTTCGCGAGCGCGATGGCGTCGCCGAGGTGGTCGCCGTGTCCGTGGGTGAGGAGGATCGCGTCGAGGCGCCCCAGCTTCGCCGGCCCGATGTCCGCCTTCGGGTTCCCGGTCAGGAACGGGTCGATCACGAGCCGCTTCCCGCCGTGCTCCAGCTCGAAGCACGCGTGTCCGTGGAAGGTGAGTTTCGGCATCGTCGCCTCCCGCTCAGGCCTGCTTCAGGACCTCGACCAGCTTGTCCACTTCCTCGGCCGTCCGCTTCTCCGTGACGGCGATGAGGAGAGCGCTCGCGTGCTCCATCGGGGTGGCGAAGCGATCGAGCGCCACGCCCGGCAGGATGCCCTTCTGCGCCGCGCGGTGGATGATCTCCGCGGCGGGCTTGGGCGTCGTGACGGCGAACTCGTTGAAGAATGCGCCGCCCGGGCAGAGGGGCGCGTAGCCCGGGATCCTGGTCACGCGGTCGTAGACCTCGTGCGCATTCACCGTCGAGGCCTCGGCCACGCCGCGCAGGCCCTGCTTGCCCATGGTGGCGCAGTAGACCGTGGCGGCCAGCGCCATCAGCGCCTGGTTCGTGCAGATGTTGCTGGTGGCCTTCTCGCGGCGGATGTGCTGCTCGCGCGTCTGAAGTGTGAGCACGTAGCCGCGGCGGCCGTCGTGGTCCTCGGCGAGGCCCGCGATGCGGCCGGGCATCAGCCGGATGAACTCGTGCTTCGCGGCCATCAGTCCGAGGGCCGGCCCGCCGAAGCTCATCGGGATGCCGAGGGGCTGGCCCTCGGCGACGGCGATGTCCGCGCCCACGTCGCCCGGTCGCGTGAGAAGCCCCATCGCGATGGGATTGAAGGCCACCACGAGGAGCGCGCCCGCCTCGTGCGCGAGCTTGGCGCACGCGTCGAGGTCTTCGATGACGCCGAGGAAGTTGGGCTGCTGCACGACGAGGCACGACGCCGTGGCGAGGAGGGGCCGCGCGGCGGCGAGGTCCAGCGTGCCGTCGGTGTTGCGCGGCGCGCTCAGTACCTTGCGGCCCGTGGCGGCGAGGTACGTCTCCGTGACGCGGCGGAAGTGCGGGTGCACCGCGTGGGCGAGGAGGACGTCATTCCGGTCCTTCTTCACGCCGCCGGAGAGGATCGCGGCCTCGGCGCATGCGCTGGCGCCGTCGTACATCGAGGCGTTCGCGACGTCCATCCCGGCCAGCTCGCAGACCATCGTCTGGAACTCGTAGATGACCTGGAGGGTGCCCTGCGAGACCTCCGCCTGGTAGGGCGTGTAGGCGGTGTAGAACTCCGACCGGCGGAGCATGTGGTCCACCGTGGCCGGGATCCAGTGGTCGTAGACGCCGGCGCCCGCGAAGCAGGCGAGCGGCGTGTTCCTGTCGGCGAGGCCCGAGACCAGCCGGACGGTGTCCCACTCGGAGCGCTCCGGGGGGACGAGCTTGAGGTCCGGGGAGCGGAGCGCGGGCGCGATGTCGGCGAAGAGGTCGTCGAGCGACTTGGCGCCGATCGTCGCGAGCATCGCGCGGACGTCGGCGTCGCTATGCGGGACGTAGGACATAAGGGATCTGTCTCTGCCTGATGAAGCAACGCCCCGGACCGTGGCCCGGGGCGCCGCAGTTACTGGCCGATGTGGGCCGCGTAGTCCGCCGGCCCAAGGAGTGCGTCGAGCTCCGCGGGGTTCTTGATCTTGAGCCGGACCATCCACCCGGCGCCGTACGGATCCTTGTTCACCACCGAGGGGTCGCCCTCGATGGCGGTGTTGATCTCCACGACCTCACCCGAGACCGGGCAGTAGATCTCGGAGACGGCCTTCACCGCCTCGATGGTGCCGAGGACCTCCATCTTGCCGAACTTGGCGCCGACCTGGGGGAGGTCCACGTAGACGACGTCGCCGAGCTCGTGGCAGGCGTAGTCGGTGATGCCGATCTCGACGATGTCGCCGGCATCCATCTTGTGGACGTACTCGTGCTCTTCCGTGAAGAGCAGGTGCTTCGGGACCTGGGTCTCCATCCTCGGACCGCCTGACGAAGGTTGGTTGTCCTGCCGCCCCTACGCTATTGGGGCGTTCCAGTGGTGTCAAGCGAAAAGAAATCGGTCACGGGGGCCGCCGATCCGGGCCGGAATCCCTCGCGAGCGAACACCTCGCGGGCCACGCGTTCGCGCCATTCCGGCGTGTCCAGCGGCACCGGATAGTGCTGCGACGCGTGGCAGCGGATCGCCGCCTCCTTCACGTCGAGCCACGGCCGCCCGTCGAGCCGTGCCGCAATCTCCGGGCCGGGCCGTCCGAAGAACGACCGCCCTTCCAGCCGCGCCGCCGTCTCCTCCGTGATCGCCACACACCAGAGGGGGCAGGGACGCCCCGCGGCCTCCCACGCCCGCCGGGTCCAATGGTACACCGCCCGGTGGTCGGGATGCCCCGAGACGCCGTCCTCACCGAATGTCACGAGGGCGTCGGGGCGCGTCCGCCGGATGGCCTCGGCGACCTTGGCGACGGCGCGGGCGTCGTCCGGGTCGAGCGTCCTGTCGCGGTAGCGCAGCAGCTCCAGCGTCCGCACGCCGAGGGTGAGGCACGCCTCGAGGAGTTCCCCTTCGCGGTGCCGACGGAGCGCGTCGGCGTCCTCGTGGCCGCCGCGGCGCCGCGCCGCCTCGCCGCCCGTGGCGCAGACCACGTGCACGGACAAGCCGGCCTCGGCGTAGCGGGCCAGGGTGGGACCGGGGCCGTAGGTCTCGTCGTCGGGGTGGGCGAAGACGGCGAGGAGGGAGGCGGGCCGCGCGGCGCCGAGCGCCCGCCGCGCCGCGAGCGCGCGGATGCCCTGCCAGGCCTCGAGGAGGCGGGCTTCGAGATCGGCTCGCGAGCCGTCGTTGTCCACGACGAAGGGGCTCTTCAGCCGCTTGGGGCCGCTCGGGAGCTGCGCACGGATGATGGCGTCGGCTTCGTCGGCGGAGAGGCCGCGCTCCCGCACGATGCGCTCGCGGCGCAGGGCGCCGGGCGCATCCACGAGCAGGATGCAGTCGAAGTCGGCGGGGTCCCGCACCTCGAAGAGGAGCGGTACGTCCACCACTACGACCAGGTCGCCGGCGGCGAACGCCGCCCGGGCGAGCTCGTCGGCTCGCCGGCGCACCCACGGGTGGACGATGGCGTTGAGTGCCGACCGCTCGGCGGCGTCCGTCATCACGCGGCGGCGGAGCGCGGCGCGGTCGAGAGCGCCGTCGGGCAGCAGGAGTCCGCGGCCGAAACGCTCGAGGATCGCGGCGAGGCCCGGCGTGCCGGGCGCCACGGCCTCGCGAGCCAGGACATCGGAGTCGACGACCGTGGCGCCCCACAGTGCCAGCAAGGCGAGGGCGCTGGACTTGCCGGCCGCGACGTTGCCGGTCAGGCCGACGAGCACGGGCGCACCGGCGTGCGAGCGTGCCGGCGTTCCGGGCGAACCCGGTACGCCCTACAGCAGACTGCCCTGTCCCTCATCCTTGCGTGGTACCTCGTGGCAATGACGGCAGCGCGCCTCGTAGGATTCGCGGCCACCTACCATGATCGTCGGGGAGTCGTACGGAGCGGGCTTGCCGTTCACGAGCCGCTGGTTGCGCGAGGCGGGCCCGCCGCAGACGACGCAGATGGCGTAGAGCTTGTCCACGACCTCGGCGGCGGCCATCAGCTCCGGCATCGAGCCGAAGGGCTCGGCGCGGAAGTCGCTGTCGATGCCCGCCACGACCACGCGCACCCCGCGCTTGGCCAGGGCGTTCGCGACGGCGACGACGCCCCTGTCCAGGAACTGCGCCTCGTCGATCGCCACGACCTCGGTGCCGGGCCGCAGCTTCTCCATAATCTCGATGGAGGTCTGGACCGGCTCCGCTTCCACGATGGTGCCGTCGTGGCTGCTCACCGTGTAGAGCCCGCCGTAGCGCTCGTCGAGATGGGACTTGAAGACCTGCACCTTCTTCTTGGCGATCACCGCTCGGCGCATGCGGCGGATGAGCTCCTCGCTCTTGCCGCTGAACATCACGCCGGAGATGACCTCGATCCAGCCGGGCTTCGTGCCGTGGAACATGTGCGATCCCGATGGCGGTGGGAGAGGCGGACGCGAAAGTAGGTGCGCCGGGGGAGCAGCGTCAAGCGAGGCGGCCGACTCAGATCGCCTGAAACCTCAGGACTAGCTTAGGATTCGTCATATCGCGGCATGGGAGACGAGCTACCCATCGGAGGGCGGCCTATGAAGCAGTATGCACGTTACTTCGACTATGAGCGCGACCTGGGACGCGGCGTCGTGTCTCCGTTTCTGCGGGAGCGGGGACTGTCGCTGGACGGCGGGGGTGTCCTGGATGTGGGTTGCGGCGAAGGTGGCGTGCTCGCGGGCCTGGCGGAGGGGTTCAGGTTCAGAGGTCTTGGCATTGACTACGATGAGGAGGCAGTCCGCCGGGCGGAACCGGTGGCAGGCTGTCGATTCGATCAGGGCGATTTCTATTCCTACGAATTTGACGAGACGTATGACTTCATCTTGGTTCGGGACGTCTTGGAGCATTGCGGCGACGCGGACGGCATGCTGAAACGAGCGGCCGCTCTGCTGAGCCAGGGGGGAAGGATATACGTCACCTACACACCGTATCTGTCCCCCTTCGGCGGGCATCAGCACAATGGGAGCGGCCCCTTTTCCAACGTCCCTTACCTGCAGGCTCTGCCGGAGGCCCTGTTCTTGCGCTTGATCCAGGTGAAAGGCAATTGGTACAAGGGTTCGAGCCAGCTCTTGAAGGATTTGCGGCAGATCCGGCGGACGAGACTCACGACGGGAGCGGTGAAACGGGCCGCATGCAAAGCCGGCCTCACGGTGGAGTTCCTGCGCGCGTTCGTCTTCCGGCCGGATTACCGATACAGGTTCGGACTGCCGACCATCAGGCTCCCCTCGTTCCTGGGCGTGAATACTCTCACCGATACTGTGAGCACCGGCGTCGAAGTACTGCTGCGGAAGCAGCATTCGACGTGACATCGCTGTCGCTGCGCGCGGTGCTGTTCGGATGAGGGTCGGCCTCCTTCTCTGGACCGTCGGCAACCTCTACGTCCTCTGGCGCGCCTGGACGGTGCCGCTGCTGGCGCGGCGGGTTCCGCGCTGGCTCCTCGTCGCTCTCGCCGTCCTGCTCTGGGGGAGCTACTTCGCCGCCCGCGGACTCGAGAGCGTGCTGCTGCCCGCCGTCGTGGGTCCGCTGGAGCTGGTGGGTGCGGACTGGATGGCGGTGCTCTTCTGGTCGGCGGCGGGGCTGCTCGTCGTGGACGTCGTCACGGCGTTCGGCTTCCTGTTCCGCCGCTGGGCGCCCACCGCGCGCGGCGGGGCGCTGGCCCTGGCGGGCATCTTGGCGGTGATCGCGGTGGTCCAGGGCACGCGCGCGCCGGTGGTGCGCGACTACGAGGTGCGGCTCGCCGGCCTGCCGCGCGACGCCGACGGGACGGTGGTCGTCGCGATCTCCGACCTGCACCTGGGCACGCTGATCGGCGAGCGGTGGCTCGCCGCACGGGTGCGGCAGGTGGCGGACCTGCGGCCCGACGCCATCGTGGTGCTGGGCGACGTCCTGGAGGGGGACACGCCGTCGGAGTCGGCTTTGCTGCCGGGCCTGCGCAGCCTCTCGGCGCCGCTCGGCGTCTGGGCCGTCAACGGGAACCACGAGCACTACGGCCGGCAGGGCGGCGGCTCGGGCCGGCTGGAGGAGGCGGGCCTCCGCGTGCTGGTGAACCAGTGGGCGGTGGTGCGGCCCGGCCTGGTCTTCGCGGGGGTCGAAGACCTCACGCGCCACGGCCGCGGCCGGACGACCGTCGCCGATCCGATCGGCCAGGCGCTCGCGGGGCGCCCCGCGAACGCGGCCACGGTGCTCCTCTCGCACAGCCCGCTGCAGGCGGAGCGTGCGGCGCGCGGCGGTGCCGGACTGATGCTCGGCGCGCACACGCACGACGGACAGATCTGGCCGTTCGGCTACTTCACCGCGCGCAACTACCCGCTGATGGGCGGGCGGTACGACATCGAGGGGATGCCGGTGATCGTCTGCCGCGGCACGGGGACGTGGGGGCCTCGGATGCGCCTGTGGCGGCCCGGCGAGATCGTCCGGATTACGCTGCGGTCGGCGACGTGAGCGCGGGCGGCGCCCGTGCCTAGCCGCCGCCTGATCGTCAACGCCGACGACTTCGGGCTCGCCTCAGGCGTCAACGAGGGCGTCCAGGAAGCCGTCGAGGCGGGCGTGGTCACGTCGGCCACGATGATGGTCAACACCCCCGGCTTCGACGACGCCGTGCGCCGCGCCGCCGGACTCGGGGCGCGCCTCGGCGTCGGTCTCCACTTCAACCTCACCACCGGCGCGCCCGTCGCGCCCGCCGCGGCGGTGCGGAGCCTGGTGGACGCTGCGGGGCGCTTCCTCCCCCTCGCCGCGCTGCTGCGGCGCGCCCTGGCCGGCGGTGTGCGGCCAGACGAGGTACGCCGCGAGGCGGAGGCGCAGTTCGCGCGGCTCCGGGCGGCGGGCATCGTGCCCACCCACGCCGACAGCCACCGCCACGTGCACGCCTTCCCGGCGATGCGCGGCGCGTTCGTGGCGGCGGCTGCTGCGGCGGGCGTGCGCGCGGTCCGCCGGCCCCTCGAGCCGTTGTGGGCGCGGCCGGCGAACGCTGCGGGCGTGGTGAAGCGCGCGCTCCTCGCCGCGGCGTGGGCGGCGCCCTCGCGCGGGCCGCGCCCAGTGCCGGGGACCGCGTCCTTCCGCGGCATCGTGCTCCTCGGCGTGACCAGCTTCGAGGCGGATCTGCTGGCGTTGCTCGACGCGCTGCCGGAGGGGAGCACCGAGCTGATGGTGCACCCGGGGAGGAACGACCCGTCGGTGGCAGGGTGGGACACGTACATCGCTGAGCGCGCGGTCGAGCTGGCGGCGCTCGTCTCGGCGCCGGTGCGCGGGCGTTTCGGGCGCGGCGACCTCGTCCTCACGCGCTTCGGCGCGGCGTGACGCCGGCTCAGGAGGGTCGCTCGTCCGCGCCGAAGTTGATGGCCTCGTCGACGATGTAGTGCGGGCGCCCCTTAACCTCTTCGTATATTCCGCCGATATACGCTCCGAGGATCCCCATGAAGGTCAGCTGCACTCCGCTGAACAGGAGCAGGAGCGTCACGATCGTGGCGTAGCCGGATGGCAAGCTGCGGTCGGTGAAGTAGCTGACCACGGTGACCACGCCATACGAGAAACTGAGGATCGCGAAGCCGATGCCCACGAAGATCCCCATGCGCAGCGGCTTGGTGCTGAAGGACAGGATGCCCGCCGTCCCCAGCGCCATCATGCGGGACAGCGAGTACTTGCTGCGGCCGGCCGCGCGCTTGGCGGGGCTGTACTCGACGGCGACCTGGTTGAAGCCGACCCAACTGAGGATGCCACGCAGGAACACGCCACGCTCGCGAATCTGCTCGCGCAACGTGCGCGCCACGCGGGCGGAGATCAGCCGGAAGTCCGCGGCGTTCCGCTGCACGGGGATGCTGGAGAGATACCCCAGCGCGCGGTAGAACAGGTTCCCGAGGAGCCGGCGCGCCCTGCCGATCTCCGCGGAATCCCTCCGCACCGTGAAGACCACGTCGCTCCCGCGTTCGAACTGGGCCAGCAGCTCCGGGATCAGCTCGGGGGGGTGCTGGAGGTCGCTGTCCATCATGATGATGGCGTCCGCGTCGCCGGCGTGGTCGATCCCGGCCAGCAACGACATCTGGTGGCCGAAGCGCGAGGACAGCACGAGGACCTGCACGTCCCGATCGCGCTCCGCGATGCGCCGGAGCACCACCATCGTGTCATCGGTGCAGCGGTCGACGACGAACAGGATGCGGGACGCGTACCGATCCCGCACCGTGCCAAGGGCCTCCTTGGTCCGTTCGTAGAAGGCCGCGATCACCTCTTGTTCGTTGTACACCGGCGCGACGACCGTCACGCGGCGGCGCCCGGAGGGAAGGCCGGCGGCGGCGTCAGGCATCGGCGAGCGCTCGCGTCTTGGAGAGGTCCGCATAGATCGTGGGAACGTCGGTACCCATGCGCGTCGGTCGCTCCGGCGCCTCCCGGACGACCCCTGGGTCGATCGAGGCCTCCCGCAGCAGCCGCGCCAACAGCTCGCGCATGACGATGGGTCGGCCGGAGGCCACGTGATAGACCTCGCCCCTCACGCCCTTGTCGGCGATGAGGAGCAGCTGGTCGAGGGCCTGCTCGCCATCCACGTAGTCGCGCGTGCTGGACAGGTTCCCGAACTCGAGGCTCGTGATCTCGCCTCGCTGGAACTGCGCGATCAGGCGCTCCGCCCGGCCGACGAAGAGGTGCTCCGAGAGCCCCGGCGCGAGGAAGTTGAACGGCCGCGCCACGACGATGTCGACCGCGTGGTGCGCGGCGTAGAACGCGGCGATCTGCGTCTGGAACGCCTTCGTCACTCCGTAGACGGACACGGGCCGCAGCACGCGCGCTTCGGACACCGGGTTCTCGGCAGGCGCAACCAATCCGTACTCCGCGGCGCTGCCGATGACGACGAGGCGCGAGCGCAGTCCGCATCGGCGGACCGCCTCACACAGGAAGCGCGCCCCGTCGGCGTTGACCGACCGGGCCTGCTCGAAGTCGCCCGAGGCGCTGCCGGCCAGGTGAAAGATCCGGTCCGGCCGCGTCTGGTCGACGAGCGCGGTCACCGCGTCGGCGTCGGCGACGTCACACACGAAGAAGCCGGGGGCGTCGCTGGGCGTGAGGTCCGCCCCGAGGACCTCCGCGCCGCCCTCGTCCGCGAGCCGGCGGCACAAGAGGCCGCCCAACGCCCCGCTGGCTCCGGTCACCAGCACTCTCATGCGATGCCGATCCCCAACCGCGCGGCCAGCGTCTCGAAGTGCTCGTCCGCGTACTCGTAGTCCTCCGGGCGGCCGATGTCGAGCCAGTAGCCGTCGAACGGCACCACCTTCACACGGCGGCCGTGCGCGAGGCTGTCGAGCATCAGGTTGTCGAATCCGTACGGCCGGCCTCGCTCGAGCGCCGCGGTCACCCGGCGGTTGAGGCAGAAGACCCCCATGCTGACGTCGAAGGGGAGCGAGGGCTTCTCCTCGAAGTGCACCAGGTCGTGGGCGGCGTTGTACCGCAGGACGCCGAAATCGACGTGGACGACCCGCCGGAACACCGCGACCGAGACGTCGTCGCCGCGCGCGACGTGCGCCTCGAGGAAGGCCCGGTAATCCAGGTCGCAGAGGACGTCGCCGTTCATGACCAGGAAGTCGTCCGGGAGGTCAGGGATCAGCGTCAGCGGTCCGATGGTGCTGAGCGGCTGGTCTTCGAGCGAGTAGTCGAGCCGGAGGTCCCAGCGCGACCCGTCGCCGAAATACGCCTGGACGAGCTGCGACAGGTGGTTCACCGCCAGCGTGACGTGCGTGAACCCGGCCTTCGCCAGCTGCATCAGGACGATCTCGAGGACCGAGTAGCGACCGCCCAGCGGGACCAACGGCTTCGGGATCAACGTGGTGTAGGGCCGCAGCCTGGTGCCCTTCCCGCCGGCGAGGATGACGGCACGCATCGGTCCGCCTACAGGTTGTAGAGCCAGGCCTTGTACCTGGCGAGGTTGGCGGGGTCCCGGAACCACTTGATCGTCTCGCGAAGGCCCGCCTCGAGGTCGTACTCCGCACGCCAGCCGGTCAGCCGGACGAGCTTGGCGTTGTCGCCGATCAGCCGCTGGACCTCCGACTTGTCGGGGCGCACACGCGCGTCGTCGGTGACGATGCGCGCGGCAGGCTGCAGCTCGCGGATGAGGACCTGGGCGATGTCCCCGATGGAGTGCTCCGTCCCCGTGGCGATGTTCACTTCCTCGCCGATCGCTTCGTCGGCCCCCGCCAGTGCGACGAACCCCCGGACAGTGTCCCTGACGTAGGTGAAGTCCCGCGTGGGCGTCACGCTTCCCAGCCGGAGCTCGGTCGCGCCGCTCAGCAATTGCGTGATGATCGTGGGGATCACGGCCCGGGCGGATTGGCGCGGCCCGTAGGTGTTGAAGGGCCGG
>Ga0209253_10003713_pt1 | contig 13363 bp, 13 predicted proteins | sample FrelakmetBRP12BR_FD_187145 | JGI IMG/M metagenome (GOLD analysis project Ga0209253, IMG submission 187145) | Freshwater lake sediment microbial communities from the University of Notre Dame, USA, for methane emissions studies - BRP12 BR (SPAdes)... | ecosystem: Environmental > Aquatic >...
CCAGCGGCGGCAGCAGCGGCGGCGAGTCCCGGATCCGGTAGTCCACGGTCTCGAGCCGCACCGCGATCGGGCCGATCTCGCCGGACGCGCCGCCGCCGACCGTGTAGCCTCCGTACACCTTCCCGCCCTGCAGCGAGAGGTCCCAGCCGCGCCGGGTCGCATACAGCCTCCCGAGCAGCGCCGAACCGAACCAGTCCGCACCGGTCTGCTCGGTGCGCCCGCCGAGCACCGCCAGCGTTCCGAGCGTCCGCCCCGCCGCGCCGACCAGCGTCAGCCCCGAGAAGCGGCCGAGCCGCACGTCGACTCGCGCGGCGTCGACGCCCGGCTTGTAGTCCTGGTCGAACTGCCGCGGGTCGAAGGGCAGGAAGACGTCGAGCGGATTCCACAGATACGCCTTGCCGAAGGTGATGGCCTGGCGGCCGACGGTCACGTCGGCCCACGGCAGCGCGACCGTCACGTTGGCGCGGTCGAGCACGAGCCGCACCGCCAGGGTGTCGGTCGTGTGCTGCGCCCAGAGCGCGTCGAGCGCCCGGTAGCGCAGGTCGCCGGCGACCAGGCTGAAGGGCGTCGTCTCCTGTCCGGCGCGGGTCGATCCGTAGTCCACGCCCTCGACGGCGTGCAGCTCGAAGGCCAGCCACGGCGCCGGACGGCCGGCGACCACCGCCCGCAGCAGGGTCTGCGACAGGGCCGTCGTGTCCGCGCTTTCGGGCACCCCGGGGATGCGCACGCCGCCGACCGCCGCGGCGATCGAGCGGACGTTGGCGTCGAGCCCGATCGGCCCGTCGGTCGCACCGAGGAGCGCGTGCGCCGGCGCGGCCGGCGCCACGGCTGCCGCCGCGAGCAGGGCCGCGACCCCGCGGAGCAGGCGAGCCGGAGCGGGCCCGCGTCCTGCACCCCGTGCGCTCCGCCGCCTCGAGCCCCGCTCCACCAGGCGCCCCTACGACCCGTCGAGCACGTCCTGCGGCGGTCCGTCCGCCACCACGCGGCCGTCGTGCAGGCGGATCAGGCGCTCGGCGCGCTCCATCACCGCGCGGTCGTGGGTCGAGAACAGGAAGGTCGTCCGCTTGCTCTCGTGCAGCCCGTGCATGAGCTCCAGCAGCGCGGCGCCGGTGGCCGAGTCGACGTTGGCCGTGGGCTCGTCGGCGAGCACGAGCGCCGGCTCGGCGACGATCGCGCGCGCGATCGCGACGCGCTGCTGCTGCCCGCCCGAGAGCTCGCGCGGGAAACGGTGCTCGAGGCCGCCGAGCCCGACGTCGGCGAGCATCGCCCGCACGCGCTGCCGCCGCTCGCGCGCGGGCACGCCCTGCAGCACGAGGACGTACTCGGCGTTCTCGAAGGCCGTGAGCACGGGGACCAGGTTGAAGCTCTGGAACACGAACCCGATCCGGTCGCGCCGCAGCCGTGACAGCTGGCTGCCCGTGAGCGTCGCCAGGTCCCGCCCGTCCACCTCGACCGTGCCCGCCGTGGGGTGGTCGAGCGCACCGATCAGGTTGAGGAGCGTGCTCTTGCCCGACCCCGACGGCCCGGCCATCGCCGCAAAGTCGCCGCGCGCGAGCACGAGGTCGACGCCGCGCAGCGCGTGCGTCGCCGCGTCGCCCTCGCCGTACACCTTGGTCACGCCGGTCATGCGCACGATCGCGTCCATCGCTCAGCGCAGGACCTCCGCGAGGTCGACCTGCGTCGCCCGCCGCGCGGGCCACAGGCTCACCAGGATGGTGGCGGAGAAGACCAGCCCGGCGAGCGTCGCCAGGATGCGCAGTGTCGGTCGCGCGTGCAGGCGGGTGGAGAGGGCGAAGCCGGAGATCGTCATGCCGTGCTCGTAGAAGCGCGTGAGGTCGATGCCGTACACCTGCACGAGCCAGGCGAGCCCGCCGCCGAGGAGGAGGCCGGCGCCGCAGCCGAGGAGTCCGAGGAAGGCGGACTCGAGGACGAGCTGGCCCGCGAGCTGGCCAGGCGCCGTCCCGATCGCCAGCAGCACGGCGAACTCGCGCGTGCGCTCGAGCACCGACATGAGGATCGTGTTGAAGATCGTGCAGAGCACGAGGAAGAGCAGGATCCCCTGGTAGGTGCCGTCCGAGGTGCGGTCGAGCCGGATGAAGGCCGCGACCTCGGGGAGCACCTCCTGCCAGGGTCGCACCGCCGCCGACGGCGTGGTGACGATCCGGCGCACGTCGCGCACGGCGCGCTCGAGCGTGTCGGGATCGCGCAGCACGACGCCCAGCGCGGTCGCCTCGTCGGCCCCGAGCCCGTAGAGCCGTCTGACCGGGGCGATCGGGGCCTGGAGCAGATAGCCGTCCACCTCCTCGGCGCCCGTCTCGAACACGCCCTCCACCCGGAAGAGCGCCTCGACCATGGCGCCGCTGGCGTCGTTGGTCGCCAGCACGAGCTTCCTGCCGGGCGCCAGGCCGAGACGCTCGGCGAGGACGCGTCCCACGACCACGCGGGGCACGTCACCGGCGTCGAGGTAGCGGCCGGCGACCAGCCGGCGCGCCAGCGGCGAGGTCGTGACTTCGACCTCCGGCTCCACGCCCATCACCGCCACGCCGACGGCGCCGGCGCTCGAGCGCACCAGCCCCTGCCCGAGCACGAGGAGCTTGGTGGATTCGACCTCGGGCAGCGCCTCGATCGCCGCCCGCATCGCCCCGACCCCCGCGATCCGGAGGTGCACCTCGGGCGCGTCGCGGTAGTCGGCGTGCTCCACGGTCACGTGCCCCGCCTGCATGCGCACCGCGTCCTCGACCAGGCGGGTGTAGGTGCCCTCCGCCAGCGACACGAAGAGGATCACGAGGCCGAGGCCGAGGCCGATGGACGCGATCGTGATCAGCGTCCGGCGCCGGTGGCGCCAGAGGCTTCGCCATGCGATCCGCACCGTCACCGCCCGCCCTCTCACACGTGCTGCATCGCGCGGACGGGGTCGAGCCGGGCCACCAACGCGGCCGGGTAGAGCGCGGCCGCGACCGACGCGACCCACATGCCGACGATGGGGCCCACCAGCTCGCGGGGGACCAGCACTGCGCGCCACACGGGGTCGAAGGCCACGCCGCCGAACGAGAGGTCGCCACCCAGGCGGCTGGTGTCGATGCCGTGGCGCCCGAGCCAGACGGACAGGGCCACGCCGACGGCGGTGCCGACCACGCTGCCGACCACGGCCAGCAGCACCGACTCGGCAGCGACGTCGCCGGCCACCCGCAGCGGCGTCGCCCCGAGCGCCTTCTGCACCCCGAGCTCGCGGATGCGCTCGAAGGTGGCCATGAGCATCGTGTTCATCACCCCGAGGCCGGCCGCAACCATGAAGATCCCGCTGAAGATCCACATGGCGGCGTCGAACAGCGCGAGCATGTCGGCGAGGACGGGCAGGAGCTCGCGCCAGGTGCGCACGTCGGCGTCGGGCACCGCTGCGGCGATGCGCGCCTCGAGCACGTCGAGCGGCACGCGACCGCGGCCGTTGACGGCGATCTCGTGCACGCGGCCGCCCGAGACGAACAGCGCCTCGAAGTCGTCCCGGTGCACGATGGCGGCGCTCCGGTCGTTGGTCTCGCCCACCGCCTCGAGCACGCCCGTCACCGTGAAGAGCTCGTTGCCGAGCGACCCGTCGGCCGCCTGCACGACCACCACCAGCTCCGAGCCGACCTCGACACCGAGGGTGTGCGCCAGCTTCTTGCCCAGCACCACGCCGCCGGCGGGCTCGTCGCCGAGGAACGTGCCGTGCCAGACGTGCCTGGCGAGGTCGAAGGCGGTGCGCTCGCGGGCGGGATCGACGCCCCAGAAGAGGGCCCCGGCCGACCTGGCCTCGTGCGCCACCAGGCCGAAGCCGTAGCTGCGCGGCGCCGCGCCCGCGCCGAGCGCGCCGGCCGCCGCCAGCGCGGCTTCGGGCGCGCGGACGGTGGTGTAGAAGGAGCGGTCGACGAGGTAGCCGGCGCCGTGGGCCTGGACCTCGCCCACGCCCAGGTTGGTCGCGTTCGCCAGGGCGCCCACCATCATGCCGCGCATGAGGGCCCCGGCGACGATCAGCACCGCCGTGGCCAGTGCCACGGTGCCGAGCGTGATCGCCGTGCGGCGGCCGTTGCGCCACAGGTTGCGCCAGGCGAAGCGCAGCAGCATGGCGGCGCCCGCTAGCGCTCGAGCGCCCGCAGCGAGAAGGTGTCCCCGGCGAGCGCGAGGTCGAACTCGATCGCCTCCCATACGACCCGCGTCGACTCCGCGGGCGCGTCGGCCGGCACCACGGTCATCACCGTCGGCAGGTCGCGGCCGCCGAGCCGGCGCACGTCGGCATAGGTCATGGTGCGGGCGAGGCGCATGTCCTCGTCGTGGTAGGTCACGGCGAGGGGCAGCAGGTCGGCCGCGCGCACCAGGACGACCACCTTCCCCCACTCGACGGCCGCCTCGGGCTTCGGGTGGCAGGTGACCTCGATCACGCCGCGGCCGTCGCGCTCCCCCTCGAAGGTGATCTCGAAGTCGTAGTCCTCGGCCATGCGGCTGTCCTTCACCAGGTCGTCGTTGGTGAAGTGCGAGCCCATCCACGACGCGGACAGCATGGACGACGGCAGCTTGATGGTGCGCTTCACCTTGGGGAGGAAGTTCCACAGATCGTTGCCCACCTTGAGCGTCGCCGTGTCCTTCTCCTTCTGCGGCGCGAGGATGCGGATGAGCGACTTCTCCTTGCCCTCGGTCCAGAACTCGAGGGCGAGGGTGCGCGTCCAGTGGGCGGTGGTGACGGTCATGGCCGCGCGCCCGTGGCTCGAGCGGCCGCGGAACAGGTCGTCGACGTGGTCGAGGATGTCGCGGGCGCTGCGCGCCGCCGCCGCGCCGGCCGGCGCGCCGAGGCAGCCGAGGAGCGCGAGGACGACCGTCGCCCCGCTCGGGGCGCGGCCCGGCCTCGCGCTCACCCTGCACCTCCGCAGAGCGCTCGTCAGCGCCTGGCCGCCTTCTCGACGGAGATCGCCAGCGCCTCGGTGTAGGTGATCTCCACCAGGTCCCCTTCCTTCACCTTCTCCAGGTTCGCCGGGTTCCGGACCTTCACCGTGACCGACTTCCCCTCCGGACCGCGCAGCGTCGCCGTCTGCTTCTTGCGGTCGATCTTCGTGACCGTCGCCGTGATGGTCGTGGTCGTCGCGACGCCCCCCGCGGGCATCTGGCCCGGCTCCGCTCGTGTCACCTCGTCGGCCGTCGTCACGCCGGGCTTCGCCTCGCCCGGCGCCAGCAGCCGCACCGCCACCGACTCGTAGTAGCTGGCGGTCACCTCGTCGCCCTTCTTCACCTGCGGCAGGTTCCGCACCTCCGGCGAGACCCGGAAGGTCGTGGTCTCGCCGTCGGCCATGCGCAGCGTGACCATGCGGGTCTTCTGGTCGATGGCCTCGACGGTGGCCGTCTTCGTGACCACGGCGGTGGTCTCGAGGCCGTCCGCGCTGGTGGTCGTGGTCACCTCTGCGGCTGCGGTGGTCTTCGCGGGCGCCGCCTCCTTGGTCGCGGCGCAACCGGCGAGCGCCGCAACACAGGCGAGCGCCGCTCCGAGCGTGAGTCTGTCCCACATCGTTCCGTTCTCCTTCTGCCGTCGGCTGCCGTCCGGAGGGAGCCGGGCGCGGCGTCGATAGCGGACGGGCGGAGGGATGTCACGCGACGTGCCGTCGCGCCGGCACATGGCGAGGCCGCCGGACGTGCCGAGAGCTGACGCTCCACCGCCGCGGGGAGGCGGACTGGCGGACGCTCGTGGTCGGGCCGGGCGAGTCGGTCGAGCTGGCGAGCGTCAGCGTGCAGATCGCGGTCGACGACGTCTATCGCGAGGGGCTGGAAGACGCCTGAGCGAGCGCGCCACGCCGGCTGGAGTCGCGGCCGTCTCGCGCGCTATGAGGCCTCCATGCCCCGCGCCGCGCGCAGCGAGGTCCGCACCGGGCGCCTGCGCGCCGCCGACCCCTTCGAGCTGATCCGCTGGCTGGCGCGCTCGCAGACCGACCCGCGCAAGGCGCTGGCGGAGCTGGTGCAGAACTCGCTCGACGCCGGCGCCCACACCGTCACCATCACGCGCATGCGCGAGCGCGGGGTGGCGACCCTGCACGTGCTCGATCTGGGCGAGGGCGTCATCCCCGAGCTGCCTCGCGCCGAGGCGCTGGCGTACATCGCCACCCACATCGGCCACTCGCGCAAGCGCAACCTCACCCCCGAGCAACGGCGCGAGCTGCTCCTGCAGGGCCAGTACGGCATCGGCCTCCTCGGGTTCTGGTCGATCGGGACGGAGCTCGAGATCCGCTCGCAGGTCGTCGGCGAGGAGCCCTGGGTGCTGCGCATGTGGGAGGAACGTCCGAACTTCGAGCTGGCGCCGCTGCGCGGCCGCCTGCGGCTCGACGGCACCTGGACCGAGGTGGTCGTGCGCGGGCTGCACCGCCCGGCGCTCGCGACGCTCAGCGGCCGGCGGATCGGGGACTACCTGGCGGCCGAGCTGCGCGGGCAGCTCCTGCAGCGCGAGGTCGCGATCACGATCCACGACCGCATGGCACGCGGCCGCGCCCAGAAGGTCCGCCGCGTCGAGCCCGTGCGCTTCACCGGCGAGCGGCTCGAGCTGCCGGCGTCCATTCCGGTGCCGGGGCACGCCCCGGTCCGCGTCGACCTCTACCTCGCTCCCGAGGGTGGCGAGCCCGGACGGGTGAGCGTCGCCTGCGGCGGCACCGCCGTCTACGACGACATCGGCGCGGCCCTCGACGGCCGCTTCGCCGGCGATCCGTGGACCGGCGGCCGGATCGTGGGGCTGCTCGACTTTCCGGACTTCGCCGTCGCGCCCGGCTCGCGACGAGGAGTGCTGCTCGACGAGGCGGCCGACGCCTTCGCGCGCCTCGTGGAAACGGAGATCACCCCCCGCGTCCGCGACGCGCTCGCCGCCGACGAGCGCCGGCGTGCCGCGGCGGTCGAGGCCGACGTGGTGCAGAAGCTCGAACGCGCCTTCCGCGACCTGCCACGGGAGGCCCCGGAGTACGACTTCCTGAACCTCGGCGGGGGCGGCACGCCGACGGCCGGCACCTCGCCCGACGAGACCCCGCCGGCCGCCGGAGCCGACGTCGCAGCCGGGCCGGCGCCAGAGGCTGACGAGGCGCCGGCCGAGGAGCCCGCTGCGCCTCCCAGCCTCTTTCCGCCCGGCCCGCTCGACCGGGTCGCCGTCGTTCCCGCGCGCACGCGGGTCGAGCGCGGCGGCGAATGCCGGCTGCGCGCACGCGCCACCGACGCGGACGGCCGGCGCGTCGAGGACGTGGGGTACGCCTGGGCGCTGGCCGAGGGCGTGGGCGCGCTCGACGCCGACGACGCCCGTGCCACCTACCGGGCGGCGGACGAGACGGGTCGCGCGCGCGTGGCCGTCTGCGCCCGTCAGGGCGACCGCGAGCGCACCGCCGAGGCCGTCGTGGACGTCGTCGAGCAGCTGCCGTCCGAGGGGCCCCGCGCCGGCATCCCCGAGCCGGCCTTCCTCGACGACCCCGGCGGCGACTGGCGCTCGCGCGTCGCGGCCGGGCGCTGGGAGGTGAACGCGGCGCATCGCGACTACCGGGCCGCGGCCGCGTCGCCACGGCGCAAGCTCCGCTACCTCGCCGCGCTGCTCGCCAAGGAGATCGTGCTCCACTCCTATCCGCTGCCCCAGGGCGGACTGGTGCTCGAGCGCATGGTCGCGGTGCTCACGGTCGTCGAGCGCGGTCTCGAGCGCACCTGACCCAGCCGGGTCGGGCGCGGGGCGCCGGCTCCACCGCGCCGTCATGCGGCGGAGCTAGCCGACGAACTCGAGCGCGAGCTCCCGCCACCGCCCCGTCGCGCGCAACCGCGCCAGGTTCCCGAAGTGTCCCCCGAGCGTGCGGTTCACGAACACGACGTCGCGCGGGAAGCGGAGCTGCGACGCGTCGCGCGCGTGGGTGAGACCGAGGTCGAACAGGCGGGCGTAGATCGTGGGATCGGAGCCGAAGGTGTACGGCGGATCGGCGCGCAGCACGTCGAAGAAGAGCTCGACGAACGGCGTCGTCGTGGAGTCCGGCAGCGGCGAGCCGTCCGCGAAGCCGACCCCCATCTCTCGCAGGATGCCCGGGATGTCCGCCTTGCGCCCGTCGATCGCGGCCCGCATCACCTTGCCATAGCCCGTGGCGATCGCCTCCGGGACCTCCTTGGCGCAGCCGAAGTCGTAGACGACGATGCGGCCGTCGGGGAGGAACGCGAAGTTCGACAGGTTCGGGTCGGCGTGCAGGAGGTGGTGGACGAACAGCCCGCGCAATGCGAACTCGAACAGCGTGCGCCCCCAGCGATCGTGCAGTGCGGCGTCGTAGCGATCGGAGCACGCCTCGTCCGGGGGGATGCCGTCCACACGCTCCATGGTCAGCACGCGCGTCGTCGTCGCCTCGCGGACGACGGCCGGGATCACGATCCCCCGCACGCCGGCGTGCAGCGCCCGCATGCGCTCGATGGTGGCCGCCTCGCGCACGTAGTCGAGCTCCTCCAGCAGGCGCTCGCGGATCTCCTGCCAGATCGGGTCGAACTCGACGTCGGTGAAGAGCGCGACGAGGCCCTGGAACACGACGCGCAGGTTCTTCAGGTCGGCGCGGATGATCTGGTCGATCGCCGGGTACTGGATCTTCACCACCACGGCGCGCCCGTCGCGCAGCGTGGCGCGGTGCACCTGGCCGATCGAGGCCGCCGCGCAGGCCTCGGGCTCGAAGGCCGCGAACAGCGCGTCGAACTGCTTCAGCGCGCCGCGCGCCTCGAACTCCATCACCTCGGCCGGCACGGGCGGCGCCTTCGCCTGCAGCATCCGCAGCACCTCGCCAACCTCCGGCGGCAGCAGGTCGGCGTGCAGGCTCAGCATCTGCCCGACCTTCATCGCGCCGCCCTTCATCCGGCCGAGGGTCTCGGCGACGCGGGTGGCGTTGCGCACGAGCATCTCGGTGCGATGCGCGGCGCGCGCGACGTCCCCGCGGGCGACGTCGGCGATGCGCGATGCCACCAGGGAGGCGCCCACGCGGCCGGCGAGGCCGCCGAGCGTCCGGAACCGTCGAAAGGCGGAGGTGATCAGGTCGTCGTCGGGCACTGCGGCGGGTCTTTCCCTGGCCGGCTGTTTGCGCTCGTCCCTCAGCCCGGGATGGGCGGCAGGTCGTCGCTGCGCGCGAGCAACGCCTCGCGCACCGCGGGGTGCGCGATCGCGATGATCGCCTTGGCACGATCCCCCGCGGTCTTGCCGGCCAGCTCCGCCGCACCGTACTCCGTGATCACCACGTCCACCTGGTGGCGCGGCGTGGTGACGCAGGTGCCGAGCGGGAAGCGGCTCACGAGGCGCGAGACCCGACCCTGCGGGGTGTTCGCCGTCGACGGCAGGCAGATCAGCGACCGGCCCCCGTCGGAGAAGGCGGCGCCGGTGACGAAGTCCTCGTGGCCGCCGATCCCGGAGTGCTCGCGCTCGCTGATGCGGTCGGCGACCACCTGCCCGACCACGTCGACCGAGAGCGCGCCGTTGATCGAGATCATGCGCCGGTTGCGCGCGATCACCGACGGATCGTTGGTCTGGTCGACGGGCAGGAAGCGCACGGCCTCGTTGCCCTCCAGCCAGTCGTAGAGCGCGCGGCTGCCCATGGCGAAGGTCGCCACCGAGTAGCCGTCGTGGACCCCCTTGCGGTTCGTGACCTTGCCCGCGAGGTGCAGGTGCATGAGCCCGTCGGTCATCATCTCGGTGTGGATGCCGTAGTCGCCGCCGGGCCCGTCGGCCAGCATGCGCGCGATCATGTTGGGGACGCCGCCGATCCCGGTCTGCAGCGTGCAGCCGTCGGTGATGTACGCGCGGGCATGCTCGGCGATGTGTTTCTCGACCTCGTCGGGCGGCACCTCGGGCAGCGTGACCACCGGCCCGTCGCTCTCGATGAGCACGTCGACCTCGTCGACGTGCAGCGCGTGCGGGTGCTCGGGCGGCAGCCCCATCGTGCGGGGGAAGTTGCGGTTCGCCTCGACCACGAGCAGCCGGTTCGGGTCGCGCCCGCAGCGATGCAGCTCGCCGACGGTCGCGCCCGCGTGCAGCGACAGGCTGAGCCGCCCCTCGCCGTCGGGCGGCGCGGCAACCGTGCCCACGACGCGCGGCGCCATGCGGCGCGCCAGGAGCGCGAAGCGCCGGAAATCCGCAGGGATGAAGTGCACCTCCTGCCCTCCGGCCCGGAGCGCCCGCTCGACCGGTCCGAAGAAGCCCGAGAGGAGCTTCACGCCCTTGCGGGTGAAGAGCGGGTAGAACTCGACGAGCAGCGCCGCGAACACCGAGAGATCGCGCCAGTCGTCGCGCTCGCCGAGCGCGTGCAGGAAGGCGCTGGGCTGCCCGGGTCCGAGCGGCACGGCGAGGGTGTCGACGTCGCGCACGAGCGCGGCCGCCTCGGCAGCTGAGAGAGTCTTCATGCGTCCTCCCGATGCATCCGGCGATCATGACATGGCGAGGCGGGGATGGGCCAGACCGCGACTGGTGGCCGCCCTCACCCCGGGCCGACCACCGCGGCGAGCCATGCGGCCCGCCGGGCGGAGCCGGCACGCCATCTGCCCGATGCGCTGGACCCGGGTCCGCGTTCGGGGGATCTTGCCGCCCGGACGGCGTCCGGCTACGAGGGACGGCGGCCAGGCGGGAGACGGCTGCCGCCGGAAGGGACCAGATGGCGAGCGCCGAGCAGCAGGCGAGGGACAAGATCTTCAGCGAGGGCGCGAGGCCCATCGGGGATTTCGCCTTCAACGAGGAAACGGCGTCGGTGTTCGAGGACATGCTCGAACGCTCGGTGCCGTTCTACCGCGAGATCCAGCGCATGCTCGTCGAGCTCGCGGCCGACTTCGCCGTCGACGGCAGCGCCGTCTACGACATCGGCTGCTCGACCGGCACCACCCTGTCTGCCCTCGACGTGCTGCCGCAGGAGGTCACGCTGGTCGGCATCGACAACTCGTCCGCCATGCTGGCGCGTGCCGGCGAGCTGCTGGAGGGCGCCGTGCGCCACCCGTACGAGCTGCGCCTCGGCGATCTGAATCAGGCGCTGCGCGTCGACAACGCGTCGGTCGCGGTCATGAGCCTCACCCTGCAGTTCGTGCGGCCGCTGCAGCGCGAGCGCGTCCTGCGCGAGATCTGCGAGGGGGTCAACCCCAACGGCTGCCTGCTGCTCATCGAGAAGGTGGTGGCCGACGACTCGACGCTCAACCGCCTATACATCCAGCATTACTACGAGTTCAAGCAACGCAACGGGTACAGCGAGATGGAGATCGCGCGCAAGCGCGAAGCGCTCGAGAACGTCCTGATCCCCTACCGGCCGGAGGAGAACGACGCGATGCTCCGCCGCGCGGGCTTCCGCGGCGTCGACATGTTCTTCAAGTGGTACAACTTCTGTGGGCTCATCGCCCTCAAGTGACCGTGGAGCCGCCGCCCCGGCGGCGCCGCGCGGGTTCGACGCGGCCGTCATCGCGCTCGGCAACCTGTGCTTCCGGTACCGCGACTCCCTGGCCCCGATCGCCATCGCGCTCGTGGTGCTCTGCAGCGCCCCGCACGCCTTCCTCGGGAGCCGCGTGCTCGACCGGTGGTGGGACGCGGCCGGGCTGGCGGTATCCCTCGCCGGCCAGTCCCTTCGCGTGCTCGTGATCGGCCTCGCGTACATCAAGCGCGGCGGCAAGAACAAGCGCATCGCGGCGGACCGGCTGGTGGTCGACGGCATCTTCGCCCATGCCCGCCACCCGTTGTACGTCGGCAACTTCCTGCTCCTGATCGGGCTGATGATGATCTGGAACTCGCCGTTGGGCTATGCGGTGGCCGCGCTCCTCGGCTGCGGGCTGTTCTCGATGGCGCGCGCCGAGGAAGCCTTCCTCGGTCGAAAGTTCGGTGCCGAGTTCGACGCGTACTGCGCCCGTGTGCCGCGCTTCATCCCGCGCTTCAGGGGTCTCGCGACGACGCTGTCCCGCTTTGCCTTCGACTGGAAGCGCGTCGTGCGCAAGGAGTACGGCACCACCTTCTCGTGGACGACCACTGCCGTCGCGTTGCTCGCGCTGGAGCGCGCTCGCTGGGACGGGCTGGCCGGCGCCGCGCCGGCGCTGCGCGTGCTCCTCGCGGCGTGGCTCGTCCTCGCGCTGCTCTGGATCACGGCGCGCTGGATGAAGCTGACGCGTCGCCTGACATCGGCCGACTGAGTTCCGCCCTCGAGCGCAGCCAGCTCCCCGGTCGTCCCTGCCAGCCGTCCACCTCGAACCCGAAGGTGCGGGTGGAGGCGGCGGACCTGGCGGCCTACCCCGAAGCCCGCCGCGATCCCGAACCCGACCGCGCACGCGCCGCGGCCCATCCCCTGCCCGATTGTCCGTCACGACCGCGGACGCTAGAGAGGGGCGATGGCGCCCCACGGGCACGCGCGAACGGAGGCGCGCACGCTGCGCCTGCACGAGGTCGCGCTGCGCAACCTGTGCGATCGCCCCGCGCTTCGCCAGGCCTGCCTGGCGCTGGTGACGCGCTGGCTCGGGGCGCCCGTCCACACCCCCTCGCGCCCGTGGCTCGAGCAGTGGCGCGAGATGCTCGAGGAGTGGCCGCTCGAGCGGATCGCCCGGGTGGTCCTCGACCCCGACGGTGGCCAGACCCTCCGGCAGTGCTCGCCACTCGGGCCGGCACTCACACCGCAGGAGCGATGGGCCGTGCTCGCCGAGGTCGACGCGCGCCGCCCGCACACCGCCGGCGGTGCGGGACGATGACGCGCGCGCAGCTCGAGCATGCCATCCGTGCCGCGGGTGCGATCTGCGGTGATCGGGAGCTCTACGTGGTGGGCAGTCAGGCGATTCTCGGCGCCCGCCCGGATGCGCACCCGGATCTCCTGCGATCGATGGAGGTCGACATCGCCCCGAAGAACGCCCCCGAGCTCGAGGCGGTCATCGCGGGCTCGATCGGCGAGCTGAGTCCCTTCCACCAGACGTTCGGGTTCTACGTCGACGGCGTGGAGATCGACGGCATCGTGCTTCCGGCGGGCTGGACCGCGCGGACGGTGGCGGTGGACAACGCGAACACCAACGGCGTCCGAGGCCTGTGTCTCGACCCGTCCGACCTCGGCGTCAGCAAGCTGGCTGCCGGACGCCCAAAGGACCTCGACTTCGTGCGCGTGCTGCTGCGCGAGGGGATGGTGTCGCCCGCGCTGCTGCACGAGCGGGTCGACGACCTCACCGGCCTCGCCGACGAGCGCCGGCGCGCGCTCCACGACGCCGTCGAGCGACTCGCGCGCTGAGCAGCCCGGCGGACGATCCATGCCGGGACCACGTCGTCCAGGGCGCCATGCGGGCCCGCTCGCGACCGGCCGTCGCCACGGAACGAGCGTCCTGATTGCCCGCGGCCCCGAGGTGACACCCCCCGATCGCCCGGGGGCCGGCCGGA
>Ga0209253_10003714_pt1 | contig 13361 bp, 13 predicted proteins | sample FrelakmetBRP12BR_FD_187145 | JGI IMG/M metagenome (GOLD analysis project Ga0209253, IMG submission 187145) | Freshwater lake sediment microbial communities from the University of Notre Dame, USA, for methane emissions studies - BRP12 BR (SPAdes)... | ecosystem: Environmental > Aquatic >...
TGACCGCCGCCGGCGTGAACATGCCGTACGTCGGGTTCTTCTGGCCGCTGCTGCTGCCCTGCGTGTGCCTGGCGCTGTTCAGCGCGTTCTACCTCGGCTGGTCCGGCACGAGCACCGGCGAAACCGAGGCGTGCGGGTACTCGAACATCTCGATGTAGTTGATCCCGCCATACGCGGAGGCGAGCTGGTCCTGAATGCCGCACTGCCGGCCGAGCATCTCGGTCTCGACGCGTTGCGCGGCGTTCGCCACCTCGTGCGGCGTGAGCTGCCCGGGGGTGAGCGCGTCGAGAGCGCCGACGAGCGCCACCGTGACCGCGGCGGACGTTCCGGTGCCCGCGCCCGCCGGAGCCTCGGAGTGGATGGTTACTTCGAGCCGCAGGTCGCGCGGGACCTTCATGTAGGCGATGGCGGCTTCGAGAAGAGGGTGCGGGCCCCAGGGCGGCGCCTCGTGGCGCAGTTCGTAGCGCTCGCCGAAGTTCTCCGCGTGGATGACGAGACGCGGGGCGCCATCGCGAGCCGCGTGTATCGCGACCTGGACCTCCGCGTAGGGATAGACCGCGACGTTGAAGACCTGGCCGTGGCCCGCGAACCAGGTGTCGGTCCAGCAGCCGTTGTCGCAGATGCGGATGGGGGCGACGCTGTTGACGACGGCGATGGGGCGTTCGGTCTCGGTCATGGGACTGGTTGGTGGCCGGCGAGCTTAGCCGCGCGCGACCGCGGGCGGTGGAACGCGCGGAGCCGTGCGCCTATCATCCGCCGGGGGCGGATGGCGGCGGTCTTTCGTTACCCCGGGAGGTGGAGACATGCAGGAACGCACCAAGGGCATCAGCAGGGTGCTCTGGCAGATTCTCTTCCTGAATGTGATCGTCGCCTCGGCCAAAGCCGCCTGGGGCATCATCAGCGGGTCCACGGCGATGTTCGCCGACGGCATCCACTCCTTCACCGACGGCTCGGGAAACATCGTGGCCCTGATCGCGATGAAGGCCGCGAAGAAGCCCCCCGACGCGGACCACCCCTACGGCCATCACAAGTACGAGTCGTTCGCGAGTGCGGCCATCGGACTCATGTTGTGTTTCGCGGCCTGGAAGGTGGTCAGCGGTTCGGTATCCGCGCTCACGGCGTTCGCGAGGAGCGGGATGGCCGGGTCGCGAACCGTGACCTCGGCGAGCACGGCACGCATCCCCTCGGCGGCCTCGGCCATGAGCGGGGAGTGGGCGGCGACGCTCACCGGAAGGACCACGCCCCGCTTGGCGCCGAGGCCCTTCGCGGCCGCTGCGGCGGCCTCGACGGCGGGCCGCACGCCGGAGACCACGACCTGGCCCGGCGAGTTGCGGTTCGCCACGCCGAAGATGCCGTGGGAGGTCCCGACGGCCAGGAGGTCGTCGAGGCGGTCGTCGGGAAGGCCGATGATCGCGGCCATCGCCCCCGGGTGCCCCTCGCCGGAGGCCTGCATGAGGCGGCCCCGCTCCCGCACCAGGCGGATCCCGTCGGCCAGCGAGAGGACCCCCGCGGCGACGAACGCGGAGTACTGGCCCATGGAGTGCCCGGCGGCGCGGGCCGGGACCAGCAGGGGCTGCCCGGCGGCCGCGCGGCGCTCCTCGAGAGCGCGCAGGAAGGCGATCGACGCGGCGAGGAGGGCGGGCTGGGCGTTGACGGTGAGGTCGAGCAGCTCCGCCGGACCGCTCCAGGCCAGGGCGGACAGGCTCTCGCCGAGGACGTCGTCGGCCTCCGCGAAGACGGCCGCCGCGGCCGGCGAGACGTCGGCGAGGGCGCGACCCATGCCGACGGCCTGGGAGCCCTGGCCGGGGAAGACGTAGGCGAGCCTCGACATGGTGCTGCAGGTACCTCGTGGCGCGGTGGCGGGAGCGGCTCTCCGGGGCGGGGTGCTGGGCCTCGGGGCGCCGACCCGGACGGGACGCGCGTGCCCGGACCGGCGCCGATGGCAGAGTACCGCCGGATCGCGCCGCCATCCGCGGAACGCGTGCAACCTTGCATCGATCGAGCGGGTGGGCTAGCCTCCGCCCATGGCCCAGCCGCGTCCCCGACGGCCGCCCCGGTCGGTCGCCGGGCGCGCCCATCCGGCGCGCGTCACAACCGCCTCGCTGGAGGCGATGGCCGACGACGTCCTCCTCGCCCCGGTGGCCGCGGCGCGGTCGCGGATGCAGAACCCGCGCGAGCTGTCCGAGCGGGTGGCCTTCGGCAAGGCCCTCTGGCGGGAGCTCGTCATCGGGTTCGCCGCCCAGCTCGGGGAGCTGCGCCTCGGCTTCACGCAGCTGGCCGCGCTCTACGCCGTCGCGGACGGCGGGACGACGACGATTGTCGACCTGGCCGACACCCTGAACCGCTCGCCGTCGGCGACCTCGCGGCTGGTGGATGGGCTGGTGCGGCGGCGCCTTCTCGAGCGCCGGGAGGAGCCCGACGATCGCCGCATGCGCTCCGTCTGGCTCACCGAGCGGGGCCGAGCCCTGGTCGCGCTCGTCGACCGCGGGCGGGCGGACCAGTTCCTGGCCGTGGTGCGGCCCCTGCCGTCGGCGGAGCGCGCCATCGTGGCGATGGGCGTGGCCGCCCTCGCCACGCGCGCCGTCTCGCGTCGCGGCCGGCTCATCAAGCAGCGCCCGCTGTAGGGGAGGCCCGCTGCGGGCTGTTTGACGCCGGGGAGGGTCCGAGCGCACACTCGTCGTGAAGGGGAGTAGTCCTCCTCCGGCCGATCGACATGCTGGCGCTCCGGCGCCCGGTCGCCGGGCCCCTCACGGGCGGACGAGACCTTCGACCAGCGCCATCCCCGGCGCCGGGTCGAGGTCGCACCCCGCCCGGCGCCCCAGCCGGAGACCCCCGTGATCGAGGCATTCTGGCTCAGCTTCGGCATCGTCCTGCTCGCCGAGCTGGGGGACAAGAGCCAGCTGATGGCACTCGCCTTCGCAGCGCGCTACCCCGCGTGGACCGTCCTGGCCGCCGTCACGATCGCGACGCTCATCGTCCATGCCATGTCGGTGGTCCTCGGGGCCGCGGCGGCGATTGCCCTCCCGACGAACGTCATCAACGTCGCCGCCGGCCTCGCCTTCTTCGCCTTCGCCGCGTGGACCCTTCGCGGTGACCATCTCGGCGAGCGGGAAGCGTCGCGTGCGGCCCGCTCCACGCGCTGGGCGCTGCTCACGATCGGGACGGCCTTCTTCCTCGCTGAGCTGGGCGACAAGACGATGCTCGCCACGGTCACGCTCGCCACCAACAACGATCCGATCGGCGTCTGGCTGGGCTCCACGGCGGGGATGGTCGCGGCGGACGCCCTCGCCATCGCGGCAGGGTCACTCCTCGGCGCCCGGCTCCCGGAGCGGGCCATCAAGCTGTTCGCCGCCGGCACCTTCGTCGTCTTCGGCGCGATCCTCGTCCTCCAGGGCCTGGACGTCCTGTAGGGGCCGCTGCTCGCGAGACGAATCCACCCGGCCGGGCGGCCATTACCTACATCACCACGCTCCATTCGTGGACCGCGACGATCCGGCGCACGCTGCGACGGTGGAGGCATTCGCCCTTGGCCGGGCCGAGCCGCTCGCGACCCACGCGTACGTGGTCGTCGAGACGCTCGCGGTCGCGCGTGGCCGCTACGGTCCGGCGGCAGCCGCCGACCTCATCGACCGGGTCATCCCCGCCCTCGACGTGGCGGCGGTCGATGCTGGGCTCCACGCCGCTGCGTTGGCGGCGTTCCGCGACATGGTCGAGTCGTCGGTCTCACTGGTGGACCGGACGAGCTTCGCCTTCATGCGCCGGGAGGGGATCGAGCGGGCGATCGCTCTCGACGCCGACTTCCGCACCGCGGGGTTCGAGACGCTCCCGTGGGCGCGGGCCTCGGCGCCGCTCAGCCGCCTCGCAGGGAGATCAGCTGGCCCACGAACGCGATGATCGTCAGCACGGTCGGGATCCCGACGACCAGCGCCACCATCAGGACCAGGAGGCGGACCAGGCGGCGCTCGTCGGCGACGCGCTCGGGCGGCGCCTCGTCCTCCCCCCCGGGCGCGAAGGGGGCGTCCAGCCCGCGAGGGCGGTCGTCGCCGGCCCAGGGATGGGGCCCGCCGCCGTCGGGATCCGCAGTGGGGAGCGGCTCGCGCCCGGGCTCGTCGGTCATCCCGGCCCTCGCTATCCGAGCGTCGCCACGGCCGGCTCGGCGACCTCGTGGGCGGCCGCGACGAGGGCGTCGGGGCCGAGGCGCGCCGGCACGGCCACGCTCACGTGGGTGGCCCCCGCCCGGGCGAAGGCGAGCGCCTGGTCGCGCGCGATCGCCCGCGCCGCGCTGTCCGCCCCGGCGCTCACCTGGGCAACGAACTGGAAGCCGGTGGGGTCGCGCCCAGCTGCCTCCATCGCCCGCAGGATCACGCCCCGCCGCTCCCCGAAGACCTCTGGGCTCGTGAGCGGGATCGAGGGGATGAACCAGCCGTCGGCCTCCTCGGCGGCGAGGCGAAGGCCATGCGGGCCCTGGCCGCCGAGCCAGACCGGGGGGCCGCCGGTGGTCAGCGGCGAGGGCTCGTTCGTGGCGCCGCGGAGCGGCACGAAGGGGTCGTCCAGGGTGACCCCCGGCGCTGCCGCGGCGGCCGGGGAGCCGAGCGCCCGCAACACCCGGACCGTCGAGACGAGGCGGTCGAACCGCTCTCGCAGCGGCGGGAGGGGCACGCCGAACGCCTCGTGCTCCCAGGCGTGCCAGCCCATCCCGAGGCCCACGATGAACCGGCCGCCCGTGACGTGATCCATCGTCGTCGCAGCCTTCGCGAGCAGCGCCGGGTGGCGGAACGTGTTGGCCAGCACCGAGTGGCCCAGCCAGACCCCGGGCACCCGGTGGGCCAGGGCGGCCATGAGCGTCAACGACTCGAAGCTGGGACCGCCGGACTCCGTCGCCGGGTCCGAGAAGTGGTCGTTCATCCAGCCGGCGACGAAGACCGGCAGCTCGGCCGCAGCCGCCCAGGTCTCGTCGAGGGTCGTGAACGAGACGTGCTGCGGGGACGTCTTGAAGCCGAACGTGACCCGTCCGGCGTCGGCCTTCACGGCGAGATCGGGCGCCGGGCCCCCGGGTCGGCGACGACCGCGAAGGCCCTCATCGCGCGGCGTTCGGGAGGCTCGCCCGCATCCGGGCGCCGGTGGTGATCGCCCCGTCGGACGCCGACGAGACCAGCGCCGCGTATTTGGCGAAGACGCCGCCCGGGTAGCGGGGAGCCGGCGGCGCCCAGGCCGCCCGGCGGCCCGCCAGGACGTCGTCGGCCACGAGCAGGTCGAGCGCCTTGCGGTCGACGTCGATCTCGATCTCGTCGCCGTCCGCGACGAAGGCGATCGGGCCGCCCAGCGCAGCCTCCGGCGCGACGTGGCCGATCATGAGGCCGTGGGTGCCCCCGGAGAACCGCCCGTCGGTGAGCAGCGCGACGTGCTCGCCGAGGCCCTCGCCGACGAGCGCCGCGGTCACCGAGAGCATCTCCTGCATCCCGGGGCCGCCGACCGGGCCCTCGTAACGGATGACGATCACCTCGCCCTTCGCGATCGTCCCGGCCTTCACGGCCTCGAAGCAGTCGTTCTCCGACTCGAAGACCCGGGCCGGCCCGCGGTGGTGGCGCCGCTCGTGGCCGGCCAGCTTGATGACGCAGCCCTCGGGCGCGAGCGTGCCGCGGAGGATCGTCAGGCCGCCGCTCGTCTTGAGCGGCGCCTCGATCGGCACGACCACCTGCTGGCCGGGGGTCTCGACCGCCGCGGCGGCGATCTCGGCGATCGTCCGCCCGTCGACGGTCGGCGCCTCGCCGTGGAGCAGGTCGCGCTTCAGCAGCTCGCGCATGACGAGGGCGACCCCACCGGCGTCGTACATCTCCGACGCGGCGAAGCGGCCACCCGGCTTCATGTCGGCCACGATGGGGGTCGCGTCGGCGATCCGGGAGAAGTCGTCGATCTCGAGCGGGATGCCGCCCTCGCGGGCGAGCGCGAGGAGATGCAGGACGCCGTTCGTCGAGCCGCCGGTGGCCGCCACGGACGCGATCCCGTTCTCGAGCGCGCGCCGGTCGACGATCGCCGAGGGCCGGACGTCGCGGACGACGAGGTCCATCACGAGCTCGCCGCAGCGCCGCGCCGCCTCGTCCTTGGCCGGGTCCTCGGCCGGGATCCCGTTGAGGCCGGCGGGGGAGAGGCCGATGAACTCCATCACCGTGCTCATCGTGTTCGCCGTGTACTGTCCGCCGCAGGCGCCGGCGCCGGGGCACGACGCGCTCTCGATGTCGTAGAGCTCGTCGAGCGTGATCTTCCCCGCCCGGTAGGCGCCGACCGCCTCGAAGACGGTGATGATGTCGGCGTTCTGCCCCTTGTACACGCCCGGGTAGATCGTGCCGTTGTAGAGGACGAGCCCGGGGAGGTCCATGCGCAGGAGCGCCATCGCCGAGCCCGGGATCGTCTTGTCGCAGCCGACCAGGCAGACGAGGCCGTCGAAGAGGTGCCCGCGGGCGACCGTCTCGATCGAGTCGGCGACGACCTCGCGCGAGACCAGGCTCGCCTTCATCCCCTCGGTGCCCATCGAGACGCCGTCGCTGACGGAGATCGTGTTGAACTCCATCGGCGTGCCGCCGGCCGCCCGGATGCCCTCCTTGACCGCCTCCGCCAGGCGCCGCTGGTTGTAGTTGCAGGGCATCGTCTCGATCCAGTTCGTGGCGACGCCGATGATCGGGCGGGCGAGGTCCTCGTCGGTGAAGCCGATCGCCTTGAGCATCGCCCGCGCGGGCGCCCGGTCGGGCCCGTCGGTCAGGCGCGCCGAGTTGCGCTTGGCCGGATGGCTCGGCTGGTCGTAGGGGAGGGTGCGGTCGGTCATCGGAGAGGTCCTCGGGGCGTTCGTCGGGGCTCGGAGGGGGCGGCGGTGCAGGTGGAGTGTAGCGACGTGGCCTCGCGGAACGTCCGCTCGGACGGCGCGCCCAGCCCGCACGTCAGCGGATGCAGGGCCCCGTGTCGGCCGGGCTCGTCTCGCCGATGCCGGGCCCGATGGCGACCGCGACGGCCGTCGGGTCGAGGGCGTAGCCGACCGTGTCGTCCGTCCGCGATTCGGCGAAGACGACGCCGCCCACCGTCCCGTCCGTGAGCACGAACGGCCCGCCGCTGACGCCCGGCTCGACCGCCGCGAGCAGCTCCAGGATGTCGCGGACGACGGGCGCCCGGCCGTACAGGTCGCGCCCGCGGGCCCGGACCTGGGCGGTGACGGCCGCCGGCAGGACCGTCAGCCCGGACCCGTTGGGGTGCCCCAGCGCCGCGCCGATCGCGCCGCGCTCCGGTGCCTCGGCGGCGAGCACGAGCGCCGGCAGGCGCAGAGAGGCCGCCCGGACGACTGCGACGTCGAGATCCGGGTCGAACAGGACGACCGTCCCCCGGGCGCTCGATCCGACGCCCCGGAGGGTGATCCGCTCGGCCCCGGCCACGACGTGGGCGTTCGTCACGAAGTAGCCGTCGGCGACCGAGAAGGCGGTCCCCGTGAACGACGCCCCGCAGCCCTGCGCCTCCACCCGCACCGTGCTGCCGACGGCCCGGGCGGCGATCCCCGAAGCGTCGCCGCCGCCCGGCACGTCGACCGGCGGCGCGGGGAGCGGCTCGATGCCGGAGAAGACCTGCGGCAGGCCGCTCTCGTCGAGGATGACACCGACCTCGCCGATCACGTCGCCGGGCGGCGGCAGCGTTTCCAGCAGCCAGCGCACCGCGACCGACCGCTGGGCCAGGGTGGAGACGACGGGGATGGAGCTCGTCGCGAGGAGCCCGCCGACGAGCCAGGCCACGACGAGCGCCTGGCCGGCCCCGAGGAATGCGCCGAGGGCGCTGTCGACCCCGCCGGCCACGCCGTCCGCCTGGTCGCGGACGGCGGCCCCGACCCCCGAGCCGATCGCCTCCGCCATGGCCACGACGAGGAAGGCCCCGCCGATCGCGACCAGGGCGCGGGCGGGCTGCTCGAGCCCGGCCAGCGCGTTGGTGATCTGGGGCGCGAAGAGGACGATGAGCACGACGGCTCCGCCGACCGCCGCCAGGCCGAGCACCTGCGGGATGGCGCCCGAGCGGTAGCCGACGATCGCCGCGGCGATCGCGACGAGCAGGACGAGCAGGTCGATCGTGTTGATGGGCAGGAGATCCATCGCGTCGATTGTGCGCGACGGCCCCGATTCCGGCACCATGGCGCCGGTTGCCCGGCCCGGCCCCACCCCCGTCCGCCGGCCGCGACCCGTCGCCGAGGAGCCTCCCCCACGATGACCGACGCCGGCCTGCCCCCGCTGATCCCGCTCGAGGGGGCGCAGGGTCGCGTCCTCGCGGGCGTGACGCCGCTGTCCACGGAGCGCGTCGGCGTCGACGACGCGGCCGGCCGGGTGCTGGCCGGGGCAGTCAGCTCGACGCTGACGGTCCCGCCCTGGGACAACAGCGCCATGGACGGGTTCGCCGTGCGCAGCGCGGACGTGGCCGCCGCCAGCGTCGCCGCGCCGGTGACTCTGCGCGTCCTCGGCGAGATCCCCGCCGGGGGGCCCGCGGGCGCGAGGGTTGAGCCGGGGTCGGCGCTGCGGATCATGACGGGGGCGATGATGCCCGCGGGAGCGGACGCCGTCGTGCCGGTGGAGGACACCGATGCCGAACCCGGGCAGGCCGCGCTCCCAGGAGAGGTCGGCATCCGGGCCGCCGCGCGCGCAGGGGCCAACGTCCGCCGGGCCGGAAGCGACGTCCCCGCCGGGGCGCCGCTCCTGCCTGCCGGGTTCGCGATCGGCCCCGCGGCGGTCGCCCTGCTCGGGGCCACCGGGCACGCGACGGTCGAGGTCCGCCGCCGGCCGCGCGTGGCGGTCCTCTCGACCGGCGACGAGCTGGTGCCCCTGGGCGAGCCGCTGGGCCCGGCCCAGATCCACGACAGCAACGGCCCCGCGCTCGCCGCCCAGGCGCGGGCCGCCGGCGCCGAGGTGCGCCGGCTGGGGATCGCCCGCGACACCCTCGCCGACCTGCTGGGGCTTCTCGAGGAGGCGGTCTCGTGGGCCGACGTCGTGGTGCTCAGCGGGGGCGTCTCCGTGGGCGCCCACGACCACGTGAAGACGGCTTTCGCGACGCTGGGCACGATGTCCCTGTGGCGGGTGGCGATCAAGCCCGGGCGCCCGTTCGCCTTCGCCCGGGCCCGCTCGGGGGAGCGCGACGTGGCGCTCTTCGGGCTCCCCGGGAACCCCGTCAGCGTCTTCGTGACGTTCGAGCTCTTCGTGCGGCCCATGCTCCGCGCGCTGGCCGGTCACGCCCGGGTCTTCGATCGTCCCGTGCGACGCGCCCGCCTCGCCGAGCCCCTGGCCGGGTCGCCCGGGCGGCTGACTCTCGCCCGGGTCGTCCTCGAGCCCGATCCGGACCACCCGAACGGGCTCGTGGCCCGCTCGTCGGGCGGCCAGGACTCCTACATGCTCGCCTCGCTGGCCGCCGCGAACGGGCTGGCCTTCGTGCCCGCCTCGCTCCCGGCCGGCGCGGAGGTGACGGTCTGGGAGCTCGGCGCGGGCTAGCGACGGGCACCGCCGCTCATCGGCGGGTAGAGGTCGAGACGGTCGGCGTCGCCCACCCGCGCCTCGGCCAGCGTGACGACCGCCCGGTTGACCGCGGCGACCGCGATCTCCGCCTCCGGGACGCCCAGCATCCGGATCACCTCGAGGAGCGGTGTCTCGGCGTCCAGGTGCACCTCGAAGCGCGAGCGCTTCTTCGGGTCGTAGAAGGCGAGGTGGCCGCCGAGGTGGACCTCCATCAGCCGCCGGCGACCGCCCCGCCGGCGACCGGCGTGTCCGCCGTCCATTCGAGCCCGAGCTCGCGCAGGCGCGCCTCCGTGGGGATCCCCGTCTGGGGGTCCCAGCCCTTGAGCAGGTAGAGGTTCGTGAGGGCCCGCTCGAAGTCGTCGCGCGGGATGGCCGTCCCCGCCAGCGCGCCGTTCTCGAGCGGGCTGAAGAGCCGGTCGGGGAGCCGGTCGTCGGCCCGGGTGAAGCCCTCCCGGACGTTGAAGACGCGGGCCATGTTCACGGCCCGTTCGCCGACCTCGAGCAGCTCGTCCGCCGTCATGTCCCAGCCCGTCGCGGCGCGCACGGCCGCGACGACGTCGGCGACCTGGATGAGCGACCGCGGGACGGGGCCGAAGAAGCAGAGGCCGAGGACCTTCTCGGCGCTGTTCCAGCGCTCGCTCGTGTGCCAGATCCGGACCTTCTTCTCGCCGAGGTCGAGCGCCCCGGTCGGCTCCGTGATGCCGAGGTCGGCGACGGACCGGAACGGCACCGAGTCCGGCTTCACGAAGAGCGGGTCGTGGAAGCCCACGAGGTGGTCGGCGCCGGCCTCGTTCGTGGCGTAGCCGAGGCCCACCCCCACCTTGCCCCGTGGCTCGTGCATCGGGAGCTCCTGGCCCTTCACGTGCATGGCGAAGGACGGAGCGTCGCCCCCGATCGCCTCGGCCGCCAGCCGCGAGCCCTGGGCCAGAAGCTCGCCGAACCCGCTGCGGTCGGCGATGCGGGGGACGATCTCCAGCACGGCCTCGGCGTTCCCGAAGCGCAGCTCGAGGCCGTCGGTGTCGCCCGGCCCGATGAGGCCGTGCTCGAAGCACTCCATGGCGAAGGCGATGGTCCCGGCCGTCGAGATGACGTCGAGGCCCAGCTCGTTGCACAGCTCGTTCGCCCGGGCGACTGCCTGCAGGTCGCCGATCGCGCAGTCGGACCCGAAGCCGGCGACGGCCTCGTACTCGGGACCGTCGTACGTGTCGGTGACGGTGTGCCGGTCGCTGAAGGCCATCTCCGGCTTGCAGCGCACGGCGCAGGCGTAGCAGGAGCGGGTCCCGCTGCGCAGCGCCAGGTAGGCCGCGAAGTCGATCTCGTCGACGCGCTCGAAGGCGCCCTGCCGGAAGTTGCGGGTGGGCAGGATGCCGCCGGCGTTCATCGCGTCGGTCAGCCCCGGCGTCCCCTTCGTGCGCAGGTCCCAGGCCTGGGGGTGCTCGGGGATCTGCTTCGCCAGGCGCCGCCCAAGCTCGGCCAGGGCGCCCGGGTCGCGGGCAAGGTCGCCGTAGCGGCGGCTGCCGCGCACGGCGACGGCGCGGAGGTTCTTGGAGCCCATGACGGCGCCCATGCCGGTCCGCCCGTTGTAGTGGCGCAGCTCGTTCATCAGCATCGCGTAGCGCACGCGGTTCTCCCCGGCGCGCCCGATCTGGAGAACGCGGACCAGGCGGTCGCCGAGCTCCTCGCGGATGGCGGCCTGGACCGTCGGCGGGTCCTGGCCCCAGAGGAGCCGCGCGTCGCGGATCTCCGCCACGCCGTCCTTCACCCAGAGGTAGACGGGATCGGGCGACCGGCCGGTGACGAGGATGGCGTCGAGGCCGGCCATCTTGAGCTCGGGTCCCCAGTAGCCGCCGGCCTCCGATTCGCCGAAGCCGCCGGTGAGGGGCGAGCGGGCGATCGCGTTGAAGCGCGTCGCGGTTGAGATCGGGGCACCCGTCAGCAGGCCCGTCGCGAGGACGAGGAGGTTCTCGGGGCCCAGCGGATCGACGCCCGGCCGGAGCTCCCGCAGGAGGTGGTACGCCGCGAGCGCCTTGCCGCCGGGGTAGCGGCGGTAGAAGCCGTCATCGAAGGACTCGGTGGAGATCGACCCGGCGGTGAGGTCGACGCGAAGGATCGTCCCGTTGGTCCCGTGGCTCATCGGCGACCTCCGTCATCCTCGGTTCGGGTCGGAGGGTCACGGCTCGTGCCGCGCGATCTCGCCCGCTGGAGACTCGCCTCATTGTCTCAGAGGCGGGCGCCGGGGGCGGACGCGGCCGTGCGGACCGGACTGGCGGCCCAGCGCGTCGATCGTGCGCGACGGCTCCGATTCCGGCACCATGGCCCCGGTCGCCCGAGCCGCCACGCCGGCGCCCGCCGCCTGCGACCCGCCGCCGAGGAGCCGCCCGCCGATGCCCGCCCCCGACCGCCTCGCCGTCCTGCGCACGATCCTCGAGGACGGGGCGGTCCCCACGTTCAGCGCCCCCGACGCGGAGACCGCCTTCGAGATGGTCGCGGGCTGCGCGACCGGCGGCTCGCGCGTCGTCGAGTTCACCAACCGGGGCGAGGGCGCCTACGAGACGTTCGCCCGGCTCGCGGGCCGGGTCGCCGCCGAGCTGCCCGCGGTGACCCTGGGCGCCGGGACGATCATCGACGCACCGACCGCCGCGCTCTTCATCGCCGCCGGGGCGCGCTTCGTCGTCGGGCAGTCGCTCAGCGAGGAGGTCGCCCGGCTCTGCAACCGGCGGCGCGTCGTCTACATCCCCGGCTGCGGCACCGCGACCGAGATCGCGGCCGCGGAGGAGCTCGGATGCGAGATCGTCAAGCTCTTCCCGGCGGCCGCGTACGACGGCCCGGCGTTCGTGCGCAACTTCCTGGGCCCCAGCCCCGGGTCGCGGGTGATGCCGACCAACGTCGTGGCGACCGAGGAGGCGACCCGCGCCTGGATCGCCGCGGGGGCCGCCTGCCTGGGGGTCGCCGGCCACCTCTATCCGGCGGACCTCGTCACCTCGCGCGACCGCGCGGAGATCGCCCGCCGGACGCGTGCATTCCTCGGCTGGGTGCGCGACGCCCGCGCCGCCGGGACCTGATCGAGGGGTCCCGGTCAGCGAGGCGCTCAGCCTCTGGACGGACCTGCGGCGCCTCGCCTTCCTCACGAGCATTTGCTGGAGAAGCCGCTCGAGCGTCCCTCGCTCCTGTCGTCGGCCAACGACCGGGCGGCAGGCCGGGTCAGGCCGCTACGGCATCTCCATGAACGCGCGGGCGTAGTGCACGACGCCGCCGACGGCGGGCGTCCAGGCCGAGAGGAGGCGGGCCAGCCAGACGTCGTCGGGCCAGTGGCCGGGCGGCAGGAGCCCCACGTCGCGGGCCGGCCCGAAGCCGAAGCGCAGGTAGTAGGCCGGGCTGCCGACGAGGACGACGGCCGCGGCGCCGTCCAGGTCGCAGCGATCCAGGGCGGCGTGCATGAGCGTCGTCCCGACGTGCCGGTGCTGCCAGGCGGGGAGCACGGCGATCGGCCCCAGCGCCACGATCGGCCCGACGACCCGCGACCCGTCGGGGCGCTCGAGGGCCGTCGCGGTCAGCAGGCAGTGGCCGACGATCGCGCTCTCCACCTCGGCAACGAGGGAACGCCCGGGGTCGATCTCGCCGGCCTCCCGCAGGGCATCGACCAGGTCCGCCTCGGCCGGGGTGGGGAAGGCGGCGAGGTGGACAGCCCTGATGGCCTCGACGTCGGCAGCGCTGGCACGGCGTTCCGGACGGATCGTCACGAGCGGCGGGACGGGCGGCAGTGGATCGAGCACGGCCTGATGGTGCGCCGCCGCCGCGCCAAAGGCACGAGTCGGACGGCCCGAGCTGGGGCCGATC
>Ga0209253_10003715_pt1 | contig 13359 bp, 11 predicted proteins | sample FrelakmetBRP12BR_FD_187145 | JGI IMG/M metagenome (GOLD analysis project Ga0209253, IMG submission 187145) | Freshwater lake sediment microbial communities from the University of Notre Dame, USA, for methane emissions studies - BRP12 BR (SPAdes)... | ecosystem: Environmental > Aquatic >...
GGCGGCTCGTTCCTCCGGGCGGCGGTGGTGAACGCCGCCGGCCCCGGCCCGTGGATCTTCTGGAGCACGGTGTGCGGCCCCATCCTGATCGAGGCCTGGCGGGCCGCACCGGCGAGCGGGATCGCCTTCCTGGCCGGATTCTACCTGTTGCTCGTGGGGGGAAAGGCGGCGCTGGTGGTGGCGTTCGGGCTGGCGGGGCGAATCGGTCCGCGCACGGCGCGCGGGCTGGGACTCGCCTCCGCCGCGCTCATGGCCGGGATGGGCGTGCTCCAGCTCTGGCGGGGGATCAGCGGGTGAGCTTCTCCGCCGTGACGAAGCGCGGCGCGATGTCCACCGGGATCCCGCGCAGCTTCTCGAGCACCCTCGCGACCGGGGGACGGACCACGGCCATGCGGTCGAGAAGCGCCTTCGCGCCGGCCGCGTCCCCGTTGGCCTGCAGGGTCAGGATCTCGCGGGAGAGCGACTCGACCGCACCGCGGATCTTCCCGTCCACCACCGAGAAGCGGCCGTCCTTGCCCACCGCGACGCCGCCCTGGTCGAGGAACCAGTTGAGCTGAAGGGCCACGCCCCGGCCGTGGGCCTCGTCGATGCCGAACCGGATGGAGCGAAAGGCCGAGGCCAGGAAGGTCGAGTACATGGTCCGCTCCAGGTCCCTGGGCAGGACGCCGCGATCGACCAGGCGTTGCAGCGCGAAGAGGCCGACCACGTCGGCCTTGGCCTCCTCGATGGCCGGGGAGGTCGTGCCGAGCTGCTCGCGAACCGTGGTGCGCCCCGTGGCCCTCAGGATCTCGTGGGGCCCGACGCCGTGCACCATCTCGTGCATGAGGATGTGGGTGAAGAAGGCGTCGAAGCTGACCCGCTTCTGGTCGGCGGCGGAAAGCGCCACGGCCGCGATGGGGAGGAGCACCTTGTGGAACTTGGCCTCCTGGATGTTCTTCAGCATGACCCGCTTCGACCCCTTCTCGAGGAGGATCCGCTCGTCGTTGGGCAGGTTGTAGGCGGCGGTGGTGACGCCGCGGCGCCCGTCGCCGGCGGCGAAGACCTGGTTGACCACGCGGATGGGGGCGAGCGCGCCGAGCTTCGGGTTCTTCCAGGCCGGGTCCATGGGAAGGTGGTCCTCGATGTCCTGCAGCTCGGACGAGAGCCGGGCCACCTTTCGGGTCTCCGCCTCGTCACGCACGGTGACGAAGGCCTCGAAGGCCGCCTTGGCGTTGAACCAGCCGTCGCCGACAGTCTCGTAGGGACCGATGGTGGGCTCGACGGCCGCGTCGATCTCCATCCAGGCCACGTCGCTCGCGTAGTAGTCGTCGGAGAGGAGCGCGGCGGCCCGGGACTCGAGAAAGCGCTTCAGCGTGGGCTCGGCGGTGAGCGCGGCGGCCTCGCGGAGCTTCGACGCGACGAGCGAGAGCTCGCTCTGGTACTCGACCGAGTAGGGAACCGCGGCGAGCCCGGCCTGGGTCTTCCGGATCACCGAGAAGAAGCCGCCCGCTTCGGCTCGCTCCTTGGCGGGGAGCGACGCCGTCCACCGGGCGATCTCCTCCTTCGTCGCGCCGGGCGGGTAGAAGGTTCCGGCCTCCGGCCTGGGCGGCGCACCGGGAATGAAGGCCCGATCTTGATCGAGCCGGTCCCAGGGACCCTTGTTCCGCAGGAAGAATGCGAGGCGCGCGCGGCCAAGAGGCGTCGGGTCGTCCTGGAGCGAGAGCAGCATGGCGTCGGCGCCCGCCCACTCCTGGCGCAGGAAGAGGGCGTCCACGACCTGGCTCGCCTCGACGAGGCGGGCGAGTGCCAGTCGCTCACCCTCCGGGAGCCTGGAGAGATCCACGACGAGGTCCACCGGGGCGTACTGGGCCTCGAGGCGGCGCAGCTCCTCGACGCCGGGCGTCCCCGGGGCGGGCGTGGCGGCCGAGGTGGTGGAGGCAATGAGGGCGGCGAGCAGGGCGAACGCAGTTCGCATGGCGGGGGATTCTACCAGCAGCGCCACGATGCTGCCGTGTGTGCCGACACCGCCGGATCAACTCCGGCTCTCCCACCCCAGCGCGGCCCGCTCGGCGCTGAGCTCCGCCTCTGCCGCGGCGATGCGGGCCCGCGTCTCGCCCATCAGCTTCACCACGTCGCCGCCAGTCATGCCCTTCGTCTCGATGGGCTCGAGCACGCGGACGAGCACCAAGGTGGGACGGATCCAGGGGCTGCCCTTGGGCATGCCGTAGGCCGAACCGGTCACCGCCACCGGGAGGACGGGCACCTGCGCCTCGATGGCGAGCCGGAAGGCGCCGGGCTTGAACGCCCCCATCTTCCCGTCGCGGGAGCGGGTGCCCTCCGGGAAGATCATCACGGGCATGCCGTGGTCCAGGTACCAGCGGGCCCTGGTGAGCGCAGCCCCGCCGCTCTCCCGATCGCCGCGGTTCACCGGGATGTCGCCGGAGAGGCGGAAGTACAGGCCGAACAAGGGGATCTTGAAGACCTCCTCCTTGGCGATCCATTTCATCTCGCGGCGCTGGCGTGACATCGCGAAGATGTCCAGGAAGGACTGGTGGTTCGACGTGCAGACGTAGGCGCCGCTCGCCGGCTGAGATCCCTCGATCCGCACCTGCCAGAACGGGAAGACGTAGGTCGGGGTCGAGCCGAGTCGCCGCAGGAAGAGGCCCGGGATGCGGCGGGTCGCGTCGAAGGGAAGCGTCACCGCGACGAGGAGCGCCAGCACGGGAAGCCCGAGCACGATGACGACGACCGAGATCACGTAGGACACGGCCGCGAGGACGTTCACCAGGAAGGCGGGCAGGCGGGGCGGACGCACGTCCGGATCTCTACCATTTCCCGGTACAATCCCGCACCGTGCCCGAACTCCCGGACGTGGAGGTCTACGTCGAGGCCCTGCGCGACCGCGTCGCCGGCAAGCCGCTCGAGCGGGTGCGGCTGGGCAGTCCCTTCCTCCTCCGCACCGTGGCGCCGCCGCTGTCGGCCTTCGCGGGGCGGCGCGTCGAGGCCGTCTCCCGGCTGGGGAAGCGGGTGGTGCTGGGCTTCGACGGGGACCTCTTCCTGGTGCTCCACCTCATGATCGCGGGGCGCCTCCACTGGAAGCCCGCCGGGGCGAAGCTGCCGGGCAAGGCGGGGCTGGCCGCGTTCGACTTCCCGGGCGGCACCCTCACCCTCACCGAGGCGGGCACGAAGCGACGCGCCGCGCTCCACGCGGTGTCCGGGCGGGCGGCCCTGGCCGCCCTCGACCGTGGCGGCCTCGAGCCGCTCGAGGCCACGGCGCAGGCCTTCCGAGAGGCGCTCCTCCGCGAGAACCACACGCTCAAGCGGGCGCTCACCGACCCCCGCCTGCTGGCAGGGATCGGCGGCGCCTACGCCGACGAGATCCTTCACCGCGCCCGTCTTTCGCCGATGCAGCTCACCTCGCGCCTCGACGACGGCGAGGTCGAGCAACTTCGGCTCGCGGTTCGCGACGTCCTCTCGGAGTGGACGGAGCGGCTGCGCCGGGACGCCGGCGGCGAGTTCCCGGAGGGGGTCACGGCCTTCCGCGACGGGATGGCGGTCCACGGGCGCCACCGGAAGCCCTGCCCGGTCTGCGACACCGCCGTTCAGCGCATCGTCCACGCCGCGAACGAGACCGACTACTGCCCGCGCTGCCAGACCGGCGGCCGCATCCTTTCCGACCGGTCGCTGGCGCGGCTGCTCAAGGACGACTGGCCGCGGACGGTGGAGGAGATGGAGGCGCTCGAGGAGCGCAGGCGGTAGTAGGCTGCCCTGGAACGAACGGAGACCCATCGCCATGAAGACCCGGATCACCGAACTGCTGGGCATCCAGCACCCCATCATCCAGGGCGGCATGCACTACGTCGGGTTCGCCGAGCTGGCCGCGGCGGTGTCCAACGCCGGTGGGCTCGGCATCATCACCGCGCTCACCCAGCGAACGCCCGATCTGCTCGCGAGCGAGATCCGCCGCTGCCGCGAGATGACCGCCAAGCCCTTCGGCGTGAACCTCACGTTCCTGCCGGCCCTCGCCTCGCCCGACTATCCAGGCTACGTCCGGGCCATCGTCGAGGGAGGGGTGAAGGTGGTCGAGACCGCCGGCAACAACCCGCAGCAGGTGCTGCCGGTCCTGCACGCAGCGGGGATCCAGGTGATCCACAAGTGCACCTCGGTCCGCCACGCGCTGAAGGCCCAGTCGATCGGCTGCGACGCGGTGAGCGTCGACGGCTTCGAGTGCGGCGGCCACCCCGGCGAGGACGACGTCCCGAACTTCATCCTGCTGCCGCGCGCCGCGGACGAGCTCGAGATCCCGTTCGTCGCCTCGGGCGGCATGGCCGACGGCCGATCGCTGGTGGCGGCCCTCGCGCTGGGCGCGGACGGCATCAACATGGGCACGCGCTTCATCGCCACCCAGGACGCGCCGGTGCACGAGAACGTCAAGCGGGCCATCGTCGCCGCCAGCGAGCTCGACACCCGGCTCGTCATGCGCCCGCTCCGCAACACCGAGCGCGTGCTCCGGAACGTCGCGGCCGACCGCCTCCTCGAGAAGGAGCGCGCCCTCGGGTCAAAGCTCACCTTCGAGGACGTCCGAGAGGAGGTGGCCGGCGTCTATCCGAAGATCATGCTGGAGGGGGCCATGGACGCGGGCGTCTGGTCCTGCGGCATGGTGGCCGGCCTGATCCACGACATCCCCACCGTGAAGGAGCTCATCGATCGGATCATGGCAGAGGCGGAGGCCATCATCCGGGAACGGCTGGCCGGGGTCCTCCGGGCTTGACGGACCTGCGCCCGGCGATGACCTGCCGGTAGAGCTCGACGAGCCGATCCACCGAGGCCTCGACCCGGTAGCCCTGGGCCGCCTCCCGGTAGCCTTCGCGCGCGCGATCGAGCCCGGCCGGGTCCTCGATCCACCGGTCGATCCGCGCGGTGAGTTCCTCCCGCGACCCCGCCTCGAAGAGGAAGTCGTCGGAAAGGGCGAACTGCGAGGTGGCGCTGAGCGGGGAGCGGGCGATGACGCAGGGGAGGCCGCAGGCCATGGCCTCCAGCACCGACATGCACTCGACCTCGACGTCGGCCGCGTGGACGCAGAGATCGGCACCGCCGTAGTAGCGGATGAGCTCGTGCGGCTTGAGCCACCGGAATACCGGCGCGTGGGTGAGTACCTTCCCGAGCTCCTCGAGCCGCGCCTTCTGCGGCCCGTCCCCGAGGATGACGAGCTGGATGCGCCCTTCGTGGCGCGACTTTCGGATGGCCTCGATCAGGAGGTCGTGCCGCTTCTCCCGGGCCAGGCGCCCCACCGACAGGATGGTGAACTTCCCCTCGAACCGCTCGCACTCCTCGCGTGGCAGCGGACGGTACTCGGGGGGGACGCCGTTCGAGATCACGACGGAGGGCACGCGCAGGCCGTAGCGGCGCAGCTCCCTCTCGGCGAAGGCGCTCGGGCAGAGCACGGCGTCGGATCGGTTGTAGGTGGTGCGGAGGAAGAATCGGTAGGTCCAGTCCACGAGCGTCGGGCTGCGCACCCCCACGTTGTGGAGCAGGTGCTCGGCCTGGACGTGAAAGGTCGAGACCACCGGCACCCCGGCCTTCCGGGCCGCGCCGATGGCCTTGATCCCTAGATAAAACGGGAACTGGTTGTGGACGACGTCCTGGCGCCCGACCGTCTCCTCGAGGATTCGCCGGTCGGGCCAGGCGAAGGGCAGCCGCATCTTCTCCATGATGTTGCCCGGCGTGGGGATGACGAAGGACTTCAGCAGGATCTTGCCCGGCGCGGGCACGCCGGTGGCAAGGACGTCCACGGTGTGGCCCCGTTCCCGGAGGAGCTCGGCGAACCGGCGGGTCGAGACGACCGCGCCGTTGTTCGCGTCGTCCCAGGCGTCGATGACCATGGCGATGCGGAGTGGACTCACGGCGCAGCAATCTACTCCGGGGAGGCCCGCGCCGGTAGAATCACGCGGGAGGTGGAAATGGACGTTGCTCTTCAGGAAGTCCTCGTCCGGGTGCGCGAGAAGGCCCGCGTCCTCTACGAGGGGAAGGAGGTTCCGCACCACAGCTGTGGCATCGCGATGGCCGAGACATTCTCCTTGCCCACTCGCCCGTACCAGGCGCTGCGAAAGGGCGGCATCACCGGCGAAGGCATGTGCGGCGCGGTCATGGCGGGCCAGCTCGTCCTGGGCGAGCTGCTCGGCGACCCGGACCCGACCGGCCAGGTGACCCCCGCGCTTCGGGAGGCGATGGTGCAGTTTCTCGCCACGGTTCGCGCCCGGGTGAATCGAGGCGCGAGCGCCACGCTCGTCTGCAACGACCTCACCGGGCAGTTCGTCGAATTCGGCTCCGGGCAGAGGCTTTCATTCTGCACGGACATCGTGGCCACCGTGGCCGAGGCAGTCGCCGAGGTGCTCGCCGCCCATGGAAGGGCCTTCGATCCGACGCCCGTCCGGTAAACGGCTGCCTGAGCAAAATCCGTCTTTACAATTTTTACATTTGCGCGACGCGTCATTTTCTTTCGTTGACAGACCGGCAGGATCAGGGTTCTGTGCTCCCTCCACTGACCAGAGGGAGCATCGATGGCCTCCGACTTTTCCCCGCCAAAGAATCTCGAGACCCCGAAGAAGAAGATCCGCAAGGAGGAGGCGCTCGCCTATCACTCCATGGGTCGGCCCGGGAAGATCGAGGTCGTCCCGACGAAGCCCTGCGCCACCGCGCGCGACCTGTCGCTCGCCTACAGCCCCGGCGTCGCCGAACCCTGTCTCGAGATCGAGAGGGACCCGGATCTGTCCTACGCCTACACCGCGCGCGGGAACCTGGTCGCGGTGATCTCGAACGGCACTGCCGTGCTCGGCCTGGGCGACATCGGGGCCCTCGCCGGCAAGCCGGTCATGGAGGGCAAGGGCGTCCTCTTCAAGAAGTTTGCCGACATCGACGTCTTCGACCTCGAGATCGAGGCCAAGGAGATCGACCGCTTCTGCGAGGTGGTCAAGGCGCTCGAGCCCACCTTCGGCGGCATCAACCTCGAGGACGTGAAGGCCCCGGAGTGCTTCGTCATCGAGGAGCGGCTCAAGCGGGAGATGAACATCCCGGTCTTCCACGACGACCAGCACGGGACCGCCATCATCTCCGGCGCCGCGCTGATCAACGCCGCCGAGCTGGCCGGCAAGAAGCTCGACAAGCTGAAGGTGGTCGTCTCCGGCGCGGGCGCCTCGGCCATCGCCTGCACCAAGTTCTACCTGAAACTGGGAGTGAGGAAGGAGAACGTGCTCCTGGTGGACACCAAGGGCGTCGTCTACAAGGGACGCACCGAGGGGATGAACGAGTACAAGGCGGAGTTCATGGTCGACACCAAGGCCCGGACGCTCGAGGACGCCCTGAAGGGCGCCGACGTCTTCCTGGGCTGCTCGGCCAAGGGGCTCATGTCGCAGGACATGGTCCGCTCCATGGCCAGCGACCCCATCGTCTTCGCGCTCGCCAACCCGGACCCGGAGATCAGCTACCCGGACGCCAAGGCGGCGCGCAACGACGTGATCATGGCAACCGGCCGCTCCGACTACCCGAACCAGGTGAACAACGTCCTCGGCTTCCCGTACATCTTCCGCGGGGCCCTCGACGTTCGCGCCAGGGCCATCACCGAGGAGATGAAGATGGCGGCGGCTCGCGCGCTGGCGCAGCTGGCCCGCGAGGACGTGCCCGAGTCGGTGTCCCGCGGCTACGGCGGCGAGCGCTTCAGCTTCGGCCGCGACTACATCATCCCCAAGCCGCTCGACCCGCGCGTGCTGCTCTGGGTGGCGCCGGCCGTGGCCGAGGCGGCCATCTCGAGCGGCGTGGCCCGGTTGTCGCTCGACCTCGCCGACTACCGCGAGCGGCTGAAGAAGCGGCAGAGCCGGCTCCACGGCGTGATGAGCCTGGTGCACGCCAAGGCCCGCACCAAGCTGGCCAAGATCGTCTTCCCCGAGGGGGACAACGAGAAGATCCAGCACGCCGCCCAGATCCTCCGCGAGGAGGGGCTCTGCGAGCCCATCCTGCTGGGGCCGGTGCAGAAGATCCGCGCCTCCATCGAGGAGCGGCGGCTCGACGGCCTCGAGGGCGTGCAGGTCATCCTCCCCGAGGAGAGCCCCGACTACGACCGGTACGTGGCGCGCTTCTGGGAGCTGCGCGCCCGCAAGGGCATGACCTTCGCCGAGGCGCGCCGCCAGGTGCGCGCACGCAACTACTACGCGTCGGTGATGGTGGAACGCGGCGACGCGGACGGGATGGTCACGGGGCTCACCGTGGGCTACCCCGACGGCATCCGCGCCCCGCTGGAGATCATCGGCACGCGCAAGGGGCGCCGCGCCGCCGGCGTCTACATCGTGGTCACGAAGGACGACTTCAAGTTCTTCGCCGACACCACCGTGAACATCGACCCGAACCCGCAGGCCCTGGCCGACATCGCGGTGGCCACCGCCGACCTGGCCCGCTACTTCGAGGTCGTCCCGCGGGTGGCCATGCTCTCCTACTCGAGCTTCGGCGCCGCAAAGGGAGAGAGCCCGGCCAAGGTGCGCAAGGCCACCGAGCTGGTCCGGCAGATGCGCCCCGACCTGGAGGTCGACGGCGAGATCCAGGTGGACATCGCCACCGACGCAGAGGTCCGGGTGCCCGAGTTCCCCTTCTCCACGCTCAAGGACGACGCCAACGTCTTCGTCTTCCCCAACCTCGACGCGGCCAACATCTCCTACCAGCTGCTCGAGGCCATGGGCGGCGCCGAGGTCATCGGCCCGGTCCTGCTCGGCATGGACAAGCCGGTCAACGTGCTGCAGATGGGGACCAGCGTGCAGTCGATCGTCAACCTGGCGGCCATCACCGCGCTGCGGGCCCAGGGCGAGCAGTTCGTGTTTTGACACCACCGACGCCGGGACGCGAGTCCCGGCGCCGGAACGCTTCCCTCCGAGGAAACGTCGCTGCGGCAGAGCCGCTCAACGGGCCGGTCCCACGAAGGGGCCGGCCCTGCTTCGCGTTCCGGGTGTTCCGCGCCGCAAGCGGCGCGGTGCTATATCGCGTCCAGCGCCCGCGTCAGCCCCGCCTTCACCTCGCCTGCCAGCACGTTCAATCCCGGGTGCGTGCCCGCGATGGTGGCCGCGGGGTCGATGGCGATGACCACCGCCTTGCCGTCGTCCCCCTCGTAGACCACCACGTTGCAGGGCAACATCACGCCCACCTCCAGCTCCGCGGTGAGCGCCCGGAAGGCGAGCTTGGGGTTGCAGGCGCCGAGGATGCGGTAGCGCCGGAAGTCGACGCCGATCTTCTGCTTCAGCGTGTCCTTCACGTCGATCTGGGTGAGCACGCCGAAGCCCTCGGCCTTGAGCACGTCGGGCACCCTGCCGAGCGCCTCGTCGAAGGTGAGGTTCGTCTTCCTCTGGATCCGGAACTCGGCCATGTCGCTCCTCCTCTTTCGGGGTTCAAAGGCTGAGCCGCAGCGCGACGCCGAAGTCGGCCACGGGCGGGGGGTAGTTCACCGGCTCCGCCAGGTAGGGCGGGAAGGCGGGCACGTCGATGGCGAAGCGGAAGGCACCGCCCTGCGTTCCGTAGTGCACCGAGGCGTAGGCCTCGAGGCGCAGGTAAGTCATCAGCAGCACCGAGTAGTCGATGCGACTGATGAAGGTGGTGTCGCTCAGGTTGGCGAGGGTGGAGAAGATGAAGGTCGTGTCGTACCACTGGAAAGGCTTGGGCAAGAGGACGTAGAGGCCGACCTGATTTCGCCCCACGTAGAAAGGATCGTACTGGTTGTTGAAGATGAGCCAGGGGTAGATGGCCGGGTCGGCGTATCCCAGCGAGTTGTAGAAGTACTCGGCGCCGACGGTGAGCGTGTGCTGGTCGTCGTACTTCCAGGTCCACGATGCGCCCACCGTGGCCTGCGGCGCGAAGCCTGGCTGGTACGGTGAATAGAGGCCGGGATTGGGTGGGACGGCCTGCCAGTCGGGCGGCGCGAGCATGTTCCACCGGGGAAGCCCGTTGGGCGTTCCACGCCCCAGCGAGGCCTCGCCGTAGAAATCGATCTCCCAGAGCGCAAAGGAGGCGTCCAGGCCCACCCGCGGCAACGTCCCGGACCGGGCCACGAGCTCGGCCGCCAGCTCGAGCGGCCCGAGCACCACCTCGGCGCGCAGCGCCCCGCCCACCTTGCCGATCCTGTCGACGGTCTCGTAGCCGCTGAAGAGCGCGAAGCCGTAGAAGTTCCAGCCGGCCTTCTCCCAGGGAACGTGGAGCTTGAGCATCCACTCCCCCTGCCGCTGGTCGAACACCGAGAGCGGGTCGCGCTTGCGGAAGTGGAGGAAATCGGTGGGATTCCAGAAGCGGGCCACGCCCCAGGTCACCTGCTGCTTGCCCACGGCGACGAAGACGGCGCGCTCCACGTCGAAGCGGATCCAGGCCTGGTCGAGCACCACCTGCGTCCCGTAGGCCTGGCCCAGCACGGTGGACTGCACGGTCGGTGGAACGAGCGGGTTCACCTGGGCGCGCCCCAGCACGAAGCCGCGCACCCGGTCGTTGGGACGGACGTCGAGGTAGAGGTCGATCAGGTTGGGCGAGGTGAGCAGCCACTGCGAGAGCGCGAGCCCCTTCTGCCACTGGGTGTCGAGGCGAAGGTAGAGCATGCCGCCGATCTTGAGCGGGTCGGGGGGCGCCGGCGGGGCGCCGAAGCCTTCGGGCTGGGGGCTCGCGGTCTCGAGCTTCGCGTCGGCGGGCGGCTTCGGCCCGGCGGGGGGCGGGGGCTGCGGATACGGCTTCTCCGCGACCGGTGGTGTCGCCGCGGGCGCCGCGGGCTTCCCGAAGATGTCCTCCTCGCTGGGGCGCTCCTGGGCCGCTGCCGGCGCGGCGACCAGGCCGAGAAGGAGGGCGAGGATGGCGGCGCGCGCGGTCATCTGCTCTTCGACTCGAGCCAGGCCTTGGTGAACAGGTTCGGGTCGAGCGGGCGCAGGTCGATGGACTTGATGAGCACCAGCGTCTGGTTGGCCTTCTCGACCTCGTCGTAGAAGCGCATCTCCTCCGCGTACCACACGTCGGACTTCTTCGACTCGCTCCAGACCTTCTTCCATCGCGGGTAGTAGGCGGTCCGCATGAGCCGGCCGGACAGCGCCATCTCCTGCCGCTTGAGAACGTTGCCGGTGGCCTGATCCACCCAGAGCCGCACCGTGGGAAAGGCCACGTCGACGTCGGGCCGGGCGGTGAGCAGGATCCGGTGAACCTCGTACTTGCCGAGCTTCTCGTCCTGCTCCCACCTCGCCACGTACTCCTCGGCGAGACGCGACTCGTCCAGGTCCCCTCGGCGGGTGTCGGTGCCGCCGATGCGTTCCCGCTCGGTTCGACGCTCCCAGCGCCCCACCCGTGGGTCGTAGAACCAGAGGTTCTTGTCGATGCGCAGGTAGCCCTTGCCCTGCTCCGTCTTGGGCTCGAGGAAGAGGAAGAGCAGCTTCCGCTCCTTGTCGCGCCGGTAGACCACCAGCTCGTAGACGACGTCGGTCTTGTCCTTCTCCTTGGCCTCCATGTAGACGAGCGCCTTCCAGTCGCCGGAGTTGCGCTCCCGCTCGTCGATGGTGCGGATGACCTTGTCGGTCTCCTCCTGTCCGAGCGGCAGGGCGGCGCGCGGGACGGCGAGGAGGGCCAGGGCGAGGAGGAGGAGCTTGCGCATGGGGTTCACCCAATGTGATGCATGGCGGTGACCGGCCGGAGACGGGCGGCGTAGGCCGACGGCCAGATGGCGGCGGCGGTGGTCAGCCCGGTGACGAAGGCCACGTACACGGCGACCTGGCCGGGGTGGACGGCGAGGTGCAGGTTTCGCTGCAGGAGGAAGTACTGCATGGTTTCTGGCAGCTCGATTCGCGCGGCGTTGAGCGCGGCGGCCCCGGCCGCGCCGAGCATCGCCCCCACCAGCGCTCCGGCCAGCCCGAGCAGGAAGGCCTCGAGGAGCGTGAGTCGCAGCACCTGGCTGCGCTGCATGCCGATGGCCCGCAACGTGCCGATCTCGCGGGTGCGCTCGCGGATGGCGATGGCCAGCGTGTTCACGATCCCCACCGCCACGATGACCATGAGCACGGTGACGAGCACGTTGCCCAGCCAGGTGACGGCGGTGATGATCCAGGAGAGGAAGCTCATCTCGTCTTCCCAGGTGGTCACGTCGAGCTTCTGGCCGGTCCAGTCCTCGGCGTTCACCTTGAACATCAGCTTCTGCCAGTAGGGCTGCGGATCCGGGTCCATGACCCGGTAGCCGGCGTCGCGCAGCGCGGCGCGCAGGCGGGCCGCCACCTTGGCGGAGTCGTCGGCATCTCGAAGGTAGATCTGCACCGCGCCGGTGGTCCCGGCCTTGAGCTGGTAGAGATGGCGCAAGGTCTCGGCCGGGATGAAGGCGTTGAAGGCCGAGAGGAGCCCGATGTTGCGCGCCACCGCCGCGATCCGCACGTCGGCGGTGTTGCTGGCCCCGCGCGTCGTGGGCGCGGAGAGCGTGATGGTGTCGCCCGGCTTCACCCCGAGTCGCTTGGCCTGGTCCTGGAAGATCAGGATCGTGCCGGGCTTGCGCAGCTCGTCGAGGTTGCCGTCCACCACCTGGATCACCTCGCGGAAGCGGGGCTCCCGATCGAGCTCGACCCCGGCCAGGATGAGGTCCATCGAGACGCCGTCGGCCACCGCCTTGGCCCAGCCGCGCCCGCGGGGCGCGGCGTAGGTCAGCTCCGGCACCTGGGCCTTCACCGCGTCCCAGGGCTTCTCCCATCCGGCCACGATGGGGGCGGCGGTGCCGCTGGTGATCTTGAAGAAGCCGGCCAGGTTCACGTGGCCGGTCATGAGCGTGGTGGCCGACTGGAGCATGGCCTCGCGCATGCCGGTGGTGAGGCCGCCGAGGAGGACGAGCATGGCCGTCACGCCCGCGATGGCGGATCCGAGCAGGACGTTGCGGCGGGTGTGCCGGGCCAGGTTCCGCGCGGCGATGGCGATGTCGGTCCGGATCATCATTCGTCCGATTGCATGGCCTCGATGGGGGTCACGCGCATGGCCAGGATCGCCGGGTAGAGGGCCGAGAGGATGCTCACCGCGAAGACGATGGCCACCGACGAGAACAGGCTGGCGGTGCCCAGCCGGGGGATGAGCGCCGGCCCGGAGAAGAGGAAGTACATGGTGTCGTTGGTGGCCGCGATGCCGCCGGTCCAGCCGATGAGTTGCACGATGAGGATGCCCAGCCCCGCCCCCAGCCCGCCGAAGACCAGTCCGGTGGTCACCACCTCGACCACCACCAGCACCAGCACGAAGCGGCGCTGCGCCCCGATGGCGCGCATGGTGCCGATCTCCTTCACCCGCTGGAGCGTGGCCATGACCATGGCGTTGTTGATGATGACGAGCGCCACCGCGAAGATGATGAGCACGGCCAGG
>Ga0209253_10003716_pt1 | contig 13359 bp, 13 predicted proteins | sample FrelakmetBRP12BR_FD_187145 | JGI IMG/M metagenome (GOLD analysis project Ga0209253, IMG submission 187145) | Freshwater lake sediment microbial communities from the University of Notre Dame, USA, for methane emissions studies - BRP12 BR (SPAdes)... | ecosystem: Environmental > Aquatic >...
GCAAACCATACCGGTTTCTATTTGTAGGGAGAATTGAAAAGGTGAAAGGGATCGACCTCCTGCTTGAATCCATGGCATGCCTGAAGGAAGAAGTATTGAATGTTCATCTGACAGTGGTTGGCAGAGGAGGAATGGAGGAATGGGCAAAGAGTTTTATCAAAGAAAGAGATCTGGGGGGATATGTTTCGTGGATGGGAAATGTATCGGACCAGACATTGGCTTTCCTCTATGAATCCTCCGATTGCGTGGTGATCCCTTCCCGTTCTGAGTCAATTCCTCTCGTGTTTTCAGAAGCATTAAGGTTTAATAAAGAACTGATCGTTACCGATGTGGGTGATATGGGAATGCTGGGTCGCCAATATGGAGTCGCCCGGGTAATTCCTCCGAAAAACATCAGGGCGTTGAAGGAGGTCATGAAGAAGAGAGCTGACCTTAAGGACAGCGGGAATGAAATAAGGAATGAAGCCAGAAGGGAAGAATTGAAGCGATTATTCGACCTTGAGACTTCGGTGAAAAGATTTTTAGAAGATTATAAATAACGTGTCCGTGACCGTGTCGCGTGTCCGGGAAAGGTTGAAGGGGTATGAAAAAAATTGAAGCCTTGACGGATCACGGACACGAAAAGGGGTTGAGATGAAGGCAGTTATCTTGGCTGGGGGAAAAGGGACAAGACTCGCCCCTTACACTACTGTTTTTCCTAAACCTCTGATGCCCATTGATGGGATACCTATCCTTGAGGTGATCGTTAAACAATTAGCCTATTTTCAGATAAAAGAGTTGATATTTACAGTGAGTCCCCAATCAGAGGCCCTCCTTGCCGCCTACTTTGGGGGCGGTCGAAAATTTGGGGTGGATATTTCTTATTCTAAAGAAGAAAAACCTCTCGGAACTGCTGGACCTCTTTCCCTTATCTCAGATCTCACGGAAACATTCCTGGTGATGAATGGGGACATTCTCACCACCCTCAACTATCAAAAGTTGATCCGGTACCATCGCCGGCATAAAGGGATGGTCACCATTGCCATGAGTCAGAAGAAAGTCCCATTGGAATTGGGGGTCATGGAATTTAATCGTGCCCATCGACTGACTCGATATATTGAAAAACCAACGTTGACATACTCTGTGAGTATGGGGATCTATGTGTTTGAAAGGGAAATTCTGAAATGGGTTCCTTCTAAGAAGTACCTGGATTTCCCAGAATTGATCCAGAAGCTCATCAAACGAAATGAAAGGGTTGTCTGCTATCCTTCGAATGATTTCTGGCTGGATATTGGCCGACATGAGGATTATGAGGAAGCCCAAAAGAAATTTCAGGAAATGAGGAAAAAATTATTATATGAATAGTGACTGCGAATAAGCACCAAATCAAAAGCACCAAATACCCAATAAGCTCCAATGACCCAATTTCAAAATTCAAAACAATACGATTTTGCTGAGATGAAAGAGTAAGCAGAGAGGTTTATTATGGCGAAAGTATTGGTTACCGGTGCGGGAGGGTTTATCGGAAGCCATCTGGTTGAAGAGCTGGTCAAACACGGAGAAGAGGTGAGGGCCTTTGTCCGATATAATTCGAGGGATGAAAGGGGTCTCTTAGAAGACTTACCAAAGGAAATTCAGAGTCAGATTGAGGTTGTTCCCGGAGATCTCAAAGACCCTGATGGGGTAAAAAAGGCGATAAAGAGATGTGCGAAAATTTATCATCTGGGTGCCCTCATTGCCATCCCTTATTCTTATGTTCACCCTTTTGATTTCGTTCAGACCAATGTCATCGGGACTGCCCATCTTCTCAATGCCTGCCTTGAGAACAGCGGTGTAGAGAAAATCATCCATACCTCTACGAGTGAAGTTTACGGGACAGCTCAGTATGTTCCTATCGATGAAAAGCATCCTCTTCAGGCCCAATCTCCCTACGCTGCCAGTAAGATTGCTGCAGATAAGCTGGTCGAGAGCTACAATCTTTCATTCGGTCTTCCCATCACCACGATTCGACCCTTTAATACTTTTGGCCCCCGGCAATCGTTGCGGGCTATCATCCCGACAATCATCTCCCAGGCCATTCATGGTAATAAGATCCGTTTGGGCAATGTTGAGCCCCGTAGGGATTTCCTCTTTGTCAAGGATACGGTTCGAGGGTTTATTGAATTGGCAAAATGTTCCAAAGCCGTTGGGAAAGTGGTGAACATCGGCACAGCAAGAGATATTTCCATTAAAGAATTGGTTGAGAAAATTCTTGGTCAGATGAGGCAGGGTGGAGAGATCAAAGTTGAAGGCCGGAGGATTCGCCCCGAGACGAGTGAAGTGATGCAACTCATCGCGGATACCCGATTAGCCAAGAAGCTTTTCAAATGGGCCCCTCGATATACCCTTGAGGACGGATTGGGAGAAACGATTGAATGGTATGAGAAGAATTTATCCCGATTTAAAGTAGGAAGCTATCCGCTATGAAGTGGAAATATCCTCTCTCGGATATTGATTTTGGGCCGGAAGAGAAACGAGAAGTTCTCAGGGTCCTTCGTTCGAAATGGCTTTCCACAGGTCCGGTGACCGAAAGGTTTGAAAAGGCCTTTTCCGAATATTTGGGAGGAGGTTATGCCATTGCTGTTGCGAATGGTACGGCTGCTCTTCATTTAGCCCTGGCCAGCCTTGACATACGAGAGGGGAATGAGGTTATCCTCCCCTCACTCACCTTCGTGGCTACGGCCAATTCGGTCCTTTATATCGGAGCGAAACCTGTCTTTGCGGATATTGTAGGCGCGGATGACCTCAATATTTCCCCTCGGGAGATTGAAAAGAAGATCACAAAAAGGACAAAGGCAATTCTTGTCATGCATTACGGAGGATACCCGTGTGATATGCAATCGATCCTCAGGATGGCTAAAAGACGTGGTCTTTATGTTGTTGAAGATGCAGCCCATGCTACCGGAGCAGAATATCAAGGAGAAAAATGTGGGCTCCTCGCTGATATAGGGTGTTTCAGTTTCTTTTCCAACAAGAATTTGGTGACCGGAGAAGGGGGAATGGTGGTCACCCGGAGCAAAGAATGGGCAGAGAAGATCCGAAAGATGAGGTCCCACGGGATGGAAGCACTTTCATGGGATAAATATCGAGGGCACCTTTCGTCCTATGATATAAGAGGACTCGGTTATAACTATCGAACCACAGAAATTCAATCCGCTCTGGGGTTGGTGCAGTTGAAGAAGTTAGACCGGAATAATAAGAGGAGGAAGAAAGTGGCTGAAATCTATCGAAAGGAGCTTCAACAAACGAAAGAAATCTCCATACCTTTTTCGGAGGTTAAGGCCATCCCTTCTTACCATCTTTTTCCGGTCTTGGTGGCTCCGTTCGTTGATCGAAACAGGGTGATGGAGAAACTGAGAGATTTCGGGATTCAATCAAGCATCCACTATCCTTCCGTTCATCTTTTTTCCCTTTATCGAAACCAATTTGATTACAAAAGGGGAGATCTTCCGAAAACGGAAGAAGTGAGTGAGAGAGAAATCACTCTTCCGCTTCATCCACGATTAGATACGCGGGATGTGAAGTGGATTGCAAAGAAGCTGAAAGAAGCCATGAGATGCTGACCGAATGGAACGTTGGAATAATGGAGGGATGGAATATTGGGTTTAAAAAAGAGCAAGAAGAAGATTTTGGCTTTCACCCATTGCTCCAATATTCTAATGTTCCATTAATCCGTGATTCCTGAGACTTGTTATGGAGCTGAAGGTTTTTGAATCGCCTGGTAAAGAGTGGGATGAATTCGCCTCTCGATACACCGATCTTATCTTTTATCAATCGGTCTGGAGCCAAGTACTCCAAGAGGGGTTGGGAGGGCAACCCCTTTATTTTTTGCCTTAGGGAAGGAGGGACAATCGTTGCAGGATTACCAGGGGGCTTTCTCAATTATAAAATTCTTTGCTTCGTCCATCCCTTTGGCTACTTCTGATACTATGAAGATTTTGCAAGAGATCAGTCGATCGATGATAGGAAGAAGGGGCGGTTTGATTGGACAGCGCGATGTTTGGGTGAGCAGAAGCAGGGCGTCAAGGAATCAAAAATACAAGGGTGTTTTGTTTCGCCATTTTCCTGAGTTATTGAATGATTACTTGCATCAGTGGACGGTTCAATTGATTACAAGCCATATCGGAGAGAAGGACAAAAATATTCTGGACATCGGATGTGGATACGGACGGCTTTCCATCCCGATTCGTGGAAAATACCCTGATACCCTTCTAGTGGGATTGGATATCTCACCCTACTATGCCAAAGAGTACATTTCCCAGGTCCAGAATGGCTTTGCCATCTTATCGGATTCATTACTGCTTCCATTTAAAAAGGGAGGCTTTCACATCGTCTTCGAAGTTTTTTCCCTCATGTATCTTCCAGATAAGAGAAGTTATCGTCAGGCCATCCAAGAGATGCTCTATGCGTTGAGCGATAAAGGGTCCATGCTTGTCGTCGAAAACAATAGGGCGGGTACCTTTTTTTTAAACGGGCTCGGCCTCTTCACATTGCTTTCCAAATTCACGGCCGAAAAGAAGAGCGAGGCACCGGAGGGCTTAATCTTCAGCGGTCATGAGATCGATCTTATGGTTCACCAGAATGGTGGGGTTGTCACGAAGAAGTGTGGGATGCCCCTTTTCACCCTTTTTATTCCCTTTAATATTTTACTCTCTTTCGTTTCCTCAAAATTGTTAAGAAAAATATTATCCGTTATAAGATACTTAGACCCTGTGTTCCAATTTCTGAACTTTTTGTCCCTCTATCACTTTTACTGGATAAAGAAAAGAGAGGCAGATGTCTACCATAGCCAGACACCGGATCGAAATGCCCTTAACGCTCCTGCTGCGGGCACTCCTGTTCAGTAGAAGCCGACATCTCGATCAATTTGTAATAGAACTCGAAACGCTTTTTAAGCGTAAGATCATTCTCTTCCAAAGCGGCAGGGGTGCACTCTACTATTTGTTGAAAACCGTGCCGCAAACAACCGTCATCGTCCCTGCCTATACGTGTAAGGTGGTACCTGAGGCCGTCCTGTTAGCAGGCAAAGAGGTCCTTTATGCGGACATTGATCTAAACACCTTCAATATGGATCTCCATGACTTAAAAAGGAAAATAAGACCTGGGAGCATTGTTCTAGCCACCCATCAATTCGGAATTCCCTGCGACATTTTACCCATCCTTCATCTTGCCGAGGATCACCGATGTGTCGTTATTGAAGACGCAGCTGGAGCCTTTGGAAGCCGGGTTCATGATCAAAGGGTGGGAACGTTCGGAGTAGCCAGCATCTTCAGTTTTGAGTTCACCAAGGTGCTTTCCTCGGGGAGGGGAGGCTTCATTCTTTTCAATGAGGAAGACCTTCATGGGAAAGTGAAATCCTTGATTGAAGAAGAGCTTCAACCTCCGGATGCTTTGTTTTTGGCAAAAATTTTTCTGATCTTACTCTTTCATAAAATCGTGAGCCGACCGTTCTTCTATTCTTTATTCATTGACTATTTCCGTAAGAAATATGGGTTTTCCATGGATCGGGGTGAAATCCTTCCTCATAAAAATGAACTTTATCAATATAGCTTTTCCCCTTTTGAGGCCTTGATTGGTCTGTCAAATCTCAAAAGGGTCGAAACAATCACTCTGAGAAGGTGGAACATCGCAAAACAATACATGAAAGAGCTTTCTGGTCTCCAGGGGATCGGATTGCCTGTATTTCCCCAAAAAACCTTTTCCTCTCTCATGCGGTTTCCTGTGCGCATTCTGCATCAAATCCGAGAAGCTTTCTATTCGAAATGCCTGGAACAGGGGCTTGATATGGGTTTCAGTTTTACCTATAGTTGTTCTGAGGAGTGCCCTAACGCTATATTGGCTGCGCAGCAGGTGGTGAATCTACCCTTAAATAGTCATTTGACGGACAGAGAGGTCTGCCGAATTATCGATATCGTCAGGAAATCCTTGCGGTAAAGAAACAATGAAAGTATTACTGGTTTTGCCCAGAACGAAACCCAATACCAATCCTCCCCTTGGGTTGGCATACATCGCTGCAATCCTCAGAAAGAATGGCGTGGAAGTAGAGATCCTGGACCCTACGTTTGAAGGAGCTGAATATGCATTAAAAAGGCTGTCTCAAATGGATTACGATCTATTGGGGATAGGTACCTATACTATGAATTTCAATCTGGGATTGGAATGGGCCAAATTTGTTAAGGCCCGGAAGAAAGATATCCCCGTCCTCTTCGGAGGTGTCCATCCAACGATCCTTTTTCAAGAGGTGATTGAAAACAAAGAGATTGATTTTGTCGTGATAGGAGAAGGGGAGGAGACAACTCTTGAGTTGGGGAGGGCATTAAAGGGTATATACCCTTTAGAAGCAGTGAAAGGTCTGGCTTTTAAGAGGAATGGAGAGGTGATGATCAATCCGCCCCGACCTCTTATGGAACCGCTCGATTCCATACTTTTCCCGGCACGGGACCTCCTTCCCATGAGTAAATATCTCAGGGCAAATTTTGGACGGAGCGCTTGGGCCGTGAGACAACCAAGTACTTCGATCGTCACCAGCAGAGGATGCCCATTTAACTGTACCTATTGTTCTTCCCATCTGATGTTCGGGCACAAGACCCGTTACCGATCTGTGAAAAATATTGTTGACGAGATGGAAGCATTGATTGAGGAATATCAGATTCAAGGGTTATCCATCGTAGATGATACCTTCATCCTCAGCAAGAAACATATCTACGAGCTTGCTGATGAGATGAAAAAAAGAAAAATTAAGATTGAATTTATGTGTAATGGAAGGGTCGATATTATTGATAAGGATATTTTGAGGCTGCTTAAGGATATCGGTTGTGTCGGTATCGCATTTGGTGTGGAATCCGGTAGCCAATCGATTTTGGATCACCGATTAAAAAAAGGGATCACCCTGGAGCAAGTCCGGAAGGCTTTTGACTTGGCCTATGAAGCGGGAATTCCAACGGATGCCTATTTTATGATCGGGATCCCGGGAGAGACGGAGAAGGATATTTGGGAGACTATCCGATTTTCCAAGGCCTTGAGGGCTTCTGCCGCCAACTTTGCCATTACCATTCCCATGCCTAAGACGGAGCTTTATGAGATGGCTCTGAAGTACGGGACGCTTACCGCAAGGACCTGGAACGATTATGACTATACAGGGAGGCCCATCTTCCAATCGCCAGACCTCGATGGGGCTACATTAATCCGGCTCCGGAAAAAGGCCATTTTTTCTTTTTACTTCAGTCTCTCTTTCCTCCTCAATCAAACTCTGAGCATCCGAAGCTTTTATGATCTTAAAAAGAAGTGGAAAGGCTTTTTGATGTTATTGAAGGTCATCTTCAAAATATGAAAGAAGAGGGAGCGTCGAGAGGACTTGAATCTCTTAACTGAACAAAGAAGGAAGAATCCTTTTCTGAGAGTCGCGCAATGGCTGATTGTGGTTGTGATTTTTCTTTTTTTGGGGAGAATGGTCTGGGAAAACTGGACCCAAGTCAAGGAGGCCTCCTTTACCTTCAGGCCACTCCCGATTATTTTATCTACTCTTCTTTTCGCTTCCTGTTATCTCGTTCAGTTTTGGGTATGGTATCTGATTACTCTAAAGCTTGGGATCGCCCTCTCTTTGCGGGAGACCCTGGAAAGCTGGTTTTATTCCCAATTGGGGAAATACCTGCCGGGGAAAGTGTGGATTCTCCTTGGGAGGTTCTATTTTTATGAATCCAAGGGAAGGTCAAAAAAAATCATTTTCATTGCCCTCTACCTCGAGACTGTAACCCTCCTCATCGCCGCCGGGTTGCTATCGCTTATTGCCTTGGTCTCGTTCAGAGAGGGAGGTCCCCTCAATGTTGGAAATCGATTATGGGGGATGGTCTCCTTCCTCGTCCTTGCCCTCTTCTTCTCCCACCCCCGAATTCTTGAAAAACTTCTAAATGGGGTCCTGGTTCGATTGAATAAAGAGCCGTTTTCCCTCTCGATTTCATATCCTAATGTGCTCAGGTTCACGTTCCTCTCCATCATAGTTTGGTTGGTCGGAGGGATGGGATTTTATGTTTTCGTCGATTCAATATTTCCTGTCCCTTTCACCCATTTTATGTTTTTGACCGGCGCATTAGCTCTCTCCAGCACATTAGGCCTATTGGCCCTCTTTGCCCCAAGTGGTTTGGGGGTGAGAGAAGGAGTTCTGGTCTATCTTCTTACTTTTATGATGCCGGGATCTGTGGCAGTCATCATCTCCGTTGCAACCCGCCTCTGGATGACCCTTATTGAAATCGGACTGGTCGGGGTGATATATTTTGTAAGTTTTGTAAAGAAGGGAGTAAGAGGGGGAGTTCAACATGTCTAAACCCAAGAAATCCAAAGAGCCAGATACGAATAAAAAGGTTCCCTTAAGAATGAAAAAGAGATGGGAATCTCTTCCTTTTCGCCACCTCATTGCCATCGGGCTGATTGCCGGGGTGGCGCTGGTAGCCTACTCCAATACTTTTCACGTCCCGTTCCATTTTGATGACCGGGATAATATTACCCAAAACCCCAATGTCCAGATCAAGGTTTTTACTTGGGATCGTATCGAACGGTTGGTCAAGAATACCTATAAGGAATCTATTCGTGTTTTCTCATACTTTACTTTAGCACTGAATTACTATTTCGGAGGGTTCAATGTATTCGGTTACCATCTGGTGAATTTTCTCGTTCACATTGCTTCAGGAGTCTTCTTGTACTGGTTCCTTCTCCTGACATTTAATCTACCATCTTTAAGAGAAAAATATGGGTCCATTTCATATAAAATTGCTCTTTTTTCGAGTTTGATCTTTATCTCCCATCCTATTCAAACCCAATCAGTCACTTACATTGTTCAAAGGATGGCCAGTATGGCCGGGATGTTCTATCTCCTTTCCCTGACCCTCTATGTCAAGGGAAGACTCTCCACGGGTCGGCCCCGGGTTCTTTACTTTGGAGGGATGGGGTTGAGTTATTTACTTGGGGTTTTTTCGAAAGAGAATGTGGCCATTCTCCCTTTATTCATTGCTCTCTATGAATTCTATTTTTTCCAAAGATTGGACCTGAGCCCAAGGGGCCGAAAAATCTTATTTGGCCTCGCAGGAGCTCTATTCATACTCGGGGCCTTCGGATGGATCATCTGGGGAGAAAGGTATATCGATGTCATCATCGAAGGTTACGAAAAATATCGCACATTCACGATGTCAGAGAGGGTGCTGACTCAGTTTAGAGTCGTTCTCTATTATGTCACTCTCCTTATTTATCCGCATCCCTCCCGACTCAATCTGGATTATGATTTCCCCATTTCCAAAACGATGTTTGATCCTCCCACGACCCTGATTTCCATTTTGATCATCTCTGGGGTAGTGGGATACAGTATATGGGTCGCCAAAAAAAAGCCTGTTCTTTCTTTCTTTGTTTTGTGGTATTTCGGAAACTTGATCATTGAATCATCTATTTTCCCCTTGGAAATGGTATACGAACACAGACTTTACCTCCCGGCCGTGGGTCCTTTCGTTTTATTCAGTTTAATGATAATAAGAGGCATAGAGAAATTGAAATACAAAGCCCCCTTCTTAAAACCCACCCTGGGGGTTGGTAAGTCAAACCCCTAATATGAATACGAAGATGTTCATTGGGGAGATCGTTGACTGGTTTGTTCTATTTTTCATTGTGATCGTCCTATTCGTGGGAACTTATCAACGAAATTCTCTATGGAATAGTGAAGTGGGGATATGGAAGGACTGCGTTAGAAAGTCCCCTCATAAAGAGAGGACTCACCAGAATTTAGGTTTTGCCTATCACGAACTGGGAAGGTGGGATGATGCTCAACAAGAATATGAGGAGGCATTAAGCTTAAATCCCTATTACTCCCTATCGATGTATAACTTAGGTTTGGTCTATTATAAGAAAGGATCCATGGATGAGGCCATTGATCACTATAAAAGGGCTATCGAACTGGATTCGAATTTCCCAGATTCTCTCTACAACCTTGGCCTCGCCTATCATCAGAAGGGCCTATATAAGAATGCCATTGACGCTTATGAAAAACTTTTAGGAGTCAAGCCTGACTATGAAAACGGACATAATAACATGGGACTCGCTTATAAAGGGTTAAAGAAATGGGACAAGGCGATCCAGTCATTTTATGAAGAGCTGAGATACCATCCGGATAATATTTATGCCCACCTTTACTTAGGGGAGAGTTATGAGGCCATAAAAAATTATCCTAAAGCACTTGCCCACTATAGAAAGGCTCTGAATAATCCCAGTCTGCCTGATGCTGAAAAAATTAATAAGGCAGTCTTAACCATAGAGACGGCCCTAAGACAAAAGAAGGCGAAAGAGAATTGATCGAGAAAATGAAACTCCATCTCATCGAGATTGCAATCTTTGCAGCCGTTATCCTTCTCCTTTCTGCTGCGGCCTTTTCGAGGAATAAAGTCTGGAATGATGAGATAAGCCTCTGGACTGATTGTGTCAAGAAATCCCCCAAAAAGGCGAGGCCATACGTTCAACTTGGGGCAGCTTATTTTAATGCAGGGGCCTACGATAAATCTCTTGAGACAACCCAGAAGGCGATACAAATCGATCCGAAATATGGAGACGCATATTACCAGCTCGGTCTCACCTACGAAAAAATGGGAGATGTCAATAAGGCGATCGAGATGGAAAAAAAGTCGCTCGAAGTGGATCCCGCTTTAAATATGGCGTATTATTCCCTCGGGAGGATCTACTTTGGGAACGGCCAATACGAGGAATCTGAGAAAGCTTTTCAGAAATTTCTCAAGATATTTCCCTATATTCCGGAGGTCCACAATCTATTAGCCGTGGTCTATATGGCCCAAAAGAAATTTGATAAAGCCGTTACGGAATTGGAATGGGAGATTAAAATTTCCTCCTCCCACAGCCTTGCCCACCTCAATCTGGGGCAAATCTATTGGTATGAGTTTCAGAACAAACAGAAGGCCATCTACCATCTTAAAACTGCTTTAATGTTAGATCCCCTTCTCCCGAATCGAGGAGAGATTCGTAGGCTTGTCCGCCTATTAGAAGGACTTCCTTAATGGCCTCTTTCAGTTTCTCACTCAATTGTCAGACCACGGCCATGGGCATTATGCCCCATCAGGATGTCCAAAGAGCTCTGGACGTTGCCTTGTCTCTGGACATCCCTTTTTGGCCCCAACTTCCCAAGGTCAGTTACTTTGAGGACATGTATGTGCAGGCTTTGGAAAATTTTCCTGGGGTGAGGATCGATCCTGCTCATCAGAAAATCGATTTCAGCCTTTCCCGTTTTTACGAAGAGCTTCCCTCCTATTTTGAAAAGGCAGATGACCCCCAGACCTTTCGATTGACAAAGGAGTTTTCCCTCGTCTACCATCGCTTTTTGGAGAGAGACCTTTCCCATTACGCTGGCATCCGGGGCCAGATGATCAGCCCCATCAGTTTGGGAATGAAGATCGTGGATGAAAACCAAAAATCGATTAATTACCATGACGAGGTGAAAGAGGTCCTGTTCGATTTTATTCAAAAAAAAGTAAATCAACAGTATCAGGAATTGAGGGAGAGGAATCCCAATGCCTTTGTGTGGGTGGATGATCCCGGATTGGCACTCATCTTCAATGCCTTGTCGGGTTACACTGAGTTCCAGGCGAAGACCGATTTGGATCGGTTCTTGGAAGGAGTGGAAGGACCCAAAGGGGTTCATCTTTGTGCCAAACCGGATTGGGACTTTCTCCTCAAATCAACTATAGATATCCTTTCCTTCGATTCCTTCAATTGTGGAGCCATGATCGTCAACTACCCCTCTCTAAAAGATTTTGTAGATAGAGGGGGGGTCATTTCTTGGGGGATTGTTCCTACTTATACAGAACTTCTGGAGCAGGAGACAAGTGATTCTCTGATGGAGAGGTTGGAAACTTTTTGGGAGGATCTCTCTCGGAAAGGAATGGATCCAAAGAGGCTACTTCGTCAATCTCTCCTGGCGCCAGCAACCTGCAACCTGCTAAACCCGGATAAAGAGAAAACTGTTGAGAAAGCGTTTGAGGTGTTAAAGGAGTTGTCGAAAAAGATTCGAAAGAAGTATGGCCTTGCTGTGGACGATGAAGCATGAACGATAAACGATGAACAATTACCAATGACCATGAACCATGAACCTTTGTTCGTTGCTCATCGTTTAATGTTCATCGTACAATAACGGAGAAGGAATGAAAGATGAATCGAATCGGCATCATTGCAAAGAAGAATAAACCGGAGGTGGTCAAGATTGCCAGCCATTTAGTGGAATGGCTGTGGACGAAGAAGATCAAAGTCTATCTTGAGGGAGAGATAGGGAGACTCCTCAGCCCAACCCCCTCAGAGGATACCTGGAAGTCCATCGAGAGGGAAGAAATTCCAACCGACGTCGAGATGATTATCGTCCTCGGGGGAGATGGGACGCTTCTCAGCGTGGCCCGCCAGGTATGGAACAAGAATATACCTATCCTTGGCGTCAACTTGGGTGGACTTGGTTTCTTGACCGAAATCACTCTAGATGAATTGTACCCCGTCCTGGAGAAGGTCGTTGAAGACGACTTTGCCACCCATGAGAGAGAGGTCTTGAATGCGGGTGTGATTCGAAGAGGGAAGCGGATTGCGGAATTCATCGTGCTGAACGACGCGGTAATCAACAAAGGAGCATTGGCGCGAATTATTGATCTGGAGACCACCATCAACGGCGAATATCTGTCGACTTTTAGATCCGACGGGTTAATTATATCGACGCCTACGGGTTCAACCGCCTATAATCTTTCCGCCGGGGGACCGATTGTTTACCCCTCGCTTCATACGATCATCATCACTCCCATTTGCCCTCATACGTTGACCATCCGTCCTATTATTATCCCCGATGATGTCAAGATTCGGGCATTGCTCAAATCGAGAGACGAGGAAGTGACCCTTACCCTGGATGGACAACAGGGATTCACTCTGGAATTTGAGGACGTGGTGGAGGTGGGAAAGGCCGAGGGGCGTATCCTTCTGATTAAGTCTCCCTACCGACACTATTTTGAATTGCTGAGGGAGAAGCTAAAATGGGGAGAACGATAAGGAATTTAGAGTTATGAGTTAAGAATTTAGAATTGGGATAAAAAATGGAAAATAAAAGAAAAGATATCAAAGAAAGGAGTTTTGAGTTTGCAGTAAGAATAATTAAGTTTGTTCAAAAGCTACCAAGAAATCATGCAGGTTATAAAATTGGAGGGCAGCTATTAGAAGCGGGTACCTCCTTGGGAGCTAATGTTGAGGAAGCAACGGGAGGGTTTAGTAAAAAGGACTTTACATATAAAATGGGGGTTGCATTAAAAGAGGCAAGAGAATCGAATTACT
>Ga0209253_10003717_pt1 | contig 13354 bp, 12 predicted proteins | sample FrelakmetBRP12BR_FD_187145 | JGI IMG/M metagenome (GOLD analysis project Ga0209253, IMG submission 187145) | Freshwater lake sediment microbial communities from the University of Notre Dame, USA, for methane emissions studies - BRP12 BR (SPAdes)... | ecosystem: Environmental > Aquatic >...
GCGGATCGACGCCGAATGGGGCGAGCCGTCGCTATCGCCAGCCGAGCGCGTGTTCGCGTGGAACAGCCTCGAGGTGCTGGCGTTCGTCACCGGCAATCCGGCGCATCCGGTCAATGCGATTCCGCCGCGCGCCACCGCGCACATGCAGTTGCGCTTCGTCGTCGGCTGCGATCCCGCGCGCTTCGTGCCGGCGCTGCGCGCGCACCTCGACGCGCAGGGCTTTGCGCGCGTCGCGGTGAAAGCGGCGGCGGCGACGGTCATGCACGCGACGCGGCTCGACCCCGAGGACCCGTGGGTGCGGCGGATCGCGCGCTCGATCGAGGCGACGACGGGCCGCGCGCCGGCGATCCTGCCCAATCTCGGCGGCTCGCTGCCCAACGACTGCTTCGCCGACGTGCTGGGGCTGCCGACCGTCTGGGTGCCGCACTCCTATCCCGCGTGCTCGCAGCATGCGCCGAACGAGCACCTGCTGGGCTCGGTCGCGCGGGAAGGACTCGCGATCATGACCGGCGTCTTCTGGGACCTGGGAGCGCCGCCGCCGGTCCACTGAAGACCTTCGCGACGGCAGTGCCGACGGTCGACGCGCGCGTGGATTTTGCGGCGCAGCAAGGTTCGTCGTCGCGAAATACGCTAAATTCGCCCCATATCGCAAGGAGGAGGAACGATGGCGAACTACGCCACGGAGAACATTCGCACCGTAGCACTGGTTGGGCACGGCTCGTCGGGCAAGACCACGCTGGCCGAGGCGCTGCTCGTGAAGGCCGGCGCGCTGCCGGCGGCAGGAAGCGTCGAGCGGGGCACGACGGTGAGCGACTTCGACCCGCTCGAGAAGCAGTACCAGCATTCGCTGCGGTCGTCGGTGCTCCACTGCGAGACCGGCGGCAAGCGCATCCACATCGTCGACACGCCGGGCTTTCCCGACTTCATCGGGCAGGCGATCGGCGCGCTCGATGCGGTCGAGACCGCCGCGGTCGTCGTCAACGCGCAGACGGGCGTCGAGATGATCACGTCGCGCATGATGGACTGGGCGGGCCAGCGCAAGCTCTGCCGCCTCATCGTCGTGAACCGGATCGACGCCGAGAACGTCGACTTGCCCGCGGTGCTCGCGGCGATCCAGGCCGCGTTCGGCAAGGAATGCCTGCCGATCAACCTGCCGGCGGACGGCGGCAAGCGCGTCGTCGACTGCTTCTTCAATCCTTCCGGCGACGCCGATTTTTCATCGGTGGACGCCGCGCACCGCGCGCTGGTCGACCAGGTCGTCGAAGTGGACGAGGCGCTGATGTCGCTGTACCTCGAGCAGGGCGAGATCGAACCGGACCAGCTGCACGCGCCGTTCGAGAAGGCGCTGCGCGAAGGCCATCTGATGCCCGTGTGCTTCGTGTCGGCGCGGACCGGCGCCGGCGTGACCGAGCTCCTCGAGATCTTCGACCGGCTGCTGCCCAATCCGACCGAGGGCAATCCGCCGCTGTTCACGAAGGGCGAAGGCGATGCCGCCGTCGAGGCGCCGTCGGAGCCCGATCCGGCCAAGCACGTGCTCGCGCACGTGTTCAAGGTCGTGATGGACCCGTTCGTCGGCAAGCTCGGGGTCTTCCGCGTGCACCAGGGCACCGTCACGCCCAACACGCAGCTCTACGTCGGCGAGGGCCGCAAGCCGTTCAAGGTCGGGCACCTGTTCATGCTGCAAGGCGGCAAGAACGTCGAGATCGACCGCGCGGTGCCCGGCGACATCGCCGCGGTCGCGAAGGTGGACGAGATCGACTTCGACTGCGTGCTGCACGACTCGCACGACGACGACCACATCCACATGGCGCCGCTCGAGTTCCCCACGCCCATGCACGGCGTCGCGATCGAGCCCAAGCGGCGCGGCGACGAAGGGCGCATCTCCGACGTGCTGCACCGGATGATCGCCGAGGACCCGACGCTCAAGGTCGAGCACGACACGAACCTCAACGAGACGGTGCTGTGGGGCCTGGGCGACCTGCACCTGCGCTCGGTCCTCGAGCGCATGGCAGGCCAGTTCAAGCTCGAGGTGACGACGCGCCCGCCGCGCATCCCGTACCGCGAGACGATCACCGCCGCGGCCGAAGGCCACAGCCGGCACAAGAAGCAGACGGGCGGCGCCGGCCAGTTCGGCGAGGTCTACCTGAAGATCGAGCCGCTGCCGCGCGGCAAGGGGTTCGAGTTCGTCAACACGGTGAAGGGCGGCGCGATCCCGACCTCGCTCATCCCGGCGGTCCAGAAGGGCGTCGAGCAGGTGCTGGCCGCCGGACCGCTCGCGGGCTTTCCGCTGCAGGACGTGCGCGTGAACGTCTACGACGGCAAGTACCACCCGGTCGACTCGAAGGAAGTCGCGTTCGTGTCGGCCGGCCGCAAGGCGTTTCTCGACGCGATCGCGAAGGCGAAGCCGATCGTGCTGGAACCCGTCGTGGGCATCGAAGTCAACTGCCCGGCCGGAAACATGGGAGACGTGACCGGCGACCTGTCGTCGCGGCGCGGCCAGGTCACCGGCACGAAGACGATGCAGGCCGGCGTGCTGGCCGTGACCGGCCTGGCGCCTCTGGTGGAACTCGACGGCTACGCGGCGCGCCTGAAGTCGATGACCGGCGGGCAGGGCGCGTGGTCGATGGAGCTGTCGCACTACGAGCAGGCGCCGCCAATGCTCCAGCAGCAGCTTTCCGCCGAGTACGCCAAGACCCGGCGTCACGAGGAAGAGTAAACGTCCGCAAATCACTCCGCGCTTCGCGCTACGTGATTTGCGGCCGAAGGCAGTCAGCGCGAAAAGCTTCGGGCGGCCGGGCGCTTTTCGCGTAGTAACTGCACGAAGCGCGCCGATCGCAGTCCGCTGCGCGGACCGCTCGGCAGCGCGCGAATGCGCGCTGAATGCCTTCGGCGCACGCACGTGCTATGCGCGAAGCTCCATGGACCAGGCCTTCGCCGCAAAGCGATGCAACCCATGGGCACGCGCGCCGCGCACTTCCTGTGCGGCGACGATCCATGCGCGCGCATTCGCGCGTGAGGTCATCGCTGGCGAGCAGCTTCGTGCCGGGCGCCCGACCAGCCTTACTTGCCGAGCCGATTTTGTTTCCGCGCGAGGCCTCCGACCCTGCGTCACAGACATCGCGGCGATGCGACGCCGTATCCGCTCCCTCTCCCCGCATCGCGGGGAGAGGGTCGGGGTGAGGGGCGACTGCGCGGCATCGTGCAAGCAACGACCCCGCGTCACTTTACGACACGCAGCTGCGGCGGCGCCCGCCACTCGAATTTTCCGGCGGGCCACAACCGGTCCATCAGTGGCACCAGCGGCGTGCAGAAGAAGAGCGCCCAGACGAGCCCGTTGGGCTTGAACAGCGCGAAGTGCCACAGGAACGCCGCCATCGCGACGACGATCGCGTAGGTAATCCGCGCGCCGCGCCGGTTCGGGATCGTCATCGGGTCGGAGATCATGAAGAACGCGAACAGCAGCAGCCCGCCGTTCGCGAGCTGGTGGGCGAAGGTCGTCCACGCCTGGCCGAGCGCGATCACGCGCAGCGCAACCAGCCCGAGATACGCGGCGAGGAACGTCCACGCGACGTCGGCGCGCCGCGCGCGCCGCGTGACGATGCCGCCCAGCGCGACGAACCACGCGGCGAGCGCGATGTCCTGCCCCCATTGCGCGGCCGATACCCAGGTGCCGGGCAGCAATGCAATGGACGCGATGACGCCGAGGTTCGCCGGGTTGTACACGTGCTTGCCGCGGACGCGCAGCACGAACTTGGACGAGATCGCGAGCGCGGCCGCGAGCGGGTGCACCCACAGCGAGTCTGCGCGCAGCAGGATCGAGAGGCCAAAGCAGGTGATGAACGCCGACAGCACGCCGCGGCGTTCGATCCGCAGCACGCGAATCCAGAACGCCTGCGTTGCGAGGCCTGCGGCGAATGCCAGCATCATCTGCTGCGGCAACAGCGCGAAGTCGCGCGCGAGCGCGCCGATCGCGAGCAGCGTGGCGAGGAACGCGATCTGGAAGAGCCGTGCGTCGCGCAGCAGCGGATGCTTCGCGGCCGCGACGATCCATGCGTCGCGCAGCCGGTCGAACGGGCGCGCGAAGATCATTTCCACAGCGATTCCCACCAGCGTTGCGGAGCCTTGGCCGGCAGCGCCATCCGCGCGCGGACATCGTCGAGCCGCCATCCGGTCAGCGACGCCAGCGTCTGCGCCTCGCGCTCGCGCCGCGCCTCGACTTCGGCGAAGTAGGGCTTCGCGGCTTCGCACGCATCGGCAGCGCCGGTCCAAGGGTGGCGCAGCACGTAGCGCGCCTGGAAGTTCGTGCGGTCCTGCGTCTCCTGGAACACGAGGTCCTCGGGCAGCGAGTCGCGCGTGTAGCGCAGGTGAAGGCGCGTAAGCATCACGGGCTGGCCGCCGCCGCGGCCGGACGCGGCACCGGCCCAGTAGACGCCGGCTTCGCGCAGCTCCGCGGGCGTCAGCGGGTCCGCCGCGCACGGATCGCACCAGCTCATGTCCCAGAAATACTCGGTGAAGAGCGCGCGATGGTCCTCGCGCGCGGACTGCGCCGAGAAGAGCGCCTGGTAGGTCCGGCCGAACTCGCCGCGCACGTGGACCGGCAGGTCGACGTTGGCCGGGACCTTGACCGTGCGGTAGTTCGTCGCCTCGACCCGGCCATTCGCGGTGAGCACGTACAGCACGAGGTCCTGCGGGCCCTTCGCGTTGAGCATGCCGAGGCGCACCGGCAGCATGAAGCGCTCGGACTCGAACGCGAACTGCAGCGGGCGCAGGTGCGAAACACCTGTGCGCGCCTGCTCCGCGAGGTTGACCTTCGCGACGAAGAACTTCATCTGCTGCCGGATGTACGGCTGCAGCGCCGCCGCCGCGCCGCGCGGCATGCGGTAGCCGTTCTCGCGCAGCCATATCTCGAGCCCGTCGGACTGCCGCGCGGACAGGATCACGATGTCGTACTCGCCGACGGTGTAGGCCGCCTCGACCGCGACGCCCAGCGCCTTGTCACGCCGCTGCTCCTGCGTGATCATCGCCGACGCCGGAGCGCTCCGCGCGGCCTCGTCCTTCATCTTGTACACGCGGCACGGGTCCGCATCGAAGTACTCGGCAAGCCTTGGCGCGCTGTACGCGTCGATGCGCTCGAACAGCTTGCGGTCCCCGATGCGGATCTGGCCGCGCTCGAGCACGGTCGGCACGGGCACCACCAGCGCGAACTCGGTCAGTGCGCCCTTGTAGTCGTTGGCCATGCTGATGACGGTCCGGTTGTCCCGCCGGACCATGATGACCTGCGATGCCTCGTTGAACAGGCTCGCGTCGGCCTTGCCGACGTAGAACCCGCAGAAGGCGCTGGCGGGCGCCGCGGTGAAAGCGAAAAGGAACGCGAGCGCGATGGCAACGACGAGCCACGCGCCCGCGCGTGCGGCAAAGGGTGTCATGGGTTTCTCCGGTGTCGGTGCGACCCCGGGATGAACGCGGCGCGGCCGCCGACGGGGTTAAGTGCGTGCCGCCGCGTGGTCGGCGCCGCCCGTCACCCCGCCATCGGAGGCCGGCTGACGAGCTCTACGGATATGCGGGATAAACACTCCGTCGTTCCCGCGAAGGCGGGAACCCAGTGGCTTTCCACGTACGACGCTGGGTCCCCGCGTTCGCGGGGACGACGTGAGTCCTGTGGACGCCGTCCCTGGTTTCGGAGAATGTCAGTGGGTGCGCTTGAAGAGCGCCAGCGCGGCCAGCCGCGCTGCCGCGTGGTCGACGATCGGCGCGGGATAGTCGCGTCCGATGACCACGCACTTCGCCTGCTGGATCGCAGGCGGCACGCGCCACGGCGCGTGGATCTCGGCCGCGTCGAGCGGCGCGATTTCGGGCACGTAGCGCCGGATGAACTTGCCGCTCTCGTCGAAGCGCTCCGACTGTGCGACCGGATTGAAGATCCGGAAGTACGGCTGCGCGTCGCATCCCGTCGAGGCGGCCCACTGCCAGCCGCCGTTGTTCGACGCCAGGTCGAAGTCGATCAGCGTGTCGGCGAAATAGCGCTCGCCCCATCGCCAGTCGACGAGTAGGTCCTTGACGAGGAACGATGCCGCGACCATGCGCAGCCGGTTGTGCATGTAGCCGGTCGTGTTGAGCTGCCGCATCGCGGCGTCGACGAGCGGATAGCCGGTGGCTCCCTTGCACCACGCGGCGAACTTCGCCTGGTCGTTCGGAAACGCGAGGTGCGCGTACTCGGGCTTGAAGCTCGCGCGGACGACATGCGGGTGATGCCAGAGGATCTGCGCGTAGAAGTCGCGCCAGACCAGTTCCGACAGCCACGTCGCGGCGCCTTCCCCGTCCGGCTCCAGCGACCGCGCGTGCGCGAACGCGGCGAGCTCGCGGATCGAGACCGTGCCGAACCGCAGGTGCACCGATAGGTACGAGGGGCCCTTGACGGCGGGGAAGTCGCGCGCGGCGCGATACGCGTCGATGCGCGTGCGAAAGTCCGCCGCGAGCGCGGCGCCGCCCGTCATGCCGGGCACGACGCCCACCGCGCGCAGGTTCGTGCGCGCGAAGCCCATTGCTTCGAGCGAAGGGATCGCGGTGCTGGTCGCGGCCGGCGGACGCGCGAGCGCGCCGGCGTAGCGCGCGACCGGATAGGACTTCAGGTGGTACGGCGTCAGTGTCCGCAGCCACGCATTCTTGTAGGGCGTGAACACGGAGAACGGCTTGCCCGACTGCGTGAGCACCTCGTCGCGCTCGAAGATCACGTGGTCCTTGCGCGTCTCGAACGCGATGCCTCGATCGGCGAGGTCGTGCGCGACGGCGGCATCGCGGTCGAGCGCCGCCGGCTCGTAGTCGTGGTTCGCGTAGACGGCCTCCACGCCGAGGTCCGTCGCGAGCTTGCCGATCACGTCGCGCGCGCGCCCGTGGCGCACGATCAGTGCACCGCCGCGCGCCGCGAGCGCACGATCGAGCTCGACCACGGTGTCGTGGATGAACTCGACGCGCCGGTCGTCGGGCAGCGGCAGCGCGTCCAGGATCTCGCGGTCGAACACGAACGCGCAGTAGACGGCGCGCGCATGCCGGAGCGCGGCGTACAGCGCCGCGTGATCGAAATCGCGCAGGTCCCGGCGGAACCACAGGAGCGCTCGCTCGTGGCGGAGGTCGGCGGCCGTCATGGGGGCCTAACAGGCTGTTGAAATTCGCGTCTTCAACTTACCGCGGCCTCATTTCGAGCCCTTCGCATGCGCTCAGGACTCGGAATGAGGCAGGTGAGTGGGATTCATCGACGCTTTTCAACAGCCTGCTAAGGGGCCGGTACGGCGCTGCGGCTGCGCGGCAAGGGTGACTTCACTGGACGGTGCGGCACGGCATTGCCGGAGGCGGCGAACGCCGCCGGCGGGTTGGATCGGCGTTTCATTGTGGCCCACCCCCCAAGCGATTACAATTCGACGAAATGGGCGGCTCCGTGAATCTCACGCATCACTTCCTCATCGCCATGCCCGCGATGTCCGACCCCCATTTCGCGCACACGCTGACGTTTGTGTGCGAGCACAACAACGATGGCGCGCTCGGCATCGTCGTGAACAAGCCGATCGACATGACGCTGTCCGCGCTGTTCGATCAGATCGACGTGCCGCTCGCCGACGCGGCGCTGCGCACGTCGCCGGTCCACTACGGCGGCCCCGTGCAGATCGACCGCGGCTTCGTGCTCCACCGGCCGCTCGGCAACTGGCAGTCCACGCTCGCCATCAGCGACGACATGGGGCTGACGACGTCCAAGGACGTCCTCGAGGCGGTGGGGCGCGGCGACGGGCCCAAGGACGTCTTCGTGTCGCTGGGCTACGCGGGCTGGTCGGCCGGCCAGCTCGAGCAGGAACTCGGGCAGAACGCATGGCTCACCGTCGAGGCCGACGCCGGCCTCGTGTTCGACCTTCCCGCCGAACGCCGGCTGCCGGCGGCGATGCAGCTGCTCGGCATCGACTTCTCCCGGCTGTCCGAGGACGTCGGGCACGCGTGACGCGTGGCATCCCGACCGCCCCCCGCCACCGTGCTTGCGTTCGATTTCGGCACGCGGCGGATCGGCGTCGCCGTCGGCAACACGCTGACGCGCGTCGCGCAGCCGCTCGCAACCGTTGCGGAGCGGACCGACGATGCGCGCCTCGCCGCGATCGCGACGCTGGTCACGCAATGGCAGCCGCAGCGGCTCGTCGTCGGCATGCCGGTTCATGCAGATGGCGCGGCGCACGCGACCACGGCGCTGGCGCAACGGTTCGCCGGAGAGCTCGGACGGCGGTTCGGCCTGCCGGTCGAATGTGCGGACGAACGCTACACGACGCAGGCCGCGCGCTCGGCGATTGCCGAGGCGGGTATGCGCGGCGCCGCCGCGCGCGCGGCGCGCGACCAGGTCTCGGCGCAACTGATCCTGCAGGGATGGTTCGATGAGCGACGCGACGGCGCTGCCTGACGCGGAAGCCACGCTCGTCGCGCTCGCCGAGCGGATGCGCGGGGCGGTCGCGTACGACGCCGCCTTCGTCGGCATCTATTCCGGCGGCGCGTGGCTGGCCGAGCGGCTGCCGGCGCTCGTGCCGGGCAACCATCCGGTCGGGTACATCGACGTGTCCTACTACCGCGACGACTATTCGCGCACGGGCTTGAAGTCCGGCGCCAAGCGGACGGACCTGCCGTTCGACGTCGACGGCGCGACGATCGTGCTCGTGGACGACGTGCTGTTCACCGGCCGCAGTGTCCGCGCGGCGATCAACGAGCTTTTCGATTTTGGCCGCCCCGCGTGCATCGAGCTCGCCGTGCTGATCGACCGCGGCGGACGCGAACTGCCGGTCGAACCCACGTACTGTGGCGCGCGCCTGACCGTCGCGCGCGACCTTTCGGTCGTACTGTCGCGCGACGCCGACCGTTTGCGGCTGGCGGTCGAGAAACAGGAGCGCTGACCTGCGATGCGCAACCCGCAACTCAACGCAAACGGCGAGCTCACGCACCTGCTGACGCTCGAAGGGCTGCCGCCCGACGTGATCCGCGGCATCCTCGACGCCGCTACGCCGTTCGTGTCGATCGCCGAGCGCGAGGTCAAGAAGGTGCCGCTGCTGCGGGGCAAGGCGGTGTTCAACCTGTTCTTCGAGAACTCGACGCGCACGCGCACGACGTTCGAAATCGCCGCGAAGCGGCTGTCGGCGGACGTGATCAACCTGAACATCGGCGCATCGTCGACGAGCAAGGGCGAGACGCTCCTCGACACCGTCGACAACCTGGTCGCGATGGACGCCGACATCTTCGTCGTCCGCCATTCGCAGTCGGGTGCGCCACACCTCATCGCCGCGCACCTGAACGCGCATGGCCGCACGCATGTCCACGTCGTGAACGCCGGCGACGGCCGGCATGCGCATCCGACGCAGGGCCTGCTCGACCTCTATACGATCCGCCACTACAAGCGCGAGTTCCACCACCTGACGGTGGCGATCGTCGGCGACGTGCTGCATTCGCGCGTCGCGCGGTCGCTGATCCACGGGCTCACGACGCTCGGCACGCCGGAGGTCCGCGTGATCGGCCCGAAGACGCTGCTGCCGACCGCGGTGCAGGCGATGGGTGTGCGCGTGTTCCACGACATGCGGGAGGGCCTGCGCGGCTGCGACGTCGTCGTGATGCTGCGGCTGCAGAACGAGCGGATGAAGGGCGCGCTGCTGCCCTCGGCGGGCGAGTTCTTCAAGCACTACGGGCTGACGCAGGACAAGCTCTCGCTCGCGAAGCCGGACGTCATCGTCATGCATCCGGGCCCGATGAACCGCGGCGTCGAGATCGATTCGGCGGTCGCCGACGGCGACCGCTCGGTGATCCTGCCGCAGGTGACGTTCGGCATCGCCGTGCGGATGGCGGTGATGAGCATGATCGCGGGCAACTGATGAAGATCGAGATCGCCCACGGCCGCATCGTCGATCCGCGCAACGGCGTCGACCGCGTCGCGTCGTTGTACGTCGCGGCAGGCAGGGTCGCCGCCGTGGGCGCGGCGCCCGACGGCTGGCACGCGAACCGCGTCATCGACGCGCGCGGCCTCGTCGTCGCGCCGGGCCTGGTCGACGTGTCGGCGCGCCTGCGCGAGCCGGGGCTCGAGTACCGCGCGACGCTCGAGTCTGAGATGGACGCGGCGTGCGCCGGCGGCGTCACGAGCCTCGCCTGCCCGCCCGACACCGATCCGCCGCTCGACGAGCCGGGGTTGGTCGAGATGCTGAAGCACCGCGCGCGCTCGCTCAACCAGGCGCACGTGCACCCGGTGGGCGCGCTGACGGTCCAGTTGCAGGGCGCGACGCTGACCGAGATGGGCGAGCTCACCGAGGCCGGATGCGTCGCGTTCTCGCACGCCGACGTGCCGCTCGTCGACACCGAGCTCCTGCGCCGCGCGATGCAATACGCGTCCACGTTCGGCTATCCGCTGTGGCTGCGGCCCGTCGACCCGCACATCGGCAGGCTGGGCGTCGCGCACGACGGCGAGGTCGCGACACGGCTGGGCCTGGCCGGCATCCCCGCCGCCGCCGAGACGATCGCGCTCGCGACGATCCTCGCGCTGGTGCGCGACACCGGCGTTCGCGTCCACCTGTGCCGTCTCTCGTGCGCCGAGAGCGTCGCGATGGTGCGCGCCGCCAAGCAGGAGGGCCTGCCGGTCACCTGCGACGTCGCCGTGCATCACCTGCACCTCTGCGACGTCGACATCGGTTGGTTCGATTCCGATGCCAACCTCGTGCCGCCGCTGCGGTCGACGCGCGACCGCGCCGCGCTTCGCGCAGGCGTGGCCGACGGCACCATCGACGTCGTCTGCTCCGACCACGCGCCGGTCGACGAGGACGCGAAGCAGGTGCCGTTCGCGGAGGCCGAGCCTGGTGCGACCGGGCTGGAGCTCCTGCTTCCGCTGACACTCAAGTGGGCGCAGGAGGACGGCGTGCCGCTGTCGGCGGCGCTCGCGCGCATCACGAGCGAGCCGGCGAAGCTCATCGGCAGCGGCGCCGGCGACCTCGCCGTGGGTCGCGCCGCGGACGTGTGCGTGTTCGATCCGCAGGCGTACTGGAAGGTCGAGCGCGCGAGCCTGCGCAGCCAGGGCAAGAACACGCCGTTCCTCGGGCTGGAAGTCCCGGGCAAGGTCCGCTATACGCTGGTCGCCGGACAGTTTGTCCATGAGCCGTAGCCCGCGAGGGCCCTGCCGCCGCGGTATAGTTCCGGCCTGTTCGTGCCCCCTTCACGGGGGCACTTTCCTGTAAGGAGGCGTGCTTGAACGACGTAATCCGTACCGAAATGAAGAGCCTGCTCGGCGACCGCGCGGTCGATCGCCGCGCGTTCGTCGTGAGCTCGTTGGGCGCCGGCTTTGCGCTGGCCGTGCTGCCGGTCACCGCGCAGACGATCACGACGTCGACCGAGGGACTTGTCGCAGGCGAGGTGAAGGTGCCGACGAAGGATGGCGCAATGCCCGCGTACCGCGCGATGCCGGCGACCGGCGGCAATTTCCCGGTGGTCCTCGTCGTGCAGGAGATCTTCGGCGTCCACGAGCACATCAAGGACGTCTGCCGCCGGATCGCCAAGGGCGGCTTTTTCGCGATCGCCCCGGAGCTCTATGCGCGGCAGGGCGACCCGTCGAAGTACACCGACATCCCGAAGCTCATGTCGGACATCGTGGCCAAGGTGCCGGACGCGCAGGTGATGGCGGATCTCGATGCCACGGTGGCGTACGCGAAGGCCACGGGCAAGGCCGACACGGCGCGGCTCGGCATCACCGGCTTCTGCTGGGGGGGGCGCATCGTCCAGATGTACGCAGCGCACAACCCGAACGTGCGGGCCGCGGTGGCGTGGTATGGCCCGACCGCGCGCGCCTACGCGGCCGGGGACAAGACGCCGCTCGACGTTGCGCCGCAGATCAAGGGGGCGATGCTGGGCCTGTACGGCGGCGCCGACGGCGGCATCCCGAACGACACCGTCGAGAAGATGTTCGCGGCGCTCAAGGCCGCGGGCAACACGAAGTCCGAGTACAAGATCTACCCGGACACGCCGCACGCGTTCAACGCCGACTACCGGCCGAGCTACCGCAAGGAGCAGGCCGAGGACGCGTGGAACCGGATGATGGCCTGGTTCAAGCTGAACCTCTGACCGCGCATCATCGGTGAAGAAGCGGCAACGGGCGGCCCAGGGCCGCCCGTTGCGCTTGTCCGCGACGCCGTCACTTCGCGCGCGGCACGCGCCCCATCAGGTAGAACTCGTCGTTGGGCCGCATCGCGATCAGGTTGGCCATCCGGTTCGACAGCGCGAAGAACGCGGCGATCGCGCCGATGTCCCACGCGTCCTCGTCGGTGAAGCCGTGGGCCTTCAGCGCGGCGAAGTCGTCGTCGCCGATTTCGCTGCTGTGGAGCGTAACCTTGAGCGCGAACGCGAGCATCGCACGCTGCCGCGGCGTGATGTCGGCCTTGTTCGGATTGACCGCGACCTGGTCGGCGACGAGCGGATTCTTCGCGTAGATCCGCAGGATCGCGCCGTGCGCGACGATGCAGTACAGGCAGTCGTTGGCGCCGGACGTCGCGACGACGATCATCTCGCGCTCGGCTTTCGTGAGCCCGCCTTCCTTTTCCATCAGCGCGTCGTGGTACGCGAAGAACGCGCGGAACTCGGCAGGACGGTGCGCGAGCGTGACGAACACGTTCGGCACGAAGCCGGCCTTTTCCTGGACCGCGACGATGCGCGCGCGGATATCTTCGGGCAGGTCTTCGAGCTTCGGGACGGGGTAGCGGCTAATCGAGGGTCTATCCATGCAACTTAGTCTACCAGCGCGAAACAGACCAATCCAGAACAAGGCCGGCACCTGATTGCTCGTGGCCGGCAGAGATCGGCCAGTAGCGGCTGAACGGTTGGTTCCTGGCGCAATCAACCGGTCATTCGCCGACGCAATCGTCCGCGCTGGGGCGCAATGGCCCTACCAGCCCGGGCGCACGCGAATCTCGACTCGCGCGCCGACGGCCAGCGCGTACTTCTCGACCGTATCCAAGGTCGGTCGCGCGTAGCGGCCACTTTCCAGGCGCGACACCGCGCTCTTGGTGGTCCACATCCGCATGGCGACCTCATGCTGCGTCATGCCAGCGGCGGTTCGAGCGGCAACGAGATCTGCCACCAGAACTCGGAGTACGCGGTCCCGGAGCGGGGCGCGCTGTCCTCTGCGGTTGTGACGCGCGTACGACAGCATTGCGAGTCTGCAGGCCAGTAGTGCAGACGCCTCCGACATGGGGTACCTCCCCGCAAGAGTGGTTCACTTAAATGCTAACTTGCACCTGCGAACCCGGACATCGGTCGCATGGATGACCTGGGCCCGTCTTGTGCCCCTGGCGCGGGTGAAAAGGTCCGACGC
>Ga0209253_10003718_pt1 | contig 13354 bp, 12 predicted proteins | sample FrelakmetBRP12BR_FD_187145 | JGI IMG/M metagenome (GOLD analysis project Ga0209253, IMG submission 187145) | Freshwater lake sediment microbial communities from the University of Notre Dame, USA, for methane emissions studies - BRP12 BR (SPAdes)... | ecosystem: Environmental > Aquatic >...
ACTGCCGTCCCGGCCACGGAATGCCAGACCCACACGTGGTACTCGAGCCCGGCCTCCATGGCGTCGACCGAGATGTTGCCGAGCGCGTGGTTGGCGAAATGGAACGCGACGTAGGTGAAGAGCACGAGCCCGCAGGCGAGGCGCACACGCCGCGCGCCGATGCCGCGGACGAGCCTCGCCGGATCGATCTGCCCCTCCTGCTTCATGCGACGCCGATAACCCCGCTGCGGTTGAAGACCGTTGCACCCAAAGGCTCGCGGACGGAGGATAATGCCACGCTCGCCGGGGCCCGTGCGGTTCGCCTCCGCGGAAACGCCGGCTCCTCCGGCCGCCGACGGGCGAGACCGCGCGCCCCACACTGCTCAGCGAGAAACCGTCGCCATGAACGACCCGAACGGCAATCCGCTCCTCCAGCCGTGGCAGGCGCCGTTCGGCCTGCCGCCCTTCGACCGGATCCGGCCCGAGCACTTCGCGCCGGCGTTCGACCACGCGCTCGGGCAGCACCGGGCCGAAGTGCAGGCGATCGCCGGGCAGGGCGAACCGCCGAGCTTCGCGAACACCATCGCCGCGTTCGACCGCAGCGGGCGCGAGCTCGGTCGCATCCAGAAGGTCTTCTTCAACCTGACGGCGTCCGAGACGTCGCCTGCGCTGCAGGCCGTCGAGCGCGAGCTGGCGCCGCGGCTCGCCGCGCACTACAGCGCCGTCTACCTGCACGCGACGCTCTTCGCGCGCATCGACGCGCTGCACCGGCGGCGGCACGAGCTCGCGCTCGACCCGGAGCAGATCCGGCTCACCGAGCGTGTGCACCTCGACTTCGTGCGCGAAGGCGCCCGCCTGTCCGAATCCGCCAAGGCGCGGCACGCCGCGATCGTCGAGCGGCTGGCCGAGCTCTCGACGCGCTTCTCCCAGAACGTGCTGGCCGACGAGGCGAGCTTCCGGCTGCTGCTGCGCAACGAGCGCGATCTCGCCGGCCTGCCCGAAGGCCTGCGCGCGGCGGCCCGCGAGGCGGCCGAGGAGCGCGGCGAGGCCGACGCGTGGCTGATCACGCTGTCGCGCTCGCTGATCGTCCCGTTCCTGACCTGCTCGGACCGGCGCGACCTGCGCGAGCAGGCATTCAACGCCTGGATCCGTCGCGGCGAGAACGACGGCGAGCACGACAACCGGCCGATCGCGCGCGAGATCCTCGCGCTGCGCAACGAGCAGGCGCGCCTGCACGGCTACGCGAGCTACGCCGACTACGCGCTGGTCGACCGGATGGCGGGAACGCCGGCGGCCGTCGCGAATCTCCTCACGCAGGTCTGGGAGCCGGCGAAGGCGCGGGCGGCGGTCGAGCGCGATGCGCTGCGCACGATGGCGCTCGCGCAGGGCGCGACGCACGCGATCGAGCCGTGGGACTGGCGCTACTACGCGGAGAAGGTGCGCAAGGCGCGCTACGGCTTCGACGACGCCGTGCTGAAGCCGTACTTCTCGCTCGAGCGGATGCTCGCGGCCGCGTTCGACACCGCGCACCGGCTCTTCGGCCTCGCCTTCGTCGAGCGCCACGACATCCGGGTCTACCATCCCGACGTCCGCGTGTTCGAGGTCCGCGGCCGCGACGGCCGGCTGATCGGCATCTTCCTCTCCGACAACTTCGCGCGGCCGACGAAGCGCGGCGGCGCGTGGATGAGCGCCTACCGCTGGCAGTCGCGCACGGACGGCGAGACGCTGCCGGTCATCGTCAACAACAACAACTTCGCCAAGGGCCCGCCGGGCGAGCCGACGCTCCTGTCGGCGGACGACGTGCGCACGCTGTTCCACGAATTCGGGCACGGGCTGCACGGGCTGCTCTCGCAGGTCACGTGGGAACGCCTGTCGGGCACGCAGGTGCTGCGCGACTTCGTCGAGCTGCCGTCGCAGATCTTCGAGCACTGGGCGTTCGAGCCCGCGGTGCTCGAGCGGCACGCGCTGCACCACGTGTCCGGCGAGCCGATCCCCCGCGACCAGATCCGGCGGCTCAAGGAGGCGCGGCGCTTCAACCAGGGCTTCGAGGCCGTCGAGTACACGGCGTGCGCGCTCGTCGACATGGCGCTGCACGCGCTGCCCGACACGGACGCCGTCGACATCACCGCGTTCGAGCGCGCGGAGCTCGCGCGCATCGGGATGCCGCGCGAGATCGTTCTGCGCCACCGGCTCCCGCACTTCGGGCACCTGTTCGCGGGCTCGGCCTACGCGGCCGGCTACTACGTGTACATGTGGGCCGAGGTGCTCGACGCCGACGGCTACGACGCCTTCGTCGAGGCCGGCGACCCGTTCGATCGCGACGTCGCCGAGCGCCTTCACCGTTACGTCTACTCGTCCGGCGGCACCCTCGACCCGGCGCAGGCGTTCCGCCTGTTCCGCGGCCGCGACCCGATCGTCGGCCCGATGCTCGTGCAGCGCGGCCTGGTCGCCGAACCGCAGCCCGCCTGACGCGACCGTCGGTCCGTCGGCGTCAAAGCGTGAAGCAGTCGGCGTCGCCGACCTGCGTCTGCAGCAGCCTCGATACGGTCGGCAGCAGGTTGAGCCCAGTGTCCCGCTGCAGCCGGCGCGCACGCGCGAGAAGCTCGGCCGGCGCGAGGTCGACCGGCTCGCCCGCCGCGGCCACGGCGATGACGTTGCCGCTCGCACAGTGCGGCAGCGCGATCGCGCGGTCGGAAAACGCCTCGCTCATGCGCTCGAGGCCCGCCGCCAGCCCGCGGCGTGCGTTGAGGAAATTCGCCGCCAGCAGGCCCTGCTCGCCGAGGCGCGCCCGGCAGTTGCAGTAGAACGGCAGCGTGTCCAGCATCCCGACGCGGCTCTTCGCGTCGTAGCCGTCGACCAGGATCAGGTCGAACTCGCGGTCGGTCGCGGCCACGTAATCGTGGCCGTCGCCGATCTCGACCGTCAGCCGCTTCGGATCGTCGGGCAGCTTGAAGAAGTGCGCGGCGGCGTTGACCACCGCCGCATCGATCTCGACGACGGTCAACCGCGCCTGCGGTCGATTCCGGTAGAGGAACTTCGTCAGCGACGCCGCACCCAGCCCGATCAGCAGCACGTTGCGCGGCCACCGCGGCGCGGACCGCAGCAGCAGCGCCGTCATCATGTCCCGCGTGTACTCGAGCTCGAGCGCCCAGGGGCGCGCGATGCGCATGGCGCCCTGGATCCAGCGCGAACCGAAATGCAGGTAGCGGACGCCCTCCTTCTCGCTGATCTCGATCGAGGTGGGCATCGGCGCCGGACCGGGGTCGGGATGGCTCGACCGCCGTCCCTAGGGCTCGACGGCGGACGTGAAGTAGCTGCGGCTGTCGGCGAGGAAATGCGGGCCGGCATCGGAGCGAACCGCGGTCCCGACGCCCGAATTGGTCAGCACCTCGAGCAGCAGCGCGTTCGGGACGCCGCCGTCGATGATGTGCACGGAGCGCACGCCCTCGCGCACCGCGGCCAGCGCGGCGGTCAGGCGCGGCTCCATGCCTTCCTGCACGGTGCCCGCCCGCAGCAGCGCGTCGGCGTCGCTCGCCGTCAACACGAACGCGAGCCTGCCGTCGCGGTCGACGACGCCCGGCACGTTCGTCATCAGGATGAGCTTCTCCGCGTGCAGCGTGCGCGCGAGCTGGCCCGCGACGATGTCGGAGTTGATGTGATACGCGGTGCCGTCGGCGCCGACGCCGATCGGGAGGATCACGGGAACGAAGTCGCGCGAGACGAGCAGGTTCACGACGTCGGGGTCGATGCTCTCGACGTCGCCGACGAGACCGAGATCGGGCGCCGCGCCGGCGCCCGCGCCGGGCGGCGGCGTCATGCGCCTCGCGCGAATGAACCGGCCGTCCTGCCCGTTGAGACCCACCGCCTTCGCGCCGAACCGGTTGATGAGACCGACGAGCTCCTGGTTGATCTCGCCCAGCACCATCTCGATGACGTTCATCGTGCGCTCGTCGACGATGCGCATGCCCCGGTGCTCGCGGATCTCGATGCCCATCGTCCGCAGGAGCTCGTCGATCCGCCACCCGCCGCCGTGCACGACGACCGGCTTCATCCCGACGAGGCGCAGCAGCGCGACGTCGCGCGCGAACCGCTCCTTCAGCGCCGGGTCGGCCATCGCCCCCCCGCCGAAGCGGATCACCAGCGTCGACGCGTGAAAGGCGCGAATGAACGGCAACGCTTCGGCCAGGATGCGGGCCTTCTGGACGGCGGACACGGATGGGGAGCTCATCGGCGAAGAGTGCGGTCGAATGTTGGCGAGCGAAGGGGGTCGCGGCGTCAGGGTGCAAGCCGCTGGCGCAGCCAGGTTCCGTCGGCCTGCAGCGTGTAGCGCAGCCGGTCGTGCAGGCGGCTCCTCCGGCCCTGCCAGAATTCGAACGCATCCGGCACCAGCCGGTAGCCGCCCCAGTGCGGCGGCCGCGGCGGGTCGAGCAGGAACTTCGCGCCGATCCGCGCGGCCTCGGCGACCAGGACGCTGCGGGACGGGATCACGCGACTCTGCGGCGACGCCCAGGCGCCGATGCGCGAGTCGAGCGGCCGCGTCCGGAAATACGCGTCGGATTCCTCGGCGCCCGCCTTCTCGACGCGGCCCTCGATCCGCACGACGCGCTCGAGCTCGACCCAGTGAAACTGCAGCGCCGCCTGCGGGTTGGCCGCGAGCTCCTGCGCCTTGCGGCTCTCGTAGTTGGTGTACCAGACGAAGCCGCGCGCGTCGCAGCCCTTCAGCAGCACGACCCGCGTCGACGGCCGGCCGCCCGGGCCGACGGTCGCGAGCGTCATCGCCGTGGGCTCGGGCAGCTCCGCCGTGAGCGCCTCGTGCAGCCAGTGCTCGAACTGCTGCAGCGGAGAGCTCGCCGAATGCGTTTCGTCGAGCTCGGCGCGCTCGTAGCTCTTGCGGAGGCGGGCAATGTCCTTCATCCGCGAAGCCTCTGGCCGGGACCCGGACTACGCCGCCGGGAGCTGCGGGATCGCGCGCACCGACAGCACGCCTTCGATCGCGGCGACGGCCGCGACCACCGCCTCCTGCACCGGGCTGTCGACGTCGACCAGCGTGTAGGCCATGTCGCCGCGCGACTTGTTGACCATGTTGTGGATGTTGAGGCCGGCCCTGGCCATGGCCGTCGATATCTGCCCCAGCATGTTGGGCACGTTGGCGTTGGCGATCGCCACCCGGTGCGGCGCCTCGCGGGGCATGTCGACGTTCGGGAAGTTGACGGAATTGGCAACGGCGCCGTTTTCCAGGAATTCGCGCACCTCGTCCACGACCATCACCGCGCAGTTCTCCTCCGCCTCCGCGGTCGAGGCGCCGAGGTGGGGCAGCGCGGTCACGCCCGGCTCGCGCAGCAGCGCGGCGCTCGGGAAATCGCACAGGTAGTGCTTGAGCCGGCGGGCGCGCAGCGCGGCGACGACGGCGGCCTCGTCGACGAGCGCGTCGCGCGCGAAGTTGAGCAGCGTGGCGCCGGGCTTCATGGCCGCAAGCCGCGCGGCGTCGATCAGGTGGCGCGTCTGGTCGAGCAGCGGCACGTGCAGCGTCACGAAATCGGCGTGCTTCAGGAGCTCCTCGATGCTGTTCGCCTTGCGCACGCTCGACGGCAGGCGCCAGGCCGCCTCGACGGTGATCTCCGGATCGAAGCCCGTGACCTTCATGCCGAGCTTGAGCGCGATGTCGGCGACGAGGCTGCCGATCGCTCCCAGGCCGACGATGCCCAGCGTCCGGTGCGGCAGCTCGATGCCCGCAAACTGCTTCTTTCCCTCCTCGACGCGCCGCGCGAGATCGGCCGCGCCCGGCTCGAGTCCCGCGACGTAGTGCAGCGCCGGCAGCACGTTGCGCGCCGCGAGCAGCAGCGCCGCCAGCACGAGCTCCTTGACCGCGTTGGCGTTCGCCCCCGGCGCGTTGAACACGGGAACGCCCCGCTTCGACATCGCCGCCACGGGGATGTTGTTGGTCCCGGCACCGGCCCGGCCGATGGCCTTGACGCAGGCCGGGATGGTCATCGCGTGCAGGTCGTGCGAGCGGACGAGGATCGCGTCGGGCTGCAGGACGGCCTTGCCCACCACGTAGCGCGTGCCGGGAAAGCGATGCAGCCCGTGGCTCGAGATGTGGTCGAGCGCGAGGATCTGGTACTTGGTCATGCAGTCCTATCCGTGGCTGCGCTCGAACGCCTTCATGTAGTCGACCAGCGCCTGCACGCCCTCGATCGGCATCGCGTTGTAGATCGACGCCCGCATCCCGCCGACGGCGCGATGCCCCTTGAGTTGCACCATCCCGCGCTCCTCGGCGCCCTTCAGGAAGGCGGCGTCCTGCCGCTCGTCCGCGAGCTTGAACGGGACGTTCATCCGCGACCGGTCTTCCCTGCGCACGGGGTTCCGGTAGAACGACGTTCCGTCGAGGTAATCGTAGAGGAGCGCCGCCTTCGCGACGTTCTTCCGCTCGATGGCCGGCACGCCGCCCTGCGCCAGCAGCCATTCGAACACGAGCCCCGCGATGTAGATCGCGTACGTGGGCGGCGTGTTGAGCATCGAATCGGCGTCGGCCTGCTCCTTCCAGTGGAACGCCGACGGCGTGATCGGCAGCGCGCGGTCGAGGAGGTCGCGGCGGACGATGACCAGCGTGAGCCCGGCGGGACCGATGTTTTTCTGGGCGCCGCCGTAGATCACCCCGTACTTCGCCACGTCGATCGCCCGCGACAGGATGTGCGACGACATGTCGGCGACGAGCGGCACGTCGCCCGTGTCCGGCGTCCACTGGTACTCGACGCCGCCGATCGTCTCGTTCGTGCAGACGTGCACGTAGGCGGCGTCGCGCGAGAGCTTCCACGTCTGCCGCGCCGGCACGTAGGTGAAGCCCGCGTCCTCCGCCGAGGCCGCGACGTTGACCGTGCAGTACTTCCTCGCTTCCTTGATCGACTTCTTCGACCACTCGCCGGTGTTGACGTAGTCGGCCGTGGTCCTTGCGCCCAGCAGGTTCATCGGGATGATCGCGTTCTCGGCGATCGCGCCGCCCTGCAGGAACAGCACCGCGTAATCCGCGGGAATGCCGAGCAGCGTGCGCAGGTCGGCCTCGGCCTTCTCGGCGATGCCGACGAACTCCTTGCCGCGATGGCTCATCTCCATCACCGACATGCCGCTGCCGTGCCAGTCGAGCATCTCGGCGGCGGCCTTGCGCAGCACGTCTTCCGGGAGCACCGCGGGTCCGGCGCTGAAATTGAAAACTCGCATGGAAATTGTCCGGGTTGGGTCGGGGGACGCGTGCCGTCGCGGGGATTGCCGCCGTGGCCGCGGCGCCTTCGTCGACAGCTCGCGCGGGCGCAATCCGCAATTCTAGCGAAAACAGGCGGGCAGGCCGCGATTGCGCGGGTGGCCGCGTGAAGCAAGGGGCCTGACCCTTTTCATTTCAAACAGTTACGGGGCGGACTTGACGCGGCTTCAAAAAAGCTGGCGCTCCGCCGACCTTGGGCTTCAAATAAACGGTTCGCAGAGGCTGCATCGGCGTTGCGCCGGGCGCCCATCGGGAGATCTGCGATGCAAAAGCCCTTCCTCCCTCGCCTCTCGGAGGCGAGGGATTTTCTGCCTTTCCTTCGCGCGGCGCTCGCGGCCGCAGCCGGTCGCCACACACTGCCCGACGGATTTTCCCTCGACCTGCTGCCGATCGTCGAGCAGGGTGTGTTCGGCTACGAGTTGCAGCCCGACCGGGAATCCTGCGACTACCTGACGATCGGCCGCGACGAGCAGGCCCGGCCCGTGCTGCGCCGCAGCCTGTACTGCGCGGACGCCGCGAGCGTCCTGCGGCTGGCGACGATCGACGGCCGCGTCATCGTGCAGCGCAACCTCGACCCGTCGAACCGCATCGAGAAGCGCGACGCCACGTTTGCCGACTGGGCCGCCGCCGCGGAGGCGGCGTGGACCGAGTTCGACGCGCTGTTTCCCGACGTGCCGCGCCGGTCGATCGAGATCCACGACGTCCGCCACCGCAACCTCGACGACGCGCTCGACGTCGCGAACGCGCATCTCGTCGCGTGGGACCCCTGCATCGAATTCTGCGGCGTGCCCGACGAGGCGCAGTACGGTTTCGCGCTGGTTCGCGGCAAGGGCGAATTCGGGCAGCTCGCGCTGCGCACGCCGACCAGCTGGGCGCTGCGGTGGGAAGCCGCGGGGAACGCCGTGTACAGGCAGTGGCTGGGACTTGCCGACGGCAGTCCTGCGCATGCGTGGGCCAGCGCAAGCACCGGCGCCGGTGACGTCGCGCAGCCCCATGCGCTGCCCGTTGCCGCGACGTTCCGGCAACCGCGGTAGCGCCGCCGCGCCATCGGGGTCGGCGCTGCCCGTCCCGGCGGCCGCGCCCGACCCGGCCGGCTACGTGTTGAAGCCCTTCATCCCGTGCAGCAGCCGGAAGAACTCGGCGCGCGTGTCCGGATTCTCGCGGAGCGTCCCGCGCAGCACCGAGGTCGTCATGTCCGACGCATGCTCGCGCACGCCCCGGTGCGTCACGCACATGTGCTCGGCCTTGACCACGACGGCGATGCCTTCGGCCGCGGTCTCGGACTCCACGAGGTCGGCGATCTGGATCGTCATCTCTTCCTGGATCTGCGGGCGCGCGGCGATCCACTCGGTCAGCCGGTAGAACTTCGACAGGCCGAGGACGTTCTTGCCCGGGTAGATGCCGATCCAGCAGCTGCCGCGGATGTTCTGCAGGTGGTGCGCGCACGTGGACCGGATCGTGATCGGCCCGACGAGGTACAGCTCGTCGTACGACGTGACGTTCGGGAACGCGGTGAGATCGGGCGACGGCGTGTACCGTCCCGCGAAGATCTCGCCCACGTACATCCGCGCGACGCGCATGCCGGTCTCGCGCGTGTTGTGGTCGTTCTCCGTGTCGATGACGAGGCTCTGGAGGACGGCCGTCACCCGCTCGGCGACCTCCCGCGTCAGCGCGTCGAGCTCGCCCGGCTCGATGAACGCGGCGATGCTGTCGTTCGCGCGAAACGTCTGCCCCGCCGCCTGCAGCCGCGCGCGGATTCGGTCGGAAGTTCTGGTCATGGGGCTCGGTCTCCGGTCGGTGCGGATCGACGGGATTCTAACCGCTATTGCCGCGGGCGACGTGCGTGTGGCTCAATGACGGCGCACCCACGCCAACCGCCGCACGGACTCCGGAGCACGCCATGACAGTGTTGATTGCAGGTCTCGCGATCTTTCTCGGCGTCCACCTGCTGCCGACGCTGCCGCGCGCGCGCCTGGCGCTCGTCGCGCGCCTCGGCGAACAAAGGTACAAAGGTCTCTACTCGCTGGTGTCGGCGGCGGGCCTTGCGCTGATCGTGGCCGGCTACGCCTGGGCGGACGACCGCACGCGGGTCTTCGCGCCGTTTCCGGCGGCCCGGGCCCTCGCACCCTGGGCGATGACGCTCAGCTTCATCCTGTTCGCCGCGGCGAACATGCGGGGTCGCCTGCGGCGCGTCCTCGGGCACCCGATGCTGCTCGGCCTCATCATCTGGTCGCTCGTGCATCTGCTCGCCAACGGCGACCGCACGGGCACCGTGCTGTTCGGCGCGTTCCTCGCCTACGCGCTGATCGATCTCGCATCGGCGGTGCGGCGTGGCGCCGTCAAGTCGTTCGAGCCGGTGGGAAAGCACGACGCGATCGCCGTCGTCGCGGGCGTCGTCGTCGCGCTCGCCGTCATGACTTTCCACCGCGTGCTGTTCGGCGTCGCGGTGGTGCCGTTCGGCCTCTGACGCGGCGGGCCCCGTCAGGTCTTGCGGCGGCGCGCGGCCGGACGCCCCGGCGCGGACGCGGGGTCGGGCTGCGGGTTGTCGGGGCGCTTCGCGGCAGCGTTCGGGCGAGTGAAGTCGATCCCGGTGAAGATCCTGCGCAGCGGGCAAGCCGCGGCGTCGGCGCAGCGGTGCTCGCGCGCGCATTCCCGTTGCGTCTGGTCGAGCAGCACGTATCCCCGGCAAATGCTGCAGAACTCGAACGGCGAATCGAACATCGGCACCTCCTCCGCCCGGCCCCTCCACCTTGCGCGCGTGCCGGCCGCGATGTCAAGCCGGGCGCGCCAATGCGGCGCGGCTCGCGCACCGCCGACTTGCGCGATAATCGGCGCGTTGGCAGTCAATCCCCGGAGGATCCATGCGACCCAATCAGAGACGCGCGCTGCTGAAGCGGATCGGTGCGGCCGCCTTGCTGCCGCTGGCACGGCCGCTGTTCGCGCAGGCCGGGTACCCGGGCAAACCGATCAAGCTCATCGCGCCGGTGCAGCCCGGGGGGGGTGTCGATCTCGTGGCCCGCACGATCGGCGACCGGCTGGGGCGCGTCCTCGGCCAGCCGATCGTCGTCGACAACCAGAGCGGCGGCGGCGGGGTCGTCGGGTCGCTCGCGACCGCACGCGCGGCGCCGGACGGCTACACGCTGATGGTCGGCTACGTCGGCACGCACGGCACGAACCCCGCCGTGCGCAAGCTGCCGTACGACGCGGTCAAGGATTTCACGCCGATCGCGATGGTCGGCGGGACGCCGAACATCCTGGTGGTCCCGCCGGCGCTGCCGGTCAGCACGTTGCGCGAGTTCATCGCGTACGCGAAGGCGAACCCCGGCAAGCTCTCCTACGGCTCGTCGGGGCCCGGCACGCTGACGCATCTCGCGATGGAGCAGCTCAAGGTCGCGAGCGACCTCGACATCGTGCACGTCCCCTATCGCGGCATCGGTCCGGCGATCACCGACATCCTCGGCGGCCAGACGCAGGCGCTGTTCCCCGGGCTCGCAGCCGCGCTGCCGCATATCAAGGCCGGCAAGATGAAGCCGCTCGCGGTGACCGGGCTGCACCGCCACCGGCTGATGCCCGAGGTGCCGACGTTCGAGGAGCTGGGCTACAAGGGATTCGACGGCGTGCAGTGGTACGGCATCGTCGGCCCCGCGAACCTGCCGGCGCCGATCGTCAAGCGGCTGAACGACGAGATCAACGCGCTGCTCGAGAACCCCGAGCTGCGCGAGCGGCTGTCGGGCGAGGCGCTCGAGCCCATGCCGATGACGCCGGCCGCGTTCGGCCAGTACATCCGCGACGACATCGCGCGATGGACGAAGCTCGCCAAGGAACGCAACATCGCGATCGTCGACTGAGGTGGACAGCCCCCACGCTCACTGCGTTCGCTGCCCCCCGAGGGGGTGCACAGTGCCCTTCGGGCGGCCGAGCGGGTGGATGGACAGCCCCCACGCTCACTGCGTTCGCTGCCCCCCGAGGGGGTGCACAGTGCCCTTCGGGCGGCCGAGCGGGCACTGGGCACCAATGACACGGTACCGATAGGCTGATCTCCAGGACCAGCGCATGGCGCACAACACGCAGGTGACGGCAGACCCCGACGCGCCGCCGGTCACGCGGATCCTGGCCGACTTCGTCGCGACCCACCCGTCCCGGGGATGGGACGAAGGCGTCGAGCACGAGGCGCACCGGACGCTCTCGAACTGGGTCGGCTGCGCGATCGGCGCCTCGCGTCACCCGGCAGTCGCCGCGGCGCTCGCCGCCGTGAAGGAGCTCGCGCCCGCCGCGCAGGCAACGCTCCTGGGGCGCGGCGAGCGCGTCGACATCGCGAGCGCCGCGCTCGTGAACGGCATCGCGTCGCACACGTTCGATTTCGACGACACGCACCTCAAGACGATCATCCACCCGGGCGGGCCGGTCGCGTCGGCCGCGCTCGCGCTCGCCGAGCACACGGGAGCCAGCGGGCGGCAGCTGATCGACGCCGTGGTCCTGGGCGTCGACGTCGCGTGCCGCGTCGGCAACACGATCTATCCGGATCACTACGATCGCGGCTGGCACATCACGGGCTCCACCGGGATGCTGGGCGCCGCCGCCGCCTGCGCCCGGCTGCTCGGCCTCGACGCGCACGGCACCGCGATGGCGCTGGGCATCGCGGCGTCGCAGCCGATCGGCGTGCGCGAGCAGTTCGGGTCGATGACCAAGGCGTTTCACGTCGGCGGCGCTGCGCGCGCGGGACTGACGTCGGCGCTGATGGCGCGGCACGGCTACACGGCGTCGGCCCGGGCGCTCGAGGCGCCGCGCGGGCTCGTCCAGACGTTCTCGACCCGGCACGACTGGCGCGAGATCACCGACGCGCTCGGCCGGCGGTTCGAGATCTCGTTCAACACGTACAAGCCGTTCGCCTGCGGAATCGTGATCCACCCCGGCATCGACGGCTGCATCCAGCTGCGCAACGCCCACGCGCTGCGCGCCGCGGACATCGAGCGCGTCGAGCTGCGCGTGCATCCGCTCGTGCTCGAGCTGACCGGCAAATCGGCGCCGCGCACCGGACTCGAGGGCAAGTTCAGCGTCTACCACGCGTGCGCGGCGGGCCTCCTGTTCGGGCAGGCGGGCGAGACCGAGTTTTCCGACGACGTCGTGACGCGCCCCGACGTGATGGCGCTGCGCGCGCGCATCACCGCAACCGCCGACCAGGCGATCGACGAGGCCGCGGCCGACGTCACGGTGACCTGCACGGATGGCCGCCGGCTGCACGTGTTCGTCGCGCACGCGATCGGCAGCCTCGAGCGTCCGATGGACGACGAGGATCTCGCGCGCAAGTTTCACGGCCTCGTGGACCCGGTGCTGGGCGCCGCGCGCGCCGCCGACCTGATCGAGCGCTGCCGGACGCTTGCCGCGGCGCCGGATGTCCGCGCGCTGACCGCGGCCGCCGCCGCGTAGATGGTTCGACCGCGCCTCGCCCGTCGCCGGGCGCTGCTCGCGGCGCTGCTCGCCCTCGCGGCCGCGCCGCTTGCCGCCCAGGACTTTCCGCAGTACGGCGACGAGCTCCACCGGCCGCGCCTGCGCCAGCCCGGCAAGGACGTCATGTGGCTACCGACGCCGGACGCGCTGGTCACGCGCATGCTGCGCGCGGCGAAGACGACCCGGGACGACATTGTCTACGACCTCGGCGCGGGCGACGGCAGGATTCCGATCGCCGCGGCGAAGGAGTTCGGCGCGAAGGCCGTCGGCATCGAGTACGACCGGGAGCTCGCCGCGCTCGCCCGGCGCAACGCCGAGCGCGCCGGGGTGTCGGACCGGGTCACGATCGTGCAGGGCGACATCTTCAAGGAAGACTTTTCCAGCGCGACCGTGATCACGCTCTACCTCTTGCCCGACCTCAACCAGCAGCTGCGGCCGCAGCTCCTCGCGCTCGCGCCCGGAACGCGGATCGTGTCGCACCTGTGGGACATGGGCGAGTGGGAGGCCGACGAAGCGTTCCGCGTCGAAGGGAGCGAAGCGTTCCTGTGGATCGTCCCGGCGCGGGTCGAGGGCCGCTGGACGCTGCGGGACGAGGACGGGCAGTTCGAAGGCGAGCTCGATCTCGTGCAGCGCTTCCAGCGCCTCGGCGGCACGCTGACGATCCGCGGCCGC
>Ga0209253_10003719_pt1 | contig 13352 bp, 12 predicted proteins | sample FrelakmetBRP12BR_FD_187145 | JGI IMG/M metagenome (GOLD analysis project Ga0209253, IMG submission 187145) | Freshwater lake sediment microbial communities from the University of Notre Dame, USA, for methane emissions studies - BRP12 BR (SPAdes)... | ecosystem: Environmental > Aquatic >...
AGAGCCTGCCGCCGGATCTGCGTTATTTTGGCTGGCTCCCGCGCGACGGTGAAATCGCCCTGCCCGACCGCCATCTCGGCCTGGTGCAGGCCGCCGAAATCGCCGATCTGGAAACCCGGCTCGATGGCGCCGCCGCGCGCATCGCCAACACCAAGCTGGCCGAATTGCCGCCGGCCGTGTCTTTCCCGGAGGTCTGTGTGGAACCGCCGCCACCCCTGCTCCAGGGCGTGCGCATCGGTATCGCCCGCGACACGGCGTTCGCCTTCCTGTATCCGGCCAATCTCGACACCTTGCGGGCGCTGGGCGCGGAACTGGCGTTCTTCTCACCGCTGGCCGATTCAGAGTTGCCAGCGGTGGATAGCGTTTATCTCCCCGGCGGCTATCCCGAGCTGCATCTGAGCGAACTGGCGGCCAATGATGCCATGCGCCGGGCATTGCATCGGCACTACCAGGCCGACAAGCCGATTTACGCCGAATGCGGCGGTCTGCTGTACGCGCTGGAATCGCTGGCCGACAAAGAGGGCAACCGTGCGCCGATGCTGGGATTATTGCCGGGCCACGCCGCACTCCAGCCGAAGCTGGCGGGATTGGGGATGCAATCAGTGGAACTGCCGGAGGGGGAGTTGCGCGGACATACCTTCCATCATTCCAAGCTGGAAACGCCGCTGCTTCCACTGGCGCACGGTCGCCGCCAGCGTGATGGCAAACCGGGCGAAGCTGTCTACCGGGTCGGGCGGCTGACGGCTTCGTATCTGCATTTGTACTTCGCCAGCGATCCAATGGCGACGGCCCGATTGTTCCGGCCGTAATCACGCCACATCAAATCGGTCGAAGCTCATGGTGAACTGGCCCCGGCCGCGGGTCATGCCGCGCAGGTCGGTGATATAGCCCAGCAGCCGGTCGAGGGCGCAATCGCAGTGGATGATCGTCATCTCGCCCAGCGCCGCGGTATCGCGGATCGCGGCGCGGCGGGCCTGCAAATCGCCCAGCACCGTGCCGACATCGCTTTCGGGAACCACCACCTCAGTCGCCATGATCGGCCGCAGCACCAGTCCGCCGGCCCGACTCAGCGCCTTGCGCGTCGCTTCTGCCACCGCCACCCGCAGCGCCTGCGGGCTGGACAGCGCGCCGAACAGTTCCACCTCCAGCACCCGCACCACCAGATCCTGCAGGGGCGCCCCGGTCGCGGGACCGCTGGCCAGCGCGTCCTCCGCCCCACCCGCCACCGCGTCCCGCTGGGTGGGATTCAATTCGACGCCATCCGGCTTTACCCGCGGTTCGCCGGTCACGGTCGCGCCGGTCCCGCGCGGCAATGGCTCCACCGCCACCCGCGCCCTGGCTTTCATCTCCAGCTTCCTGCCGTCCGGCTGTTCGATCAGGCGGTGGAACAGAGTGTCGGCCTCGGCCGGTCCGGCCAGGGTCTCGCGCGTCACCACGTCGGGATTACCGACCCGGGCGTTGACGTTGAACTCCCGCCGCAGGCGCTCGCAGGCGATCTGCAGGTGCAACTCGCCCATGCCGCGCAACACGCGCTGGCCAGTTTCCGGATCTTCCTCCACCCGCAGGGTCGGATCCTCCTGCTGCAGTTTATCCAGCGCCTCCAGCAGTTTCTCCTCATCCCCGCTGGACTGAGGTTCTATCGCCAGCCCCAGTACCGGCGCGCGGGTTTCGATCCGCTCCAGCCACAGCGGATGGCCCGGCGCGCACAGGGTATCGCCGGTAGTTGCCCAGCGCAGGCCGGCCAGCAGCACGATCTGACCAGCGGTGGCCTCGTCCAGCCGGGCCTTGTGGTTGGCATCCACCTCGAACAGCCGCGCTACCCGTTCCTGGCGCAGCGTTCCGTTCGGGCCGGGAATCGCCACCTCGTCGCCGGGCTTCAGCGTTCCCCGGTACAGCCGGGCGAACACGTGCCGGCGGCCCTCCCACATCTGCACCTTGAACGCCAGCGCCGCCAGCGGCCCGTCGGCCTCCATCGCCACCCACTCCTCACCACCGCCGGGCTGGTGCGCCAGGCTCGGCGGCCGCTCGGTCGGGGCCGGCAGCAACCGCACCACCCCGTCCATCAGCGGTTGCACCCCCTGATTGCGCAGGGCGCTGCCGGCGAAACAGGGACAGGCCTTGCCGGCCAGAGTCGCCTGGCGCAATGCCGCCCACACCACCGCCGGTTCCGGTTCCTCCTCGGCCAGCACCTGCTCGGCCAGAGCGTCATCCATCTCCGCCGCCGCCAGCAGCAGGCTTTCCCGCCAGGACCGCGCTCGTTCCCAAGTCGCCTCGTCGCAGGGCGCAACGTCCACCTGCTCGCCCCGCTCGCCGGTAAAACACACCCGGGTTTTCTCGATCAAATGCACGACCGTGCCGTCGTAGTCGAAAAGCGGCACGGTCACCGCCACCGGTTCGGCGTTCAGCCGCTCGCGCACCGTCGCCAAGGCCCGGCCAAAATCGGCGCCGGGCCGGTCCAGCTTGTTGATGAAGAACAGAGTTGGCAGCCGGAATTTGGTGCGCTGCCGCCAGACGGTCTCGGTCTGCGGCTCCACCCCACGCACCCCGTCGAGCACGATCGCGCAGCCGTCCAGCACCCGCATCGAGCGTTCGACCTCGATGGTGAAATCCACGTGGCCGGGGGTATCGATCAATTGGATCAGATGCTCGCGCCAGGGCAGTTTGGTCACCGCCGAGGAGATGGTGATGCCATGCATCTGCTCCTCGACCATGTAGTCCATATGGGCGGCGCCCTCGTGGACTTCGCCGATCTTGTGGGAGACGCCGGCGTAATACAGCATCCGCTCGGTCAGGGTGGTCTTGCCGGCATCGACGTGCGCGGCGATGCCGATGTTGCGCACTCGCGAAAGATCCGGGGCCTTGGCCATGGGTCAGGTTCCCTTCTTCACACGATCCGCCGGCATTCCAAATAGAACCGCTTCTCGTCGGCCTCGCCCATCGAGAAGGTCTTCCGGGGCAAGGCACCGTCGCGGATGATGGTGCGAAAGAAGTCGTCCTTGGCCAGCGCCGGCAGGTAGAAACCGATATTGCCCGGCTGCGCGCCGAGTCGCTCCAGCGTATCCTCGCCATGTATGTAGTCGAGTCGGACGCTGGGACGGGTTTCCAGATAATGGTCCAGGAACGCCTGCAAGCTGGCGACCGGCAGGGTCAGGGGCGGTTGCTCGATGATCAGAACGCCGCAACGTTCCCCGCTGACGAAGGCGATCACGTGCCGGCCAGGCTGCTGCATCTCGGTCCATGCCTGCCGCGCCGCCGGCCACGATGGGCAGTCCAGCACCCGCAACTCCGAATCCCGCGCCACGCAAAATTCCTTCCACTCCCCCAGCAAGCGGCCGGCATCGACGCCGAAGGCGACCCGGTGAATCGCCTCGAACTCGAGGCCCTCGTCGTGCAGGTTAACCAGTTCCACCAGGGCGTGACGGGCCGGATGGTTCATGACCGCCACCGGGTCGGGCGCAACGCGTTTCAGGTTTTCCCAGATGATTTTGGCGGTGGCGAAGGAGTGGTTGCCGTCCCCCATGGCATAGAGCAGCACCGGCTCGTCGCTGACGCCGTAACGGGTATTGAACGCCGCCGGGTCCGCCAGCCATGCCAACCGCTCGACCACCCATTGAATCAGCATGGGATGCTCGACCCGCCAGCCGCGCACTCGGCCGCCGTCCAGCATCAGCGGAACGTCGTACAATTCTTCCAGCGGCTCGGCGAATAGCGGCTCGATGACCGTGCGTTCTGGATCATCGATCAGCACCATGACGTGCGGCAATTCCAGCGGGGCGCCCTCGCGCACCCGAACCCGCGGCGGCAACCGTTCCAGAATGGTACCTTCGGTGGGCCGGATCAGGGTTCTGGCGTCGGCGCTAAAGTCGTAGCACTCCAGATCCAGGGCCGCGATCAGACCCCGGCGGGTCCGACCCCGCGCCATCTCCCGTTCCACGCGCACCAGCCCGGGCCGCTGAGGGGCCAGAACGCCTTCGGCCAGATAGCGGCGCATCGCCGCCTGAATGTCCTGAATCCGCCGCGCCTCGTCTTCCGCGCCCAGATAGACCTCGGGGAGGATCAGCCGCAGGGTCGAGGGCGCGTCGCCCACCAGCGCCTCCACCCTCGTCCAGTACTCCGGCTGGGAGGTGTACTGGTCGCAGGCAATCACCGCCCACTTGGCGAGGTCAGTACCCGCCCGGGGCAGCAGGAGCGTCGGAACCTGTAAACCGATCCGCGCGAAATTCATGAACGGCATCTCCCAGTTGGTGTCGGTGGCAATCCCGGCCAGCATGCCGGTAAAACCCGCGCAAGCTTAACAAATGGGTCGTGGTTAACAAACGACCTTATACGCTGATCAAGCAGGGTTCCATTAGGCGGGGTATGATATGCCCCCATCGACAACGAACGGCGCCGCCCGCGACCGCCTCCGTCCCACAACATCTTTAAGGTAACCGTCCATGCGCAAACTGACGACTGTCGTGGTTGCCATCCTCGTCGCTCTGGCCCTAATCGCTGGCGGCGTCGGTGGTTATCTGTGGTACAGCACCAAGCAGCAGGCCGACCAACTGGTAACCATGGCAAAACCCTTCGCCGAGATCAGCTACGGCGGTATCGAAATTTCGCCGGCCGGCTCGGTGGGCGTCAACCGGGTTCGGATCATGCCGCATTTCGTCAACGATGCAATTTCCATCGGGGCCATCCGGCTCAACGCGCCGAACATCCTGGCGCTGCTCAACATTCGCCGACAACTCAGTCAGGGCCAGCTTCCCGAGGCGATGTCGGTATCGTACCACCAGTTCGAACTACCCCTGCACGGCGGCATTCTTGGCGCCAAGCCCGCCACTTCCCAGGAACGCACGCCCTTCGAGGATTTGGACGCGCTAGGCTGCGGGCCGGTCACCCATTTCAGCGGCAACGAATGGCAGGAAATGGGCTACGACAATTTCGTCAGCAACATGACAACCGGCTATCGCCTGGATTCCGCCAGAAATGTGCTGAACTTGCGGGTGGACAGTCACACCCGCGACTGGGCGACGCTGAACCTCGATGTTGGCCTCGCCTTGACCAAGCCGTCTCTATCGCTGAAGGAACTGGACACGTCGCTAACCCCCAAATTGGCCGCGCTCGAATTCGTGCTCCGTGATGACGGCTTCAACGCCCGCCGCAACAATTACTGCGCCGCCAAGGCCGGCAAGCCCATCGACGCCTACATCGCCGACCACGTCCGCCTGGTAGTCGAACGCCTCCGCGCCAACGGCATCGATCCGGGACCGGGGCTGATCGACGCCTATCAGCGTTATCTGACCGAGGGCGGACAACTCACGATCAGCGCCGCGCCCCCCGCTCCCATCAATCCCGCCGAACTCCAGTTCTACCAGCCCGAGGACGCCATCAAGCTGCTGGGCTTGAAACTCAAGGTAAACGACACGGCGATCTCCGATCTCACCCTGCGCTGGGACGCCACGAAAGTAGCCCGGGCGTTGGGTGTCGAACCGGAACCGGTGGAGGCAGAAACGACCGAGGCGGTGGTCACTCAGGCGCCCGCCGTGCCCCAGAAGTCTTATCACCCAACACCGGTCGGCGAACTGGGCCAGCACATCGGCAGGATCGCCAAGCTGGGAACCCGTACCGGCGCCCAGTACCGGGGTCAGTTGGAGGCTTTCGCGGAAGGCATGGTCAGAATCACCATCCGCAAGCCCGGTGGCACCGCAACGCTGTCCTTGCGCAGCAACGACATCACTTCGGCGCAGGTGCTGTATTGACAGGTGTCAGGTGTCCCCTCCTACCTGACATTTGTGACCTTATACCGTTTCTGATAGGTATTGAGATGTCGTGTAGGGTGCAATAGCGCAGCGTATTGCGCCGTGGCCCGATGCCGCGCCAGGCGGTGGAATACGGCGCAAGCGCCTATTCCGCCCGACGAAATTCAGTGGGAATCGGTATTACTTGCGGACCATCTGAACCAGCAGCAACACGAACAGCACCACCAGTCCGAGTGGGATCAAGACCGCTGGCCAGTCCTTTTTGGCGGTGCGGCCGCGTTCGATCGCCGCCCTGATCCCGGGACGGAACCATAGCACCAACAGCACCGCCACCAATCCACCCAACAGAAGTTCCCACCACGTCGCCGTTTCCATCTTCACCTCCGGATTGCAGAAAGGTGGTTATGACCATGTGCTCCCCCCGCCCGCTGGCGGGAAAAAATTGTGTGAGGAGAGGGAATCATCAATCCTTGCCGCGCCCGCCACCGGGTGGCGCCATCGGCTGGGGAAAGGGCGTCACGTTGTCGCTGCCTTCCACCGGACGGATCTTGCTGACCCCTTCCCGCTCGACCTCGTCGATCCGCACCACATAGTGCATCGGGATGAAAGTGCGTTTCACTCCGGCGAACTCGTTTTGCAACTTCTCCTCGGCCGGATTGATCAGCACGCTCGAACGCTCGCCAAAAATCAGTTCCTCAACTTCGATGAAGCCGTACAGTTCGCCCTGATAAATGCTCCGGGCGTACAGTTCGTACATCTTGCCCTGGTTAATGAACAGAACGCGGTAAATGCTCTTAATGATCTTGGACATGGCCGCTCGGGTTACAGTCAGAGATGAGGCAATCTAAACCTGTTTGCCGTACCGGGCAAATTTCCCATTTCCTGGCAATAATCGGACGCCAACCGCAACGAAGCCAGCTCTTACAAGCCAAAGTCGTCCCAACCTGGCTATATCGACGGCATTGCCCTGCCCGAGGAACGCCCCATGACCACGCCCCAGACCTTCGATCTCAGCAAAACCGTCTGCGTCAATCCCGCCACCGGCGACATCGTCGGCTATTCGGCGATGAATACCCCGGAGGAAGCCCGCGACGCCATCCGCCGCGCCCGCGCCGTACAGCCGGCCTGGGCGGCGCTACCACTGGAGGAGCGGGTGCGCTACATCCTGCGCCTGCGCGATTACCTGGTCGACCACGCCGACGACGTGAGCGAAACCGTCGCCAAGGATGTCGGCAAGACCCGGGTCGAGGCGCTGGCCACCGAGGTGCTGCCCAGCGCCATTGCCATCGACTACTACGCCAGGAACACCAAACGCTTTCTCAAGCCGCGCAAGGTCCGCAGCGGCTCCCTGCTGTTCCTGAACAAGCGCAGCCGGATCTTCCGCATCCCCTTTGGGGTGATCGGCATCATCGCCCCCTGGAACTACCCGCTCGGCATCCCGATGCACGAGATCGTGCCGGCGCTGCTGGCCGGCAATACGGTGATCTTCAAGACCGCGCCGGAAACCCAGATGGTGGGACGCAAGATCGAGGAGATGATCCAGGCCGCCGGCCTGCCGGCCGACGTCTTTATCCATCTCAACATTCCCGGCGCCATCATCGGCCAGCTCCTGCTGGAGCCGGACAATCACGTGGACAAATTGTTCTTCACCGGCTCGGTACCGGTCGGCAAGATCCTGATGGCCAAAGCGGCCGAAAGCCTGGTTCCCGTGTCGCTGGAACTCGGTGGTAACGACCCGATGCTGGTCTGTCCCGACGCCCATCTGGAACGGGCGGTCAACGGCGCGATGTGGGCCGGCCTGCAGAACAGCGGCCAGTCCTGCGGCGGGGTCGAGCGGATTTATGTCCACCAGGACGTTTACGAACCGTTTATCGTCTTGCTCAAACAGAAGGTAGAAGCGCTGCGGCAAGGGCCGAACACCCATCACAACGTCGACATCGGCGCGATGTGCACCGAACGCCAGATCAAGACCATCCGTCGCCAGGTGGACGACGCCCTGGCCAAGGGCGCGACCATCCTCGCCCAGGTCCAGATCGACCCGGCCCACGCCCAGGCCAATTTCTTCCCGGTCACGGTGCTCACCGACGTCGACCACAGCATGGAACTGATGCGCGAGGAGACTTTTGGGCCGGTGCTGGGGGTGATGAAGGTGGCTGACATGGACCAGGCGATTCAACTCGCCAACGATTCCAGCCTCGGCCTGACCGGTTCGGTGTGGTCGGGCAACACCCGCGAGGCGGTGGCGCTGGGCCGGCGCATCCACGCCGGCGTCATCACCATCAACGACCATCTGCTAACCCATGGCATGGCTGAAACCCCCTGGGGCGGGGTCAAGGAATCCGGCATCGGCCGCAGCCACGGCGAACTGGGCTTCGACGAGATGACCCAGCCGCAGGTGGTCACCACCGAATTGTTGCACTTCGCCAAGCGCAACCTGTTTTGGCATCCCTACGACGCCAAGCTTTACGAGGGTCTGAAAGGCGCGCTGCACCTGCTGCACGGCCGCGATCTGGGCGATCGCCTGCGCGGTCTGCTACGCTTCGCGGCGCTGCTTCCGAGGATGTTCAAAGATTGAGGCGCTCGGGCAGGGCTATTTGTTTTATGGTTAAAGCGATCAAGCGCTATCGGCTAATTCCAGACGGCGCTCGATTCGCTGAATTCTCTCAGCCAGCTTATCCAGAGTGATCTATTGCCGGGCATCGGGTTCATCGCCATAAGCGATTTCCCGCTTAACCAGCGTCATCGCGCCTTCAAGGCTGGTCATCCGGTGTTTGAGTTGAGCGACATCATCCGCAAGTTGATCAACGCGACCGTGGATATGGCGCAAGTGTTCGAGCACCCGATTTTCCACGCTGTCAGTCATCTCCCGCTCCTCTTGGCGGCGTTGTGAATGCTGAATCGAAGTGGGACTTCACCCGAAACCGCCATAAACCAGTATGCTATATCTCTGTCTGCTTCCATGTTCAACCCCGATTCAGGATTAGCCCGATGATCTGCCCCCCCGTCACCCGCGAGTGGTTCGATGAAGTCATGGTGCCCAACTACGCCCCGGCGGCGATCATTCCGGTGCGCGGTGAAGGTTCCCGCCTGTGGGATCAGGAGGGACGAGACTACATCGACTTCGCTGGCGGCATCGCCGTCACCGGCCTGGGCCACGCCCATCCCAAGCTGGTCGAGGCACTGACCGAACAAGCCCAAAAACTCTGGCATGTCAGTAACGTATTGACCAACGAACCGGCCTTGAAGCTGGCTCGCCGGCTGTGCGAGTTGACCTTCGCCGAACGGGTGTTCTTCGCCAATTCCGGCGCCGAGGCCAACGAAGCCGCGCTCAAGCTGGCCCGCAAGTACGCCGCCGACCATTTCGGCCCGGACAAGCACGAGATCATCGCCTTCACCCAGTCGTTTCACGGCCGCACCCTGTTCACCGTCACCGTCGGCGGCCAGCCCAAGTACACCCAGGGCTTCGAGCCGCTGCCGCCGGGCATCACCCACCTGCCGTTCAACGATCTGGCGACTTTCGCCGAGGCCATATCCGACCGCACCTGCGCGGTGATCCTGGAACCGGTGCAGGGCGAGGGCGGCGTGACCCGCGCCACCGCGGAATTCCTGCAGGGCGTGCGCGAGTTGTGCGACCGCCACCGGGCGCTGCTGATCTTCGACGAAGTGCAGTGCGGCAACGGTCGCAGCGGCTATCTCTACGCCTACATGGGCTATGGCATCACTCCCGATATCCTCACCACCGCCAAGGGCCTGGGCGGTGGTTTCCCGATCAGCGCCATGCTGACTACCTCTCCCATCGCCAACAGCCTCAGCGTCGGCAGCCACGGCACCACCTACGGCGGCAATCCGCTGGGCTGCGCGGTAGCCGGGGCGGTATTGGATCTCATCAGCGATCCCGAACTGCTGGCGGGCGTGCGCCGCAAGCACGAGGTCTACATGGCTGGCCTGCGCCAGATCAACGAGCGGTTCGGCCTGTTCCGGGAATTGCGCGGGATGGGCCTGCTGCTGGGTTGCGAGCTGGTCGAGGCCTGGCACGGCCGCAGCCGGGATTTCATCAAGGCGGCGCTGGACGAGGGCGTGCTGGTGCTGGTGGCGGGGCCGGATGTGATCCGGCTGGCCCCGTCGTTGATCATTCCCGACGACCTGATCGAGGAAGGACTGAACCGTTTCGAGCGGGCCATCGCCCGGCTGTGCTCTCAACCCGCCCCGTAGGCGTGGAGTTGGCTTATGAACCGCGACAAAGTAGAACCCGTGCAGGTCGAGTGCCCGAAATGCCGGTACACCGCGATCATCTACATCCCCATCGAGGAAATGCCGCGCTGTCCCAAGTGCGGCATCCGCATGGTCATCAGGGAGCTGCTGGACGAAGGCAAATCGACTTGAGCGGCTCAACAGCTCCGCTATCCCGTCAATAATGAAAATTGTACTATCATGACAGCAGCGTTTCGGCGGTTTGAGCGATCGCCCTAATTCCCTAACATTCTTTCGCCCAAAGGAGACTCTCCGCATGAAAACCCGTCTGGTTGCGCTCGCCGCCCTCGCCCTGTTCGGTCTGAGCCTGTCGCCCGCCTGGGCCGGCAAACTGGAGCAAATCAAGAAAGACGGCTTGCGGGTTTGCCTGGAGCCGGCCTACATGCCGTTCGAGATGACCAATAAGCGTGGGGAAATCGTCGGCTTCGACCCCGACCTGGCCGCGTTAATGGCCAAGGATCTGGGCGCCGCCAAGCTTGAACTGGTGAGCACCGCCTGGGATGGCATCATACCGGCGCTGATCACCAACAAGTGCGACATCATCATGAGCGGCATGACCATCACCGACGAACGCAAGCAGAAAGTGGATTTTTCCGAACCGTACATGCTGATCGGCCAGACGGTGCTACTGCGCAAGGATCTGGCCGACAAGGTCAAGTCCTACAAGGACCTCAACAAGCCGGAGTACAAGGTCGCCTCCAAACTGGGCACCACCGGTGAAATCGCCGCCAAGAAACATATCCCCAAGGCTACATACTTTTCCTACGAAACCGAGGCGGAAGGCGTGATGGAAGTGGTCAACGGCAAGGTCGACGCCTTCATCTACGACGCCCCCTACAACCTGGTGGCCAACGTCCAGCGCGGCGAGGGCAAGCTGGTGTTCCTGGATAAGCCCTTTACCGACGAGCCGATCGGCTGGGCCATCGCCCAGGGCGATCCGGAATTTCTCAAAGCTATTAATGGCTTCTTAGTCAAAGTTAAGAAAGACGGCTCCCACGACAAGCTGCACCAGAAGTGGTTCAAGAACACCGACTGGCTGAAAGACGTGCAGTAGCCGTGTCGCTAAAACGACGCTCCGCCCAGTGGCCCTGGCAGGGGCTGCTGGTAGTGATCCTGCTGGGAATAGCGGTCGGCCTGTGGGTGGCGACCAAGCAGGTGAATTACGAGTGGCGCTGGGAACGGGTGCCGCAGTACTTCGCTTATCGGGCGGAAACCCCGCAAGACACCGGGGTCGCCGGTCAAATCAGCGCGCTCACCTCCGAGGGCCGCTTCAACCGCATCGTGATCACGCCCGAGGGCGGCGGCCAGCCGGTCGCGGTGATGGCGGAAAAAGCCCAGGTCGCGGTCGGCGATACCGTCGCCGAAAACGATACTGTCGGCGTCAACTTTGAGTGGCGCGTCGGACCGCTGACCCAGGGGTTGTGGGTCACCATCTGGATCTCCTTTGTTTCCGGCTTTATCGGGCTGGTCATCGGCCTGATCACCGGCCTGTGCCGCATCTCGAAAAATCCCACCCTGCGCGGCCTGGCGGTGTTCTACATCGAACTGATCCGCGGCACCCCGCTACTGGTGCAGATCTTCATCTTCTACTTCTTCATCGGCACGGTGCTGCATTTGGACCGGATCGTGGCCGGCGTCGGGGCGCTGGCGCTGTTCGTCGGCGCCTACACCGCCGAGATCATTCGCGCCGGCATCCAGTCCATCCCCAAGGGCCAGACCGAGGCGGCCCGGTCGCTGGGGATGAGCGCCGCCGAGACCATGATCCACATCGTGCTGCCGCAGGCCTTCAAACGGGTACTGCCGCCGCTGGCCGGGCAATTCATCAGCCTGATCAAGGATTCCTCGCTGGTGTCGGTGATCGCCATCACCGATCTGACCAAGAGCGGGCGGGAGATCATTACCTCCAGTTTCGCCACTTTCGAGATCTGGTTCACGGTCGCCCTGCTCTATCTGGTGGTCACCTCGGTGCTGTCGCAACTGCTCTTCTGGCTGGAACGGAGGTTCGCCCGCAGTGATTGAAGTCAAGCATCTGGTCAAGGTGTTCGAGGGCCGCGGTCAAATAGTGCGGGCGGTGGACGATGTTTCCACCCAGGTCGCCAAGGGCGAGGTGGTGGTGATCATCGGCCCGTCCGGCTCCGGCAAATCGACCTTTCTACGCTGTTTGAACGGTCTGGAAGAGTTCAACGATGGTCAGGTCATCATCGACGGCATCGACCTGACCGAGAGCAGGACCAACCTCAACGCGGTACGCCGCGAGGTCGGAATGGTGTTCCAGCACTTCAACCTGTTCCCGCACAAGACCGTGTTGGAGAACGTCACCCTGGCTCAGCGGGTGGTGCGCAAGCGCAAGCCGGCCGAGGCCGACGAGAAGGCGATGAAACTGCTGACCAAGGTCGGCATCGCCGAGAAAGCGCAGGAATACCCGTCCCGTCTGTCCGGCGGCCAGCAGCAACGGGTAGCCATCGCCCGCGCTCTGGCGATGGATCCCAAGGTGATGCTGTTCGACGAGCCGACCAGCGCCCTGGATCCGGAAATGGTCGGCGAGGTGCTGGACGTGATGAAGCAACTGGCGCGGGAAGGGATGACCATGGCGGTGGTAACCCACGAAATGGGCTTCGCCCGCGAGGTCGCCGACCGGGTGATGTTCATGGATGCCGGCCGGATTCTGGAAGACGCCCCGCCAGCGCAGTTCTTCACCGCGCCCAGGGAACCGCGGGCGCAGGCGTTCCTCAAGCAGGTGCTATGATTTAGGACCCCCTCCCCCCTTGTGGGGGGGAGGGCCGGATTTGGAATTTCAAATTTTCCTGTATATACAACACTCTTATGCCCGGATATCTATCAGGCAGCCCCCTGGAAACGGGAGACCCAAGAGGGTGCAAGGTATTGTTCGAGCGTCACCGTGCCCGTCGCCTAGCACCTCAACAGGCGCGGAGGATCTACCTTAAATTCGACCAAAAGTTGTCTGGACAACGGGGTCCACCTCAGAAGTCCTCCGTGAAATCGGAAAATAATGCTTGTTTTATCGGGCGCCGTGCCCTATAGTAGGAATTGCAAGATTATTAAATGGTTTATCTGCTCGTCCGCTGCAAACCCTTCCTGTTGGTATTCGGCTCGTCAGTTCCTCTATTTTAATTCTTGTACCCGTGAGCTGTTGCTCAATCTTTTAATACAATTTTTTTCGAGATCTAAGTAATGTCGACTGGTACTGTTAAGTGGTTTAACGAAGCAAAGGGTTTCGGTTTCATCTCCCCGGATAGCGGTGGCGAGGATTTGTTCGCGCATTTCTCGGCCATTCAGGGGCAAGGGTTCAAAACCCTCAGGGAAAACCAGAAGGTTTCTTTTGATGTGACTACCGGACCC
>Ga0209253_10003720_pt1 | contig 13347 bp, 13 predicted proteins | sample FrelakmetBRP12BR_FD_187145 | JGI IMG/M metagenome (GOLD analysis project Ga0209253, IMG submission 187145) | Freshwater lake sediment microbial communities from the University of Notre Dame, USA, for methane emissions studies - BRP12 BR (SPAdes)... | ecosystem: Environmental > Aquatic >...
GTTGTGGTTGTCAGGGGAGTAATTGAAGATGCCGTTCTGCCCGACAAAGCCTTTGATCTGCTCTAGGTTGTCACGCAACTGGGCCCTTATTGTCACAAGATCAGCTTCCTTCGTCGGATCGAGTTTCGGGTCTACTTTCTTAAGGGCCTCTACAATCAGATAAATCTCGTCCCACATATGGCCGGCATAGAGACTGAAAGATCCGTGGCGTTTGATATATTCGCTGTAGAGGGCCATGGCTACTTTTTTCTGGGGGTCATTGGCAGGAAGTTCCGGGGCAACGAGGGCCTTCAGTGACGTGGTAACGATGCCCTCCACGTACTTGCCTCCGAGATTGATGAATTCAGGGCCCACAATGGCGTAGTCACTCACGATAGGACCTGTAAATCCCATATCTTTTGCATTTTTGATGACCATGACAGTATCCGCAAGGTTGCCGGTGATAAGAATTCCGTCTGCTCCCGCAGCTTTGATGTGGGTAATCTGTGGGGCAACATCTGTTGTGCCTGGTGCGTACTTGTCAATAATTGCCGGTGTAAACTTCATCTCTTTCACTGCCCGGTCAAACGTCTCTTTTCCTGTCTGTCCATACGTCGAATCAATATAAATATAAGCGATCTTCTTTGCCCCTTTCTGCTGCAGCACCTCAATCAACATTGGGATGGATGCTTCCCACTGGCGCGGGACAACATTGAAAATCCATTTTTTGGTCGGGATCCATATCCTCTCTGAAGCCGAGGCGCTCAGAAGAACCGTTTTACCTGCCTCAGCGGTCTGAATCGATGCCATCGTTGAACCGGAAAGGTTGTAAGACGTTGTTATGATGGCCTTGTCAACATCGATAATCTTCTTTGTGTGAATAACGCTTTTTGCAGGATCGCTCTCACCGTCATACAGGACCACTTTGAGCTGCCGACCATTGACGCCTCCAGCAGCATTGACAGCTTCGACAGCGATTTCCATGCCCCTCTTGTTTGCAATACCCATGTCTGACATACGCCCGGTCAGATCGGTCACCATGCCGATAGTATAGGGTGGCAATTTTTGCTGTGCAAAACTGCTGCTCGTCGCGAGCAACATCAAACCAACAATCACTAAGACCATTCCAACGAAAACTCGTTTCATAATAACCCTCCTTGGTATTATTTATCTACTGTGGCAAGACACTCAACCTCAACCTTTGCACCAAAGGCAAGACCGTTAGAGCCAAAAGCGCTTCTGGCGGGGAAACGGTCCTTCTTGAAGTAGGTGACATAAACTTCATTAAAGGCGCTCCACTCTTTCATGTCAACGATCATGACCGTGCATTTTACCACTTGATCCATGGAAGACCCGTTCCTTTCAAGAGTTGCCTTAATGTTATCCATAACCTGTTTTGCCTCTGCTTTAATGCCACCCTCCACGAGCTTGTGGGTATTATTGTCTACCCCTATCTCACCCGAGAGATAGAGCGTGTTTCCCACGCGAACTGCTTCGGAAAAGGGCAGTGGCATTGGCTTTGGATTCTTGTAGTATTCAACTTTACCGTCTGACTTAGGCCCCTGTTGAGCGTAAACAACCGATACAACGATCAAAGATAGAAAAACAACAATCCCGACGATGGAAACATGTTTCATATTTAACCTCCTTTTTTTATTTGCGTTCAGCATTTATCAAACCTCAGCCTCAGATTAATAATTTATGTTCCGCTGTAAACTGAGGATATTTTTACTGTACCCTATCACACTTTTTCAGTTAGTGCCTTTCAAACTCATCACTCACAATTGCGCGGCTTCCGCTGCGCTACCCTCCAAGGTACGCTGCCTGGATTGTTGGACTTGAAATCACATTAACGCAGGTCCCTGACAGAACCACCTCTCCTCTTTCCAGTACATAAACATAATCAGCAATCTTCAATGCTGCACGGGCATTCTGCTCCACAAGGAGCAATGACACCTCCATTTCAATACAAATCCTTTTCAGGGCTCGCATCATTTCAGCAACGAGAACAGGCGACAAACCCAATGACGGTTCATCGAGAACAAGAAGCCGGGGATTTGCCATAAGAGCTCGCCCTACTGCCAGCATCTGCTGTTCACCTCCTGACATGGTTTCAGCCTTCTGCTTGAGTCTTTTGTTGAGGATGGGAAATAAACCAAAGATAACATCGAGCCGGCCTTTGAGCACCTCTTTCCTCTCAGCCTCTGTGAGAGAATAGGTGCCCATGAGCAGGTTGTCCCAAACAGTCATGGTCCCGAAAAGTTCTCTTCCCTCGGGGACGCTTGCAACACCCTTTCTAATGATTACATGGGCAGGGAGGCCTTCGATATTCTCCTGTTCAAAGGTGATCGTTCCTGTTCGCGGCACAAGCAGACCCGTTATAGTCTTGAGGAGTGTAGTCTTCCCTGCTCCGTTACTCCCGAGGATTGCCACAACCTCGTGAGTTCTGACCTCGAGAGAAACGCCTTTGAGCGCCTGCGCCTCCCCGTAAAACGTGGACAGGTTTTCAACAACAAGCCTGGTCTCGCCGGCGCGCTCGCCGGGAAGTTTGCAAACGCTGGCATCAGGTTCGATCTGCATCATGCCACCTCTTCGCCCAGATACGCCTTAATGACCCGTTCGTTGCTCCTTACTTCGTCAGGCGTACCCTCAGCGATCTTTTTTCCCTCATCCAGAACGACAATCCGTTCTGAAAGGGACATGACAAAAGGCATATTGTGTTCTACGATGAAAAGCGTGAGGCCCTGTTCCCTCAATGCGTAGATAAGCTTGACGAGACGTTCAACCTCATGGGCAGCCAACCCTCCCGCAGGCTCGTCGAGCATGAGGAGCTTGGGCTTCATGGCAAGGGCGCGGGCAATGCCAACAAGTTTTCGCTCTCCAAGAGGAAGTTGTGAGATTGTATCATCAGCCCTCTCTTCTAGGCCGACCTCTCTGAGGCACTCCATTGCTTCATCTCTCAGCTTTTTTTCTTCTTTTCGCGCAAATGGTATGGAGAAACCGCAGGAAAGAACTCCCGACGAGCTGCATGTGTGGCAGCCAACCATAACGTTCTCGAGGACGGTGAGGCTGCTGAAGAGTTCCTCGAGTTGGAAGGTCCGGCTCAGTCTCTTTGAAGCCATGGCATGGGCAGGAAGGCCCGCCACATCTTCACCCTCTAAATGGACTTCACCTGCGTCTGGCGTGTAAACCCCTGAAACAACATTAATGAAAGTCGACTTACCTGCCCCGTTGGGTCCTATCATGGAAATAATGCTGCCCCTTATGATGCCGAAGGTAACATCCTCAACTGCCTTTATGCCGCCGAAGTGTTTGCTGAGGCCTCGTACATCGAGGAGCAGGTTATCAGTCTGAAGCCCTTCCAAGCGCCCTCCTGTTTAAACCCAATAGCTTGTCCACCCAGCCGGCAAGTCCGCCTGGCATAAAAATGAGAATAACTATGATCAGAATTCCAAAAAAGATAGCATCAACTTCTGCCGTCATCCTCGGTAGAAGCTTTCCAAGATACATATGGATAAACTCTCTCAGCCATAACACCACAAAAGAACCGAGGAGGGGTCCGTACAGGGTTCTCCCACCTCCTATAATAAGCATAGTCATTAGTTCTACCAAAAGTGGGAAGCCGAATATCCCTGGTTGGGTAAAGCGAAGATAGAAGGTGTACAGGCTGCCGGCAAGGCTTGCCATGACCGCAGTCAAAACAAAGACCTTCAGTTTGAAAGCGGGAACATTAATGCCCATGCTGCTTGCAGCAACTTCACTGTCACTAAATGCTTTGACGGCCCTCCCCACACGTGAACCCATTAGGTTATGGAGAAACCAGAGACAGGCGAGACACAGGCCCCACGAAAGGTAATAATAGTGAAGATCGGTCTCGAAGGTAAAACCAAACATAGAAAGGGGGGGAATTCCCATCAATCCCTCGTGGCCCCCGGTGAGCGAGCCGAGTTGGGCAAGACTTATTTCAACAACCAAAAGAAGGCCGAAGGTGGCGCAGGCAAGGTAGTAACCACGTAACCTCAAAAGAGGTGCGCCTATGAGGACTGATAGGATAGCGACGAAAATTGCCCCTATGATGCTTCCCAGCCAGGGCGGTGTTGCACCTTGCACAGCAAGTATGCCGGAGACATATGCCCCAAGACCAAACCATGTGGGATGGGCAAGGGAAAAGATCCCTGCCTGCTCATTGAGAACCCCCATGCCAACACCAAGGGTGCCAAATACTGCAACGAAGCACATTACTCCGATGACATAGGAACCGGACACAAAGGGGATGACAATGATTGCCGCAATCAGGAAAAGCCAGACAATGGATGTTTTTGATATGGCCTTCATGGGTTCCTCATCCTCGGCGATACGCCCAACGCTCCATTGAAATGAGGAAGACAATCATCACAAGAAGCGCAAGCACATCCTTGAGGCCTGCCGATATAAACCCGGCAGCAAATCCCTCGAGAAGGCCCAATGCAAGGGCAGCCGCCACTGTCCCGGGGATCGTCCATCCGCCAACAATTGCCGCCACCAAGCCCTTAAGGCCGGTTAGCATCCCGGTGTTGTATCCAGTAAAGGTTATGGGTGTGATGACGATGCCGGTTATCGCCCCAAGACCTCCTGCCAAGGCAAAACAGAAGAGCCGGAATCGGCTGATATCAATACCCATAAGGCGCGCGCCCGTCTCATTGATGGCCGATGCGCGGAGCGCCTTACCAAAGAGGGTGCGATTTAAGAAAAGGGAGAGCCCCACGGTTACAATGGCAACAAGCACCAGCACGCAGAGTGCCTGCGTAGTTAGGGTCGCTCCAAAAAGATTGATCACTTTATTCCCAAAAAAAGGTTCAATCGTCCGGGTTTCCGAGCCCCATACCAGCAGTATTATGCCCTTGATTACCGACGCTGCGGCAATGGTTATCATCATATAGGTCATCTCTGAAGGAAACCGAACAGGACGAATGGTAGTCCTCTCAAGGAGGACGCCGATACAGATAGTGGCTGCTACCGCCACCAGAAAAGCCGGGAACATTCCAAGCCCTGCAGCATGGAGCCCCCAGGTGAGCATCCCTCCGAGCATGACAAACTCACCGGTGGTGAAATTGAGCACCTTGGTTATGAGGTATACAACGCTCCAGCATATACCAATGATGGCATAGATGCTCCCGCTTGTTATTCCGGAAATCGCATACTGGACAATCTGAGAAAAAAGGCTCATGGAAAAACCTGGAATTGGTTCAGAGATGACTGCATTGCGTCAATATAAAGCACAAGAAGTACTTCAGTCAATACATCTTCAACGACTATTTACGTTTAATCATTTTTTATTTTGCCGTGCGCTGCTCCGGAATCTCCCTCGAGACCGATGAGGAGGGCATCGTTGTTACCGGGGATTACCATTTCGAAGATGGAGTCCACTGTTGTGTAGTCGTAATACCCCAGTCGTGCCAGGGGGCGGATCTTGAGTATATTCAAACGTCCGTCGGGACTAATAATATCATCCCTGATGTGAATCAACACTACCCTACCGATAACAATGTCAACCGTGCCCATAAGTCCATTACCCGGGAGCCGTATAGTTTGATAATACCGGCACTCAAACTGGACCGGGGACTCAGCAACGCGGCAAGGCTTTACCTTTATTGAGGCAGCTTTTGTGAGACCGGCCAGCTCAAATTCATCTACCTCGGACGGCACCTCTGCTGCTGAGCGGTTCATGGCATCCCGCAAATCATAGGTGGCCATGTTATAAACGAATTCGCCTGTCTGTTCGGCGTTCACAACAGAATCCTTTCTCTTCCCCCGTGTATTCTGGTTGGCTGCGAACATCACATAGGGAGGATCAAAGGTCAGGTTCTGAAACTGGCTATAAGGAGCTAAGTTATGCACGCCCTCAGCGCTGACGGTTGAAATCCAGCCGATTGGTCTTGGCACCACACAGGATTTGAAGGGGCTGTGGGGCAGGCCATGGTCATTCTTGTCGGGATCGTAAAACATTGAAATCACCTCCCCTGATTAACATGGTACCAAGGCGTACGCAAAGTTTTATAGGACACTACATGCCCAGGTAACTCTTTCTTATCTCATCATTCTCCATCAACTCCCGGGCCTTTCCATGAGTGACGATTGAGCCTGTTTCCATGACATAAGCCCGGTCCGATATCTGGAGAGCTGCATTTACATTCTGTTCCACAAGGAGGATGGAGATACCCGTGGAACGAAGATTCTGGATAACTTTCAGGATGGTCTCCACCATGAGCGGCGCCAATCCAAGGGATGGTTCGTCAAGAAGGAGGAGCTTGGGCTGGGACATAAGACCCCTCCCGATGGCAAGCATCTGTTGCTCACCACCGCTCATAGTTCCAGCCTTTTGTGTAAGTCTCGTCTTGAGAATGGGAAAAAGATCAAAGACAGAGTTAAAAAGTCTTTCCATCTCTTCTTTCGTCACTTTATGAACATAGGATCCCAAAAGAAGGTTTTGCCGAACTGTAAGGTCTGCAAAAATCTGCCGACCCTCAGGAACATGGCTGAGACCCGCCTTAACGATAAAATCAGGCTTTCTGTTGGTGATATCCTGGCCTTCAAACAGGAATTTTCCGCTGGCTGCGGGGACAATTCCGGATATTACTTTCAAAAGGGTCGACTTCCCCGCGCCATTGGCCCCAACCAGACAAACGATCTCGCCGTTCTCAACCGACATATTTATATCTTTCAGTACCTTAACTCTGCCATAGCTTGCAGAAATGCCTTCCGCTTTCAGCATCATGGCTCGAACCCGCATTCCTTTTGTGCTGTCCCCAGGTATGCCTCTATGACTTCGGGATTAGCGCAGATTGATTGAGGGGTACCCTCAGCCAGTTTCTTACCGAAGTCCAGGACGACAATATCGTCAGCAATATTCATAACGAGCTTCATGTTATGTTCGACCAAAAGAATCGTTATGCCTTTCTGACGAATAGCTCGAAGGAGCTCCGTGAAGCCTTCCACCTCAGTGTCGTTAAGGCCCGATGCCGGTTCGTCAAGCAGAAGCATTCTGGGGTCAGTCATTAATGAACGAGCCAGCTCCACCAGACGCTGGTTCCCGAAAGGAAGAGAGCCAGGCATAGCACCTGCTGCCTTTTCAAGCCCCACGAACTTCAGGAGCTCCATAGCCCTATCGCGGGCCTCCCGCTCTGCCTTATCAACTTTCCCCCTTCTAAAGATTGATTCAAAAATATTGGGGTGTAATCGCATGTGTGCGCCAAGCAATACATTGTCAAGAACCGTGGCGTTATTTATCGTGAACATACGGATAAGCTGGAAGGTCCTCGAAAGGCCAAGGGCGGCAACCCGGTCGGCAGTTTGACCTACCACATCGTGGCCGAGAAAATGTATGTGGCCCCGATCAGGGGGTAGTATTCCATTTATTGCATTCAGGAGTGTTGTTTTTCCGGCTCCGTTAGGCCCGATCAAGGCCTTGATATGACCTGCCTTCACACCAAAACTGACGTCCTCCAGGGCGCGGATACCGTCAAAGGTCTTGGTCACATCAACGGCGCTTAGAATTGTCTCGTCTTTATCTGTCATTTATCTGTCTTTACAAAAATTCTGTCACGTATGCCCGTAAAAAGACCGAAAAGCCCCTTGGGCATAAAAACAAGAACCACGATCAGGATAAGTCCATTTAAAAGCAGTTCATAGTCGTGAATCTGATACGTAAGTTCTGGCAGGAGTTTCATGAAAAAAGCACCCAGGATGGGTCCATAAATCGTCCCAATCCCTCCCAGGAAGAGCATTACGAGAATGTTGATCGATGTAAGAACGCCGAAATCATCGGGTGCAAGAAACCCCATGTAATGGGTAAAAAGAGAACCGGCCATAGAGGCGAAGACGCTCGCAAGAACAAAGATTCGTGTTTTGTACCTGGCTGTGTCAACCCCGAATGCCCGGGCGGCAATCTCGTCGCTATGGATAGCTACCAGGGTTCTTCCAAATGGTGACCTTACTACGGCCCGACTGCTCGCAATAACGATGATCACAATTGCCCATACAAAATAATAATAGTGCATGTGATTACCGAGGACAAAACCGAAGAGGCTGAAGGGCGGAATATCCCGAAGTCCGGAGGCGCCGCCTGTAAGCCATTCAAGGCCAATGATCAGCGCGACTACAATCTCATTGAAGGCAAGAGTTGCCATGGCGAGGTAATATTCCTTAAGGGCAAGGACAGGCCGACCAAGGGCCCATGCCACAGCACCTGTGAGGACCATACCAATGAGCATAGCACCGAGGGGCGAAAAACCAAACTTAGCAGTTAAAATGCCCGATGTATAAGCGCCGATAGCAAAATATGCAGCGTGTCCCACTGATATTTGACCTGTGTAGCCCATAAGTAAATCAAGACCCACTGCCAGAATTACATAGATACCGACAAAAATGAGCAGGCCGCTCCAATAGGGCGACCCTCCAGCCAGGGTAACCGGGTAGAGTGCAATAAACGCTAACGGGAGAATCCACCAGAATTGTTTCACACGATTCATGTGCGTCGCCTACCCCTTACTGAAAAGCCCGCTTGGTTTAAAAATGAGAACTACCATGAGCAGGGAAAAAACGATGGCATCCGAGAACTTGGACGAAATAAGTCCGATAGTATACGACTCAACGGTCCCGAGAAGGAACCCTGCAACTACGGAACCTACTATGCTGCTTAGGCCCCCAATGGACACAGCGATGAAGCCCTTTACCATGGGCATTACACCGCTTCCGTATTGCATAAAGAGAAGTGGGGCAATAGCCATGCCCGCCAGTGCGCCTATGCCTGATCCCCACGCCCAGGCCAATAAGGCAGCCTTTTGCGTGCTAATGCCCATCAGGCTTGCCCCAAGCCTGTTTTCCGCACATGCCCTCATGGCAATGCCCAGCATGGTTTTTTCGAAAAACAGCCAGATCATGAGCAGAACAATGATTGTGATACCGATAATCCAGAGGACCTGTGGCTGAAGTGTCGCCCCCAACACTGGTATGGGAGCGCCTGAAGAGAAAGGCTTGAGTATGTGCGATTCCTTCCCCCAGATGAGGAGCGCAGAACCCCTCAGTGCGAGGGAGATGGCGATGGTCATTACAATAAGGTTGCCGATGCCGGAATTTTGAATCGGCTTAATAAGCACCCGCTGCACAAGTGCACCAAGGGCTGTCGAGATGAGGATCGAAAGGACGAAGGCAAGAGGCATCGGGAGCCCCTTCGAGACAAGAGTAACCATCGAAAGGGCTCCGATGACAAAGAACTCACCCTGGGCAAAACAAATGAGCAGGGAAACTTTATAAACTATCACGAGGCTCACGGCGATCAGGGCATACATGCTTCCTGATGTGAGGCCGCTGAAGAAAAACTGTACGAGAAGGGAAAAATCTGGCATCTGCACAAATATCCTTTTTCTCGGTCCCCTACTTCAGCAAGACCTGCCACTTTCCATCTTTGATCGTAAGGACCATCATATCCTGGACTACCGTTCCATGGTGGTCTGTAGGAGAAAAATTGTAAATTCCATTCATTCCCACGAAACCCTTCGTTTTCTCAATGGCATCCCGCAGCTTGTCCCCTTCCGCAGATGGTACAACCTTCAACGCCGCAGCAATGATGTCGACAGCGTCTACCATTTCAGCAGAATAGTAATTGGCAGGCTCTCCAAACTTCTGCTGATGTGCCTTATTAAAGTCTACTATTACCTTTTTACAGGGGTCGCTATCTGCAATAGAATCAGGTGCTGCAGCTCTACCCGCTGGCACGATGATTGGAATGTTAACGTTTGAGACAAGCTTCAGAAATCCTGGATTGGCGTTACCGTGAGAAACGAGAACCGGGATATTCATGCCGAGCTGTGCCATATTTCTTGCCACGAGGGCTGCCGGCTCTCCAGTGCAGAAAGAGAAGACTGCCTGTGGACCCAATGTTCGCAATTTCGCCAATTGGGCTGTCACATCGGGTGACTTAACATCAAACCTTTCTTCGCCAACAATTGTTATTCCGTACTTTGGTGCATATTTCCGTGCCAGACCACCACCCAACTCTCCAAGGGGCCCTATGGGCATCAGGAGCGCTACCTTTGTTATGCCTTTCTCTTTAAAGTACTGGAATGGACGCTCCACTGCGAAGTCTGTCTTGTGGGCGGTATTGAAGACATAAGAGTCCTTCTTGGGATCAACTTCGTAGCCCGATCCTATGATTGTCGGGATCTTGTACCTATTTCCGATAGACGCAACCGCACCGGAAATGGGAACGCTCGCTGTCCCGATCATGGCGATGACTTCATCTTTGGAAACCAGCCGTTGTGCAACGCGCGAAGCTGTCTCGGGAGAGGACTGGTCATCATATACCACTAATTCCAGCGGCCTGCCGTTAACCCCGCCCGCCTTATTGATCAGTTCTACCTTCAACTCCGAGCCTTTTTTCTTGTACTCGCCCAGCCATGACAGGTAACCCGTCAACGGGAATATACCACCAACCTTATAGGGCGCTTTCGTCTGTGCCATCACAGGCCCAACTCCTGTAAACATAATGAAAACCGAACAGAGAACCATTAAAACTAGAAGCTTTTTCATAATCAGACCTCCCCATTCTTAATTTATTTGGATCCTTGTTGCAATTGAAATACCATATCCTAAGTATCTGAAATCATGATCTGTCATAAAACAACGCAGTCAGCTTCTCTATTCTTATGGTCATTTTTGACCATAAGAAGTTCATCAAAGCATGCCTATTCTTGGATTTACAATAACATTTTGATGGTCATTATTGACATTCATTTTTGACATTCCGTAGCCTTCTGGTGAGAGTGGACAGGCTTATACCGAGTCGGTGGGCAGCTTCCTCGTTGGTGCGGCAACGGGCAAGGGTCTTCTTTATGAGAGCTATTTCAAAGGCTTCTATTTCCTCGCGGAGTAACCTTGGTGAGTCATTAGAAACATTTTTTACCTCTTCAGTGTCTGATACATATTTGTTTGGGAGATGCTCCGGTTTTAATACGGGTTCATTCACCACAATGATGAGGTGCTCAATGAGGTTTGCCAGTTCCCGCACGTTTCCTGGCCAGCGGTAAACAGAGAGGATATCAACCGCCTCTTTTGAGAGTCTCATATGTGTTTTGTATTTTTTATTGTACTCACTTAAAAAGTGGGCAAACAGGAATGGTATCTCCTCTTTGCGTTCTCGTAAAGGCGGAATAAAAACTGGAACTACATTCAGGCGATAGAAGAGGTCTTCTCGAAACTTCCCTTTCTGGACCATGCTCTCCAAATCCTGATTGGTAGCGGCAATAATCCTTACGTCAACCTTTTTACTATGTACATCACCAACCCGGGTAATTTCCTGGTCCTGAATGACCGCCAATAGCTTAACTTGTAGCCTTAGAGGGAGATCCCCAATTTCATCGAGAAAGAGGGTTCCCCTATCAGCAATCTCAAAATATCCTGCCTTTCCATCTTTGCTTGCGCTGGTAAAGGCTCCTCCTTTGTATCCAAAAAGCTCTGATTCAAGAAGTTCAGCAGGGATAGCACCGCAATTTATTTTAACAAATACCCCTGTCTCTTTGCGGGAACTTGCCTCGTGAATGATACGGGCAACAAGATCCTTGCCCACTCCTGATTCGCCGAGAATCAGCACGGTTGTATCAAAATGTGCCAACCGATAGGCAGCCTCCATGATCTGTTTCATCTGCCTGCTTTTAGCTATAACATCAAACTGCAGCGTTTGGAGTTTTTTTACTTCGTGCAACTCCAGGAGATACTTTGAAATAAGCTTTTGAGATTCCTCGTACTTTTCCTTGAGGGCATTCAGCTCTGTTACATCCCTGAGATTACAATATATTCTGGTTACGTCGCCGTTCTTGTCAAAAACCGGAATGCCGGTACTGAGAACCTGCTTGCCGGTCTTTGTGTTTATGATCACTGACTGGGTCTTCCCTGTTTCAAGAACCTTAATCGATGCTGCCGTATCTGAATATCCCTCAGTTACGAGATCCCGAATCTTTCGTCCCTGCACCCCGGAAAAACCCATAACCCTCTCAAATGCGGGATTTACCTTAATAAGTCGTGTCTCATTGTCCACAATCGCCATGGCGTCGTAAGAGTTGTCAATCATGCCCATGAGCTCGCGGTTCAGGTTCTCTAATTCCTCAATTTTCGCTGCTAGTTGAGATATTTTTTCTTTGTGCGATTTCTCGGTTAACGTCTTCATTCTTTGTGTTTATTCAAGGATAGCAAAAACAATGGATGAATGCAACGAGAGACAAAAGTCCGTATATCGCTATTCTTATATCGTGAGTTAAATGGCCACATAGTCATTCCCATACCTACCCATTGTAGCCAGCTCACTGCCTGTGAGTCACACGCAGACAGGTCTGCAGGCGCGGGTCACATATCATGTTTATTTTTTTGTTTGCGATATGCGTTACAAGATATGAGAATTAGTGAGGGTTCTGTCTCATTGCCCATTACGCATCACGGGCTTTTAAGCAGGTGCACTGGGATTTCAGATATTCGAGCACCTCTTGCAGCGTCGGAAATAGGGGATGCCCCCTGTTGGCATTCCAAACATTGACAAGCCCTGTCCTTACAATTCCTGCCTCAGCGGCCTTATTGAGTGTCCAGATACTGTCGTCCACTATCGCCCAGCTATCAGGAAAAAGAACCGTCTTGTCATTACTGAGATGGAGTTCATCATAGGGTAACTCATATTTCTTAAGCCACCTGGCTGTGGCATCTCGAGCTTCTTCGTCCCTGAGGCTCGCTATGATGATATAAAGCCCCATCTCCTTCAGGGCAAGAAGGAATTCTTTTGCATCAGCGTAAGGTTCGAATTCATCCTGCCTCATATGGATCTCTTTCAAAACCCCGAAAAGATCCTCCCTGGGTATATAGCCTTTGAGACGAGTCTCGCCTCTCTTGAGGTCGTCAACAGGGATATCAGGATTATATTTTTGCAGATATTCAAAAAAGACTGGCGCCAGGTCCCAGAGAGTATTGTCAATATCAACGATAATCTTTTTCATGATTAGTGGCTATGGTATCAGAGGGTTCTGCGGATGTCAACACAACTTGCTCGCCAGTCAGATACACGGATCGCTTTAAGGAACGCTTTGGGGATAGCACCTGCAACTCCAGTATAAGCTCTTTTCAGCGAATCTGAGGATTACTGATTGAAATATCTAATTTCTCAGGGGGTGAGTCCTTTTTAGAGAGTTATTCCATCACTGTTGCTTCGTGTATCAATACGGACAAGTTCTTCATCTCCTGTAAAGTTGATCATTCAGCTGTGTCACTTGTCATGTAATATATTTCGTGTCTCCTATTTTGTGAAGCGTATCTCGTTAAAAATTCTTCTATGAGGTTTTTACATTTCACGAA
>Ga0209253_10003721_pt1 | contig 13347 bp, 9 predicted proteins | sample FrelakmetBRP12BR_FD_187145 | JGI IMG/M metagenome (GOLD analysis project Ga0209253, IMG submission 187145) | Freshwater lake sediment microbial communities from the University of Notre Dame, USA, for methane emissions studies - BRP12 BR (SPAdes)... | ecosystem: Environmental > Aquatic >...
TCCGTGCTCAAAGTAGTGATCTTGTATAATCTTCTTGAACGGCTCCAGAAAGGGGAGGAAAAGGACCTTCTGGCGGAGGGGGCGATCATCGAGGAGATCGAAGCCGTAGAAAATGCCGTCCGGTCTCTCGGACATCAATGCGCGGTGATCGCCGTTCGTGATGAAATCTTCGAGGTCATCCACTGGCTGAAGGAGTACCAGCCCGATGTCGTCTTCAACTTATGCGAAAGTGTTTACGGGCATAGCTGCTGGGAGATGAATATCCCCGCTTTATTGGATCTCATCCGAATGCCCTATACCGGATCCTCTCCTCTGACGCTTGGGTTGTGTCAAGACAAGGGAAAAGTAAAAGACATCCTCCAGTCTCAGGACATCCTGACCCCTCGGTATCGAATCTTTGAGCGGGCCGTGGGCGATGCGAAGGGAAATAACTTTCCGGTCATCGTCAAGCCCCTTCATGAAGACGGGAGTCTTGGAATCACGAGAGAGAGCGTGGTCTTTGATGACGAAGCCCTGATCAAACAGATCCGTTATGTAATCGACCAGTATCAGCAGCCTGCCCTGGTAGAGGAATTTGTCGAGGGCAGGGAGCTGAATGTGGGTTTGATGGAGGCCAACGGCAACGTGGGAGTCCTTCCTGTTTCGGAAATCGACTACTCCGAATTCCCGGAAGGGATCCCAAGGATATGCGGATACGAGGCCAAATGGGTCACCGAGAGCCCCGAGTATCAAAAATCAAAACCGGTCTGTCCTGCTCCCCTCGAACCAGCGGTGAAAAAGAGGGTGGAGCAGATCGCTCTCAGAGTTTTCAAACTCTTCGGGTGCCGGGATTATGCCAGAGTGGACCTCCGCATCGATCAGGGAGGGGAAATCTATGTGTTAGAGGTGAATCCCAACCCGGACATCTCTCCTCAATCCGGGATGGCCAGAGCCCTTAAGGCCCAAGGCACCACCTATGCGCAATTTGTTAGAAACTTAATCGAAAGAGCGCTCCGAAGAAAAGAGGGGGAGATAAGGAGATAGGGGGATAGGGAGACGCCGAGATAAGGAGAATTATCAATACGGAAATGCTTCTGTCCTACTAAGCACTTTTCTCTTAAAGTTCATAGCTCATCGTTTATCGTTCCCTCCATCACCCCATCCATTATCGTAGCAGGGGGAAATGACAATCCTTCCAAGAGTCATCCTTAAGAAAGGCAGAGAGAAGCCGGTGTTGCGTGGCCATCCCTGGGTTTTTTCCGGAGCGGTTGCCAGGATAGAGGGGGACGTATCGCCTGGAGAGGTTGGAGAGGTTTGTTCCCAGGGGGGACAATTCTTAGGCCTCGGACATATCAATCCTCGTTCCCAAATCATCGTGCGTCTCCTGACGCAAAGAAAGGAAGAATTAGGAGAGAGTTTTCTTAGGGATCGGATTTCGAAAGCAGTCATTTTAAGAAAAGACCCGTCGAGAGGAAAAACGAATGCCTATCGGATCATCAACGGAGAGGGAGACTTCCTCCCGGGGCTGATTGTGGATCGATACGGAGAGACTCTGGTGCTCCAATGCCTGACAGCTGGGATGGATCGGTTGAAAGAGACGTTCATTCATTTACTGGTGAAAGAATTGCGTGTCCGGAGTGTTTACGAGAGAAGCGATGTGGCAACAAGGAACGAGGAGGGGTTAGCCGAGCAGAGCGGTCTTCTCTATGGCAAGGATATTCCGGAATGGATTGAGATTGAAGAACAGGGTTGCCGTTTCAGGGTCAACGTAAGAAAGGGGCAAAAAACCGGTTTCTATTTGGATCAGAAAGAGAATCGCTTTGCTTTGAGAGAACTTTCAAAAGGAAAGAAGATTTTAGACTGCTTCTCATTTACAGGGGCCTTTTCCATTCATGCGGGATCAGGGGGCGCAAAGGATTTCACACTCATCGATTCCTCTCAGGAGGCTTTGTCGATCGCAGAAGAACATTTCCGGCTGAATCAATTGGAGAAAGTTCCCCGTCGATTGATTCGAGGAGACGTGTTCGAGGTCATGAGAGGGATTGAACCCGGGTACGATATCGTGATTCTCGACCCTCCTCCGTTTGCCAAAAAGAAGGGGCATCTTCCAGGAGCCTCGAAGGGATACAAAGACGTCAATCTCTGGGCCTTTCGTTTGTTGAATCAGGAAGGGCTCCTCTTCACCTTCTCTTGCTCTCACCACATGAACTGGGACCTCTTTCAGAAAATTGTTTTCTCTGCGGCACTGGATTCAGGGAGAGCTGTTCAGTTCATCGGCCGAATGGGACATCCTTGGGACCATCCCATCAATATATGCCACCCCGAAGGAGAATATTTGAAGGGATTGATTTGCAGGGTGGTATGAACTTGTGAGCGTTTAACAACTCAGGTCATATGATTGCCTAAACAAATCAAAGCGGACAGATCTTTACCTTGAGGCAAGATGTCATGTGACACGACAATGCGCAGGATGGATGGAATGAAGTGGTTTAAACCTATTCCATGTGATAATACGGTAAAAGACCCTCTTGTTTGTGATTTTGACAGTTTTGAGGAACATGGTTTTAACGAAGAAGATTTTAGATCTGGTCAAAAAATAGGTCATTGGAATAAGAATATTTTTATGCAAGCGAAAAAGAAGAAAAATGATGGTGATCCAGATGATGCATTGCAAAATTATCGAATGATACCAATATATTCAGAAAGGCTAATCCAGGAATTAAACAAAAAAGATATAACAGGAATTCAATACTTGCCGATAAAAATAATGAGGCCAAATAATATCTGTTTAAGTGGGTTTTGTATTGCCAACTTCCTGAATTATGTAGATGCTTTTGATTACGAAAGATCTGTCTATGATCGATTTAGTAATGATTTTCCTAACCCTAACGTTAGAGGGGAAATTGCAGGAATATTAAGATATGTATTAAAAGAGGCCAAACTTAAAGACATGGATGTAATTAGATTGAAAGAGTATAATCAGAGTTTTTTTGTCTCAGAGAGATTTAAGAAGATTTTTGAACACAATAAATTTACTGGATATTCGTTTAAGGAAGTTGAGTTGGTCTGAATTCGATGGCTTGGAGCGAGTGCTTGACCGGTAACAAGACGGACGAAGGGAGTGATTCAGGTCAGGTGATTGGAAGAGAAGGGGGACATTGGGGTCAGCCCTTGACCGGTGACAAAATGGACAAGTGACGAAATGGAAACAACTTCAGGCTCCCCTTTATAAATAACCCGCGTTCTGTAAGTCCTTGACCAATCTGCTATATTTAGTTAATATTAAAAACTATATTCTTGGGCTGTTTTGGTGAATCGCGATCTCTATCCGCTCGCCTATCACCGACGCTCATCGTCCATACCCACAACAAATTCCGATGAACGAGACACGAACAATGATCGACTTTTTAGGAGATTTAAAAAGAACAGGGTATTGCGGGGATCTCAGCAAGAAAGACGTGAACAAGGAGGTCGTCCTGCTGGGATGGGTTCAGCGAAGGCGAGACCTTGGGGGTCTCATCTTTGTCGAACTGAGAGACCGGCAGGGAATCGTCCAGGTGGTTTTCAACCCGGAAATCAATCCTCAGGCCCATGAGAAGGCCCAATCCATCAGAAGTGAATATGTCCTGGGCATTCAAGGAACCGTGGTCATGAGGCCGGAAGGCACAGCCAATCCGAAATTGAGCACCGGAGAGATCGAGATTATAGCGAAGGACATCAAGATTCTTAATGTTTCTAAAACCCCTCCTTTCCAGATCGAGGATGAGGAAGAGGTGGCAGAGAATACCCGCTTGAAGTACCGATATCTCGATTTGAGAAGGCCGGGGCTCCAGAAGAATCTGATCCTCCGTCACAAGGTTGCCAGGGAAGTTCGAAATTACTTTGATCGCTTGGGATTCTTGGAAGTTGAAACCCCAATGCTTACCAAAAGTACTCCTGAGGGAGCAAGAGACTTTCTGGTTCCCAGCCGGCTCACGCCGGGCCATTTTTACGCGCTGCCTCAGTCTCCTCAGCTTTTTAAGCAGATCCTCATGGTCTCCGGGTTTGACCGGTATTTTCAAATCGTACGGTGCTTCCGGGATGAAGACCTTCGGTCGGATCGCCAGCCTGAGTTCACTCAGATCGACGTGGAGATGTCGTTTATCACGGTCCAGGATATCCAGAGAACGATGGAAGGGTTGATGGCCCACATTTTTAAGGAGGTTTTGGGCATCACCCTGGAACTTCCCTTTCCGGTCTTGAGTTATGATGAAGCGATGAATCGATATGGGGCCGATAAGCCTGATATCCGATTTGGAATGGAATTGAGAGATGTAACGGAGCCGTTGAAAAATTCTTCCTTCCAGGTGTTCAGGGATACGGCGAGCGCCAAGGGCATCATCAAGGCGATCAATGTGAAGGGAGGAAATTCTTTTTCACGGAAAGAGATCGAGGACCTCACCCATTTTGTCCAGAACTTCGGGGCAAAGGGTCTGATGTCCGCAAAAGTGGCTGCGAACGGATGGCAGTCGTCGATTCAGAAGTTTATCACGGAGGGAGAGCGGAGGGCGGTGGACGACGTCCTGGAGGCCCGGGAGAACGATCTCCTTCTGTTCGTGGCCGGACCGCCGAAGGTGGTCAATCAGTCTATGGCCAACCTTCGCCTTCATCTCGGCGAGAAGTTAGGGCTCATTCCCAAAGATCAGTACCGGTTTGTCTGGATCCTCGATTTTCCGCTCTTGGAGCATGATGAAGCCGAGGGGCGTTATGTGGCGGTTCATCACCCTTTTACTGCCCCCAAAGATGAGGACATCCCTAGGCTGAAGGATCATCCGGGACTGGTCAAAGCCAAGGCTTATGACCTGGTTTTGAACGGTTCAGAAATCGGGGGAGGAAGCATTCGAAACCACCTGAGAGATGTCCAGTCGCTCCTCTTTGAAAAATTGGGGATGGGAGAGGATGAGGCCAGAGAAAGGTTTGGATTCTTATTGGAAGCGCTCGAATTCGGAACCCCTCCCCACGGCGGGATTGCCTTCGGGTTGGATCGACTCACCATGATCCTCAGCCATTCGGAGTCGATCCGGGACGTCATCGCCTTTCCAAAGACCCAAAAAGGGACCTGTTTAATGACCGATGCGCCTTCGAGAGTGGACTCCAAACAGCTGGATGAGCTTTGGATCAAGATCAAGGAAATAAAGGTTTAAGAACAATAAGGTTAAGGTTGAGGCTGAGGTTTAGCCGAATACGGCAATTCGCATTCGTAAGGGCCAAGTTGCCGGAGGTTGTTCCGGTTCGGGGGGAATCGGGACTCATGTCTCACGCATTCACCATAAGTAATTTACAGGAGAGCAAGGAGAAGCTATGAGCATTACACGAAGGAAGAGACCATTTCAGAGTAAACACGCCGTAGAACTCTATCCCCTTTTGGACATCCAGGAGCCGAACCTCTATCGAAACGTTTTCCCTTATGAAGAGGTTTGCCGGGTCACCTTTGACAACAAGTTTGTTTATTCCGATCCAGCGGAAGAAATCTTCATCACCGATACGACTTTTCGGGATGGGCAGCAGGCCAGGCCCCCTTACACCGTCGAGCAGATTGTTGACCTGTATGACATGCTTCATAAGCTGGGAGGCACGAATGGAGTGATCCGGCAATGTGAATTCTTCTTATACTCCGACAAGGACAAGGAGGCGGTGAGGAAGTGCCAGGAAAGGAATTACCGCTACCCGGAAATCACAGGATGGATCCGGGCGGTGAAGGAAGATTTCAAGTTGGTAAAAGAGATGGGATTGAAGGAGACGGGCATTCTCACTTCCGTGTCGGACTACCATATCTTCTTAAAACTGAAGAAGAATCGAAGAGCGGTGATGAGAGAGTATCTCTCGATTGTTTCTGCGGCGCTGGACCTCGGAATCATTCCCCGGTGCCATTTTGAGGATGTGACCCGCGCAGATATTTACGGGTTTTGTGTTCCCTTCGCTCAGGATATCATGCGTCTTTCTGAAGATGCCAAGCTTCCGGTCAAGATCCGGCTCTGCGATACCATGGGTTATGGAGTGCCCTATCCCAGTGCCGCACTTCCCCGTTGCGTACCCAAGATCGTCCGGGCGATGATTGACGATGCGGGCGTTCCTTCCGAATACCTGGAATGGCATGGCCACAACGATTTCCACAAAGGATTCATCAACGCCACGACCGCGTGGCTTTATGGATGTGCTGCCGCCAATGGGACACTTCTCGGCTTCGGCGAGCGAACCGGAAACCCGCCCATCGAGGGCCTGATCATCGAATATATCAGTTTGATGGGACAGAGCAACGGGGTCGATACGACAATGATCACAGAAATTCGGAACTACCTGGAGCGGGCGGTCGGTGTTCCTATTCCTCCGAATATGCCCCTGGTGGGAGCCAATTTCAATTCGACGAGCGCTGGAATTCATGCGGATGGAATCCTGAAAAATGAAGAGATCTACAATATTTTTAATACGGCTAAGATTCTCAACCGTCCCATCTCCATCTCGGTCAACGATAAGTCCGGATTGGCAGGGATTGCCCAGTGGATCAACTCTCATTTTGTCTTAACCGGAAAGGATCGAGTCGAAAAGACCCATCCGGGAGTGGCCAAGATCAATCGGTGGGTCACCCGACAATATGAGGAAGGCAGGACAACGTCCATTTCAGACCAGGAAATGGAGAAGGTGACCCGGAAGTATCTTCCTGAAGCTTTCGTTTCTGAATTTGACCTGCTCAAGGCGAAGGCCCATGAGATGGCTGCGCATATTATTGAACGGGTGATTGAAGAGCCTGGGATGAAAGCCATGACAGCTGAGCAGATGGAGCCGATTCTGCAGTCGCTGGTGGACGAATACCCTTACATTCAGTTCGCATACATTGTAAATATGCAAGGGACAAAGATCACCCGAAACATCTGCCAGGCTGTGGACCAGGCCAAGTATGAGCATGTGGGAATGGGAGAAAATTACTCGAACCGCTCCTGGTTTATCGAACCCCTACGAGACGGGAAAGTTCACGTTACAGACCTCTACTCTTCAAAAATCACGGGAGCTCTCTGTATCACCGTCTCCGGACCCATCCGAAACGAGGTTGGGGAGATCAAAGGCATCCTGGGTTTAGATATCCGATTTGAAGACTTGACCAGGAGTGAGGAAACTTAGTTTGATAGAAAGGATCGAAGAAAAGAATGGTTTTAACGGAAACGCTCGCCAAGGCGCTCAAGCTTTTTCCGCAAAAGCGGGCCATCGTGTGCGGGAACAAGGACTGGACCTATCAAGAATTCTGCAGCCGCATTTATCAGCTCTCTCGTTGTCTGAGCGGTTTTGGGCTTAAGAAGGATGATAAGGTTGCCATCCTCCATCCAAACTGTCACACTTTCCTAGAAGCCTATTATGCCATCCCGCAGATCGGAGCGATCTCCGTCCCCATCAATACCAGACTTTCTCCCAGAGAGATCGCCTTCATCCTCCAGGATTCGGAATCGAAGGTGCTGATTGCTGATTCGATGTTTAAGAATCCATTGGATCCGATCCGAAAAGAGATCCGAGGGATTAAGAAAATTCTCTGGACAGGTGACGACCCCAGCAACGCCTTCCCGCCGGATCCCCTCGGGCGGACCGGCAAGAATCATTCGATGGATCTGAATTATGAGAAGGTATTGCAACAGGAAGATGCCGATGCTCTTCCCGCCCCCGATCTTGATGGTGAGGATATTGCGCAGATTTATTATACGAGTGGCACGACAGGCCGTCCCAAGGGAGTGATGCTGTCTCATAAGAATGTGACGACCCATGCCCTTGGAACCATCGCAGAAATTCATCTTACGGATAGCGATGTGTGGGTTCACGTGGCACCGCTTTTCCATCTCGCCGATGCCTGGGCCACCTGGGCCGTGACATGGGTGGGAGGAACCCATGTTTTGGTCAGGGAATTCGATGCAAGGGCGGTTCTGGAAACCATCCAGAGAGAGAAAGTCACACTGACCAACCTCATCCCCACAATGCTCAACCTGATGGTCAATCATCCGGATACAGGGAAATTTGATTATAGCAGTCTGCGGGTCCTCCTGAGTGGAGGGGCGCCGATTGCTCCGGAAGTGGTCCGGAAGGTCGTGGAAACCTTCCAATGTGACTACATCCAAACCTACGGTATGACCGAGACCAGTCCCTATCTGACCCTCTCTGTTTTGAAAGGACACTTACGGAGACTATCCGATGACGATCAACTTCGGTTCAAGTCCAAGACCGGAAGGGAATTCATTGGGGTGAATCTGAAAGTAGTCGATGAGCAGGGAAAGGAAATCAAAAAGGATGAAAGAGAGGTTGGAGAAATCATCGTTAAAGGTGATATTGTCACGAGAGGATACTGGAAGTTGCCCGAGGAGACGAAAAAGTCCATTAAGGAAGGCTGGCTTTATACCGGGGACATGGCGGTCATGGATGAAGAGGGGTATGTCACGATTGTCGACCGGAAGAAGGACATGATCCTGACGGGCGGAGAAAATGTCTATTCAACCGAAGTGGAAAATGTCCTTTATATGCATCCGGCCATCTTAGAGTGTGCGGTCGTTGGAGTTCCCGATCAAAAATGGGGCGAGGCTGTAAAAGCCATCGTCGTGTTGAAACCAGGACAACAAGCGACAGAACAGGAGATCATTCAGTTCTGCAAGGAAAGGATAGCTCACTATAAGGCCCCTAAATCGATTGATTTCATTGACGCCCTCCCCAGAACAGGCTCTGGAAAAATTCACAAGAAGAATTTAAGGGATAAATACTGGGAAGGCTACGAGAAGAAAGTCCACTAACTTTCCACCATCTAAACCAAATCCTTGTGTATGGAAAGAGCGTTTAAAGGATTTATCAGATTTGTCATAACCCGCCAAGTTTGAATTGTTCTCCTGAATTATTCTCCTTGACAAAAGCTTCAATTTCTTTTAATTTGAATTATGTGTTAACGTTAACGCATATCCTAACCAGGTTAATAAACTTCACTTGAGATAATATTTTGATGGCTTATAAAGCTCCCCGCCGATCCCGCTTCAGTGGGACGGGGCATATTCCGGTCAGAAATGTGGAATTTTTCGGAAAGCCCATTAATTCTTGAGGAAAAATTCTTAATGCTGTAATGTCACAATACAGAATAAGCTAAATATTGAAAGGAGGATAAACGAAATGGAGGGGATGGATAAGTTACCTAAGAAACCAATAAAGATTACGGATACGACCCTTCGGGATGGGCATCAGTCGACGTTAGCCACGAGGGTGAGAACAGAAGACATGGTTCCCGTAGCCGAGGAAATGGACAAGGTGGGATTCCATTCCGTGGAGGTGTGGGGGGGGGCGACGTTTGATGTGGCCCATCGGTTTTTGGGAGAAGATCCCTGGGAAAGGGTAAAAGTGTTAAAGAAATTGATGCCCAAGACTCCGTTTCAGATGCTTCTCCGGGGTCAAAACCTCGTAGCCTATCGGAACCACCCGGATGATCTGGTGGAGGCCTTTGTGGAGAAATCAGCTGAGGTGGGGATTGATATCTTTCGTTGCTTTGATGCGGTTAATGACGAGCGGAATTTTGAAACCGCTTTCAGGGTGATCAAGAAGATGGGAAAGCATGTTCAGGGGACGATCTGCTATTCCTTAACCGAACGAAGGATGGGGGGGCCGGTTTATAATCTCAACTACTATATTGAAAAAGCAAAAGTCCTGGAGGGAATGGGCGCGGATTCCCTCTGCATTAAGGACATGGGTGGGTTGTTAGCTCCTTATGATATTTATGAATTGGTAAAGGCCTTGAAGAAGAAGTTGAAAATGCCCATTCAGCTTCACACGCACTATACGAGTGGCATGGGATCGATGACCTATCTCAAGGCGATTGAGGCAGGGGTGGATATCATTGATACGGCCCTCGCGCCTTTTGCCCTTCGGTCTTCACAACCTGCGTTAGAGCCGATTCTGGTCGCATTGGAGGGCACGCCTTGGGATCCGAAGCTGGATCTGGACAAGCTTTTGAAACTCGGGGATTATATCGAGAGCGTCGCACCTAAATATCGTGACTTCTTGGATACGACCAAGATGGCAGTGATTGATACGGGTGTGCTCAAGCACCAGATCCCTGGGGGAATGATCTCAAACATGGTCAGTCAGCTCAAGCAGCAGAAGGCTTTGAATCGTCTTGAGGAGGTTTATGCCGAGCTTCCACAGACAAGAAAGGATTTGGGCTATCCTCCCTTGGTGACGCCTACCTCTCAGATCGTGGGCGTACAGGCGGTTCTGAATGTTCTTTTTGGCAGGTATAAAATGGTATCGAAAGAGACGCAGGACTACGTCTATGGTCTTTACGGGAGATCGCCGGTACCGATTCCCGATGAGATCAAAGAAGTGGTTTTGAAAGGGTACAAAAGGGGTAAGGAACCCATTACGTGTCGTCCTGCGGATTTGATAGAGCCGGAGATGGAAAAGGTGAAAAAAGAGACGGAGGGCCTGGCGAGAGATGTTTGTGATACGCTGGTTTATGCACTTTTCCCTCAAACGGGAAAGGAGTTTTTGAAGTGGAAGTATGGGCTGGAGCCTGTGCCGGATAAAGTGAAACCCAAGACCCTGGAAGACGTGAAGAAAGAGGATGAGGTCGTTGCCAAAGCCAGGGCTGAGGCCCAGAAAAAAACAGCCTAAAAGAGAAATAGACCTAAATATGAAATTTCAATATGTAATGTAACTATTTAATTTTTATATATAATTTATATTTTTTTGTAAATTTATGTTTTTGTGTTACCGTTAACGCAGAATGGATAGAAAGAGTACAATCAAAGATATTGCCCGGAAAGCCAATGTATCCCATACCACTGTTTCGAGGGCACTTAATGATAAATCCCGTATTAAGAGCGAGACGAAGGAAAAGATTCTTCTCATTGCCAAGGAATTGAACTACCGACCGGACTTCATTGCCAGGAGCCTGGTGATGAAGCGAACCCGGACACTCGGCCTCGTCATCACGACCATTGCTAATCCCTTCTATACGGAACTCTCCCAAGGAATCGAATCAACGGCCATCCGTTTGGGGTACAATATCATCCTGTGCAGCACCAATTACGACCTTTCAACCGAGAAAAAATATGTTGATATGTTGCAAAGTAAAGGGGTAGACGGTATCATTTTCACATCTGCCCATATGGGTGACCCCAACATCATCGGATTGGCAGAAGAGGGATTTCCAATCATACTGGTCAATCGAAGAACCCATCATCCCACCGTGAAGAATAGAATCGATTACGTCGGTGTGGATAATATCCGCGGTGGCTTTTTGGCCGTTGAGCACCTCATCAGACTTGGCCATGAACGGATCGGGGTGATCGGCGGATCGAGCGAATCCTCTGTTGGGCTTGAGCGTTTGGAGGGTGGAAAGAAGGCGCTTGCGGCCTACGGGTTGGAAGTGATCGGGGATTATTTTTTGGAGGGGGATTTTTTAAGAGGATCCGGCTACCAGGGGGGCAAAAGGTTTCTTGCAATGGACAAGCCTCCCACTGCGATTTTTGCTGCGAACGACTATATGGCGCTAGGGACTTACCAGGCGATTCTGGAAGAGGGTATAAAAATTCCAGAGGAAGTCGCTTTGATTGGCTTTAACGATATCGAATTCACGTCGATGACGGGGATTGAATTGACAACGATCGGCCAAAAGAAGTATGAGATGGGTGCTCTGGCCGTGAGAAAGTTGGTTGAGAGGGTCGAGGGCAGAGCGAGTGGGCCAGCGGAGGAAATGATTTTAGAACCGGAACTGATCATTCGCAAGACGTGCGGTTTCCGTTTAAAGGGTTATCAAATTGAATCCCCATACGTAATGACCAACAAAGGACTATGAACTATGAACAGGGAACCATGAATTATGAACTGTGAGTTTTTGTTCGTCGTTTAACATTCATCGTCTACCGTGTATTCAGAAGAGGAGGGATTTCATGAAAAGGAAAAAGATCTCCATTATCGGTGCAGGGTTCGTAGGAGCCACAGCGGCTCATTGGGCTGCCGAGAAAGAACTAGGCGATGTGGTATTGGTGGATATCCTTGAGGGGATTCCTCAAGGAAAGGCGCTTGATCTTTTTCAAGCAGCCCCTGTGGAAGGTTTCGACGCAAAGGTCATCGGCTCCAACGGGTACGACGAGACAAAAGACTCTAATGTGGTCATTGTCACCTCGGGCGTTCCTCGAAAACCGGGGATGAGCCGGGAAGATTTGTTGGAGATCAATAAGAAGATCATCGAGTCGGTGGTCGCGCAGGTGGTTGAACGATCTCCAAAGGCGATTCTGATCATGGTGACCAATCCCCTGGACACAATGACCTATCTGGCTTTCAAGAAGAGCGGGCTTCCCAAGCAGAGGGTGCTGGGGATGGCCGGGATTCTTGATACCTCTCGGTTCAAGGCTTTCATCGCAATGGAATTGGGGGTCTCGGTGGAAGATATCCAGGCGCTCCTGTTGGGAGGGCATGGAGACGAGATGGTTCCCCTCCCGCGGTATACGACCATCAGTGGTATCCCTCTTTCACAGTTTCTCCCGAAGGAGACCATTGACCGGCTCGTCGACCGGACCCGCAAAGGTGGCGGAGAGATCGTCAACCTCCTGAAAACGGGGAGCGCCTTTTATGCCCCCTCTGCGGCGGCGATCCAGATGACAGAAGCGATCCTCAAAGATAAGAAAAGGATTCTTCCTTGTTGTGTTTACCTCGACGGAGAATACGGTTTGAAAGATATGTGCTTCGGCGTTCCTGTTAAATTAGGGGCCGACGGTGCGGAGGCTATCATCGAACTCCAATTGACGGAGGAGGAGAAAAAACTGGTCGCCAAGTCTGCAGAGAGTGTCAAGAAGAGCATCACGGAGCTGAAAGTGTGAGTTTTGTGGGTGAATCGCAAGAGGAAATTTATCGATAGTTTATCAGTGCTGGTTATTGTTCACGAATCACGATTCACGATTCACGAATCACGAGGGTAACATGCGAGAGATCGATGTGAAGCTGATGACGGAGAAGGTGAGAGACCTTTGCATGAAGGCCAACACCGATCTGGGAGAGGATGTGCTTCAGGCTTTTGACCGGGCCATGGTGCAAGAGGAGTCCCCCCTGGGAATAGAGATATTGAAAGAATTGAAGGAGAATGCTCGGATTGCGAAAGAAGAGAGTGTTCCTCTTTGCCAGGACACGGGCTTTGCCGTGGTATTTGTGGAATTGGGACAGGATGTTCGTTTGATCGGTGGAAATCTGAATGAGGCCATCGAGGAGGGTGTTCGACAAGGGTACCGGGATGGGTATTTAAGAAAATCGGTTTGCCATCCTTTCACAAGGGCGAATACGGGAGACAATACCCCCGCGATCATCCACACGGAAGTGGTTCCC
>Ga0209253_10003722_pt1 | contig 13345 bp, 11 predicted proteins | sample FrelakmetBRP12BR_FD_187145 | JGI IMG/M metagenome (GOLD analysis project Ga0209253, IMG submission 187145) | Freshwater lake sediment microbial communities from the University of Notre Dame, USA, for methane emissions studies - BRP12 BR (SPAdes)... | ecosystem: Environmental > Aquatic >...
CCTGGCCCCTTTTTCGACCCCTTTTTCACGCTGGCAGCGGCAGTGCCGGCTTGCCCGCCAGCACCAGCGCCGTCGTCGCGAGTTCGTCCCACACGTTGCCGCGGCCGATGCCTTTCGACAGCGCGTCGAGGCGTGCGGTGGCGCAAAGCAGCGGCGCGATCTGGCCGGCAGGCACGCGCTGCACCGCGCGTTCGAGCGCGGGCTGCCGCTTGCCCCACACGCGCGCGCTGCGCACGGCGGCGGAGGCCGGCGTTCCGGAGCGCACGAGCGTCGTGACGGCCGCGAGGGCGTGCACGTCCTCGGACAGCTGCCAGATCGCGAGCGTGGGCGCCTCGCCCTCCGCTTCGAGCGCGCGCAGGATCCGCACCGCGCGCGCCGCGTCGCCGGCGAGCCACGCCTCCGACAGTTCGAAGATGTCGAAACGCGCGACGTCGGCGACGGCGGCTTCGACGGCCTCGTGCGCGAGCTCGCCTTCCGGCAGCAGCAGCGCGAGCTTCTCGATTTCCTGGCGCGCCGCGAGCAGGTTGCCTTCGCAGGCCTCGGCGAGGAACGTCAGCGTCTCGCGCGTGGCGCGCTGACGCTGGCGCGCGAGCCGGCCCGCGATCCAGCCGGGCAGCGCATCGCGTTCCACCGGATAGACGGCTACCGTCACGCCGGCGGCGGCCAGCGCGGAGAACCACGCCGACGACTGCGTCGCGCGATCGAGCCGCGGCAGCGTGACGAGCGTCACGTTGTCGGGATTCGGGTTGGCGGCATACGCCTCGAGCGCCTTGCCGCCTTCGACGCCCGGCTTGGCCGAAGGAATGCGCAGGTCGACGAACTTGCGGTCGCCGAAGAGGCTCGCGTTCGCGTTGGCGCCCAAGAACGCGTCCCACTTGAAGCCCGGCTCGACGACCAGGACGTCCCGCTCGACGACGCCCGCGGCGCGCGCCGCCGCGCGGATCGTGTCGCCGGCCTCGAGCGCCAGCAGCGGCTCGTCGCCATGGACCACGTAGAGCGCCCTCACGCCGCGCTGCAGGTGGTCGGCCAGGTCTTCGTGTTTCAATTGCACATGCGGGTCCCGTGACGCGGCGCGCTCATTGTGTCACACCGGCCGCGAGCGGCCGCCGCGCCGCTCAGGAGGGCGCGCGGTCGTCGCTGCACGGCGCTACCAACCGCGTGATCCCTCCGGCTTCGACGAAGCGCGCCAGCGGAATGCGCGCAAGGGTCTCCGCGCGGCGTTCGGGCGCGCGCTCCTGCGCCATCACGCCGATCCGCGGCGCTCCTGCGCATGCAGCGCCAGCATCCGGTCGATGCCCTGTTCCAGCGACGTCGCGGGCACGTAGTGCAGGAGCGCGCCGAGGGCGTCGTTGACGAGTCCCCATGCGGCCGGCGGCGTGCGCGCCGGGACCGGCTCGGCCACGAGATCCGGAAAGCGCCGCGCGAGATGCGCGATGGCATCGCGCACGGGCCGCTTGTCGCCCACGACGTTGCACACGGCGCAAGGAGGCAGCGGCCGCTCGCTCGCCTGCAGCAGGACTTCCACCGCGTCGTCGATCCAGGTCCAGTCCAGCGCGTCGGGATAATCGGGATACGTGATGCTGCGCTCCCCCGCGGCCACGCGCTCGATCAGCGATTGCACCTCGACCCACCCGCGCACCCGGCCCGGCCCGTAGACGTAGCCGAAGCGCAGGCCGAGATAGGCCGGTGCACCGGGGCGCGCGCTCATCGCATACGCGAGATGCTCGGCGAACGCCTTCGTGGCGCCGTACACGTTGCCGGGCGCGAGCCGCGTGTCGTCGCCGACGCGGCCCTTCGTCGGGCCAACGGCGGAAATCGACGTCGCGTAGATCACGCGGCCGACGGCGTTCGCCTCCGCGGCCGTAAAGACCGCCGCGGTCCCGAGCGCATTGAGCCGAGTGGTGCCGACGGGGTCGCGCTCGCCGGCGTCGGTGAGGCCCGCGGCGAGGTGCACGATGACGTCCGGCCGCACGTCGGCGACGAGCGCCGCGATCGCATCCGGATCGCAGGCATCGAGCGCTCGATCGGCGCCGGGCAGGATGTCGGCGGTGATCACCGCGTGTCCGGCCGCCCGCGCGCGCCGCGCGAGCGCGGCGCCGAGGAACCCGCAGCCGCCCGTGATCAGGATGATGGGCATCGGTCGGATCATGCCAAGCCGTTTGCAGGCGTCGCGGGTTTGCTCGGTGCGCGCATCGAGGCGAGCCCGGGGCCTACGTCGGCCGCCTCGCCGCCTGGACCCGCCGCATGATCTGCTGCACGGCGTCGGTCTGCATCTCGCGCAGCAGTCGCTGCTCCTGCAGGTCGCGTGCGAGCACCTGCGTCTCGTTGAACGTGTAGGCGCGCCGGACGACGATCTCGCCGGCGGGCATCCAGTCGTTGCCGTCCTTGTCGTGCAGGCGGAACTGCACGCGCTTCACGATCTGGTATTCGCGCACCGAGCCACCCGACGACAGCGACAGCACGTCCTTGTCGTCGATCACGAGGGGCACCGCGAGCACGACCTCGGCCGCGGCCGGCGATTCCACGACCGTGGCCCCGCTGCCGCCGGTGATCGCCCGCGTCAACTCCGCCGCCAGCGGCGGCGACGTGGGCGCGCTGACGAAGATCGTCTTGAATGGATAGCTCGCGTCGCCACGCAGGTGGAATCCGCACGCACCGAGCGCAAGCGCCAGCAGCGCGACCGCGAATGCGCGTACGCCGGTGCGCAGCGCGCGCTCAGAGGACGACATTGACGAGCCGTCCCGGCACGACGACGACCTTCTTCACCAGAGCGCCGCCCGCGTGCTTCGCGACCTCGGGGCTCGCGCGCGCGGCCGCCTCGATCGCGTCGCGGTCGGCCTTCGCCGGCACGACGAGCTTGCCGCGCAGCTTGCCGTTGACCTGCAGCACGAGCTCGATCTCGTCCTGCACGAGCGCGGCGGCGTCCACCTGCGGCCACGGCGCGTCGATGACGTCGCCGTGTGTCGCGGCGAAGCCCAGGTCGTTCCAGAGCACCCACGTCGTGTGCGGAATCACCGGATAGAGCACGCGCAGCACGAGCGAAAGTCCCTCGCGCTTCAGCGCGTCCGCGCCGCGCGCATCGGCCGGCAGCGCTTCCAGCGTGTTCAGCATGATCATGCCCGCCGACACGACGGTGTTGTAGTGGATGCGCTCGTAGTCGTCGTTCGCCTGCTTCAGCGTCACGTGCAGCTCGCGGCGCGCCTTTCTCACGATGTCGTCCGCGGCGCGGTCGTCGAAACGGACGGCGGCCGTCTTCACGGAGTCGGCGTGAGTCTGCGCGAACGTCCACAGGCGCTTCAGGAAGCGCGACGCGCCCTCGACGCCCGAGTCCGACCAGATCGCCGAATCCTCCGGCTTGCCGGCGAACATCATGTACAGCCGCGCGGTGTCGGCGCCGTAGCGGTCGATCAGCGTCTGCGGATCGACCCCGTTGCGCTCGGACTTGCCCATCTTGCCCACGCCGCCGTACTCGACCGGCTGACCGTCGGACTTCCAGATGGCACCCGTCAAGCGGCCGTCGTTGTCGTAGCGGGCGTCGACTTCCTCGGGCGGGATGTAGTCGATGCCGCCCTTCGCGTTGCGGCGGAGCCAGATGTGATTGAGCAGCATACCCTGCGTCATCAGGCGCGTGAACGGCTCGTCGATCTTCACGAGCCCCATGTCGCGCATCACCTTCGTCCAGAACCGGGCGTACAGCAGGTGCAGGATCGCGTGCTCGATGCCGCCGATGTACTGGTCCATCGGCATCCAGTAATCGTTGCGCGCGTCGACCATCGCCGTCGCGTCGGCGCACGTGTAGCGCATGTAGTACCACGACGAATCGACGAACGTGTCCATCGTGTCCGTCTCGCGCCGCGCCGGCTGCCCGCATTTCGGGCACGCGACGTTGAGGAAGTCCGCGCGCTTCGCGAGCGGGTTGCCGCTGCCGTCGGGCACGCAGTCCTCCGGCAGCACGACCGGCAGGTCCTTCTCGGGTACGGGTACGGCGCCGCACGCCTTGCAGTGGATGATCGGGATCGGTGTGCCCCAGTACCGCTGCCGCGAGATGCCCCAGTCGCGCAACCGGTACGTGATTTTCTTCTCGCCCAGGCCTTTGGCCGCGAGATCGGCGGCGACCGCGTCGACCGCCTCGGCGTACGGCAGCTCGTCGTACCTGACCGAGAACACGCAGCGGCCGCGCTCCTTGTCGGCGTACCACGGCTGCCACGCGTCCGTGGAGAACTGCTCGCCGTCGACGGCGATCACCTGCCTGATCGGCAGCCCGTACTTCTTCGCGAACGCGAAGTCGCGTTCGTCGTGGGCGGGCACGCCCATCACCGCGCCGTCGCCGTAGCTCATCAGCACGTAGTTGCCGACCCACACCTCCACCGACTCGCCGGTGATCGGGTGGCTGACGTAGAGCCCGGTCGGCATGCCCTTCTTTTCCATCGTCGCCAGGTCGGCCTCGATGACCGATCCCCGTCGGCACTCGTCGATGAACGCCGCGAGTTTCGGATCGGATCTGGCGGCGTGCGTCGCCAGCGGATGCTCGGCCGCGACCGCGCAGAACGTGACGCCCATGATCGTGTCGGGGCGCGTCGTGAACACGTACATGCGGCCGTCGCCGATGAGCTTGCCGTCGCCGTCGCGGATCGCGTGCGGGAACGCGAAGCGCACGCCCACGCTCTTGCCGATCCAGTTGGCCTGCATTGTCTTCACCCGCTCGGGCCAGCCCGGCATCTTGTCCAGGTACGCGAGCAGTTCCTCGGCGTAGTCGGTGATCTTGAGGTAGTACATCGGGATTTCGCGCTTTTCCACCGGCGCGCCCGACCGCCAGCCATGGCCGTCGATCACCTGCTCGTTCGCGAGCACCGTCTGGTCGACCGGGTCCCAGTTGACGACCCCCGTCTTCAGGTACGCGATCCCCTTTTCGAGCATCTTGAGGAACAGCCACTGGTTCCACTTGTAGTACGCGGGGTCGCACGTCGTGACCTCGCGCGACCAGTCGATCGCCCAGCCCATCGCCTGGCACTGGCCCTTCATGAACGCGATGTTGTCGCGCGTCCACTTCCCTGGCGCGACCTTGTTCTTCATCGCGGCGTTTTCGGCCGGCAGGCCGAACGCGTCCCAGCCCATCGGCATCAGCGGGTTGAACCCGCGCATCCGCAGGTGCCGGTACATCATGTCGTTGATCGTGTAGTTGCGCACGTGCCCCATGTGCAGCACGCCCGACGGATACGGCAGCATCGACACGCAGTAGTACTTGGGACGATCTTCCCGCTCGACGGAACGGTAGGCGTCCGCGGCCCGCCATGCGGACTGCGCGGCGGCCTCGATATCGTGGTGGGTGAAGGGCTTCATGGGTGCGGTCGGATAAGTCCTTGATTATACCGGCGAGCTCGGCATCATCCGCCAACGTGCGGCGCGAGCAGCACCCAGACGCCCAGCCCCGCGAACAGCGCGGCCGCGACGATGCGGACGAGGCGGAACGGAATCCGCGCCGACGCGGCATTGCCAAGGAACACCGTCGGCACGTTCACGACGAGCATGCCGAGCGTCGTGCCGAGGACCACGGCGACCAGGGATTCGAATTTCGCGGCGAGCATCACCGTCGCGATCTGCGTCTTGTCGCCGATCTCGGCGATGAAGAACGCGACGGTCGTCGCCGCGAACACCCCCCAGCGCGACGCCGGCGGTGCGTCGTCGTCGTCGAGCTTGTCGGGCTTCAACGCCCACGCGGCGACCGCGAAGAACGACAGCGCGAGCAGCCACCGCAGCACGTCCTCCGGCACCACGCTGCGCACCCAGTTGCCGGCGAGCCCTGCGAGCGCGTGGTTGGCGAGCGTGGCGACGAGGATGCCGGCGACGATCGGCCACGGCTTCTGGAAGCGCGCGGCGAGGACCAGCGACAAGAGCTGCGTCTTGTCGCCCAGCTCGCCGACTGCGACGACGGCCGTGGAGACGAGGAGGGCTTCGAGCATGGGGGAGGGAAACGGATTCCGACCCCGGCCGGGAGGGTCTATGCTAATGTCATAAGTTCCCCGCCGCCCGGGATGCCGCCGGCAGGGAAAAGGGGATAATTGTAGCTTTTGCGCGGAACCTAACCGGAAGCAGTACGAACCAACGGCTGTTGTCCACGTGAATCCACCGGTCACGCCCATGCCCCGCTTCGCCATCGCCCTCGCCGCCGCGCTCGCGTCCGTCTTCGTGACGGGCGCGGCGCTGGCCGCGCCGGTCAGGACGCCGCACGTCGAAGCCGAACTCGTCTCGGAGCGCACGGCGTTCGTGCCCGGCCAGACGACGACGGTCGCGCTGCGCCTGAAGATGGCGGACGGCTGGCACACGTACTGGCAGAACCCGGGCGACTCCGGGCTGCCGACGACGCTTGCGTGGAAGCTCCCGCCGGGTATGGCGGCCGGTCCGATCCGGTGGCCCGCCCCCGAAGCGCTGCCGGCCGGACCGCTCGTCAACTACGGCTACGAGCGCGAGGTGCTGCTGCTGACCGACATCAAGGTCCCGCGCGATGCGCCAATCGGCGAGACGCTGGCGCTTGGCGCGAAGGCCGAATGGCTGGTCTGCAAGGAGACCTGCATCCCCGAGGACGTGCAGCTCGATCTGGTGCTCCCGGTGGCCGAGCGCGCCGACCCGTATCCGCAATGGAGCAAGGCGATCGCGGCCACGCGCGACGCGCTGCCCACGGCGGCGCCGGGCTGGCTGGCCGCCGCGCGGGGCGACGGACAGAAAGTCGTGGTCACGCTGACGGCCCCGGCCGGCGCGCCGACGCCGACGGGCGTGCATTTCTTCCCGTTCGACGAAGGACGGATCGAGCCCTCCGCCAAGCAGACGTTCGCCCGCGAGGCGAACGGCACGTTCGTGCTGACGCTTCCCGTCGCGAACCAGTTGGCACCCGGATTCACGCGCGTCGCGGGCGTGCTCGTCGCCGCCAACGGATTCGCGAGCGGCGCGGATGTTCCGAAAGCCATCGCGATCGAGGCGTCGCTGACCGGCGCCGTCGTCGCCGGCCCGAAGCCCGCGCTGGCGCAGGTCCCCGCGCTCAACGTGCCGCCGCCCGTGCCGGCCGGCGAAGGACTTTCGCTCCTCGCCGCGCTCGTGTTCGCGTTCCTGGGCGGAATCGTCTTGAACCTGATGCCCTGCGTGTTCCCGGTGCTGTCGATCAAGGCGTTGGCACTCGCGGCGCCCGGGCACGGCAACAAGCAGAAGCTGAGGCTCGAGGGACTCGCGTTCAGCGCGGGTGTCATCGCGACGTTCGTGCTGCTCGCGGGCATGCTCCTCGCGTTCCGCGCGGCGGGCGAGCAGTTCGGCTGGGGGTTCCAGCTGCAGTCACCCGGCGTCGTCACGAGCCTCGCGGTGCTCTTCTTCGTGCTCGCGCTCAACCTGTCGGGCGCGTTCGAGTTCGCGTCGCTCGTGCCGTCGTCCGCGGCCGGCTGGACCGCGCACAACCCGGTCGTGAACGCGGCGCTGTCGGGCGTGCTCGCCGTCGTGATCGCGTCGCCGTGCACGGCGCCGTTCATGGGCGCGGCACTCGGCTTTGCGCTGTCGCAGCCGGCGGCGCTCACGCTGCTCGTGTTCGTCGCGCTCGGCATCGGCATGGCGCTGCCGTTCCTGCTGCTCTCGTGGTTCCCGGGCTGGCGCCGGATGCTGCCCAAGCCGGGCGCGTGGATGGTGCATTTGAAGCAGTTCCTCGCGTTCCCGCTGTATGCGACCGTCGCGTGGCTGGTCTGGGTGCTGGGCGCGCAGGTCGACAACGACGCGGTCGTGCGGCTCCTCGTGACGCTCGTCGCCGTCGCATTCGTATTGTGGGCGTGGCGCACGTACCGCGTCGGCGCGTCGCGGGCGTACTCGGTCGTGGCCGCCGTGGGGCTGGCGGCGACCGCCTATGTCGCGTGGCCGCTGTTCGCGGGCACGCCCGAGCACGACGCGCAGACGTCCGCATCGGCGCGCGCGACGGCCGGGGCGGGCGATCAATGGCAGGCCTGGTCGCCTGCACGCGTGAGCGAGCTCACGTCGGCGGGTAAGGCGGTGTTCGTCGACTTCACGGCCGCGTGGTGCGTGACGTGCCAGGTGAACAAGCGGCTGGTCCTGAACGACGCGGGCGTGCGCGATGCGTTCGCGGACCGCGGCGTCGAGCTCGTCCGGGCCGACTGGACGCGCCGCGACCCCGTGATCGGCCAGGCGCTCGGCGCGCTCGGCCGGCAGGGCGTGCCCGTCTACGTTTTGTACAGGCCCGGCAAGGAACCGCTGCTGCTGCCGGAGGTCCTCCAGAAGCAGACGGTGCTGGACGCGCTCGCGACGATCGACGGCGGGGCGCCGAAGGCCGCACTGCTCGACCACCGCACGAGGTGACCATGCTCGCCAACACGTTTCGCACGTTCTGTTCGATGGCCTTCGCGCTCGCTGTCGCCACGTCGTGGGCGGCCGCGCCGGGGACCGCCGCGCCGGACTTCACGCTGACCGACACGGCGGGCAAGCCGGTCAAGCTCTCGGACTACAAGGGCAAGTTCGTCGTGCTCGAGTGGACGAACCCCGACTGCCCGTTCGTGCAGGCGCAGTACAACGCGGGCGCCATGCAGCCGCTCCAGAAGGAGTGGGGCGCCAAGGACGTCGTCTGGCTGTCGATCAACTCGACGAACAAGGACCACGGCGAGTACAAGACGCCCACGCAGATGAACGCGTGGATGAAGGACAAGCAGGCGGCGCCGAAGGCCGTGCTGCTGGACAGCACGAGCGCGACCGGTCGCGCGTACGCGGCGAAGACCACGCCGCACATGTTCGTGATCGATCCCGCCGGCAAGATCGTCTACAACGGCGCGATCGACGACAAGCGCAGTGCCCGCGAGTCCGACCGCAAGTCGGCGAACAACTACGTGCGCGCGGCGCTGACCGAGGCGACGGCCGGCAAGCCGGTCACCGTCGCCAGCACGTCCCCCTACGGGTGCAGCATCAAGTACTAACCCTGCCCGAAACAGACTGCGCCAACGGCCCCCGGCCGCACTGCCGACGATTGCCGAATTGAGCGATGACTTGCGCAAGGCTCCCGTCGTCCCTGCGAAGGCGGGGACCCAGCGACTTTCGACGCACGCCACTGGGTCCCCGCCTTCGCGGGGACGACGATGTACAGGATCCAGGCGTCGCGCACATTCGTAAACCGCAATCAAATCCGCGCCAACCGTAAACCGGACCGAAGCGCGCAGCATTTCGGACACGCATGGCGCTCGCACCCTGGCTCGCGTTCCTTGCGGCCGCCTGCCTCATCAGCATTTCACCCGGCGCGACCGCGGGTGCCGCAGTACGCGATCAGCGGCGCGACGTTGATGGTGACGGACCTCGTCCTGATGACCGCCTATACGGCGTTCGCGGCGACGCCGCTGCGGATGCTGCGCAAGCCACGCCAGATCCGCGCGATGAACCGCACGTTCGGCGGGCTGCTGATGGCGATGGGCGCGCTGCTCGCGACGTTCAAGGGCGCGGCGTGAGTTCGATCGCGGCGGTCAGGCCGGCGCGCGTTCCGCGGCCTGCGGTGCGTACCGGGCTTCCATCTCCCGGCGGAACCTGACGGCGTCGTCGTTCGCGTCGTAGCGGACGTCCTCCCAGCGCACGGGCGCATTCGCCGCAACGGCGCGCGTCAGCGTCACGCCGTGCGCGAGCCCCAGCGGCAGTCCGCCCAGCGCGCACGACGCGGCGGCAGGCAGGAGCTTGCCGTACACGGTGTAGCCGCCTTCGCCGTCGAGCGTCTCGCCGGCGGCGAGGTCGCGTTTCGCGGTCGCGACGACGTCGCCGTGCCACGCGATCGCCTGTCCCGTCGGTTCGCGCCGCAATCCCGCAGACGCGACGCTGATGCCGAGCTCGAGGCCGATCGCGTGATACGGCTTGTACATCGCGCTGTACCGGCCCGACGGGTCCGTCGAGAATCCGTACTCCTTGAAGCAGCGGCGCACGTAGTCCTCGCCCATCGCGTCGCCGGCGCGGAACGTCACGTACACGCCCCAGCGCAGGTCGCGGAAGACCGGCCGCCCGTCGCGCTCGAGGCTGGAGATCACCTCGACCTGGCCCGCGTGATGCAGGTGGCCGCCTTCTCCGCGGGGGCGCAGCACGCGCGGCAGGTCGTCCACGCCGCACGGCGGGAACGCGAGTCCATCCGGGTCCGGCGTGAGGCCCGTCGCGTTGGCCACGGCGGCCATCTCGATCGCGCTCTTCGTGCCGTCGAGGAACGAGTTGAACATCTGCGCATTGAAGTCGCCGGCCGCGACCATCTCGGGCGTGAAGCCGTAGTGCGGCCAGACCGTCGCGGGCGTCGACGCGTGGAACTCTGGCAGGTATTTGGTTCCCTTGCCCGCGGCGACGACCTCGAACCCGGCGGCGCGGCACCAGTCGACCATCTCGCAGATGAGCGCGGGCTGGTCACCGTACGCGAGCGAGTACACGACGCCTGACGCGCGCGCGCGCTCAGCGAGCAGCGGGCCGGCGAGCGCGTCGGCTTCGACGTTGACCATCACGATGTGCTTGCCGTTCGCGAAAGCATCGAGCGCGTGGCGGATGCCCGCCGCCGGATGGCCGGTGGCGTCGATGACGATCTCGACTTCGGGCGCGGCAATCGCGCCGTGCGCGTCGTCGGTGACGAACGTCGTCCCGTGGCGCGCGGCGTCGGCGAGCGAGCGCGCCGCGCATCGCTCGGCGGACCACCCGACCCGCGCGAGCGACACGCGCGCGCGCGCGGGCATGAGATCGGCGACCGCGACGATGTGGATGCCGGGCGTGTGCTTCGCCTGCGCGAGGTACATCGATCCGAACTTGCCGGCGCCGATCAGCGCGACCCTGAGCGGCTTGCCGGCGGCCGCGCGCTGCAACAGCATGCGATGGAGGTTCATCCGCGCATGATGCAGCGAGTCCGTCGCACGTACAATCAGGACAGACGGTGTTTCGGCATCGGCTCGACCTCCGCCTGCATCTAGCGCGCCGCGACGACGGCCGCGGCGCGCCGCGTGGCCGGCCGAACGGCCGATGCGCGCGCGGTCGAAGCCACGCGCAGTCGCGCGGCGAGTTCGCGTTCGGCGACCAGCGAGGCGCGATCGGCCGCGATGACTTCCCGAACGAGCTCATCGGCGATCGACGGCAGCGTGCGCGCGGCCTGGCGCAGGATCGCGAACGTCACGGCGAGCCGCGGTTCGCTGAAGGGGAGCGCGACCAGTTCGCCGGCCGCGATCGCGTTTGCGCTCGCGGAGAGCGAGGACAGCAGCACGTGGTCGGTTGCATTGGCGATGTGCGCCATCATTTCAAGGGAGTCGCAGGCGACATCCGGGAGGGGCCTCCCGGCATCGCGGCCCTGGCGCGCCTCGAGCAGGCACTCGGCGATCGCCGGGGTAAGCCGGGCCGTGCAGATGATCGGGTACGCTGCGATGTCCGCGAGCAAGAGTTTGCGCAGCGACCGCAGCGGATGGTCCGGGCGCACGAGGAAGCAGCCCTGCCGCGGCGAAAGCATCCGCGTCGCGAGGTCGGTGGCCTCGCCCGCGGCGGGCGGGGCCGCGACGACGAAGTCGAGCTCCCGGCGACGCAGCGCGGCGACGAGCGCGACCCAGTTGTCGTTGACGAGGCGAATGCCGACGCCCGGGTTCCTGCGCAGGAACGCGCTCACCGCGCCGGCCATGAACATCGACGTCGGAAACGTTCCGGAGCCGATCACGAGACTTCCGGTCCCCGCGCCCCGCATCGTCGCGACCTCGCGCTCGAGCGCCTCGGCGCGTCCAAGGAGCTCCCGCGCGTGCGCGAGGAACACGCGGCCCAGGTCGGTCGGCGCCACGCCGCCCTTGTTCCGGTCGAAGAGCTTGATGCCGGTCCGCCGCTCGAGCTCCTGGATGCTGCGCGAGAGCGCCGGCTGCGTCAGGTGCAGCGTGCGCGCGGCGCGCGCGAAGCTGCCCTCCTCGGACAATGCCCGCGCATGCCGCAGAAGCCGGAGGTCCAGGTCCATGCACCCATGTTATCAAACCCATGACTCCATTCGATTGGACGGCGACGGTGGCGCAAACGGACAATTCGCGGTCGCCAAAGACCGCAGCCGGTCGCGGCGTCAATCTTCAAATGCGAAGCGAGGGGTGCGTCCGATGACACGAAACGGGTGGAGGGGATTCCTGCTGGCATTGGCCAATGCGGTCGTCGCGCTGGCTGCGGCGGGTGGTGCGCAAGCGCAGGGCAAGCCGAACATCCTCGTGATGTTCGGCGATGACGTCGGCTACTGGAACGTCAGCGCCTACAACCGCGGCCAGATGGGCTATCGCACGCCCAATATCGACCGCATCGCGAAGGAAGGCGCGCTCTTCACCGACGCGTACGCGCAGCAGAGCTGCACGGCCGGCCGCGCCGCCTTCATCACCGGGCAGTCGCCGATTCGCACCGGGCTCACCAAGGTCGGGCTGCCGGGTGCCCCCGAAGGGCTCTCGGCGAAGGACCCGACGATCGCCAACCTGCTGAAGGCGCAGGGCTACATGACCGGCCAGTTCGGCAAGAACCACCTGGGCGACCGCAACGAGTTCTTCCCCACCGTCCACGGCTTCGATGAGTTCTTCGGCAACTTCTATCACCTCAACGCGGAGGAAGAGCCCGAGAACGAGGACTACCCGAAGAACCCCGAGTTCAAGGCGAAGTTCGGTCCGCGCGGCGTGTTCAAGTGCGTGGCCACCGCGGCCGACAGCACGCTGCCTGACGATCCGCGCTTCGGCAAGTGGGGCAGGCAGAAGTGCGAGGACACGGGACCGCTCAACAGGAAGCGGATGGAGACCATCGACTACGAAGTGGCCGATGCGTCGATGGACTTCATGACGCGCGCCACCAGGTCGGGCAAGCCGTTCTTCCTGTGGTTCAACACGTCGCGGATGCACATCTGGACGCACCTGAAGCCCGAGTCCGCCGGCAAGACCGGGCTCGGTGTCTACCCCGACGGCATGGTCGAGCACGACAACCATATCGGGATGATGCTGAAGAAGCTCGAGGAACTCGGCATCGCGAACAACACGATTGTCATCTGGACGACCGACAACGGCGCGGAAGTGATGAGCTGGCCGGACGGCGGCACGACGCCGTTCCGCGGCGAGAAGAACACGAACTGGGAAGGCGGCTACCGCGTCCCGATGGTCATGCGCTGGCCCGGCGTGATCCAGCCCGGCACCGAGATCAACGACATCGTGTCGCACGAGGACTGGCTGCCGACGCTGCTGGCCGCGGTCGGGCAGCCCAACGTGAAGGAACAGCTCAAGGCGGGCGCCACGGTCGACGGCACGCCGTACAAGGTGCATCTGGACGGCTACAACCTGATGCCCGCGCTCAAGGGCGACACCAAGGACTGGCCGCGCAAGGA